>Ga0179592_10000474_pt1 | contig 16024 bp, 17 predicted proteins | sample CZODoug2_1_08_16_FD_148623 | JGI IMG/M metagenome (GOLD analysis project Ga0179592, IMG submission 148623) | Vadose zone soil fungal communities from Angelo Coast Range Reserve, California, USA - CZODoug2_1_08_16fungal (Illumina Assembly) | ecosystem: Environmental > Terrestrial > Soil > Vadose...
TGTCCGGGCGTTCGCCGGCGTGCGGCTCACCCTTGTCCTCGCCGGGCGACGGCGAGTCAGAGGCGCGACTCCGACTCGCCTCCCGGAGCCTCAGGCTGCGGGCCCTCGTCTCCGTTGCCGCTTCCTGCGGCAAATTTCGGCAGCATCGTTAAAGTAACTCTCCTCTTAGTCGAAGGATCTAGCATGTGCGGTCGATACGTGTCTCCAGATGATGCTGCCATCGAGCGTGAGTTCAACTTGGTGAGAGCCGAATGGCAGTTCCCTGCAAGCTACAACGTTGCCCCCACCGACGAAGTCCCCATAGTCCGGCTGAACAAGGAAGGCGAGCGCACCGGTTCTCGGATGCACTGGGGTCTCATCCCCTACTGGGCGAAAGGTATCCCACCCAAGTTCTCCACCATCAACGCCACCATAGAGAAACTCACCGAAGCCGCCTCCTGGCGCGGTCCCTGGACGCGCGGCCAGCGCTGCATCATGCCGGCGGCGGGATTCTACGAGTGGCAGCTACTCCCCGACGGTAAATCCAAGCAGCCCTACTACATCACCTTGAACGACCAAGACATCTTCGGATTTGCTGCGCTCTGGGATTCCTCCAAACGCGATGACGGCGAGAGGATCCAGTCTTGCACCATCGTCACCATGGCCGCGAATGCGCTGATGACCGCAATTCACAACGTCAAACACCGCATGCCTGCCATTCTCGCCAAACAAGACCGCGACGCCTGGCTGACGGCGCAGGCCGAAGACGCCTTCAAGCTACTGAAACAGTACCCCGACACCCACATGGTCGCGACGCCGGTGAGCAGACGGGTGAACACGCCGAAAAACAACGACGCCGATTTGATCGAGCCAGCCAAGGTGGCTTAGAAACTCAATCCCCCTCTCATGGGGACCCCGCGATATCGCGTGCAATTGCGGGCGTCCCTCGCTAAAGTCGCATTAGCGGCAATAACAACAACGCACCGTCAGGGATGGATCATGCGTCGAACCGGCTTCAGTATTGGCGGTCTAGCCCTTTTTGCCTGCCTGGCCGGCTGCCATAAACCCGTCTCTGGAACCGCACCTGGTCAGACATCCGCGAATGCGGCCGAAGACAAGGTCGTCAATCTCTATATCTGGTCGGACTATTTAGCGCCCGATACGCTATCCACGTTCACAAGACAAACCGGCATTAAGGTCAACGTCATCTATTTCGACACGTTCGCTCTACCAGAGACTCGCCTATTAGCGGGTCGCACGGGATTTGACGTCGTCATCGCCGCTCCTCCCTTCTTTGGGAGACTTATCGCGAGTGGTGCATTCCAATCGCTCGATAAAAAACAACTCCCGAATCTTGTCAACCTCGACCCAGTCCTGATGGCGAAGATCACTAACGACGATCCAGGGAACGCCTATGGAGTGATTTATGCCTGGGGAACCAATGGTCTTATCTACAATGAGAGGAAGATCGCAGACGCCCTGCCGGCTTCCGCCGTAAAGAACTGGGGCTTGGTTTTTGATCCCGCCAACGCGGCGCGCCTGGCTCACTGTAATATCAACACCGTCGACACCCCGGCCGCGGTGGTTCCGATCGCGCTCTCCTATTTGCGAAGAGACGTAAGGAACCCAACACCGCAAGACTTGAACGACGTCGCGTCGCTCCTGCAAAGAATGCGTCCCTTCATCCACAACATCGACACCGGCGGTTTGATAGAGGCAATGGCGAATGGTGACGCCTGCGTGGCCATTGATTCGAATGGCGACGCGTTCCAAGCGCGCAGGCGAGCAAAGGAAGCCAACAACGGCGTCACAATCAACTTCGTCATTCCGGACGAAGGATCACTGATCTGGTTTGACCTTCTCGCGATTCCTAAGGACGCGCCGCACGTTGTGAATGCACACCGCTTGATCAATTACTTCATGGATCCGAAGGTGATCGCCGACATTACGAACTATATCGGGGTCGCCAATGCGAACTCTCCAGCGACTGCGTTGCTCGATTCATCGGTTAAATCCGACCCAATAGTTTATCCGCCAGCGGAAAGCATTGCGCGACTCTCACCGTGGCCAGAGTACACGCCAGAACAGACCCGTGCCATAACCCGCATGTGGCAGAAATTCAAGACGGGGCAGTAGGAGTTCTTCGATGGGTCGGGCACTTCTCCAATGGCCGGGCTGTTCGGGCATAGTGCCCTCGCCGTCCAGCCTTCGGCCGTTACCCCGTCCCTGGGGCAAGCCGAATCCACCCACCCCCGGAGGCCAATCTTGGCGCGGCAGCGCCGAGCCGCGCAGCGGCGTCTGCCTTACTTCGGCCTCTTCTTCTTCCGATCCCAATGCTCGACCATCAAAACGCGCCCGATATGAAGCGCGTAAACACCCTTCCGCACCTTCCCCCTCGGACTCGGGGTAATGCGGTCGATCCGCACCGTCAACGCCGGAACGGGATGATCCATCCCATTGCGTAGCACAAGCCGAAAGGGCGTCTTGACCCTCGCGAGCCGCGTAGTCCAGTACGGCTTGATTTCGCGATATTCGATTCGCTTCGTCCGGCCGACGATTTGTGCGAAGGGTTCGCGCCTGAGTGTCGTCGTTATCGTGTCCATGTCATTGGCCTCTTAGAATCAAGCCGCCCTCAGAGGAGCGACCTTACAGGTCCCGATTCGCCGCGATGACGTGTTCCTTCACTTCCTCGCGCTTCTCGGCTGACATCACAAACATCATCGACTTGTTGATATTGCCCGCGACGCGGATCAAATAGATGCCGTCCTTATCGGTTTCGAACCGACAGAACACCTGCGGAACCTTAATGCCTAGACGAGTTATCGCCTCGGAATTTACGCAATTGGAATGTGGGTACTTGTCGGTTAAGGCGGCGCGGAGTTGTTTGAAATCAAAGCTGTCAAAAGTGAAATCAATGGAATCGGCAGCACCGTTGGTATCGTACGTAGCGCCTAGGAATTTGCCCTTGACACCGCCCACGGTAAGCGGTGTCTTCTTGGAGAACGCACAGCCCTCCTGAAAGCAGAAGTCCGTCAAGTGCCCTTTCAGCTCATAGCGCTTCATGCCCGCATGAAAGCCTTTGATGTCCAGGAACTCGTCCGCAGAAGCCAGTACGCACAGACCCAGTGAGGTCAACAGCGCAGCAATCGACCATTTCACGAGCATAAGCAATTCCTCCATGACCAGCACAATGCCGCTATCTGAAGTTAACGAGGAATAGCCGATTTATGATGCTCGATTGGTCACAGTTTTTGTCTGCCCTGGCGCTTTGTTCGGGGAGCCGGGAAGAATCGGGATCCCGGAGCCAGCCGGCGCCGGATTGCAGACGCCAGGACACCGACCAATTGACAAAACGTATCGCGTGCTGCAACAGTGTCGCGACAATATGGATGAAGGATTGTTGAGCGATCGAAGCGATGCCGCCATTGGGCACCTTACCCATGACCAAGATGGTCTGCGAGGCAATCACATGCAAGATCAGCCAGGACAAGGTCGCCAGCGCGATCCTAAATGATCGCAGATAGGAAAAACCAAACTCTTTGCTTCTACGCTATTTTCTGGGATTCGCTTTACAGTGTGTCAGTGACCGTCGAGTTGGACGCTTCGCCGCGTTTCCACCCTTTGGAATTAATCGACGCAAGAAAGGGCTTTTCCATGCTCTTAGTGGAGTCGATAAGCCCGTCTAAGAGAAATCGAAATACCTTAAATTGATCTGACTGCATCGGCGTGGCTATGCCGATACGCATCCCGGACTTCAGTAGGCCCTCTAAGTCCTTCCAATTCTTGAACCCAAAGGTGTATAGGCCGTTCTCTTGCCGACCCAGACACACGATATCAAAGTAGGCCGCCCCCTTGTCGGTGTTGGCAAGGACCGGATACGAATGATCCTTTTCGCACGTCGAGTCGACAGCCAGAGTCCAGGTGCAGGATTTCGACGAGTAGTAGCAATACTCCCCGAGTATCGCGCCGCTATCATTCATGGTCGCCGCATACATCCCGCTGTCATTGGAAACCTTTCCCGTGGTCCAGTGTCCAAACGTGTCTTCCGCATGCACTGACGGAAAACCCATGATCGAGACTAGTAGAGCCATAATTAACTTATTCACAGTCGCTCCTTGGACCCATTCTTTCGAAGGATCCCGCTTTTACAAGCGTCCGGCTATGACGAATTGCGCATCTGCACTGCAATGAAATTGAATCCACGTCTCAATCGTCAACTACGCCGTCCCAGTCAATTCCTCATCCGTGACCTCATTCGCGTCGCTGCCCTCCACATCCGCCGCGCCCATCGTCGGCAACGCCAGAATCGTCGCAGTCTCGATTGGATCCATCTGCTCTTCTCCGATAGCCAGGCTGTTCGGGCTTCCTGCCCTCGCCTGGCGACGGCGACCCAGAGGCGCGACTCCGGGTCGCCTCACGGCCTCCGGCCGTTGCCACTTCCTGTCGCAAGCGCCCGCAACCGCCGCTCATCACCCGTGTCCGGGTTCCCGTCTCCTCGATCGTCCGGGTGACCGTGCAGAGCTGCCGCTGCACCCGATCCAGCACGCCGCCAAACTTCCAAAATTCCGTCTTCACTGCACCCAACACTCGCCACTGTTCTTCGATGGCCGGGCCGTTCGTCCGCGTCGCTGCGCAGTCCTGCTTCGCTATCGGTCCGGCCACCACGTCCTGTGGTGGCGTTCGCCGACATGCGGCTCACCCTGCCCTCGCCCGGCACGGCGACTCAGAGGCGTGACTCTGAGTCGCCTTCCGCGATCTCGGGCGTTTTGCCCTCGCCTGCGTTGCCGCGTCCCTGCAGCAATGCAGATCCCCACCAACCCCGGAGGCCATCTTATCTTGGCGGCAGCGCCGCCGAGCCGCGAAGCGGCGTCCGCCTTACTTCGACCTTTCTTCTTCCGATCCCAATGCTCGACCTTCAACATTCGACCAATATGCAGGGCAACGTCCCTTTCAGCGACTTTCCTCTTGGATTCGGCGCGATACGGTCAATCCGCACCGTCAAATACCGAAATTGATACCGTTTCGCAAAACCCAGCGAAAAGGCGTTTTGAACCTCGATTGACGGGTTTGCCAAAAGGGCTTGATCTCGCAATATTCAACCAGCGCGGTGCGTTGGACCATCTCAGCGAACCAATGGCGCTTGAGGTTGGTAAGTGTCAATTACCCTGGGTTATGGGGTAGCCTGCGGCACAGCCACCAGTCAGCTATTTCCAATACAGTGTCGCCACTCCGGTAGAGTCGTAAATCTAGACAGCGACAACCCGGATGCTGATGAAATCACGAAGCATTATTGCTTCGTCAGAGTGCCATGTGCCGTGTACAAAGAGTTTTATCTTGTGCTTATTTGGCTTTCGATTCTCCGCGGCCACCAACACAGTCAGCACATAATTGCCAGGACCAACAATGTGCGCCTTATGATTGGGGGAGGTTTGCAACGAAAAGCAAAGGGATACAGTATTTGAATCCAATCCCAGCCTTGGCGAGTTATCACCCGAAACATTGTTCCGCAGTTGCGGATCAACTATACGGCCGACATCACAATACCGGCTCATCGCTGCTCCGAGTCGATTGATAATAATATGTCTCGGAGTATTGGACCAAGTTAGGTGCATCGGCGGAAATGACTGCACCCGTTCTAGTTTAAGTTCTGCGCGAATCAACTCCAGTGATTCTGCGTAAACTTCCACATTGCGAGCCGTCGAACGTCCTACATTCTTCACATTTATTCTCAGGTATATGCATTCGGCAACAAAATGGCCATCCTTAGCGTTCGACAATTCAACCTTATTACAACAGGGCGGCGTGGTTTCTGCAGTGACTTCGAATCTCGGACTGTCCCACCACGCGCGGATGCGCTCCTGCCAGACAGCTACGATTGCCAGCAGTATTGTCGCAAAGGCAACGGCCCAATCCGCATAGGTTCCCCAGTGCGGCCCAGTCGCGAATGACTCCAATTCATTCATTCATAATGCCTGAGTTGTCTTGCATTCGTGATAATCATCACACGATTTATTGTTGGTGAACTGTGTATCAAATGCTGTCATGACGTCCACTCATCAATTCGTGCGCTGTCGCGCCCTATTCTCCGGTGCCAGGACCGTTCGGGCCACCTGCGCGTGCCTGCGTTGCCCCCGCGTCGCTTCGCAACCCTTCTTCGTTAGAAGCTCAAGACGGGACAGTAGCCCGCCGTTGCTTCGCAATCCTGCTCGGCCCGAACTCCTGTTCGGGCGTTCGCCACAGTGTTGCTCACCTCTCTTATCCAAAAAACAACTTCCATCAACCCCTCACTTTCGACTTTGCGGATTTAGTTTCTTGAGTCCATTCACAATATCGGTGTAATCGCGCAGCCCTACTCTCCATAGGTGATTTCGCGCTTCTTCAATTGCGGGTTCCGTAAAAAAGCTAGTAGTGGCCAACACTCCCGAGTGCGCCTTAAAACGATCCAGAACGCCGCATAGGGATCGAATGGGATCAGCAGTAATTCGATTTTCACGAGAATATCGCTTGCACTGAATGGCCACCCGATAGGGAGCGATACCGTGATCGCGGACGGCAATAATATCTACCCCGCCATCTGCTTGATTCCATCCCTTATTGAACTCCACAACGTATCCATCTTCTTCAAACATTCTGGCGAGAAGAGCCTCAAAGGCGGCCGGATGCATCTTATAAAGATCGTTGGGATTCTTCTGTAACTGATAAATGAGCCGCGATGTACATTCTCGGAGAACCTCTATTGTCCCGGGTGTTAATTCGGTTTCTGCGAGCAGAATCCCGCTCTCCGCCAATGTCTCCTTCTCTATCGTTGAGAGAATGCGAGCCGCCTTTCTCCCTTCTCTGGTGGCTACATGGAAAGATAGCTCCTGGCCTTCATATAGGAAGGAGAGCCCCGCAGCCTCAACGCTCGAAATATGAACAAATATATCGTCGTGTGGCTCGTCGCTATCCACGACAAACCCAAAGCCCTTTTGTGGATTGAACCATTTGACTTTGCCGGATTTCAGTTCGCTGGTGCGCTCGTTCCCATCCACGCGGTTCGAGGATGCCATGGGTTTCTCTACACCGGCGTCGTCGACGGCACGTCATACGTAGCCAACGACAACTCCGAATACAATCGGTGATCGAGCAGCACTTGTAAAATAACACGCACCGTCTCCCCCGTTGGTGCGATGCGCCCGTTGACGTCGAACTGGATTCCCCACCCTCTTGAACCATTTACGTTTCGTAATCTCGCGACGTACTGGGTGTCCCTATAGAGTCCTTTGTCACGAATGACAGCCATCCGCCGGAGCTGCATCGCGTTAGTCGATACGTACACTTCCAGCGGCGCCATGGTTGTAAACAAATTAACGAACGCAGGTTCCTGCTTAAGCTCCATGAAAGAATTCTCATACGTCGCTTTGAAGTTCAGGAGCGACTCGAATGCCCGCTTGTTCGCAACCAACAGATAGCTGTCCAAGGCAAAGAAGTCAAAGGTTCGCGCGACGCGAAAGACAGGGTCGTCCTCGATATCCAACTGTTGTTGGACAAAAACCAAATTCAGCAGGCTGCTGGACTTGGTCGACTTCCATTCGCTCGTCGCCTTGCGAACGCAATAAAGGATTTTCCCCTTCGCCGCAATCTTGACGACGTACCCCGCCGCATTGTCCAAGTCCTTCCTGTTGCTCGCCTGGTGCTTTTCTTCACGCCCACTGGTGGCGTCTACGAGCGATTGGAATTGGGTGCCGGCGGATGCAAGAGCGAGCAGCTCGGTTTCATTCGGTTGCTGAAGTAACCCATAGTCGCTCACTTCGGTGAACGAATCCCGGGTGATTTTGGCGATTGCTTTTAGTTCTTTCGCGAGGCGCGGCGCGATATCGACCCAACAAGCAGAAAATGCGAGCGCATTGCCGCCCGCGCTACGTTTCTTGAATACCCACAGCGAAACGCGAGCACGCGTAAAATCGAAGTCTTTAAGCTGCTGGAGCGCCGTTTGCCGGGGTAGAGGCTTTGCCATTGGGTTCTTCCTTGAGCAATACTCGTATATCCTGGATGCCGAAATATTGGAACGATTTCCCCTTGCCTGGTTCCCTGCGCGATATGGCGCGCACGGTGAGAGAGTCCCCATCAATGATGGCATCAATTTCATAGAGCTGCCAACCCGCGACGATGAGGAGCGGGTTCATGAGAATCTGACCCGACCGGTACGTGATTACGAACATCCAGCCCAGAAACAGCCAAAAGCCGTAGTACTTCCCCGTGTCGGCAAAGTCGAGCACCATGAAGGCCACCACGTAGGGAAAGACGTAGTTGATGAGATCGTTGGGAACCGCCTTGTACCCCTCAACCTTAAGGACATGCTGTCCGCGGACGAGCCTCAACAGGGTGAAGAAGAGCGCCAGGCTCAAACCACAGACCAGGAAAAAGCCTATTGATCTACCCGGGTTCGTCAAAACAGGTAACTGGCAATCGACGAACCACTTCGCCGGCCGACATACCGGGCGTAGCCAGCTCGACTTTTCTACATCTTGTAAAAGAAGAATGACGCTGAGCGGGAAATAGGAGCCCAGAAAGAGAATAAATGCAGGTAGGACCTTAAGCTGCATGTGTTCCTAGATAGTCACGACTCTTGCAATCCATTGAGACAGATTATCTCGCAAACACCCCCCGTCTTCACGTGCCGCTCCGGATATTTATTTCCTCGAGGTTCACCACCCTCACACCCTTTCCCCCATCTCCAAATACCGGCAAGACGCCGTCGAATCATCCAATAACTCCGACGCCGGCCATTCTTCGTCTGGCCGGGCCGTTCGTGCTACCGCACTCGCCCGGCAACGGCGAATCAGGCGCGCGAACCCGACTCGCCTTCCGGACTACATCCGTGCCGCATCCCTGTGGCAAGTCGCCATGATTGTGATCACCCGCCCTCCCAACCTTTCCAGTAGATTTTGCCGCCAAGCCGCTCCGCGAGGGCTACCTCAATTCGCCTCCCACCGTTGTCTTATGCGCTCCCTGATCCTGGAATCCTTACATGCTTTGCAATAACCTCACCAATTGTTTGTCTCCGGAGGCAATTACGCAGGCTCGAGCTGCCGACGAAAATTCGGAATCACTACGAATCAGCTTCCGCACCGCTGCCGCCTCGTTTCGTGCACCTTGAAGGGCGTATAGATTCATACCGCCGCTGACCTGGTGTAGCTTAACCTCGTCCCTGTATTTCTGAATGTGTCGCCAGCATTCTTGCCAAACGGTCTTTCGTGCATTTGTGAGTGCCGGAAAATTGAGCTTAAGGCGTCCGATGGAATACTCTACTCGTTTCCGATCCCAGTCGTCGTCAACGTCCGGCGCCACGATAGCCGCCCCCTCGAAATCGAACGAAAGAAGCGATGGATCCCGCTCATCTGCAGGGTCCAAAAGGAGGGGGTATTCTCCTCGAAGGTCGTCAGCTGGCCCCTTTGCTCTGGCACGGGGATCTCGAAGCGGGAAATGCGTTCCCTTTGCGGTATTGCCAACACCTCCGCAAAGACGATAGTTGCGCCAATCAAAAGCGAGCCACCAATATCCATCGTGCTCCGTTCCATCCAGGTCCAACGCCGAATTCTTTGGGCGGAAATGCTCTACGTGCCAATAGTTGAAGCAATCTCGCGCCTCGGAGAACCAACACTTGCCATGTGACAACGCTGCGAGGTGATCTTTAAGCGCCGCCCAAACTCGATCATTGCGCGAAATTATAGTCTTGCGCTCAGTACTATCTCGGGCCGCCTTCAATTCGTCGAGAACCTGACCGGCTTTCTCAATCCACTCGGGTGCTGGCGTATAACTGTCAAGGCTGACAAATCTCACCGGGTGAGCACCCCATTTTCGCTAGAACCTTCTTCCAACAGCAATTCGGTAACGATTTGATCCGCAATAACGGCCTGAGCTTCGATATCCGCTTTTGTTTGTGGCGCGGTCGTGTCCGGCGCGTGTTTCGCCATGGCCACTGCGAATTGTTCAAAATAAGGGTTGGGGTGACTACGGGCCACTCCCATATCATTCAATTCCTTGGCTAGGTCGATTACTTCGCGGTCCTCTGCAGCGGTTCGTTCGGCCTTTCCGAGCAAGAGGTAGTGTCGATCAATCTTGGCGACAACCTCAGTTGCCAAAGTCGATCTCAGCCCATACAACTCCGATTTGAGCAGCCCTTCGACGCCGACCCCCATAGGGTCGTAATCCGGTTCTTTAGCTGTGATGTTGTCGTCCTCCGCCGTCAGAACTCTGACTTGGTTCTTGTGCAAACTACCAATCATCAGTGGATTATGCGTTGCAATGATCAACTGCCCTTTCTCGGCACGAATGTTATCCTGCAGTAGCCTCAAATAATCGTAGGTCCAGACCGGATTGAGGTGGGTATCCGGCTCGTCGAGCAAGTACAGTGCCTCATCATCTTGCGTAAAGAGCAGCAACCCGAGCACGGTAAGGAGCTGCTGCTCGCCTTCGCTGAGCTGAGTGAACTTGACACGGTGGCCGTTTGTGCGGCGAACGGTCACTCGCACTTCATCGATCAGATCACACAAAAACAGACTTTCAAGGTGCGCGAACAGTTCTTTAGAACCTTTACCTTTGGCAGACAGAGAGCGGAGTGCTTCAACGTCTTTGATAAAAAGATATTGCCTCTCAGTCCGATCGCCGCTCCGGCGCACATCCCGTTCAACCGTTTCGGGGCGACGAAGCGGCGCAAAAGATTGGCGCCAAAGCAAATCCAGAAACTCGGTGAAGGCCCCCCTCGCACCCCAGAAGCGTACGTCAGCCACCGTGCCGCTTCGCTTCGCGCTGCCCCACCAGGGCCGCTTCAATACAAACAACGCCGACTCAAAATAGACGACTTTAAGGTACTGCTCCAAAAACTTTCGTGCGAAATCGGTATTCGACAGGAAGAATGCCAGAAGAACCAGTTGACTATAGTCTCGACGACAAAAAAACATTCGCCGTAGCGGGGGGTTTCCAGGCTTACTTTCTAACACATTGCGGTAATGGATCCTCGTCGGTGAATTAAAGTGTCCTTCAAGGCGACTACTCCAGCCAGAGTAGTAGGCGAAAACATAGCTAGGCAGATTAGCGGACGCGCCCCTTTCAAACGCTTTCCCCGATACAAGCTCTCCATTAATTCTGGCTTTCAGCCTTGAATCGGCGCGTCCCGGATCGTGGTCCAGATGAATCGTTTTGCCGCGGCAGACGTACTTGATTTCATACGGGAACGTCGAGGGTACTCGTTGCTCCAGATCGCGGAAAATTTCTACAACCGCTTCGATTAAATTCGATTTACCCGCTCCGTTTCGACCCAGCAGTACAGTCGTTGCTTGGTTCTCGTCGAAATCAATCTCGAAGTCAACGAGATTTTTATATTGTGGGAGTTTTAGCCAATCGAGTTTCAACGGACGACCTCAAGCCACCGGTCAACATCTCCCTTCCCGCTCCGCACTTCCCTAAGCAGCCCATTCGCCTCTTCAATTTTAAGTTGATCATAGAACTGATCGATCTCTAGACCCGATAGCGCCAAAAGTTGCTCTGGTCGTAGGCGACGGGGCTTCTTCAGTAGGTCGCGGAGTGGTGATGGGGAAGCAATTTTCGATGACTCCGCTTTTAGATTTCCGCTCCCGGTAACCGTCTTCGGGGTCTTACGTATCTTTGGCTTGTTTGCCACAGGAGTCTCCTTTAGCTTCCGAATCCTCTTCAACATCTCCCCCGCCGGCTCATCATTCGGGTCCTGCGGCACTAATTCCCCGCGGAAGGCCTTCGCCAGAACCGAAGGCGTAAGCTTCTCGGTCTGCGTCACTGCATCGGCGTAACGACGCTCTATGGTATCCGAGAGTGCAAATAGCGCGTTGATTCGACGAACAACCTCCGATTGTTCCTTCAAGTCGGGAATCGAAATCTCAAATTGGCGAAGACCCGTTAGCGGAATGGTAAGTTGGGCCGTCCCGGTAGCGACCGATTTTGCTTGAATACCAATTGCTCGGCTTGCGAGAGTGTAGAGCAGAAAACGGCTCGAAACACGCAAGTTATCTGGCTTAAGAATCGCAATGTGCCGTTGAAACGCAAAAGATTTCGGCGAATCGACAAGCGCCGGAATTCCAATGGAACCTGTAACTGAAAACAATATATCTCCTACCTCTGGGCGGCGCTCTGACTTAAGAGAATCAAAATATTGTTTGGGCACGTACCTGGTCGCCTTTTCCAGGCGTAATTGACCATCATTGATCGCGGAAATGGTAATAAAAGGTACTCCGCTACTGGCTTGCGGAGGCGCTTGATGATCTCCGTCCGTGATCGAGCGGCACACTGTCGACAACTGCAAAGTCTTCCACGGGCCAGAGCCATGTACTTGCCGCCACTCCTCCGTTAACCTCCCCGAAACCGCTGCCTCAAGAACCGCCTCCCGGAACTTCTTCAGAATCTGCGGCACCCGATCCAGGCGCTCGCGGCAGGCATCTATACTTGCAAGCACAGTGTCGAGCTTGTCAGCTATCCGCTTTTGCTCGGACAAGGGGGCGAGCGGTACTGTGTAGGCGCGGACATCGCTAGACCGAACCGCAGGATAAAGCGCGCCCTGAACTAGGTCCGACATTGCCCGAATGAAGTCGTGTGATCGAACTATTCCAAAGATCCAGCGTGGATCGACACCGGTTGGCCGCAAGACATCGAAACCTGTTGAAGCGATCTGTCCATCAAACTCGGGCGATACAAGCGCTACGGCGTTCAGGTTTGGTCGCGTCATAGATACCAATACGTCTCCAGTGCGCACCACCTTCCGTGCTCTGCTCGGCGCCTTATCCCCACGGAGACGCTGTGGGGCTGTAATTGCTTTGGTGTCCCGGTCAATCGACGCAATATCGATGTACGTAAACTCCTCTGAGAACGCCGGGACACGCTGGGTCGGCTCGGCGGTAACGTCAGCGATCGATGCTAGCACCCACCCGTTCGTCAGTTCGCTCACGCCAACGCCTCTTCCACGTCCTCACCAAGCTCGACGAGGATTCCCTGGAGATCTTCCAAAGCTCCCTCTAGCTCCACGATCGCTTGTCGCGCATAGACCGCCGGGTCGAGTAGCGCCTCTCCATCCCCCTCGCTCTCATCCTTCAGCCAGGAGATATCGAGGCTGTCGTCGCGCTCGGCGATGTACTTGCGAGTGAATTTCCGAAATTGGCCTTTCTCGCCGGTGTCTTTGCGCTTCTTGAGCGCGTCGGGGCTTCCCAGAGGATCATCACCGTAGGCCTTCACGAATTCGGCAAAATACTCGCGTGTCAGTACAGTACGTTTGCCGAACTGCGGGGCATTAGCGCGGAGATCGCAGACCCACACTTCCTTGGTGTTGCCCTTGTCGGTTTCGCCGCGCGTGAAGAAGAGGACGTTGGTCTTCACGCCTTGGGCGTAGAAAATGCCGGTGGGCAGCCGGAGAATCGTGTGCAGATTGCACTTATCCATGAGGTCGGCGCGGATCTGTTTGCCGACATTGCCTTCGAATAGCACGTTATCGGGCAGCACCACGGCTGCGCGACCGCCGGGTTTGAGGCCGCGGTAGATGTGCTGCAGAAAGCTGAGCTGTTTGTTTGACGTGGGGTACGAAAAATCGGTGCGGCTCGGGACGCCGCCGCCGACCTTGGTACCGAAGGGCGGATTGGTCAGGATCAGCGTGGACTTCGGTAATTGCGTCTGGCCTTCCCCCGCCATGGTGTCGCCAAAGCGGATGCCGGACGCTGCAGGATCGGATTCTAGGCCGTGCAGCATGAGATTCATCAGCGCCAGGCGGTGCGTGTCCTGCACCAACTCCATGCCGTAGAATGTGCCGCGTCGGTGTTTGGCTTGCTGGGCTTCCGTCCACCGGTCCGGTTTGCTGTGTTGCCGGATATAACGGTCCGCGGCAATGAGGAACCCGCCTGTACCCGCGGCGGGATCCTGGATGACATCCTTGAGCGTCGGTTTCATGACATCGACCATGGCGTCGATCAGCGGTCGCGGCGTGAAGTACTGGCCGGCGCCGGACTTCTTCTCGCCGGCATTTTTCTCGAGCAGCCCTTCGTACGCTTCTCCAAGTCCTTCCTCCTGTGCGTTGTACCAGTCGAGCTTGTCCAGTTCCTCAACGAGCAATGTCAGAGTTGCCGGGTTCTTTATGAAGGAATTGGCATTTGCGAAAATCTGTTGTACCAACGGCTTACCTTCATTGCCAAGAAAAACTAGCATTTCGCGGTAGAACTTAAGGCGATCCGGGGCTGATCTCCGCTCCAGGTCATCCCAGCGATAACCCTTAGGCAATTTGTCCTCAGTTCTGGTCTCCTTGGCCATCTTGAGGAACAAGAGATAGGTGAGTTCGGTCACGTACTGGTGATAGGTGACCCCGTCACCCCGTAGGATGTTGCACAGGTTCCACAGCTTGGCGACGATGTCTTGTGTGACGTTGCCCATTGACTAGCAAATTCCTTTGAGTTCAGGCCGCGGGCGGCCAGATGGATTCATTAAATTGGTCGAGCACTGTCTGCAACGACCCATCAAACATTTTATCAAGACGGGTGAACCCGCCGCCTCGCCGCCTGAAAATCAAATCAGGGTCATCCAGCGCCTCTCGATCGACGATCAGATTGATCTTGGTTTGCTCGGCCAGCAGCCGCAGCCATTCTCGCTGCGGAGCGGTCCAAGCACGGGACCCCGAAATCTTCTGCAAAGCCTTTTCCACTCGCTGCTCATAGGGGATCAAGGCATCCCCCAGCGCGGCCTGGCGAATATACCCGAGAATCCCGGCGGCAATGTCCTGGTTCGTGGTCTCTCGATAGGCGGTATGCAGGCTGCTCTCCGGGAATCCCGCGGTATCGAGCGCCAAACGCAGCTCCTTGAGCTGCTTTCGCGTCAGCTCTCGCGGTCGAGTCAAGACCGCCACTAAGGCTGGAATTCGATTTCCGCTGTCTCGCAGGAAATCGCCGAATGCTTTGAGGTAGTCGTCCGGTTTCAGGGCATTCCCATAGCCCCGATCGGTGCTCTTGAGCGCATCCTCATGCTCGGACACCAAAATAGGGGTGGATTTCGTCGGCCCTTTCCGATCCAGAATCTCCCCCAAATCCGGATTCTTCGCAAACCAGTCGCCCACTTCGTCTAGGCGCATCGCTTTGACTTTCTGCGCGAACACCGCCGGCGGCACGCCACAAACCGCCTCGAATTGCTGTTGTGCCGTCTCCGATAGATGCCGGCGCTTTGCCTGGAACTTGGCGATGAATTGATCCAGCACCAGTCCCCGTTCCTTCTCTCCCTTCAAGGTTGCGAGTTCGCGAGTCAACTGGGTGAATGATATCTTCGGATCCACCACCACGGGCTGCATCGCCGTAAGCGACCCCAGCGCCTCATACAGACGTACGGCATCGAAGATCCGGAAGGTCTCCTTCTCGAGCTCTTCGCACAATCGGGTTGCTCGGCCCAACATCTGATCAAACAAGATACGGCTGTTGACCCGCCGCAAGAACACGATATTGCAGATCTGGGGGACATCGATCCCGGTGGTCAGCAGATCGACCGTTACCGCCACGTTGGGCACGTGCTCATTTTTGTATTCTCGAATCAGCTGCAGCGGTTTGTCTGCCGCGCCGGTAATCTTGACTACGGCGCCGTCATCCACTTCGCCGTAGCGAGCCTTGAACGCCTCTTTGAGAAGAAATACCACGAGATCCGCATGCTGATCATTGGCACAGAAAATGAGCGTCTTTCGACGCGATTGCGGGTCCAGCTCGGTCGCCAAGTACTCGCAGACCACCCGATTGAAGGATTCCGTAATGACCTTGCGATTGAAGTCATCGACTTCCATCTTGATTTCATCGGGCGCCTCGAACAGTTCTATCTGGCTGGTCGTCGGGTCGTACGCCTGGACCGACGCGCCCTTTGCCCACACGATGCCTGCCGACGACAGGTCCGTCCGAATCTGGATCGGCGGTTCATGGTCGACGAGAAAGCCGTCGATAACTGCCTCACGATAACTATACGTAAAAATCGGAATGCCAAAGATATCGACGGTGTGTAGCGCCGGCGTTGCCGTCAGGCCGACTTT
>Ga0179592_10000476_pt1 | contig 16002 bp, 13 predicted proteins | sample CZODoug2_1_08_16_FD_148623 | JGI IMG/M metagenome (GOLD analysis project Ga0179592, IMG submission 148623) | Vadose zone soil fungal communities from Angelo Coast Range Reserve, California, USA - CZODoug2_1_08_16fungal (Illumina Assembly) | ecosystem: Environmental > Terrestrial > Soil > Vadose...
GCGCGACGTGACCGTATGAACTTGTGACGCAGTAGTACTAGTTGAGCCATTCATCATGCGTCGCACAACATATGTCATTCATCGAGGGGACGCGCGCGCCAGCTTTGTGCCGTTACCCGAAGTGAAAAGAACAGGCTCACCAGTTAAAAAACGGACCCCCAAATGGCGAGCGCCAAAAAGGCATGCGATCGCGTGCGCGTGCGTAAGGGAATTCGGCCTCCGGACCGCGTCGTCGCATCTTGATGCCGCCTTGCGGCTCGCCGCTCATGAGCACCACGAAATCCGTGCCTTTGCCGGTCTCGGAGCTCAACGCCTCGTCGGTGACGATAAGGGAAGATCGCGGCGCCATCCCGGCGATACGATCCAAGGCGTCCTGTGGAATGACAATCCGGTCGAGCGCGCTCTTTGCACTGCCGGGGTCCGTCGGCATCGGCTCGATGTCGCGACCCTGGCCCCCCCGCGCGCGGCCTTGTGGCTCGACTACGCCGCCGCGCGAACGTCCGCCCTCCAGTGAGACCACGCTCCATCGCATGTTGGTGTCGCCGTTGGTCCGCTCCATGGCTGTGAAGACGTGGGTGCCAATCGGACTGTCGGCATCCAGGATCGTGACCGGACTCTCCAGGATGGGCTCAAAGGCTTGCCGGACATAAAGCCGCTGGGTCTTGCGGCTGATCAACACCGATACCGGTTCGAACTGGCGCGCCACCTGGCGCGCCGCCTCGGCTGCCGCGGCCCGCGCCGTCTCTGCGATGGCGACGGCTTCACGCGTACGCGTGACGGCATCGAGCTTCGGTTGCTGCTCCGCCTTTGCGCTGGCCAGTTGCACCTGCAACGCCGCGATCCTGGCGATGGCCTGCGCCTTGTCGCGCTCGGCCTGCTCCTTGGCCTCGGCCGAGATTGCGGCGCCAAGCGCCGTCTCGGCGGCCGCCAATTGCGCCTCGGCTCTGGTCTTCAGATTTTCCGCCACGCGCACCGGCGCCATTGCTTGCGCGGCTTCCCTGAAGGCCGTCCCGGCGGCGAGTCTTGCCTGGTCCGCCTTCCTGGCCGCCTCATCTGCCTCTGCGGCGCGGGCGGCGACCAAGGCACCGGCACCCGGCTTCGACTGGAACAAGACCGGATGGGCGATCTCAACGGGCGCCACATCGGTTGGTGCCACGATCACCCGCAAGCCCGGCCGGGTGGCGTCGAACAGGCGGGCCGCGAAGTCGAAGGGCATCCGAACGCAGCCGTGGGACGCCGGATATCCCGGCAGGGCGCCGCCGTGGAGCGCGATGCCCGACCAGGTGATGCGTTGCATGTGGGGCATGTAGGCATCGTCATACAGGTTCGAGTAATGCTCCGCTTCTTTCTGGATGACGGCGAAGATCCCGGCGGGCGTCTCGCGTCCCTTCTGGCCGCTCGACACCGGCGCCCGCAGGATCCAGCCATTGGCGTCATAGACGGTGATGCGCTGGCTGTGCAGCGAAACGATCGCCATGACCGGCTCGCCGGCTGTGCGCTGCTCGATGGACTCGACCGAGCGTTCGCTCCGACGGTCCGTGGCGCCGACAGGATCTGTGGCCGCGATCAGCGCCGCCAGACCCGCCACGGCAAGACGCGCGGGCCGCAGCCTTGTTGGCTTGCGCTTCGGGTTCACACAACGAGACCTCATGCGCGTCTCATTTGATCGGGGCTACGCCAGCTTGCACTCAGAAGATTCATAACGCCATCAGGTCGAACCTGCCAACCCGGAACTTCCCGAATGCTGATGGAGCGGTCGGAGTGTGCATCCCTGGGAAGCTCAACGCTTATAGCAGCTTAGCGGAGCTTCTGTCCGGCTTGGTCGACCACTTCTGGACATCCCCATAGACTCAAGTGCCGCTCGGCAGTTTGCGCAAAATTGATGTTTCGCGGCTTGTAAGCCGGAGACGAGCGCGCTCTCAATGCGCGAGGCGCCGGCGCCTTGTGGTTAGAGACTCAGTATTAATACGGTCGGGCATTGTTCCAATCTTCATGGTTAACGGACACCCTTTGAGCTCGCCTGTCGGCTGCTGGCATTGGGGGGATTTCACCGTGGCATTTCTGCAATTGAACATCCGAGGGCGATTGATTCTCGGCTTTAGCGTGCTTTGCCTTCTCCTGGCCGGTGTGATCGGCACCACCATCACCAAGGTTCACACGGTCAGCCAAGCGACCGATCGCACGGTCAACTTGCGGGTTCCGACCGCCATGACGGCAAGCGATTTGGTGGCGGGCGTTTATGCTTCGCTTGCATCGCTGCGGGGCTGGCTGATTACCGGGAACGACGCGTTCAAGACGGAACGCGCCGGCCTTTGGAAAGACATCCAGACCCACGGCACCGAGATGGACCGTCTCTCGAGCCGCTGGACCGTCGAGAAAAATAAGCAGGACTGGAAGCAGGCCAAGCCGTTGCTCGACGAATTGCGCAACGCGCAGGACAAGGCCGAGGCGATTGCCCACACCATCGATGAGCAACCCGCGGCAAAAATCCTTGCGACCGAGGCAGCGCCTCTGGCCAAGCTGATGCTGCAGAAAGCAACCTCCATCATCGACGAGGAAGGCAACATTGCCTCGACCGATCAGCGCAAAAGCTTGTTGATTGGCTTTGCCGACATGCGTGGCAGCATGGCAATGGCGATCGGCGCCGTCCGCGCCTATCTGCTGACTGCGGACACGGCTTTCAAAACCGAGTTCGTGGAGCTCTGGGCGCTCAATCAGAAAAAGTTCGATGCGTTGTCGAAACGCCGATCGGAAATGACGAGCGATCAGCAGAAGGCCTTCGACTCACTCGTTGAAGCCCGTGCCAAATTCGCTCCCCTGCCGCAGAAAATGTTCGATATCCGCGCCTCGGACCGCTGGAACATGGCGCAATGGTTCCTCACCAATGAAGCCGCGCCCCGCGCCAACAAGCTCCTCGATATCTTCGCGGGAGAAAAGAATGCTGCGGGCTCGCGTTCGGGTGGAATGGTTTCGCGCCAACAAGACAATTTAAAAGCGGACGGTGCGGCGGTTCTCGCTGAAACCAGTTTCCTTACGACGTTGCTTTGGGTGCTGTTGGGTGTCGGCATCGGCGTCGCCGTAACGGTCGTCTACGTGACCAACCGCTCGATCGTGCCGCCCATTCTCAAGATGGTTGGGGCAATGGGGCAGCTTGCCGGCGGCGATCACTCGGTCGAAATTCCCGCAACTGACAAGAAAGACGAAATCGGTCTGATGGCCAGGGCGGTCCTGATCTTCAAAGAGAACATGATCAGGGCCAAGGAACTCGCTGCCAAGGAAGCCGAAGCAATCAGTACGCGAGTCGCCCGTGCCGCGCGGGTGAACGATCTGACCGAAACGTTTGATAAGGATATATCGACGGTGCTGAGGTCAGTGGCGTCAGCCTCAACCGAACTGCAGGCGACGGCATCGTCGATGACGGCGACCGCCGAAGAAACCAGCAATCAGGCCACGGCGGTGGCCGCCGCGACTGAAGAGGCTTCAACGAACGTGCAAACTGTTGCAGCCGCGTCGGAGGAATTAGCCAGTTCCGTCAACGAAATCAGCCGTCAGGTAGCGCAATCGGCCGCGATCACGCAGAAAGCCGTTGCGGAGGCCGATCGCACCAATACGACGGTCCAGGGCCTGTTCAATGACGCTGCCAGCATTGGCGATGTCGTCAAGCTTATCAGCGACATTGCAAGCCAGACCAACCTTCTCGCGCTCAACGCCACGATCGAAGCGGCACGCGCTGGCGAGGCCGGCAGGGGCTTCGCGGTAGTGGCAGCCGAGGTCAAGAGTCTCGCCGAGCAAACCGCGAAGGCAACGGATCAAATCAGCGCTCAAGTTTCGTCGATCCAGACTTCATCCAGTGACGCCGTAGCCGCCATAAAGGGGATCACGGCGACGATCAATGAAATCAACGAGATCGCCTCCGCGATTGCCAGTGCTGTGGAAGAACAGGGCTCGGCTACGCAGGAGATTGCGCGCAACGTGCAGCAAGCGGCTCTCGGCACCGGCGAAATCTCGTCCAACGTTGCCGGCGTTCAGCAGGCCGCCGGCGATACCGGCGCCGCAGCCCATCAGGTCCTCCAGGCATCCGGCGAGTTGTCCAGGCAGTCCGAGACGATGCGAGGCCAGGTCGAATCCTTCCTCAGCAACATCAAGGCCGCTTGATCAGCCGCTGATGCAGCGACGGTGATGCGCTGGCTGTGCAGCGAAACGATCGCCATGAGCGGCTCGCCGGCTGCGCGCTGCCCGATGGACTCGACCGAGCGTTCGCTCCGACACCCCCGCGCAAGTATTTATCGTAGATACGTCCCGGCTTGGCCCGCTTGCCGCCGCTGGGAGCGGGAGTATATTAGCTCGATGGCTGTCAGCTCCCCCGATCTGAAAGCGTTCTTGCTCGCCACACCTTTCTTCGGCGGTCTCTCAGACGCAAGCCTCGATCTCCTGGTCTCAATGCTGGTCGAGCGCCGCTTCGAGGTCGGTGCCACTGTCGTGGCGGAAGGAGAACCGGGGCGCTCAATGTTCATTGTTCACTCCGGCGAGCTGGAGGTGGTGAGCAAGCTGGCGGATTCCGGGCGCGTAATGCGCATGGCACGTCTCGAGCCTGGTGATTTTTTCGGCGAAATGACGCTTATCGAAATGCAGAACCGATCAGCCACCGTCGTCGCGGAGAGCCCAACCGTGCTGTACGAGCTCACGGCCCGGGAACTCTACAAGTGCTACAAGGCCGACATCCATGCGTATGTGATGGTGATGCAGAATATCAACCGCGAGCTTTGTCGGCGGCTCCGCCGCGCCGACAAGCGCATTGCCGAGCTGCTGATGCTTCACACGAGTCAATGACGCAGATTCGCGTGCGTCATGTGGGTTGAGAAGAACCTGCGACCAGCGAAATGGGGCGCAATGGTTTAGTTTTGCGCTGCGAGAAGCCAGAGTCACCCATGGTGCCAACCTTTCTTCGGTGACCAGCCATAAGCCTTGGCGCAGGCACCGCCCATCAGCATTGCGCGCTCAGTATCGCTCAGGCGGCCAGCCTTAAGGAAGGGCTCGACGGCCTGCTCGTAGTTGACGACTGCGAACGCGCGCGTCCAGTCCGTGCCCCACAAGCAGCGGTCGAAACCCCAGGCATCAAATACGCGGGCAAGCGGATCCCAAATGTCCGGGAAAGGATACGGCTCCCGGGACAGCGTGCAGGCGCCGCTGACCTTGATCACTGTGTTCGGGCGCCTGGCGAGTTCCAGCACCTTCGACAGGTCGGTCCAGGGCTGCGGCGGCGCGGGCGGCACGCGCGGCTGCATGATCCCCAGATGGTCGATGATGAATCGCGTGTCGGGATGGCGATCGATTAGCGCGGTGCCCGCGTCCAAATTGTCCCAGCACAGGATGTTGACCGGAAAGTCGTGGTGAACAGCCGCGCGCGCGATCCGGTCGAGGCCCGGGTCATCAGGCTCGCGCTTGGCCTCCTTGGTCAGCATGATGCGGATTCCGACCGTGCCCGGTGTACTCTTCCAGTCGGCGACGACATCGGCCACGTCAGGATCGTCCGGGTCGACCGGCTTGACGATGGCGAACCGGCCGGGATGGGCCCGTTGCGCTTCGACGGCATAGCTGGCGTCGTAGCGGTACATGGAAAAGGCGGAGATGAAGATCGCGCCGTCGACGCCGACTTTGTCCATTGCCGCCACCATCTCGTCACCCGTGACGTGATCGGGCCAGTTCGGCACATTGTGCCAAGGTCGCTTCGGAGTATTCGCCTCATAGGCATGGACCTGGGAATCGATAATAGTCATCGGGATAGCTCCTCTGTGCCAGGCGAGTTTGGACATTGCAGCAGGTTCATGTCCAGAGGGCATTGAGCGTCGAAATTGCGCAAAGTGCGGCGCCACGATGACACTCGTCACGGACGCGGGGAGGGATGCGGTGTCATGTCCGAAAAGTGCCGTGAGATGACATTCGCCGCCGCAGAGAGGAGCGGTGTGCTATCATCGGGCGCCGACGAAGGAGTTTTGCCACACCGCGGTGCTCAGCTGAGATGGGTGTTCACATGCTCACAATTCCGGAACTGATAGCGCAGGCTTTGGGATCGTTCCTGACTTCGGAAACCAGGAGTCGGTTTGGCTCTTCACATGCCCGCTTGGCTGAAGTTCTTCCTTTCGCAGCCGGACTGACATTGGAGTGCATTGGTAACAGCGACGCCCTGTATCATAACATTGAGCACTCAATGCTTGTTACCCTTGCCGGGCACGACATCCTGATGGGACGACATATGTTGCGGCACACCACCGCAGGCGATTATGCGAATTTCATGGCGGCGTGCCTCACCCATGACATCGGATACGTTCGCGGAATTTTGCAAGGAGATGACAACGAGTCCTATGTCGCAGATCTCAGCGGTCGTACGGTTCGTCTGCCGCGAGGGTCGTCCGATGCCGCGCTCGCACCCTATCATGTGGACCGCTCAAAGTTGTTCGTTTCCGAGCGCCTCGACGGCGCCGAGGAAGTTGACGCCGGCCGAATTGCCCGAGCCATCGAATATACGCGCTTTCCTTATACATCGTCGTCGAACGATGACGACCTGATCGAGGAGGAGGGTTTGTTGCTGCGCGCTGCCGATCTTATCGGTCAACTCGGTGATCCCAACTATCTGAGAAAGGCAAATGCGCTGTTCTACGAATTTGAAGAGATCGGTCTGAACAAAACGCTCGGCTACGATACGCCGGCAGACGTGGTTTACAAATATCCGCAGTTCTACTGGAACAACGTCGCTCCGCAAATTCAGACGGCGATACGCTATCTCAATGTCACGTCGCGCGGGCGCTACTGGATAGCAAACCTCTATAGTAATGTTTTCCGGGCAGAGCGTGAGCTGAACCTGTCGGGTCCACAACTGTGACCACAGCCTGGTTTCCGTTGAGAAACAGTCTTCGGAGAAGCTGTCGATTTCGCTCCGGCCGCGGGTCAACGCCAATTTTCAAATCGACGCCGCGAATTCCTCGCCCGAAGAACTGCTCGCTGAAATGCAATCGCGCTATGGTGGTAAGGTCGTCATCGCGCGTGACCTCGATGTTTATTAGGACCGCTCTCTGAGGCCATGCGCGCAGCAGTTCGGCTGGATGGCTGTGTCAGTGGGCTAAACAACAAGGCTCTATGTCCAAAGGGCTTAAACAGTTTCTGTTTGGGATTTGGGGTCTTCTGCTGATCCCACTGATCACGCCTATCCTCGAAAAATGGCTGGAGGAAAACGTCTTCTTCGATCCTAACGGTATGGCCACGACGGCTTTTCGTAACGCCATGGCGACGACCGTTTTCAACAACCTCCGCGTACTCGGCCAACAGCGTTGGTTTAAATTTGTGCTGGTCTTTTTGACCGGAATCGTAATTGGCGTCTCGTTGGAATGGCTAAACCGGAAGTCGGACGAAAAAAAAGCTTACGAGCTCCGAAGCCTCGGCTCAAAATTTCACAGTCTTTCAGACAGCATCAAAACCCGGACTACGTCGTCAGGATGGCCGGACGATGTGAGTGATCTTCAACCTGCAATCCTGTCTGCATTTACCTCCGCCAGGAAATTTGGTTTGTGGGCACCGAATGAGAACGTGTACCAATTGCCGGATGCGTCATTCCTTTGTGAGTACTTCAGATGTGTAGGCAAGCTTCTGGAGGAAGGACATTTTGACAATGCCAACAGTGAGGCGCTCTCCTGGAGACCATTTCTCGATAAAGCGAAGCTGTCTTGAGTTTCCGTGGCAACCGATGCGACGCGTTGAGCCGAATCTTGGCGCGGCGTGGGAGGGTTCCGCCTCTTCAACCCGAGCGGGGCCTTTCTCGCGCGACCCGAAGCGGTCCCTGCTTTCATCGTGCCGAGCCGTCAGGTGTGTCCAGTCATCCCGGCCGCGCCGCAAGGCGCATCAAACTTGCGGAATTGAGATTATTCGTTTCGCCAAGTGACATTTTTGCCCTATCCCATTCCGGCCGGAATGTTAAGTTGCCCCCAGCGACTAGATCAGCGTTTTCGCTGGTAGTGGACCTTCCAAGTCGCTCGGGCATAACGTGGGCATCTTTGCGAGAGGGCAGCGCGGGCTATTGCCAAGGCGGATGATCGCCTTGATCGCCGCCTATGCTTTGGCGTTGCAAACGGTTCTCGCACCACTCCTCGCAAGTCCGGCTAATTCGCACAGTCTCGACGGGAAGCCACTTTTCGAACTCTGCCTAGATAGCAGCGGCGCCACTTTTCCGGTTGACGGGGGCGTCCCTTCCGGACCCCATGACCACGATATCGATTGCCAGTTGTGCGTTCATGGCGGGCTGGCCTTCCTTGATGCTCCGTCGATCGCGGTTGGATGGGTTGTACAGGCTACCAGCTCTTCGATCAGATGGGCCGTTATCGACAATCCAATTCCCGCCGCCGCCGGGTTCATCGGAAAACAGGCGCGAGCACCTCCGCTGCTGACATGAGGTTTGGGCGGCCCGATCGAGGCCGTCGATTCATCCATGTTTTAGCGACAGCAGAGAGATTTCCCATGTTTATCCGTCTTGTCCGTGCGGGCCTCCCGGGGCTCGCGATTGCGCTCGTTCCTTTGGGCGAAGGTGTCGCTCACGAAATCGTCGGCAACCGCTTCTTTCCAGCAACACTCGGCATCGACGATCCCGGCGTGAACGATGAGCTAAGCTTTCCCACCGTGTCCAGTTTTAAGACCGGCGACGATCCTTCCTTCAAGCAACGCGATATTTCAGGCGAGTTTTCCAAGCGGATCACCGAAGCATTCGCAGTCGAGTTCGGCGTGACGCACAGCCATTTCAGCGCTCCCGGCGGGCCGACCGGGTTCGGCGCGAACGGATTTCAGAATCTGGAGACGACGTTCAAATATCGCCTGTTCAAGGACCCGGTGCACGAGTTCGTGATGTCGGTCGGTCTCAGCGTCGAATGGGGCAGGACAGGTGCGCAAAGCGTTGGCGCGGAGCAGTTCAATGTCTACACGCCGACCCTGTATGTCGGCAAAGGTTTCGGCGATCTCCCGGATACACTGTCCTGGATTCGGCCGGTCGCCATTACTGGACAAGTTGGCTATGCGATCCCGGGCCGGCGCTCGACCACTACTTTTGGAGTTGATCCAGATACCGGCGATCCAACGATCGACACTGAGTTCAACCCGCGGGTTTTGAATTGGGGTGGGACAGTCCAATACAGCATGCCCTATCTCAAATCAGCAGTTTACGACCTCGGCCTGCCGGATTTTATCAATCGGTTCATTCCGCTGGTTGAAGCCACGATGCAGACGCCGGTCTCCAATACTTTCACCTCCGGGACAATGACCACCGGGACCATCAATCCGGGATTTCTCTGGGTCGGAAATACGTTTCAGGTAGGCGTTGAAGCGCTCATTCCGATTAACCGGCAGAGCGGGACGAATGTCGGCGTGATCGCGCAATTGCACTTCTACCTCGACGATATTGATCCGCGTGGGATCGGCAAACCGATCTTCGGCCCCGCCGTCCAGCCCGCAAGCCCGTTTCCGAGGAACTGATCATGCGCAATTCAGCCATCGTCCTTACAGTCCCTCTGCTGGTTTTGCTTGCGACAGGAGAAGCATCCGCACACGCTTTTCTCGATCACGCCGAACCGCGCGTCGGCAACACCGTCGCAGCTGCACCTCGTGAGGTGACACTATGGTTTACTCAAAAACTGGAACCTGCGTTCAGCACAATTACCGTCACCAACTCTGCGGGTCAGCGCGTCGATACGGGCAAGGCCCGCGTCAGCGGCAGTCAGATGACGATCGCGGTGCGCCCCGGAGGGGCGGGAACGTACCACGTTACGTGGCGGGTCTTGTCGGTGGACACCCACACCACCGACGGTAGCTTCTCGTTTCAGGTCGGCAAGTAAAGCCGCGCGGGACCTCCCCAATGGATTCGGTTGGGAACGACGTGCATAATTCGCTGATCGTCGTTCGCGCAGTGCATTTCACCGCCACCGCGATACTAGCCGGAAGTCTTGTGTTCTGGACGGTGGTGGCGGAGCCCATTTTGCGGTCTTCGGAAGCAGCCACCATTGTGTGGTTGCAAACCCTTCGCGCTGCATGGATAAGCCTCGCAATCGCCGCAGTATCCGGCGGGATCTGGGTTCTATTGCAAGCGGCGGCTATGAGCGGTCTCCCGTTCGGCGATGCTCTGACAGCCGATGTAATGTCGACCGTGGTGAACGAAACGCAATTCGGATTGGTCTCGGAAATTCGCTTCGCGCTGGCAATCATTCTGGCTGGTTGTTTGGCGTACGACCGGCTCCTGTGGGTGCGTGGGCTTGCGCTGATATCGGCGCTCGGCCTGATCGCGGCCCTCGCATGGACAGGCCACGCTGGTTCCACCGTGGGAGAAGCGGGAATCTTACACCTGACGGCAGATGTATTGCACCTCATCTTCGCGGCGACGTGGATGGGAGGCCTTGTTTCGCTAGCACGTCTGTTGGCCGCGGCGCGACGGTCCAGGACTGACGCATGGGCCTTGGTTGCGCTAAGCACGACGCAACGTTTCTCGACTTTGGCCCTCATCAGCGTGGGCTCAATCGTTGCGACGGGTATCATCAACGCATGGATTTTGGTCGGTTCCTTGCATGCACTGATAATCACCGATTACGGTCGTCTCCTGATGCTGAAAGTCACGCTGTTCGCCGCCATGCTGATGATCGCTGTGGCTAATCGATTTTGGTTGACGCCCCGGCTTGCGTTGCCACCGGGAAGCGAGCCACAGCTCAAAGCGCTGCGCCAGCTTATGCGCAACAGCATGATTGAAATCGTTTTAGGGCTGATGATCTTCAGCGCCGTCGGGTTGCTCGGCATGCTGCATCCCGCGATTCATTTCGAAAATTTGTAACGCTCGCCTCCATGACGCGCCACGCGCCGCTGCTCTTGCCGACCTCAGAGATCATCGGCATCCTGCCGGCAAAATCCGAAGCGCCTCCGCAAGGCGCGGCAGAAACGATCAGGGCAGGGGACACACGATGAACACACGACGCATCGGCGTGATCATGGGTGCATGGTTGGCGCTTGTTGCCGCACCTGGCGCGGGATCTGCGCAGGAGAGCTATCCCAATCGGCCGGTGCGCATCGTCATTCCCTATTCGCCGGGAAGCGTGGCCGACGTGTTCGCGCGCATCATCGCCCAGAACATGGCGGCGCAGTGGAACGCCTCGATCATCGTCGAATCCAAATCCGGCGCCAATGGCTCGATCGCCGCCGAGGAAGTCGCGCGCTCGGCGCCCGACGGCTACACGTGGTTATTGGTGACGACGTTCTTCACCGCGAGTCCTGCGCTGGACGCCAAACTGCGCTGGGATCCGGTGCGCGATTTCACCGCGATCGGCCAGGTGTGCCGGGCACCGAATTTCTTCATCGTGCCCACGACGTTGCCGGTGACGAACGTGGCCGAGTATGTGGCGCTGGCGAAGGCGAAACCGGGCACGCTGAACTACAGCCATCCGGGCAAGGGATCGACCGGCCATCTCGGGTTCGAGTTGTTCAAGCGGCTGGCCGGGATCGACGTCACCGCCGTCGGCTATCGCGGCTATCCGCAGATGGTGCCGGATATCGCGAGCGGTCTGATCACCTCGACCTTCCTGTCGGCCAACCAGGCGCTGGCGCAGGTGCAGACCGGCGCCATCCGGATCATCGGCGCGGTCAACGATGGCCGCTCGAAATATTTCCCGGATGCGCCGACCATGGCCGAGCAGGGCTTTCCCGAGGCCCAGGTAACGCCGTGGTTCGGCGTCGTCGTGCCGGCAGCCACGCCGCAACTGATCGTCGAACGCATCAGCAAGGCGCTCGAGGCAGCACTGGCGACAGCGGACGTGCAGCAGAAGCTCGACATCGCCGGATGCGAGCCGAAGAGCGCGCCGCAGAAGCAGTTCGCCGACATCATCAAGGCCGACGTGGCGTTGTGGGCGAAGGTCGTCAAAGAGGCCGGCATCACGGCGGATTGAGCCCGGAACAGTTGAGCGATCGGCCAGAGGTAACCCTAAGATCGTCTTCCGGCCGGCGCCATCCGGCCTGCGCGGCCGTCTTCATGATGTCGCGGCTATGTTCCCCTTGGGGTTAATTCCGGCGTATATAAAAGGATTGTCTGGAGCCGGTCCCTATACTCATGCCTATTGCCGCCATGGTCCAAAGGATACGATCGTTCTCGCTGTCGATCGGTCAGCTGACATTCGGCGGGTTTTTGCTGGTGTTGGCGGTGATCATGATCACCAGCATCGCCAGCGTCATCGCCATCCGCCATATCGATTCGACGTTTGCCGAATTGCAGCGGCTGCAGAGCGTCGGCGACCTGGCCGAAGACATCGATCGCCGGATGAACGAATTGCGGCTCGCCGCCCGGGACTTCGTGACCGATCCGGGTGCGCAATCCAACCAGGTCGGGGGGGCCGCCGCCTCGCTGAGTGAAATTCTGAAGAAGACCCGCCTCGAGCTCGCCCCCGAGCAGCAGGATATGATCGACGGCGTCACGGCACGATTGTCGACCTATCGCAGCGGTATCGAGCGCATCTCGGCGCTGATCACGCGCCGCGCCGAACTGATCGTCGGGCTGCCGCCGCTGCGCGAACAGTTCGATGCGGCGATCGCGGACACCCCCGATCCGGTGATCGCGGCGACATTGTTTCAAACGCAAAGCCGTATCGCGTCAGCACTGCTGGCGCACAATCCGTCCGCCGCCGAGCAGGCAGCTCAAAGCATGCGGGCGTTGGCGATCGCAAATCCCAGGCTCCGCACCGCCGTCGACAACTACGCCGAGGCCATCATCGCCATATCGGTCCGCGAACGTCAGATCGCGGATATCGACAGGGAGGTTCTCGGCTCCGAGGGACGCCTGATCGGGCAGGTCACCGAACTGCTGCGACGGGTCAGCGCGCGCCGCGGTCATGTGCTGTCCCGCGATTTTGCGCGGACGCTGACCGAAGCAAAATGGCAAAGCATCGCGCTTGGCAGCGCCGGCGTCTTTATCGGACTATTCGCGGCCCTCTTCGTGGTGCGGCGGACCGTCCGCCCGCTCGCGCACATCGCAAGCTCGATCCGCGCGCTGGCGGGAGGCGAGAAGGCCACCTCGATTCCCGCGATCGACGTCAATAACGAGATCGGCGATATCGCCCGTGCCGCCGAAGTGTTCCGCCGCACCCTCGTCGATGCGGACGCCGCGCGCGAGGCGGCGGTGCACGCTTTGGCCGAGCAGCGCCTGGCCGAGGAAAGCTACCGCAAGCTGTTCGAGGGCTCGGTCGACGGGATCTATGTGACGACGCCCGGCGGCGCGCTGCTCAACGCCAATCCGGCGCTGGCGAGGATCATGGGATACGAGGCGCCGCAGGATTTGATCAACGGCATCGGCGACATTGCGGAGACGGTCTACGTTCATGCGGCGGCCCGCGACGAGTACCAATCGCTGATGCAGCGCGACGGCGTGGTGCGCGAGTTCGAATATCAGGTGCGCGCCCGCGACGGCTCGATCCTCTGGCTGTCGGACAGCGCCACCGTGGTTCGCAATGAGGCCGGCGAGGTCATCCGCTACGAAGGCACGCTGCGCGACATCACGGACCAGAAGCGCGCCGAGGATGCCATTGCCGAAGGCCGGCGACTGCTGCAGCAGGTGATCGACACCGTGCCGGCGGTGATCAACGTCAAGAACAAGCAGCTCCGCTACGTGCTGATGAACCGCTACATGGCCGGCATCTTCGGCGTGGAGCCGGGCGAAGCGATCGGTCGCACCACATCCGAGCTGATGTCGCGCTACGGCGCGAAGAAGACCGATGCGAACGACAAGCAGGTGCTGGCGGCGGGCAGGGGGCTCGGATTCTACGAAGAGGAATATATGGACGCCTCGGGCCATATGCGGCAATGGCTGGTGAACAAGCTTCCGCTGCTCGACAGCGACGGCGAGATCGAGAACATCGTCACCGTCGCGCTCGACATTGGCGAGCGCAAGCGCGGCGAATTGGAGATGCGCAAGGCCAAGGATGCGGCTGAAGCCGCGTTGCGCAATTTGCGGGAGACCCAGAATTCGCTGATCGAGGCCGAAAAGCTCGCAGCGCTCGGGCGGCTGGTGGCGGGCGTCGCCCACGAAGTCAACAATCCGGTCGGCATCAGCCTGACGGTGGCCTCATCGCTGGAGCGCAAGACGGCATTGTTCGCCGACGAGGTCGGGCGCGGCAATCTCAAGCGATCCAGCCTGAATGAGTTTCTGGAGACCAGCCGCGACGCGGCCTCACAGCTGGTGGCCAATCTCAATCGCGCGGCCGAATTGATCCAGTCGTTCAAGCAGGTCGCCGCCGACCGGAACTACTCGGACCAGCGCATCTTCGACCTCGGCGACCTGACCGAGCAGGTCGTGATGAGCCTGCGACCAGGCTTGCGAAAGCACCATCTGACGCTCAGCGTCGACTGCCAGCCCAATCTGACCATGAACTCCTATCCCGGGCCCTACGGCCAGGTGCTCACCAATCTGTTCCTCAATTCGGTGGCGCACGCGTTTCCGGACGGCAAGCCCGGCGCCGTCGATATCCAGGTTCGGGAGTCCGGTAAGGACAACGTCGAAATCCTCTTTTCCGACAATGGCTGCGGCATGAGCCTCGACGTCCGGCGGCGCGCATTCGATCCGTTCTTCACGACGCGTCGCGATCAGGGCGGTACCGGGTTAGGCCTGCATATCGTCTACAGTATCGTGACCAACCGTCTCGGCGGCCGGCTCGACCTCGATTCCGAGCCCGGCGGAGGTACGCGGATCCAGATCATCCTTCCCCGGGTCGCGCCGCTGGAGCAGGCCGCGGAATAGCCTGTCACCTGGAGCATGATCCGGAAAAGTGGGTACCGGTTTTCCGAAAAGATCATGCTCAAACAGAAAGATAGAGCGGGACGACGTTTCGAAGAAAAGTCATCCCGCTCGGGCTTGCTTATTCGAGCTCGGCCAGCTTGCGCAGCGTCGCCTTGAAGATCTGGCTGGCCTTGCCCACCAGAGCCGTTCCATCCATGACAGCCGCCGTATCGGTGAAGGTGCCGGAGACGCCGACGCCGACCGGACTGGGCCCGCCGAACAGCGGATTGGCATCGGGACTGCTGGTATGGCGCTGCACCAGAACCTCGCCCTTGAAGGTATCTCCCTTCGACGTGTAGCTGCCAGTGTAAAACAGATAGGCATCGCCGCCGAATATTTTGCCATCCCGGAACATGATCACACCGCTGCCCTTGCCTGACCGACCGTCCTGCAGGCTGACGTGGATCGAATACAGACCGTTCTTCATGATGTCCCGGGTACGACATCCATCCCAGCGGTGTCGATCTATTGTTATGCCAAAGCAGACTACACAGCGTCAACGCAACAGGTTGGCTGCACATTCCTCGTCGACCGAATTTTATGGAACCCAGCCATGCTTTATGACACTGAGATGACAGCGACATCGGCCTTCCCGGAGTTGGCCCACGAAATGCCTGGACATCCCTGCACTGGCCGGGTGCTGGAGCAGGCGACAGGTGAGCGACTGGATCGATTTCGGCGGCCACGCGCCGTACTCATGGACTGACGAAGTTCGGGGAAATAAATACCCGGAGAATTCGCAACCCCGCCGCGCGGGACGTCAGAGGACGCCGCTGACGATCGGCTTTGCGGCGCTGCTGCTGGCGCTGGCGTCTCGCCGTTGAAGCAATGGTTTGACGGTCTCAGAAGCAGCAAGGGCCCGTGCTGCTCGGATGCCGACGGCTCAGCGCTGGCCGATGTCGATTGGGAATCGAAAGGCGGACACTATCGCGTGCGGCTCGACGGCGAATGGATCGATGTGCCCGACGAAGCCGTGATTACCGAGCCGAACCGCATCGGCCGGACCATGGTATGGCCGTTGCGCGGCTATCTCGGGCTGACCATCCGCTGCTTCATGCCGGGCAGCATGACCTAGTACCTGGAATCACAAATCGGTATTGCAGCCCATCCTTCGAGACGGCCACTTCGCGGCCTCCTCAGGATGAGGTCTAGCTTGCTGAAACACAACA
>Ga0179592_10000477_pt1 | contig 16000 bp, 15 predicted proteins | sample CZODoug2_1_08_16_FD_148623 | JGI IMG/M metagenome (GOLD analysis project Ga0179592, IMG submission 148623) | Vadose zone soil fungal communities from Angelo Coast Range Reserve, California, USA - CZODoug2_1_08_16fungal (Illumina Assembly) | ecosystem: Environmental > Terrestrial > Soil > Vadose...
GCGGCGGCGACATTGCCGCAAAGTACATCGCCGCGCAATTCGCGTTGTACGGTTTGAAGCCTGCGGGCGACGACGGCACCTATCTGCAAACGGTCGATTTCACCGGCGTGCTGACGCAGCCAGGCTCGTCGTTTTCGCTGCGGCCTACGCATGGTGCGCCGTTGGACCTGAAGCTGGGTGATGACTACGTCACCAACAATCAGACGCAAACCGACAGCGTCGATATCGATGCGCCCGTCGTTTTCGTCGGCTACGGGATCGAGGCGCCGGAATATCGGTGGAACGACTTCAAGGGCGTGGACGTCAAGGGCAAGGTGGTGCTGGTGATCGTCAATGAACCACCGTCCACCGACCCAAAATTCTTCAAGGCCGAGACCATGACCTACTACGGCCGATGGACCTACAAGTTCGAGGAAGCCGCGCGCAAAGGAGCAGTGGGGGCTCTCATCATCCATCGCACCGATTTGGCGAGCTACCCGTGGCAGGTGGTGCGAAGCTCCTGGAGCAACGAGCAGGTGTACCTGAGCAACGACCGCGATCCAAAGCTGCAGGCCGCCTCGTGGATTCAGTTGGAGACGGCGCGGCAGTTGTTTGCCGCCGCCGGCCTCAAGCTTGACGACATGATGCAGGAGGCCGGTACGCGCAAGTTCAAGGCGCGTGAATTGCCGGTGAGGCTCAAGGCCCACGTCGTCAGCAAGGTCCGCAGGTTCGAATCCTACAATGTACTCGGTGCGCTGCCGGGGGCGGCCGGCGAACCTTTAGCGCAGGCCGTGGTGTACTCGGCCCATTACGATCATCTAGGGATCGATCCGAAATTGAGCGGCGACAATATCTACAACGGCGCGGTCGACAATGGTACGGGCTGCGGCATCCTTCTGGAGCTCGCGCACGCCTTCACCGCGGCGCGGGCGAAGCCGCCGCATCCGGTGCTGTTCGCGTCGGTGACGGCGGAGGAAAAAGGCTTGCTCGGCTCCAATTACCTCGGCAAGCACCTGCCGATTCCGGCTGCACAGACCGCGCTGGATCTCAATTTCGATGCGGTCCCGCCCATCGGCACGCCCGAATCGATCAGCGTGACGGGCGCCGAGCGCACCACTTTTTACCCGGTGGTCGAGCGGACCGCGAAGGCCTTCGGCTTCGACATCCAACCCGACCCGGAACCCGGGGCCGGACACTACTACCGCTCGGATCACTTCAGTCTGGCGCGCGCCGGCGTGCCTGGGTTTTCCGTCAATACTGCGTTGAAATTTGCGGGACATACGCCCGAATGGGGCAAGGCGCAGCGCGATGAGTACACCAGCAAGCGCTATCATCAGCCGAGCGATGAGTACAGGGCCGACATGGATTTCACCGGCAACGCCGCGCTTGCGAAGTTCGGATTTGCACTCGGCTGGCAGGCATCGAGCGCGAATCAGACGGTGAACTGGTTGTCCGGTGACGAGTTCGAGCCGATTCGACTGCAAGGCGAGGGCGTGCTCTGATGGTCACTCGCGATGACGGTTCCGCTGCTGGCGGGCAACCGATGATGCTGGCTGGACACTCGGTGGAGTTCGACTCCGTCGGACGGCTGATGCCCTGGACGTCTTGGAACACGGCGCTCGACCGGGAGATGAATTTCTACCAGCTGTGCCCCCTGGATCACGGCTATCCGCGCTTCGCCTTCACGACCTTCATGGATGGCGGGTGGGAGCCTTTTCCCGATCGCACGGACACCATTCCGGCAACCCAGAATGGGGTGGGTATTCTCTCGTATCTCAAATTCTTTGAATTGCGCGGCAGGCAGGATCGCCGCTTCCTGCGGACGGCGTGTCTCATGGGCGACTATTTGGTGAATGAAACGCTTACGCCGCGCGCGGGCAAGTATCCCGTGTTCACCCGATCCACCGGCAAGCGGGACCAATTTCCGCTGCAGCCGGACTGCGGCTCGCAAGGCGATCGACCGTATGAAATCGAACCCGACAAGGGCGGCCTCGCCGGCTATGCGCTATTGCAACTATTCGAGACCTGCGGCGAGGAGAGGTATCTGGCGCAGGCGCTGCAAAACGCCCGCGTGCTCGCGGCCAATCAGCAGAAGGGCGACGACGGCGGGTCGCCGTGGCCGTTTCGGGCCGACTATCGCAGCGGCGAAGGCCGCGGACGCGTTTCCGGAAACATGACGTATATCTTGCGCCTGTACGACGCGTTGCTGGCGCACGGCCATCAAGAGTTTTCCGCTCCGCGCGAGCTGCTCTGGGAGTGGATCAAGCATCGTCAAATTCCGAGCGCCGCCGCCGATGGATCGCTGTTTGCGCAGTTCTTCGAGGACCACGAGACGCCCACCAATCGCACGGCCTGGTCGCCGCTGAACTTGGCGCGGTACCTGGTCGAGAAGAAGGACTGGCTAGATCCCGATTGGCGCGCCGATGCGGGCACGTTGATCGAATTCGTCCGTAAGACCTTCACGCACGTGGAACTGGGCGTGACCGTGTGCCACGAACAGGACGAGGATAAGGAGGCTTGGGGCGGGATCAATGCGACCTACGGCGCCGTCGCCGCGATGTTCGCGAACGCCGTCGGATCGGAAGCCTTGGCGGGCGAAGCGCGGCAAGCGTTGAATTTCACGCTGTATGCCATCGACGAGCAGGGCCGGCCGCGCGATCTCTGCAAGAGTGCTGCGCCCGGCGGCTGGCAGGAGGACTCGCATACTGACGTCATCCACAATTATGTGGATGCTTTGCGCGCCTTTCCGGGCTGGGGCGAGGCAACCGGCGCCGAGCCGTGACCGACGCAGTTTTATGGATCGCCTTTGCGATGATCGCGATGACCGCACTCACCAGTCTCGCGGCGCGCCGCATGCGGGTTCCGCAATCCATATTGCTGGTCGTGGTCGGTGCCGCGCTGGCCTTCGCGCCGCGATTTCCGGCCGTCAAGCTCGATCCGGAACTGGTCTTGCTGCTGTTGTTGCCGCCGCTCCTGTATTTCTCGGGAGTCGGCATGAGCTGGCGCGGCTTCAGGAAATACTTGCGGCCCATCATGCTGATGGCCGTCGGCTGTGTGCTGTTCACTGCATCCGTCGTTGCGGCAGCGACCCACTGGTTGCTGCATCTGCCGTGGGCGGTCGGATTCGTTCTTGGTGCGGTGGTCTCTCCTCCGGACGCTGTCGCCCCGATGGCCATTGCGCGGCGCCTTTCCGTCCCGAAGAGAATCCTGACGGTCTTGGAAGGCGAGGGCCTGGTCAACGATGCGACGGCGTTGATACTGTTCAGTTTCGCAGTCGGCGCCGTCGCCACGGGCGGCGTCTCGATCATCGGCGCGGCCGAGACCTTCGCCATCATCGTCATCGGCGAGATCGTGTGGGGACTGGCCATCGCGTGGACTTTGCTGCATCTACGCGCGTGGTCGAAGGATACGGAAGTCGAGATGATCCTCGCGCTGCTGACGCCGTTTGCGGCGTTCTGGCCGCCGCATTTTCTCGGCGGATCCGGAGTGCTGGCAGCGGTAACGGCGGGCCTCTACACGAGTCGGCACGGACCCGGATTGATATCGCCCGCAACCCGCTTGCAGGGGTTCTTCGTCTGGGGTCTGGCGGTGTATCTGGTCGAGGGCGTGGTCTTCTTCCTGACCGGTCTGCAATCGCGCTTGGTGATGGAGGGGCCCGATGCCGGCGAATGGTCCCGCATGATAGGGGCGGCCATCATCACGGTGGTGCTCGTGGTCGTCATCCGGTTCGTCTGGGTTTTCGCTGCGGCCTACCTGCCGACTTTGCTGTCCCGGAACAATGACGCGCGGCGCGCCACGCCTACCTGGCAGGAAACTTTTCTGGTGGGCTTCACGGGAATTCGCGGCGTGGTCTCGCTCGTGGCCGCGCTCTCCGTACCCGAGATGGTCGGCACGGAGCCTTTTCCGGAGCGCGATCTCATCCTGTTCGTGACATTTTGCGTCATCCTGGTGTCGCTCGTCGGCCAAGGCGCAGCGTTGCCCAAGGTCATCGAATATTTAGGGCTCGACAAGGCCGGCGCTGCCGAGGCGGAGTCGGCCAAACGCAACGAGGTCACGGCGCGCGTTGCGGGCATTCGCGCAGCGCTCGACCGCCTGAAGCAATTCACGGATGAAGGAGCCGTCGCACGATCCGTCGCGAATTTGCGGCGGCTGCACGAAGGCCGCCTGACGGATTTCGTTCACACGAGCGAGGGCATCGACACGGCGCCCGTCGCGGAGGCCGCGGGCATTCAACTGCAGCTCGTCGCCGCGGAGCGGGCCAGCATCGCGTCCCAATATGCGGCCGAGAAACTCACCGATGAAGCGCGTCGACGCATCGAGCGTGAACTGGATCTGGAGGACGCGCGCATACGACACGCCGCGGACAGCGCCGCGGGCAACGGATTCCGGGAAATTTAAATGCGTTCAACAGATGCGACATATGCTGGAAAAAAAAGACGGCTTTCGTCGCGGTCTGGCGACGCTCATGCATCTCCGTTCGGCACCGGAAGAGCGTAACGTGCTACGCGTCGCACTGCCGAAGCATCGGTCTTCGGTACCCTGGGCGCTTGTTCTCACCGGAGGTTTCATGGCCGACAATTCAATGACCGGAGCGTATCAGCTCAATCTGCCCAAGGACTTGCTGACCGAGGCGAAACGTCAGCAACCCAAGCTGAGCAAGGAACAACTTAAAGTCGAGGGGTGGCGCACCTCTTGGCTCTCGCGCATTTCGGAGATCTTGGTCGGCAAAGACTAGGAACCTTGGGGGGAACGCCGTTCCCCCTGACCCGCGTTATGCGCATTCAGCAATTGCGCAATTTTCACGTCCCGAAGGGCATTGCGCGCGGCTGGCTATCCACCTGGCGGTCAGGTCAGTGGCCTGGACCGACTTCCCGCGAACTTAGCCCGCGAAACTAGCCAGGCGGCGGCGGGCAAACGTGGTGTCAGCAATAAATGACACCCGTATAAGTAAAATACTGTATTTGATTCGATCGCGGCGGGATTACCATCGTTTGATGGAGGTACCATCAATGCGTCTGGCTCGCCCTGTCTACGAAAGCATGCCGCTGGTTTATGCAGCTATCGGCGGATTGGCGATATTGCTTGCCTATCTCGACCCCGACGGCCCTCGGGCGGTAGTCGCGATGTTCATCGGCGTCGTCGCCGAAATCGCCGCACTCACCGTGTTCTTGCGGCGGCAGGATTACCGCGCGTTGAGCCGCGAATACTCGGGAGAGACCATCGATCTGCCCTCGAGACTGAACGGATAGCGGCTCAAGACTTTTCGGTGGCTTCGTTGTCCGCGGTGTCGACCGTGTGGCGCGGACGCGGTGCGCGTTCATCGATGTACATGATTTCGTGTTGGCCGACCTGAACGACGTCGCCGTCGTTGAGGTTGTAGCGCCTGACGCGTTTGGACTGCACGTAAATACCGTTGGTACTGTTCAAGTCCTCGATGAGGCATGCGTCGGGTTGCGTCACGATCTGGCAGTGGTGCCGGCTGATGAACTTGCTGTCGATCTGCAAATCGTTGTCGGGTGTTCGACCGATGACCAAGCGGCCCGGTTTGAGTTCGCGCTCGACCACCGTTTTGCCGTCGCTGGCCAACAGGATTCTGCCCACCGATTGCACGTGATCCGCGCTGGTCGCGGCGTGTGAGATCTGAACGTCGGGCAGTTGCATGCGATTGGTGCTGGAGGCGAACTCGACCCACTGCAATTCCCGAATCGCTGCATCGAGATCGGCCATGGCCACGGAGTCCTGATCGCGGCCGAAGGCGGCCATCATGCAGGTATCGCACAGCGTGTTGATCAGGCGCGGCACGCCGCCCGTATATTTGTAGATGATCGGGTATGTCTCTTCGGCGAATATGCGCCGTCCCTCCGCACCGGCGACCTCGAGCCGGTGATCGATGTAGGCCATGGTCTCGGCCTTCGTGAGCGCGGTAAGGTGGAACCGCAGACGCACGCGCTGGGTGAGTTGAACGAGTTCCTGTGAGTTCAGCTTTTCGTTGAGTTCGGGCTGCCCGGCGAGAATGATGCGCAGCGCCTTCTCCTTCGCGGACTCGACCCCCGACAGCATGCGGATTTCTTCCAGCACGCGATAGCTCAAATTCTGGGCTTCGTCGACGATCAGCAGCACTTTGCGGCCGGCGTCGTGCTGCTCCATCAAGAATTGATTCAGCGTCGCCAGCACTTCCGGCTTCTTCATGTTGAAGGGCGAGAAGCCGAACTGCACCAGTACCGTTTGCAGGAACGCCGTCGGCGAGAGTTGCGTCTGATTGATTTGCGCCACCATCACGTCGGTCTGAAGTTCGCGCAGGAACGTTTCAATGAGCGTGGTCTTGCCGGCGCCGATTTCGCCGGTGATGACCACAAAACCGTCGGTGAACCAGATCGTCGATTCCATGTACGCCTTGGCGCGCGCATGCTGCTTGCTCAAGTAGAGAAACTGCGGATCCGGGCTCAGGCGGAACGGCAATTCGTGCAGTTTGAAGAGTTCTAAATACATACGCCTGTGCAGTCTATGGGGTTTGGCCTGTACGCGTTAAGTCGACCATTTCTCAAGACCATTGCACCAATTGCAAGGCATCCGCGAGCGCCTGATTTCTGTCTCTTGCGTGTGCTCTGGTTATCGAGCAATGCCCTAGTTTGCGCCCAGGGCGCGGTTCTTTGCCATAATCATGAAAACCCAGGCCTTCGATGGCCAGGAGCCGCGCCATCTGCGGCATCTTGCCCAAAAAATTGATCATCGCGGTATGACCCAGGGCGCGAGTACTGCCGAGCGGCAGACCGCAAATCGCACGCAGGTGGTTCTCGAACTGACTGGTGATGCACCCGTCGATGGTCCAATGGCCGGAATTGTGGACTCGCGGCGCCATCTCGTTCGCAATCAATCTGCCTTTCACGACGAAGAATTCGATGGTCAAAACGCCGACGTATCCCAGGCTTTCCATGAGTTTCTTCAGGCATCGCCGCGCCGTCCGCTCCAGGGTCCGGTTGATGAAGGGAGCCAGGCTGTAGCGCAGGATGCCGCCGGAGTGGGTATTCGAGGACAGGGGGTAGTAGACGATCTCGCCCGCCGCCGAGCGCGCGCCAATGATGGAGACTTCGCGGGAGAACCTCTGGAATTGTTCGTAGATGAGCCCGGATGCGCCGATGTGCGCCCAGGCGGCATCGATATCGTCCGCATGCCGAAGGAGATACTGCCCCTTGCCGTCATAGCCCATGCGCCGAGTCTTGAGCACACCGCGAGTTCCAAGCCGGCGGACCGCACGCACCAGGTCTTCCTTGCTGTCGACGGGGGCGTGCGCGGCCACGGGAATCTTGAGCGACTGAAACAGCGCCTTTTCCAGCAGCCGATCCTGCGAGATTTCGAGCGCCCTGCGCGGTGGACGGATGCTGGTCGCCTTCTCGAGCGGCGCGAGAGCGGCACCCGAAATGTTCTCCCAGTCGAATGTGACTACATCGCTGCGCTCAGCCAGTTCCTGAAGCTTCCGAGGATCCTCGAGGTCGCCCACCAAGATGGGCGCCACTTGCGCGCCGGGAGCATCGGCGCTGCGGTCGAGGAAGAGGCAGGAGAGGCCCAGTGGATACCCCGCCAGGGCCAGCATGCGGCCCAACTGCCCCGCGCCGACGATGCCGACCTTGGAGAATGTCAAGGCTGACGCGGATCCGGTTTGCCAAGCACGGCCGCGGTTTGCGCCGACCGGAATGCGTCGAGTGCAATCCGTACTTCGATGTGGTCGTTGGCAAGAATCGCCGCGGCGAACAGGGCTGCATTCTTGGCGCCCGCGGCGCCGATGGCGAAGGTGGCCACGGGCACCCCGCTCGGCATCTGCGCGATGGAGAGCAGAGAGTCCAGGCCGCTCAAGGTTTTGGTTGGTACCGGTACCCCGAGCACCGGGACCGAGGTCTTGGCGGCGGTCATTCCGGGAAGGTGTGCTGCACCGCCCGCACCGGCAATGATGGCCTTGAGGCCGCGCTCGCGCGCCGATGCGGCGTATTCGAACAAGAGGTCCGGCGTGCGATGCGCGGAGACGACCTTGACCTCGTGCGCCACGCCTAGGGCGGTGAGCGTGTCCGCCGCACCCTGCATCGTCTCCCAGTCGGACGATGAGCCCATAATGATTCCAACAACGGCCTTCATCGCCCTAGTCTAGCAAAGCTAGGATAGTAGCTCGCGCAGGAAGGCGAAAAGCTCGCGGGCGCCGACCGGCGAGCGCTGCTCGAGCCGCTCCCTTTCGGCCTTATCCAGCAATTTGAGCAGTGCAGCCCGGTCGATTTGCGGGTAGGCCTGCTGCAATTCCTCGACGCCGGCCGCCGGCTCCGACAAAAGCCGGTCGCGCCAGCGTTCGATCAGCTGAAAATGGCGGATTTCCGAATCGTGGCGTTGTTTGCGCTCGGCCAGCTTGGCGAGCACCGGTTCCGGATCGATGGTGCGCATCAGCTTGCCGATATACTGCCGCTGGCGTACCTGCGCGCCGTGCGAGGGCAGGCGGCGCAGGTCGCGCAGTGCCGTAAAAAGGCTGTCCGGCAGGCCCAATGCCTTGATTTCCTGGTCGGGCAGCGCCGACAGTTGGACGCCGAGTTCCTGAAGAGTCGCCGCTTCGCGCTTGCGCGCGCTCTTGCTCAGGCGTTGCTCTTCAGTCTCGCCAGTCTCGCCGGTCTCGCCGGATTCGTTGAAGTCGCTCGTCGTCATATTTCGCATGCTATCTCACTCGGGCCGGTAGAATCATGGATCAGAGCACCACAGACTTTAAGTTGGAGATGACGATGGCCGTCGCGCCCAGCAACCCGTTACGTCTTGCCCCGGAAGATTTGGAATCGATCATCGAGCGCGCTTTGGAAGAAGCGCGCGCCCGCGGCGCTTCCCAGGCAGAGGCGGCTGTCAGCCAGGATACTGGTCTTTCGGTCGGTGTGCGACTGGGGGAGGTGGAAACATTGGAACACCAGCGCGACCGCAGCATGGGTATCACGGTGTATTTCGGGCAGCGCAAGGGGTCCGCGAGCACCGCCGACTTCTCCTTGGATGCCGTACGGGCAACCGTCGCCAAGGCATGCAGCATCGCCCGCTTTACCGCGGAGGACGCCTGCGCGGGCCTGGCGGACGCGGCATTGATGGCAAAATCGCCGCCCAACTTGGACCTGGCGCACCCCTGGAGCGTCACCGCCGATCGCGCCATCGAAATCGCCAAATCATGCGAGGCGGCGGCTCTGGCCTTCGACCCCCGCATCAACAATTCGGAGGGCGCCTCGGTGAGCACGCACCAGGGACTGCATGTCTATGGGAACACCCATGGCTTCGTGGGCGGCTATCCCACCACCTCGCACAGCGTGAGTTGCGTCGTGCTCGCCGGCACCGGCGAGGACATGCAGCGTGACTATTGGTACAGCAGTTCCCGGGATTGGCGCGAATTGGAGGGCGCCGAGGCAATCGGGCGCGAGAGCGCGCGCCGCACCATCGCGCGGCTCGATCCGCGCAAGTTGAGCACGCGCCGGGCGCCCGTGTTGTTCGTTCCGGAGATTGCGCGCGGACTCGTGGGTCACTTCACGGCTGCGATCCGCGGCAGCAGCCAGTACCGGCAATCGTCGTTTTTGCTGAACTCGGTGGGGCAGCAGATTTTTCCGTCGGGATTTTCCATTGCGGAGCGGCCGCACATTCCCAAAGCCGTGGGCAGCGCGCCGTTCGACGATGAGGGCGTGGAGACTAGAAATCGCGAGCTCATCGCCGACGGCGTGCTCACCGGGTATATCTTGTCGAGCTACTCGGCGCGCAAGCTCAAGCTCGCGACCACCGGTAACGCCGGCGGCGCGCACAATCTGATCGTGTCGCCCAACTTGAGCGGCGGCATGCCGGCCATGCTGGCGCGCTTAGGGTGTGGCCTGTTGGTCACGGAACTGATGGGCCAGGGCGTCAACATGGTGACCGGAGATTATTCGCGGGGAGCGGCGGGCTTCTGGGTCGAGCACGGCGCCATTCAATATCCGGTGGCGGAAATCACCATCGCGGGCAATCTGCGGGAGATGTTCGCCGGGATAGCCGCCGTCGGTGACGACGTCGACACCCGCGGCGGCATCCGCGTGGGATCGGTGCTGCTCAACGAGATGACGATCGCGGGCGAGTGATCGGCGGCGATTGCGGGGGACCAGGCGATTGCGGGGGAGTCGGCGCTTCGTCGCGCGCGCCGTCGTGCGCATCGTCGCGGGTACCGCCGTGCGCATCGTCGTGCGTGCCGTCGATCCAGTCCTTCAGCGTTCGGTCGTCGAGTTGTTTCCGGATCGCGGTTTCCACGTCGTTCATCACCTGCGCCGCTGCGTCCAAGGAGTCCATGTCGATCATCAACCGCCCGGGATGGCGCGTGCGCACCGCATCGACAATGTCGATCAGGCGGATGCCCGCCAGATCGCGCGCGGGCAGAAACTCTTCCTTTTCGGTGGCCACGATCCGACCGCCGCGCTCCAGGCACGCGAGCACCGGCGCCAGCGCGGTACTCGGAATATCGAGCTGGGCGGCGAGACCGCCGCTCGTCCAATAGGTCGAGCCTGCGGCGAAGTCGCGTCCGATCAGGTACATCACCGATAGTCCCGCCTGCTCGCGCGCGCTGCCGGTGAGTTCGATCGTCTCCTGACCATGGCGCAGGTATTGCGGACACTGCACATAAAAGGCGAGCTGGGCGCCGATGAGCAGGATGAGCCAGCTCAAGTACACCCAGATCAACGTCGTGAGCACTATGGCGAAGCCGGTGTAAACGGCCATCATGTGCGAGGAATACACGATGACTTCGGTAAACACCCGGCCCACCAGCGCCCAGATGAATCCCGCGGCCACGCCGCCGATGAGCGCCGCGCGAAAATCGACGCGAGTGTTCGGAACGAACACGTACATGAACGTGAAGGCGATGGTGACGATCGCATACGGCACGAACTGACCGAGCACCGCCATGGTCCACGCGAGCGGCGGGATGGCGTTCAGCCACAGCGCGAATGGGCTGTGCTCGGCGGATCCCAAGAGGCCCAAGGCAAGCGCCAGCAGAATGGGCCCGATGATCATGACGGAGAGGTATTCGGTGATGCGGCGCGCAAAGCTGCGCGGGCGTTCCACCCGCCATACGAAATTGAAGCTTGCCTCCACTTTCTGAATCGTAGTGACCACGGTGTAAACGAGAAACGCGAGGCCGATCGTACCGAGTACATCGCCGCGCATGTTGGTGACGAACTGCATGACGCTTTCGGTCAACTGCGTCGCCGCTCCGCCCATGGGGCGGAAGAACTCGTGCAGGATGTAGCGCAGATCGCCACGGGCGCCAAGTCCCTTCAGGATCGAGAAACTGAACACCAGCAGCGGCACCAGCGAGAGCAGCGTGGTGTACGCAAGGCTCATTGCCCAAATGTTGATTTCCCCGGTGAGCCAGTCGCGCGCGATGGCCGCGGGGTAGCGCAGGAAGCGCAGCACCGGGCCCCAGGGAGGGCCCATGTTGCGCGACTTCTGAAACAATCCGACTTCGAGACGTTCCGGCCAGTTCTGCATGCGCCGAGCTTACAGGAGCCTGTCCCAAGTATTCCGCGTGAGCCGCTTAAGGCCGCGCCGTCACGGCGTCAGGCCGTAAGCAGCTTGAGGGCCGCACGATAGTTTTCGCTGGTGCGCCTAAGGACGTCGGGCGCAAGATGCGGAGCCGGCGGCTTCTTGTTCCAGTGCAGCGATTCGAGGTAGTCGCGCACGAATTGCTTGTCGAAACTCGGCGGACTGATCCCGGGCTTGTAGGATTCGACCGGCCAGAAGCGGGACGAATCGGGAGTCAGTGCCTCGTCGATCAAGAAGAGATCTCCCGCCTTGTCGGTGCCGAATTCGAACTTGGTGTCGGCGATGATGATGTTCCGCGCAAGCGCGTGCTGTGCCGCGAATTCATAGAGTTGCACAGCGATACGCCGAACGCCGTTTGCATGCTCGAGGCCCACCAGTTTTACTATGGTGTCGAAGTCGATATTCTCGTCATGGTGACCGGCGGGCGCCTTGGAAGCCGGCGTGAACAGCGGTTCCGGCAGGCGCGCCGCCATCGGCAAACCGGCCGGCAACGGGATGCCGCACACGGAGCCGTGTCGCTTGTAGTCCTTGTAGCCGGACCCGATCAGGTAGCCGCGCACCACGGCTTCCAGCGGCAACGGGTGCAGTTTTTTTACCACCATGGCGCGGCCCGCAAGCTGTGCGCGCTCGTCCGGATCGACGATCACGTCCTCCAATCTCAAGCCCGACAGGTGATTGGGCACGATGTGGCGAGTCTTCGCGAACCAGAACAACGAGATTCGCGTCAGGACCTCGCCCTTGAAGGGGATCGGATCGGGCAATACGACGTCGAAGGCCGACAGACGGTCGGTGGTGACGATGAGCAGATGATCCGAATCGACGTCGTAGATGTCCCGCACTTTTCCTTGATGGACCTTTTTGAGGCTGCGGATGCGCGACTCGAACAAGGGTGTTGCTTGAGAGAACTGTTCCATGTGAGCACGTGCTTCCGACTGCTACCATTGAAGGGTGCGAAGGTCGGCGATTGTGGCGGGACGGATGGGATAGGTCAACGCGAATGGCTTGGAAGGGCAAATTTTTCGGTGCACTGATCGGTTTCTTGATTACCCGGAACGTCTGGGGCGCAGTCATGGGCGCGGTCATTGGGCATATGTTCGACGAAAGCGCCGGCTTCGGGTACGCGAACAGCGCTTACGCGACTGCGGCCGCCCAAGCCGAGGCGGCCGGGGCTCCCACCGCGTCGGTGTCGGAAGTCTTCTTTCGCACGACGTTCGAACTCATGGGACATGTCGCAAAATCGGACGGCCGCGTGTCGGAAGCGGAAATCGGCGCGGCCCGCCGGCTGATGGCGGAGCTTCGCCTGGGGCCCGCCGAAATCAATGCTGCGATCGCGTGCTTTCGCGCGGGTAAATCCGGAGGCTACGATGCGGATTCGAGCGTCGAGCAGCTGCGCGCGGCTTGCGCCATGCGTCACGACTTGCTGCGCGCCTTCATGGAGCTGCAGCTCCGGGCCGCTCTCGCCGGTAACGGCATGTCGTTTCCGGCGAGGACGATTTTGACGAGAGTCGCCGAGCGGTTGGGAATGTCGGGGCTGGAATTCGCGCACCTGGAGGCCGCGCTGCGGGCGCGCCAGCAGGGAGGAACCGGGCCGAGCGGCAGGCAGCCCTCTGAGAAGCCGCTGGCGGGGTGCTACGCGGAACTCGAAATCGGCTCACACGCCAGCGACCAAGAAGTGACCAAGGCGTATCGGCGACAGATGAGCCGGCATCACCCTGATAAACTCGTGGCGAACGGATTGCCGGAATCCATGGCGCAGGTGGCCAAGGAGAAGACGCAGCGCATACAAGAGGCCTATGAGGTAATCCGTGCCGCTCGCGGCATGCGATGAAGCACACCGGAGTAACCATGACCATCATCATCTCTCCATCGATTCTGTCGGCCGACTTCGCGCGTTTGGGTGAGGAGGTGAAGGCGGTGCTCGCCGCCGGTGCCGACTGGATCCACTTCGACGTCATGGACAATCACTACGTGCCGAATCTCACCATTGGTCCGATGGTCTGCGAGGCCTTGCGCAAGGCCGGGATCAAGGCGCCCATCGACGTGCATCTCATGGTGTCGCCGGTGGATGCGATGGTGACGGACTTCGCGAAGGCGGGTGCCACCAACATCAGTTTTCACCCTGAAGCGACGCAGCATGTGGACCGGACGATCCAGCACATCCGGGATTCGGGTTGCAAGCCCGGGCTGGTATTCAATCCGGCAACTTCGCTCAGCTGGCTGGACTACGTCATCGACAAGATCGACTTGGTGTTGCTGATGTCGGTCAACCCGGGGTTCGGCGGACAAAAATTCATTCCCGAGGCGATGCCGAAGCTCGCCGAAGCGCGCGCCCGAATCGATGCCAGCGGCCGCGACATCCGGCTGGAGATCGATGGCGGGGTCAAGATCGATAATGCCGCAGCCATCGCCAAGGCCGGCGCCGATACGTTCGTTGCGGGATCGGCCATCTTCGGCAGCGCCGACTATGCGAGAACCATCCGGTCGATGCGGGAGCAGATCGGCGTGGGGAGGCAACCTTGAGCGAGGCCGCTCTTCGGCGGCCTGGCGGCTCTATTCGTCGTCGTCCTCGTCGTCATCATCGTCATCGTCCACATGCTCGGTGCGCGCTGACTTGCTGGTCGCCGGGTTGTTGGATGCGCCCGCGCCGGCTTTCACCGGGACGATCAGCGGCCGAGTCTTCACCTTCGGACGCGCGTTGAAAACGACGATGGTCTTGCCGGTGGCGCGGAGCAAGCCTTGTTCCTCGAGCACCTTCAGCACACGGCCGGCCATTTCACGTGAGCAGCCGACCAGGCGTGACAGCTCCTGCCGGCTCACTTTGATCTGCATGCCTTCCGGGTGCGTCATGGCGTCCGGTTCACCGCACAAATCCATGATGGCGTGAGCCACGCGGCCCGTGACGTCCACGAAAGCTAGGTCGCCGAGCTTGCGGTTGGTCCGGTCGAGGCGCGTCGCGAGCTGGGTGGCCAGTTCGAAGATCAATCCCGGGCTTTCGGCGGCGATCTGCCGAAATCGCGGATACGTCATTTCGGCTAGTTCAGATTGCTGACGGGTTCGGACCCAGGCGCTGCGGGTAGGCTGTTCATAGAACAGGCCCATTTCGCCGAAAAATTGGCCTTTGTTGAGGTACGCAAGCACCATCTCGTTGCCGTCTTCGTCTTCGATCATGACCTCTACGGAGCCGCTGATGATGTAGTACAGAATGTCGGGTAGATCGCCGGCGTGGATGATCACGGTCTTTGAAGGGACTGTCCGGATGCGGCAGTAGCTCAAGAAACGATTGATCGCTGGGATATCGCTTAAGGCCTTTGCCCCTTCTTCCATGGTTACTCCCTGATCTTAAAAAAGCGCGCGAAACGCGTGTGCTGGCGCACGTTTTATTACATAAGTCCCGGAATCGCAAGCGCTAACGGGAATCGGCTATAGCCAATACGAGCTCTTGGTCATGACCCGCGACGTCAAGCGCATGGCCGAACGCAGCGGGAACGGGAGCTGGTCGGCGCCCAAAGTTGCGGCCTGTGCTCCATGGGCAACTTCGTCGTGAGTCATCTGTTCGACGATGGCACGGCTGCGATGATCGGCGGCCGGCAAACGGTCTTTGGACCCACGCAAATGAACCTCCACTTGCTTTTCGGTCTCCGCAACGAACCCCAGGCTGGCGCGGTCGCCGACGGCTCCCGCCAGGGCGCCGATAGCGAACGATCCCCCATACCAAAGGGGGTTCAATAGACTGGTTCGGCCGTGGAGCTCGCGGAGTCTTTCCTCGCACCAGGCAAGGTGATCCATCTCTTCGGAGGCCGCCCGACGCATGGCAGCGGCGACCGTGCCATCCCGCGCCGTCAGTGCCTGCCCCTGGTAGAGGGCTTGGGCCGCGATCTCCCCCGAATGGTTGACCCGCATCAGGCGGATCGACTCCCGGCGCTCCCCGGCGTTGAGATCGAGCTCGCCCCCGGCGGTATCGGGAGTTGCCCTGCCGGTGCGCGCGGGGGACGCTAATACCTTGATTGCCCTATCAATTTCGCCGATTATGCGATCGAGGATGCCGTAGGCGCGGGTCGTCATACCGATACTATATTATGTAATCGACACTATATTATGGATAACGGCGGCCGCGATGGCGGGGCTGGTAAGGTGGCGCGTGGTTCTGTACACTTTCGCGCCTTTCGCCAAGTCCCGAAACAGCTGAGTAATCCATGTATACCGTATTTACCAAGCCTGATGAAGCTCGTATCGACTGGTACGTAGTCGACGCCGCAGGCAAGACTCTGGGCCGCCTTGCGTCCCAAATCGCCCACCGCCTGAAGGGTAAGCACAAGCCGAATTATGCGCCCCATCAAGATCTTGGCGATCACATCGTGGTCATCAATGCCGGCAACGTGCGGGTCACCGGGGCGAAGCTGACCGACAAGTTCTATCACCAGCACACGGGCTATGTAGGCAACTTGAAGAGTATCGCGTT
>Ga0179592_10000478_pt1 | contig 15994 bp, 18 predicted proteins | sample CZODoug2_1_08_16_FD_148623 | JGI IMG/M metagenome (GOLD analysis project Ga0179592, IMG submission 148623) | Vadose zone soil fungal communities from Angelo Coast Range Reserve, California, USA - CZODoug2_1_08_16fungal (Illumina Assembly) | ecosystem: Environmental > Terrestrial > Soil > Vadose...
GGTTGCCGAGGGTAAAATCACCGCATTGCTGGGGCGCAATGGCGCGGGAAAGACCACGACATTGCGCAGCCTGATGGGGCTTACGCCCGCGCGCGATGGCAAAATTACAATCTTCGGCAAGGACACCACGCGGTGGCCGACCTTCCGCATCGCCGCGCAGGGGGTGGGTTATGTGCCGGAGGGCCGGCGCATCTTCGCTAATCTCAGTGTCGAGGAGAATCTCAAGGTCCCGCTTGAACGTGGGGGCCCGTGGACCATCGAGCGAATCTACCACCTGTTCCCGCGTCTGGCGGAGCGCAAGCTCAATCGCGGCCGTCAACTCTCCGGCGGCGAACAGGAGATGTTGTCGATCGGCCGCGCGCTGCTGCTGAACCCAAGGCTCCTTATTCTCGACGAGCCGTCGCAGGGGTTGGCGCCGCTGATCGTGCGCGAGGTTTTTCGCATCGTCCAGCAAATGAAGGCTGAGGGCATTTCCGTTCTGCTGGTCGAACAGAATGCGCGAATGAGCCTTGAAATTGCCGACGATGCCTATGTGCTGGATGATGGCATCGTGGTTTACTCTGGATCGGCGCGCGAACTCGCGGCAGATGAAGCGCGCGTCCGGGCCCTGGCCGGCGCAAGCGCTGAAGAATGGACGCTAACTTAGGCTGCCCAAGAACTTAGGCTGCCCAAGGCTCAGCATGGCGCGAAGCGGGCATTGGCGCCAAGTCCACCAGCGGAAGCGGACATTGCGTTCCACGTCAGATGAGTGCCGTCGAGATGATGCTGCGCTGGCCAAGGATGAGCGATGCGGCGAGGCCGGAACGTCCAGTAAGCCAACGGCGCCGAGCCAAAGCTAGTTTTTCGTCCGAATAAACCCGGCAAGCCTGGTTTTCTGAGTCTCGCACCAGCTTGTCATGCCGAGACGTTTCTGGTCCAGGTCGGTCGACTTTGTCGCCATGGCCACTTCAGACATGAGGTCGTCATCCTGGCGCTCGCCCATTTTTCCACCGGTGTGCATGTAGGCGATGGCCTTTCGCACCTTCTCGGTGGTTCCGTCCGGCAGGTGCATCTCTTGAGCCTTCTGCGCCAGATCCTGATAGACGACGTCCATGCCGGGGCATTCCACCTTGGCGGCGAAAGCCTGCAAGACCATTGTCACATAGGCTGAGCGGGGCTCGGCATGCGCCGGTGCCGTAAGGGCAACAAATCCTACTATAAACGCAGCATAGCGCATCGCCGGCACTCCCTAATTCGCGGGGAAAACTAGCTCTGACGGTATCACTGCGCAACCCCGGGAAGCGAGGGAGCGTGAAAGCCGCAGGCTCGAACTCTCGCTGGGGTGAAATGCCGGTCCTCGGCAAGCAGTCCAGCGCCGACCGCTTGATGAGGTCCCAACGAAAAACCGGACCGTTATGCAGCAGCCATCTGCATAAGGGTCCGGCCTCAGTGTTTGTTGCGCGGATATTCTGTCGGCGAGAGCTGCCACCTGTCCGTGCTGCGAAGGGCGGAACGGACTTCAGACGCTATCCGGATGCAATGAGGTTTTCGTCGAACGACTACTTCTTTTTCTTCTTGGCTGTCTTCTTGGCTGTCTTCTTTGCCTTCTTCGCTTTCTTGGCCATATTGCCCTCCGTGATCCCAAAAGTTTGGTTCAATGCAAGTCGACCATCGACATGCATCACTCAGAGTACACCACAATTACAAAATTGATACTGCGCGCTTCGAAGAAGGTAAACGATCGCCACACCGTCGCGACTTGCGAACGGATGCAGCCCTCGCGGTGAGGTGTGGACGCAGCGCGCCACCATGATCGGCATCCTCAGCCATCGCTGCGGTGACCGAGTCAGCAATCGCGATCAGTGCAACGCCGGAACGATGCGCCGCGCGCGCAAGGGACGAGTGGAAAACCATACAATCTCCAATTTGCCGGCATGGGGTCGATCTCCGGCAGACTCCCGACACAGCCGTGCAGATATGGAAGCCCTGCGGTGGTCCATTCCACCATGCTTCACGGGTGAGCGGACGATCAGGAAGGCAACGTCGCAGCAGACGAGGAGCATTTATGTCCAGGGTTGTCTCGGTCAATGTGGGCATGCCGCGCGACGTGCCCTGGCGTGGCAAATTGGTCCGGACCGCGATTTGGAAACGTCCGGTGCATGGCAGGGTGTTTGCCGGCCGCCTCAATCTGGCCGGAGACGGCCAGGCGGATCTTGTTGCCCACGGCGGCGAACAGCGCGCGGTGATGGTCTATCAGGTCGACTCGTATCGATACTGGTCGGACTTCCTCGGGCGGTCGGATTTCGAAACCGGCCAGTTCGGCGAAAACCTCACGGTCGAAGGACTGGCAGACAGCGATGTCTGCATAGGAGACCGATATCGGATTGGCGGCGCGGTCTTTGAGGTCACACAGCCGCGTGTCACCTGCTATCGGCTGGGCATCAGAATGGGCCACGAGCAGATGCCTGCGTTGATGGTGGCCCATCGAAGGCCCGGCTTCTACTTTCGGGTCCTCGAGGCGGGCGAGATCGGCGCCGGGGACCTGATTGAAAAGATAGCCGACGGTCCGGAGCGCATGAGCGTCACCGAGATCGATCAGCTTCTGTACACGGCTGACCACCCAACAGAGGCCTTGCGCAGGGCGGTGCGGATTTCCGCATTGAGCCCCGGCTGGCAAGGTTCGATGAATTCCTTGCTCGACGCTGCGATTGCGGGGCGGCGCGCCGGAAATGCCGGTCTAGTACCTGGAATCACAAATCGGTATTGCAGCCCATCCTTCGAGACGGCCACTTCGTGACCTCCTCAGGATGAGGTCTAACTCGTTGAAACACAACAACCTCATGCTGAGGAGCGAGCGACGCGAGCGTCTCGAAGCATGGGCAGTAAGCGACTCACAAATCTAACATAGTCAGTACTAGGCCTTCGATATTCCAATAATGAAGATCGCGAGCGCTGTCGCTACACGCAGATCATCAATCGATCCTCAGCTTCGCGTTGCGCACAACCTTGCCCCACTTTTCTATTTCCAGCTTGATCCGGGCGCCGAACTGATCCGGTGTATCCACAACCGCTTTGAAGCCGAGCACTTTGAGGCGCTCGCTGACCTCCGGTTGCCTGACGGCGTTGGCGGTCTCTCTATAAAGCAAGTCGATGACTTCCCTGGGCGTTCCAGCCGGTGCGACGATGCCGGTGAGCGTGTCGGCTTCCTGATCGTTGACGCCCTGTTCGGCGAACGTCGGCACATCCGGCATCCCCGCCGCGCGTTGGTTCGCGGCAACACCGAGCGCGCGCAACTGCCCGCTCTGTACCGCCGAGAGAGCGGGCGGGAGGGCCGTGAAGGCGATCGGAGTATGTCCGCCAACCGTCGCCTGGATTGCAGGCCCGGCGCCGGTGAACGGCACGTGTACCAGGTCGAGATCGAACGCCAGCCGGAACAGCTCGCCGCCCAGATGCGGCGTAGAGCCCACACCCGGGCCGGCAAAACTGTACTTGCCGGGATTATCTCGAATCAACTGCACCAGCTCAGGCAGCGACTTGGCCGGCACCGTCGGGTTGACGACCACCACATTTGGAGAAACGGCCACCAGTGTCACCGGCGCAAAATCCTTGATGGGATCGTACGGCACCTTGGCGTACAGGCTGGGATTGACGACAAAGCCGGTGCTGATCGCCATAATGGTGTAACCATCGGGAGCCGCGCGGGCGACCTGGCCAGCCGCGGTGTTTCCGCCTGCACCGCCGATATTCTCCACAAAGAACTGTTGGCCGAGTTTGTCGGATAACTTCTGCGCTACGATGCGCGCGATCGCATCGGTAGGACCTCCGGCCGGGAATCCGACCACGAGGCGCACCGGCCGTGTCGGATAGTTTTGAGCGGAGCAGGGCACGACGCCAAGGGCCAGCCATGCGGCTGCGAGAAGTACGCACCAAACACGCCCCATGGCCGTTATCCCCCTTTGTTTGTTGGTCCTATCATCGGCGACGATGCTCTCAAGGACAAGAACAAAGCCGGTGCGAGACCACCGAACAAGGCACGACAAAGTGGACGTGCATAAAAAAAGAGGGCCGAAGCCCTCTTGAAACTATTACCAGCGGCGTTCGTGATGCCAACCGCGGTGCCATCCGCCGCCGTAACCGTATCGGACAACCGGTCCACCATAGCCGTAGTAGCGGGGACCGGTGCGAAAGCAACGGCCATATGCGTCACAAACCAACCGTACCTGTTCGACATTGGACGCGATGTCGGCGTTTGTGGCCAAGCCGATCGGCATGGCTGATGCGGTTGCCGCTGAAAGTGCTGCGCCGCCGAGTGCGGCCAATCCAACAAGTGCGTATTTAAGTTTCACTTTACTCTCCGTGGTTCTGTCCCCGCTCGGAAAAGTAGTGGTTCCTCTATGAACCTTGGCTGAGTGCAAGATTAAATCGCGGTAATCACGCGGCGATTGAAGCTTGGCCGCTGCAATAAGCGACAATCGCCGATCGATGTGTTTTCAAGGCTCGGCAACGTTTTGCATAGTCGGCCGGGTCACGGTCGACCGGTCGCGACTGATCGCAGGTAAGCATGCCGGCGAGGACGGTTGCTAAACGGCTTCGGCGGCCTGAACGACATTGAACGCGGCAGCCCGTGCTACATCGGCGGCGTTGAGTACGGTTCGTGTGTTTCTAAAAATCGTATTGGTTTCGTGAAATACGCGAAGGACTGCATCAGGTAGGAGGAGGCATGTTTTCGGCGTTCGCGCCGTCCCGAGGCCCCCCAAGGGCGTTTCCTCCCTAGACTTGGCCCGATGGCCTTTTGAGCCATCGGGTCCTCTTTCCCAGGATGCGGCTTAGCGATCCGGCGTAAGAGGGGAGGGCCGGACAGAGCCGGAATTAGAGCATTGTCTGGCGTAAAGCGCACATCGCGATCGATCCTCGAAAGCCCTAAGGGGGTTAGCTGGGGGAGCGCGTCCGGCCAGAGTAATCGTAACCCGTGGCGTCGGGATTGTTCAGCCGGGTCGACCGATACGGCGCCCACAACAGCAATAGGAAGAGCGCCCTGTCAGCCTTGTATTTGGCACCGGATCGGCGGCGGTCGGAGCCCTGCATGACAATCTGCCCTTCGGTCGTGCACACGCACCACCTCCAAGCCCGGCCTCGCTTCTTCAAGATCACTTCAAAAACCGGAAATTGGTCGGGCATTGCAATCGTTTCAAGGTCAAGTGGCGCTCCATATCTGTGTCGTTCCATCCCGTCGGAGGTTCAAAATTCACCCGAGAGGGAAGACAAAAACTCAACAGAACCGGCAATGCCTGGATAGGATTTATGTCCTTGCCGAGCGCCGGCGCTAGCGCATGTAACGTCAGTATCGTGAAGCGATGACCGCATCTTCGACCTTCCGCACAGACGTCCAGTTGGTCCAGATGCCGGCGAAACAGGCGAGGGGACGGGTCTCGTCGAGCGTCCTCGGGCTCGCGCATCGGAAGTGCGCGCGGCTCGGCAACGCGAGAGGCGTCCCTTCGCTGTGGCGAGCCGGTGCAACTTCAATTGCCGGTAAGGATTTTTGCCTGCAAACGCGCTAGAGGAGCCCGTTGTCGGGCAGGGCCACGGGCGTTTTACAAATTGCGCGATGATGGAATAGTGCCGCTGATTTGCCCGACGTGTCAAAATGTTTTCGCAGGATTCGCTCAAGGCATCGATGCCAGCGACCACCATGCTACTTTGCATGGGGTTGTTTTCGATATTTTAGTTGGAAGCGAGAACCGCGTCGGCCCTTGCGGCTGACCGCCGACGCTTGCGCATCTTCCCAAACTATTTGAAAATCATCCTCCTTCAAACGTGGGCCGGGTCCTTGGAGGTTTAGGGTCGCCGCAAGACTGTGAGTGAGCGGAAGCACTGGTTTGAGCGCCGCCACAATCGCAACTCTATTGTCTCTTTCAATCCAACCAGAGCTTGAAGCGGCAGTTGTTTTCCCCGGTACAAAATTCATTGTCCGGGTCACCGTGATCTCGACCATTTCAAGCCAGCCGCCAATGATCGCGGACGAACTGCGTCGGCAGGCCGACGTTTTCATCGATCTCGTGGAGCTAAGGTCCAAGGTCGGCCGCGATTCGGGGGAGCGCGCGGCCCCCGCGCGAGCCGCGTCATCACGCGCCGCAATTCCTCCGCGCGCGACCACGATGGCGCCTCGGGGCAATGACGACGGCTTCGATGATTGAGCGGCTGGCCGAGGCGGGCGGAGCAATCCTCTAGCGGCAGAAAGCGTCCACACGCGCAACACGTCAAGCGATTACGATCAATAACCTCTGGGATAAATTGGGCCAAATCGCCCTGCATTTTCTGCCAAAGCCGCTCCTTCAGCGAAGCGATATCAATCTCAGACATCAGGGTCAGTCCGCTACTATTGATTGCTTTGGCGCTGGGGGATTACGAAGTGCGGCTTCCGGTCTATGACGCGACTTGCGCCAACCCGCTCCAGTCGAAGGTGATACCATGGCCCTGCCGTGCCGGCGCTATTGCCTTGCCTTGTTCGATGGCAAGCGGATGCTCGATATAGCGGTCGAGCCCGAATCCGTGCGCCTCGAGATAGGAGCGGTTTGAGCATGCCGCGAGCAGGTGCACAGTAATGTCATGTGCGCCGTGGCTGGTCACCGGAAGATTGAACGCTTCCGCGAGCCGCGCGATCTTCATAAAGGTTGTGACGCCACCGCAATTGGTGACATCGGGCTCGGGATACGACACTGCGCCAGCCGCAATATAGTTCTTAAACTCCCAAAGAGAGCGCAGGTTTTCGCCCGCCGCGATCGGTACGCCGCCGGCGGCCATGATGCGGGCGTGACCAGAAATATCGTCAGGAATGATCGGCTCCTCAAGCCAGGTTAGGTCGTAGGGTTGCAGGGCGCGCGCGGCGCGAATGGCTTCCTCGACCGTCCATTTCATGTTGGCATCCACCATAAGAGGAAAGCCGTCTCCAAGATGCATGCGCATCGCCTGCACGCGCTTGACATCGGATGCGAGATCGGGTCGACCGACCTTCATCTTGATGGCGCGAAAGCCCTTGGCAAGATTGTCGTCCGTTTGTTGCAGAAGCGCCTCCACGGAGAGATCGAGGTCGATGCCGCCAGCGTAACAGGGTACGCGAGCGTCGAAGCCGCCGAGCAGGCGAAACAGCGGCACATTGGCACGGCGCGCCTTCAGGTCCCACAGGGCGATATCGAGCGCCGATAGCGCGAGAACGGGCGGTCCGCCGCGGCCGCCGTAATGCAAGGCCCACCAGACGTGATGCCAGATGGCTTCAGTGTCATCCGCTTCGCGGCCCTCGATCAGCTCGGGAATCTCCCGCCGGAGCGTATCGGCAATCGCGCCGCCATTGCGGCCGACAGTGTAAGTATAGCCAACACCTTCGGCCCCGTCGGTATCGCGGACACGGCAAGTTACCAATTCGAAGGCGTTGATTTTGCCGTGCGTGCTGTCAGAGAGGCTAACGGTCAGCGGGATCCGATAGAGCCCGGTGTCGATCGTCTTGACAAGCGCCATTTAGTCTCCGCCCTTTTTCAGCATCCTAGGCTGACCCCGTTAGCAGAGCAATTGCTACGAGGGCATGCTCTGGAATTCAATCATGGCGCCGGCCGGCACGCCGCAAGCCATCATCGAGCGGCTTGCCGCTGCCGGCGCCAAGGCCGCGCGCGCGCCCGACATCATCGAGAAGTTACAGCGCGAGGGCGTCGATCCGGTCGGCGGCACGCTGGCCGACCTCGCCACCCTGATCGCGCGAGCTTCGGCAATGGCGCGAGCTCGCCAAGGCCGCCAACATCAAATTGCAATGAGCGCCGCCAGCGAGCCGGCGTGGGCGAGGGCATAGCTTCCAATTTGAGAGCGGACATAATCCGATCAGATGACGCGAAGAAACGAATACCCCATTAAACGGGCCGTATCTTCATTGGGGGCGAGATCATCAACCAGTTCTTTCGCGTGACTGAAGGCTCCCTCACGATTTGCGTCTTTCACATTAAGCGGAACGCCCAAAAGCCATACTCCGCAAAAGCCATATTCCGAAGAAAGGAAAATCCATGATTCCTCATCTAAGAATGCCGCTGTTCTCTCTTGTTGCTCTCGCTACGCTGCTTCCGGGAGCAGTTTATGCGCAAGTACCATCGGCAATCGCTGTCCCCGGCCAGAACATCGTTACGACGCTCCATGCGGAGGGCGCTCAGGTCTATGAATGCAAGGTCGGCCCGGACACGAAGCTGGTTTGGCAAGCTCGCGAGCCGACCGCCACCCTTCTCCTCGATGGAAAGACAGCTGGCCGTCATTACGCGGGACCAATTTGGGAACTCGCGGACGGGAGTTCTGTGACCGCCAAGGCCGTGGCCAACTCGCCTGGGGCGACGCCGAATGACATTCTGTGGCTTAAGCTCGAAGTCACGAGCCAGCGCGGTGATGGAGGATTGTACGGCGTAACGAGCGTGCAGCGCATCAACACCAAGGGCGGCATGGCGCAGGGGCCGTGCGATGGCGTGGGCACCTACCAAAGTGTACCGTACTCCGCGGATTATGTGTTTCTGGGCAACGGTTCATGAGGCTGATGCCGGATGCAAGGGCGTCTGGCCGTTCATGATCGCGCAGCTTGTCGTGCTGTTTCTGATGGTGCTTTTTCCCGGGACTGGTGATGATCCCGGCAAAGTGGTTTGGTGGCTAGATTTACGTCGCTTCAATACCAAGGAGGGGAGCCACGATGGCCGCCAAAATCATGATCTTGAACGGACCCAATCTGAATTTCCTGGGCATTCGCGAACCGCATATCTATGGCTCGACGACGCTTGAGGAAATTGAAGCGAGCTGTCAGGAGCTGGCGAATTATCTCGGGATTTCGATTTCGTTTCACCAGTCCAATCTCGAAGGCGAACTTGTCAACTTGATCCAGTCGGCGCACGGGACTGCCGACGCGATCATCATGAACCCCGCGGCCTATTCATTCACATCGATCGCGCTGATCGATGCCCTCAAGATATTCGAAGGCCCGAAAATCGAAGTCCATATTTCCAATATTCACGCGCGAGACGAACTGCACCGGCATTCGATTACGTCGAGCGCTTCCACCGCTGTGATCTGCGGTCTTGGTCCTTACGGATATATCGCGGCCATCCTGGCGGCCGTGCAACGGCTGGGAAAGCTGCCGGATTCGGTTCCGGCATCGTTGCACGGCCTTCGGGTGGGCGGCAAAGCCTGAACGGATATCAAAGAGGAGATCGGGATGCGCGGCGCAGGTTTTCTTGCCATCTGGAGCGACGTCTCGCCCAACAACCTGACCGACTACCGGCACTGGCTGACGCGCGAGCACACCACCGAACGCGTGACGACGAAGGGATTCCTGGCGTCGCGCGTGTTCCGCGCTGCGCGAGCCGACATCCATCGTTTCTTTATTCTCTACGAGCTGGAAGCGCCCGAGGTGCTCGACGGGCCCGCCTATCTTGCGCGCCTCAATGCACCAACGCCATGGTCGCAACGTATCATGCCGCAGCTCGGTAACTTCGTTCGCGGCGGCGGCGTCATGACCGCCCGGGCCGGCCGGGGCGAGGGCGCCACCATTGTCGCGCTGCGCATCGAGCAACTGCCGGAGCAACCCCAGCGGCTCGCCGATGCGATTGCCGCCCTCCACGGAATTGCCGCGGTGCAGATCGGCACCACCGACCACGCCCGAACCTCGGTGCCGACGGTCGAGAAGGGAATGCGGCAGGATGAAGGGTTCTTTGCCGGCCTCATGATCATCGAGGCGCTTGACGAGGCGTCGCTGCGTAGCGCGTTGCGTCAAGCGGCCGAAAAGGCCCCCGACCTGTTTGGCGGCATCGGCGAGCCGGAGATTTATCAGGGCATGTTCGCGCTGGATGCCCGCATCGCAAGTGTAGAATGACGCTGTCGTTCTCGCTCGCTGCGCTGACGGTACGCGAGCTGGCGCCGCCTGCGCTGATCGATGTCGCCGCGGCCTGGGGTTTCGAAGAGGGAAGGCCCGATCGTTGACCCGTAAGACCGTTACCGCGCTCACGCAACGTCGGCTTGGGCGCTCTCCGTCTCATCTTTGGCGAGCGCATCGAGATCGACGAGCTGCGGATCGTCCTGGTCGGGATCGCTGTTGACCCCTGTGCTGCCATGAACGTGTATCAGGGTCTGCACACGCCGGGCATTCAGGTGGTCGACGTGCTGATGCCGCAGCGCGACCGGCAGCAACGTTTTTGGCAGTCCGACCAGCGCGAACGCCGGAACTCTGCGCACCTCGCTGCCCTCCCGCCAACGCAGCGGACTGAGCGTGTAGATCAATTGCCGCTCGATCTCTGCGGGCGCTGGTTGCTCAGGCTCGGGTGCCGCGCGGTGGGTAATGTTCGCGTTGCCCGCGCGCGTGCGCACCGCGGCGGACCGCAGCTCCCAGCAAATCAGGTCCGCAGCCGCGAGAACCTCGCGACGCACCGCATCCACGCTGGCCGAGAACCTGGTCGCTTCCGGCACTGACGCCGCGCGTTTGGTGACAGCCTCCACCAGCGCGGCAGCGCCGGCACCAAATCCCGGGGCAGCCTGCTCGATGGCCGCAGCCATCGCCTCGATCTCGTCCGCCTCCAGGTCACGGTCGCGCTGCGCCTTGGCGTCAGCCAATGCTCGCTCGGTCGAGGCGATCTGCTCGTCGAGCTCTGCCAAGGCGGCGCGCAGCGTCTTGGCGCGTTCCTCGACGGCGCGCATGTTGGTCTCTGCCCGATCAAGCTGGGCATTGGCGGCACCGGCCACCGCCAGCCGTTCGGCTGCGGCACGTTTTTCGCCAAGCACCGTTTCGGCGATGCCCAGCCGGTCGGCCAGCTTCTGCCGCGCCGCCTGCTTTTCCTTCAGCGCACTCTCGAAGCGCTCGACCGGGCTGAGCTCACGCTTAAAAAATGCCATTACAATATCCCCCGCGAATCGAGATCATCCGCCGAATCAGGCTAAATACGTTCGAAAGATAATCGGAAATGTGGATAACATTGCGGCTGAAGTCGGCGGATACTTTTCAGAACTAAAGCGGCGGTGCTTCGGTCCGGTCACGCGCCTCTTACTGCGCCGGCATCGACGCGGGCGGACGGATCGAGGATCGCGATGTGCGCGTCGCCGGAGACGACGGCTTCGCCGCGGCGGCTCGCGATCGGCTGCGCTGCGGAGTATCGACGGACTCCAGATAAGAGGTGAGCGCCCAGGCCGAACTCGAACTGGTCGCGTAGTGCTTTTGCAGGAACAGGTAGAGCGTCAGTCTGAAGCGCCCCTTGGCGAGACCGCGTGCGCTGCGATGACATGTTGCGCAACCGTCCGCAAATAGCTTGGGGGCCGGTTTGCCCTGGTCGAGATTCTGAGCGTGCGCCCCACCGCCGATCAGCACCAGCATTGCGCCAACGGCGAGCAGACTGCGCCACAGTTTCGCTACTTGCATGCCCCAGTCGCCCTTCGCCGCAACAGAACCGGCCCGTCATGGTGAACAAATGCCGGCGTTCCTGACCCCGTACCCTGGCAGGATATGGTCGAAGAACGTCAAAAAGGCGGCGACGCACCCTGTACGGACCCTCTCGAAGCCGACTAAAACCGGACCTTCGTTCGTGAGGATTTTGGGATGCCCGACCTATCGACGCTGGTGTTGTTCGCAGCCGCATGTTTGGCGCTGACCGCAGCACCCGGGCCGGACATGCTGCTGATCGCGTCGCGAAGCGCAACCCAGGGGCGCGCGGCAGGTTTTGCGTCACTGGCCGGGATTCAAGTTGGGACCTATTGCCATGCGCTTGCGGCAGCGTTCGGACTTTCACAGCTGTTTCTGGCCGTTCCGCTCGCCTACGATATCGTGCGCTACGCCGGCGCGGCTTACCTGTTGTATCTTGCCTGGAAAGCATTTCGGGCCAACGGAACGGTATTGGCTCCGAACCCGCGGCTTCCTCGATACCCGGCCGGCCAGATGTTTCGCCAGGGGTTACTCACCAACATTCTTAATCCCAAGATGGCACTCTTCGTGCTGGCGCTGTTCCCACAATTCGTCCACCCGGAAGCCGGCTCTGTGGCCGGACAGATCATGATACTTGCGACGCTGCTCAATCTTATCGGGCTGGTGGTCAATGGCTTGGTGATCTTCACCGCAAGCCGGATCGGACAAGCTTTCGCCAAGCGCAATCGCTTTAGCCGAGTGCCGCAATTGCTGCTCGGAAGTGTCTTCGCCGGCTTGGCCATCCGTTTGGCCCTTGCCGAGCGCCGCTGACTCCATCGAGATTTGCTGTGATCTGTGCGTAGGAAGCTGCAGCGGCCGGTCAGGTTCCTGACTTTGCTAATGTTTCTTCCCACGCTTCAGCAACATCGCCTCGTATTGGGCCTTCACCTCGGGCGCGTCGACGTTTCCGATCACTTCGTTTTCGTCGCCTGCGGGCGTTCGCCCATCGAGGCCGGGCGCATTTATGACTTGTGCAGCGAGTTCTTCATGGGCGATCGGCTCACGAATGAATTTTCCTAGATAATCGTCGAGGTGACCCCTTGAGGGGGCTTCAATTTCTTTGGTCAGCGCATCCAGATAGGCATCCTTATCCGTCGCTGACCAATCGACGCTGAATCCGGCACGCTGAGCCAGCGCGGAGAACAGGGTCACGATCGTGCGCCCGTTGCCGTCCAGAAACGGATGGCCGAAGGCAAGGTAACCCATAATCTCGCCAGGATGCGCGCGAAGATAATCCTTTTCCTGCGCCTTCCTCAGCGCGAACTCGACCGCAGGCTGGATTTCGGAGGGGTTGGCAAAAATGACGGGTCCCTTGCGGACGGAGAGCGTCGGAGCAATCGAGAGGCGATCTTGTCCCGCCCACGGATAGACGGCATTGAAAAGGATGCCGTGCGTTTGCAGAACGTCTGAATAGGAAAACTGTCTGGATCTTCCAAGCGCGGTGAAGGCTTCGTCTAGCCCTGTCGTGAATGAAGCGTGCTCAAGCCTTTTGACGATGTCGAGATCCTTCTCTTTCTCGACATTGCGCAAGTATCCCTCGGTCGCGAAATCACCGAACGGATCGAAGCTCACGGTTTGGCTTCACGCAGATACTTCGCCTGGAGGTGGATGAGCTCCGGACGGCTGAGATGGCCCGCACGCTGTAAGCCAACAAGCAGGCATTCGACCTCATCGAGGCGCACATGATCCGCCGCAAGACGGGTGACATCCTGTGCGAATGCGTCAAGCCTTGTCGGGATGAAAACGACTTGGTGCTGTGACGCAAGCTCGCGGATATAGGTTTCGGTCGGGCCGGAAGTGACGTGTTGGAGCCGTGCCGACATGATGTTCCCCTCGAGAGAAATATAGCATTCCTCTGCCTGAAAATCCATTAATTCCGTCTCTAAAGCGGTCGCAGCTAGTCCCTTAACTATTTGTTTTTGATTGTCTTTAGCTCCGGAGCGCCGCTCATCAGTCCGCTATCCCCCGTAGCTCTGCACCAGGCTGCCTGCCACCAGCGACCAGCCGTCGACCAGCACGAAGAAAATCAGCTTGAACGGCAGTGACACCACCACCGGCGGCAGCATCATCATGCCCATCGACATCAGCACCGAGGCGACCACGAGGTCGATGATCAGAAACGGCAGGAACAGGAGGAAGCCGATCTCGAAGGCGCGTTTCAACTCGGAGATCATGAACGCCGGCACCAGAATCCGCAGCGACATCTCTTCCGGCGTCGCCGGCGGCGCCTCGCCGGAAAGGTCCATGAACAGCTTCAGATCCTTTTCGCGCACGTTCTTCTGCATGAATCCGCGCAGCGGCACCGCGGCCCGCTGCAACGCGTCTTCAACGCCGATCTGGTTGGCGACCAGCGGCTTGATGCCGTCGTCGTAGGATTTCTGCAGCACCGGGCCCATCACGAACGCGGTCAGGAACATCGCGAGCGCGATGATGACTGAGTTCGGCGGCGCGGTAGCGGTGCCCAGCGCAGTTCGCAGCAGCGACAGCACGACCACGATCCGGGTGAACGACGTCATCATGATCAGGATCGACGGCGCGATCGACAGCACCGTCAGCAGCGCGATCATCTGGATCGCGCGCTCGGTGACGCCGCCATTGCCCTGGCCGAGATTGATGCTGATATCCTGCGCGAACGCCGGATCGGCGAGCGATCCGGCGGCTATCAGCGTGGCAAGAAATAAAACTCTACGCGGGACTTCGGCCGGCCTCACGAATTGTTCTTTGGACGGCCCAGCAATGACGCCATCTCGTCTTCGAGATTCTCAAAGCCGCTCTTCGGCGACGGCGTGGCAACCGGCGGCGCCGTCGATTGCTCAGGGCGAGGTGGCGGGGCGGTGCGGATCGGCGGCGGTTCGGGGGCCACCGGCGGCGCACCGATGCGCGGTTCGCTGGCGTCGCCGGCCGGCCGGCGCAACGCGGCTTCGAGGCGCTGCGCCATCTCGGCGAGATTCTGTTCGGCCGTCGGCTGAATCGGGGTCGGCGGAGGCGGCGGGGGCGTTGTGATGCGTTCGGGCGCGGTGATGCGTTCGGGCGCGCGAGGAATCGGGGGTGCCTTTGGCGGTGGGGCGGCCTTTGGCGGTTCACTCGGGCGCGGCACACGGGGCATCATCGGTTCGTTGCGCGTTGGCAGCCGCAACGGCATCGGCTCGCCGAGCAGGTCGGAGCGGCCGCCCAGCGGCTCCGGCGTGAAGCCGGTCAGGGGGTCGCCGCGCCGTTCCGATAATGCCGGCGCGGGGCGGCGTATCTCGTCGGCAAAAGAAGGCCGGGCCGGCCGAGGCGGCGGCTCGGGCATTTGCGGCTCGGTGTGATCGAAGGCGTCGGACCGCGACCCGTCGCCGTCGCTCCGGCTGACGGCGTCGGGCAGCGGCACAATTCGGGGCGCTGGCTCGCCGCCACCGACGGCAGGTCGTTGCGGCATCGGATCACGCGCGGTCGTGGCGCGCACGATATTGGATTCCACGACGATATCGGTCGGTCCGCCGATCATCAGCAGATGTTCGATATTGTCGCGCCGCACCAGCACCAGGCGCCTGCGGCCATCCACGGCGGCGGCGTCGATCACGGCCAACCGCGGCATCCGTCCGCGATTGGTGTTGGCACCCAGGCGGTTGCCGGCGAATCGGCGAACCAGCCAGGCGGCGACGCCGATCAGCGCTAGAACGGCGACGAATGCGAAGACGAATGTAAGTGCCTGCATGCTTTGTTCCCGGCGAATAACGCTTTTGTTAAGGTTCTGTTTCGTCGGACGCGAATCCGGAGCGAGACAGAAAACGACGAAAGCGTGAGATTGGCCCTATTTCTTAACGTCCCACGGCAAGATCTGCCGCGCCCCGCATCTTAATAAACCAAGAATCGCTGTGGCCAAAACGACTTCTGGGCGTCTCCGCATCCATGACTCGGGTGGTTAACGCAGCTTTCGTGGCGAAAATGCGCTCGATTGATCGGACCAGCCGAAATCGCGCCCAGCGTGTTCCGCCATTCGCGGCGCATCTTAACCCGCTGTTAACCATACACACGGCAAATTCTGCCTACTTCAGGGGCGTCGTGCCCGGAGGCTAAGGGAACGGTGCGATGGCCATCAACGATCTTCCGGTCCTGTCGGCGCTGCGCACCAAGATGCAGTGGCACCAGGAGCGTCAGCGTGTGCTCGCCGAAAACATCTCCAACTCGGACACACCGAATTTCAGGCCGCGCGACCTGGTCGAACCGAAATTCGATCGCAACGGCTCAAGCGCCCCCGGATCGATGGGGACGCTGCCGATGATGCGCACCAGCGGCAGTCATATTGCGGCGGCGGGGGCCACACAAAGTTTCACGCAGAACGGCAACGGCAGCTTTCAGACCAGGCCCGCCGGCAACGCGGTCAATCTCGAAGACCAGATGCTCAAGGTCTCCGCCAACCAGATGGACTATGCGGCGGCAACCTCGCTCTACAGCCGCAGCCTGGGGCTACTGAAAACCGCCATCGGAAAACGCTGACACTTCATAGGGAAACGACGCCATGGCAAACGATGCGGGGGATTTCGCGAGGTCGATGAGCATCGCGACGTCCGGCCT
>Ga0179592_10000484_pt1 | contig 15885 bp, 17 predicted proteins | sample CZODoug2_1_08_16_FD_148623 | JGI IMG/M metagenome (GOLD analysis project Ga0179592, IMG submission 148623) | Vadose zone soil fungal communities from Angelo Coast Range Reserve, California, USA - CZODoug2_1_08_16fungal (Illumina Assembly) | ecosystem: Environmental > Terrestrial > Soil > Vadose...
CGCCTTCCGTGGCCATTCTCGGAATCACAGCAGGAACCCTCGCCGGTCTTCTTCTCGGTGATGCACTCCTCGTTCCCGTCACGGAAGTGGGTTCGATGGCGTCGGCCATGGGATGGTTCGCCGCGTGCCTGTCGTTCTGGATCGTGGAGGAGCGCGCATCGATGCGGATCATGACTGGGCTGGGGATTGCCGTCTCCTTGCTGCTGTTCCTGATGAAAGTCCTGCCCGCGTTCCCCGGGCACTTTTCACTCGCCGAATGGATTGCCCTGGGCATCTGGCTTGCTCTCGGCGCCATCCTCCATCGCCGCCCCCGTTCCGCTTCGCTGTAGCGCCGAGCATCAGCCTGGCATCTTCCGATTCCAATGATTGGGCACGGGTGGTTCCCGTCGGGAGCAACTTTCGCCGCAACAAAAAGGCAGACAATTTCCATATGTGTCTTGATGTGAACAGATATCCGGCTTCGTCTTCCTTAAGATGGTGCCTGCGGGGGAACTGAGGTGGCTCATCTGCGGACGAGTTAACCCATTTCCTCTGACTTGGGAGAAATGCAAGGGAAACTATTTTGATCGTTCTTCTCGTTTTGTTTTTGCTCGGCGGTGGGGGCTGGGGATTTTCCCGCTGGCGCAGGAACTAGCGCTTTCTTGGCGTCAAGAGGAGAGATGCAATCGCGAATAGATAACTGTTAAGCGTGCTCGCGGACCGCGAGATGTTCGCAGCATGCGCTTTCTGGCGTGGGTGAAGCCGAAGGGCGTTTATCCGAGTGCCGGAATTCAAATCGTTTCAGAGGAGGCGACAAGATGAAGCCAAGTACTGAGAATGAAATCGCAGGCACACCCACGAAGTGAAAGGCAAGATTAAGGAAAAGGTGGGCCAACTGACGAACGATCCCGACTTGGAAGGCGAAGGCACAGCCGAAAAGATAGCCGGGAAGGTCCAGAAGAAAATCGGCCAGGTGGAGAAAGTCCTCGGGAAATAGATTTCTATCCAGGCGGCCGCATAGGCGGCCGTTTGGAGATTGATGGAGCACGCCAAAGCAGTATTTAGAAACCTATCGAGGACACAGCGCTCAAGAAATCAGCCCTAGAGGAGGGATGCTATGAGTCAGAATAATTGGTCAAACAAGTTCGCTACACTTGCCGTGGGCGCTGGAGTAGGTGCGCTTCTTGCATTGCTTTTTGCGCCGTCCTCGGGAGAGGAAACGCGTGACTACCTCAGCGGCACTTTGAAAAAGGGTCTAAATGATGCGGCATCCACGGGAAAGCGATGGACTCGTCGCGCGCAAGATAAGGTGGACGACGTAAAGGTCAACGTGGCCCGGGCGGTTGAAGCCGGCGGAAAAGCATACCGCACAGCAAGAGATGCCTGAGTCTTTCGTCAGGAGATCCGATCCTGAAGACCGGCCATAGTGTCGAAGTGTGCTTGCTGAGATACCGCAACTGTAGAAGTTCTCTGGTCAGATGGGCCATTCGCGTCGGACCAGACCATTTGATGAAAAACGTCATCCGTTGCCGCAGGATGTCTTGGGCGGACTGCTTGCGCGTGTAATGACCCACTAGCGTTTGCCCGGATTCCCACGAATAAAAGTGACGAGCGCCATGTCGAAGGTTCGCTCTTCATTCTTCCACCCCTGTCCCCGCAAGTGCCGCCCAGCCGTCATGTATACTTTAAAGGGAGCCTGATTCTTTCTATCGATGATTCCTTTTCTCCATCTTGGGCCGCTAACAATTCCGACTTTTGGCCTCATGGTTGCTCTCGGCCTGTTGGCCGCCGCGTATCTCTTGCAGGCCGACTTTGACCGCCGCCGCGAGCAATTCGTGAAGAGTGGCTACCAGAAGAGGGACGGCAAGCCGAGCCATCACGACGAAGGGTTTCTCATTATTGGCATCGCCGGACTCGCCGGCTTGGTTGGGGCACGTCTGTATCACGTTTTGGAAAGCCCTCGAGATTTGATTGCCGATCCGTCCATACTGATCAGCCGGTTTGGGTTTGCCTGGTTCGGCGGATTCCTTGCCGGTTTTGTGGTGCTCCTGTTTCTGGCGCGGCGTTTTGGAATTCCGGCCCTTGAATTCATGGACCTATGTTCCCCGGCAGCGGCGGTTGGTTATGCCATCGGGCGCATCGGCTGCTTGTTGTCCGGGGACGGCGACTACGGCAGGCCCACATCGTGGTCCTGGCCCTGGGGGATGGCTTTTCCCGACGGCGTCGTTCCCACTACCGAAACCTGTGTGCAATGGGGCTGGCCGGCCGACTGCCGCGTTTACCCGACTCCCATTTATGAATTTTTCATTTGGATGGCCATCGCCGCGTTCCTGTGGCACATGGGCAAGAAATCAATAAGTGGCGCGCGGCCCAAGGGAGAAATCCTCTGCGGCTACCTCATCCTGACGGGCGTGGCCCGATTCCTGATTGAATTCATCCGCATCAACCCGCGATCGTTCTTCGGCCTTTCGAATGCTCAGACGGCCAGCCTGGTGTCGATCGTCATTGGTGTTATTCTGTTCTGGCGGATCAGGAGCAGTTCGACTCTGCAATCGAAATCTTCTTAATCTCCAGAGTGTCCCGCATATAGCCGGGCGCTACAGCATCTGCCGCAAAACGTATTGCAGAATGCCGCCGTGATGATAGTACGAAACTTCCTCCGGCGTATCCGCACGCGCCATCACGGAAAAGGTCTTGACCTTTCCATCTCCCGATTTAGCATGCACCGTGATCTGCTTTTTGGGCGCAAGTGACGCGACCCCCTCGATCTCAAATATTTCGTGTCCCGTCAAGCCAAGTGATTCACGGTTTTCTCCCATCTTGAATTCAAGAGGCAGCACGCCCATGCCGACGAGGTTGCTGCGGTGGATGCGTTCATAGCTTTCGGCGATGACCGCGCGCACGCCGAGCAGCCGCGTGCCTTTTGCCGCCCAATCGCGCGAAGAGCCGGAGCCGTATTCTTTTCCGGCGATGACCACTAGCGCCACACCAGCCTCGCGATATTTCACCGCCGCGTCGTAGATCGGCATCTTTTCGCCATCCGGAAGATAAAGAGTCCAGCCACCTTCGGTGCCAGGGGCAAGCTGGTTGCGCAGCCGAATATTCCCAAACGTGCCGCGCATCATGACCTCGTGGTTGCCGCGGCGCGCGCCGTAGGAATTGAATTCATGCGGCTTCACGCCGTTGGCGATGAGGTATTTCCCCGCGGGAGAATCCACGGGAATAGATCCGGCCGGCGAAATGTGATCGGTGGTGACGCTGTCGCCAAGAATGGCCAGCACCTTGGCGCCGTGAATGTCCGCAAGCGCCGGAGGCGCCGTCGGCATGTTTTCGAAAAACGGCGGCAGCTTGATGTAAGTCGATTTCGGATCCCACTTGTAGATATCGCCTTTGGGAATCGGCATGGACTTCCAGTGTGCATCGCCTTCGAACACTTCGCTGTACTGTTTGCTGTATTGCGCCGTAGTAACGGAAGAACGAACGGTTGATTCGATTTCTTGCGGCGTCGGCCAGATATCTCTCAGATAGACCGGTTTGCCCGCAGGGTCGTTGCCGAGCGGTTCCGTGGTGAGGTCAAGGTCCATGCGCCCCGCAAGAGCGTAAGCGACGACGAGCGGCGGCGAGGCCAGATAATTGGCGCGAACCAGCGGGTGAATGCGGCCCTCAAAGTTGCGATTGCCGCTGAGCACGGCGACGGCAATCAGATTGTTATCCTTGATGGCGGCGCCGATGGCGTCCGCCAGCGGACCGCTGTTTCCGATGCAAGTGGTGCATCCATAGCCGACAAGGTGAAAGTTCAATTTCTCTAAATAAGGTGTCAACCCCGCGGCGAGCAGGTAATCGGTCACCACTTTCGAACCGGGCGCAAGGCTGGTCTTGACCCACGGCTTGACGCGCAATCCGCGCTCGACCGCCTTCTTCGCCAGCAGTCCAGCGCCCAGCATGAGCGACGGGTTCGAAGTGTTGGTGCAACTGGTGATGGCGGCAATGACCACGGCGCCGCTCGAAAGGTCAAACGAGTCGCCGTTGTTTCGGACGGCAACGTGCTTGGCGGGCGTTCCTTCCACAACTTTCGTGAAAGAAGTCTTCGCTTGGCGCAGAGCGACGCGATCCTGCGGACGCTTGGGACCAGCGACAGTAGGCTCGACGGTCCCCAGATCCAATTCAAGGATGTCGTTGAACAGTGGAGGAGCCGTCTGATCGGTGCGAAAGAGCATTTGCTCTTTGCAGTAGGCTTCGACAAGAGCGATCTGTTCGGCCGAACGCGCGGTGAATTGCAGATAAGCAAGTGTCTCCGCATCAACGGGGAAGAACCCCATGGTCGCGCCATACTCAGGAGCCATGTTGGCAATGGTGGCGCGGTCCGGAACGCTCAGCGTGGACAGCCCCGAACCGTAGAACTCCACGAATTTTCCGACGACGCCTTTTTTGCGCAACATTTCCGTGACGGTCAAAACCAGATCCGTCGCGGTTGCGCCTTCGCTTAAGCGCCCGTGCAGACGGAAACCAACGACTTCCGGAATGAGCATCGAAGAGGGCTGGCCCAGCATGGCCGCTTCTGCTTCGATCCCGCCGACGCCCCAGCCGAAAACGCCCAGCGCATTGACCATCGTGGTGTGCGAATCCGTGCCCACGACCGAATCGGGATAGGCCTCAAACCTGTTGCCGTAGGGCATCGCGCAAACGACCCGCGCCAGGTATTCCAGGTTCACTTGGTGGCAGATGCCGGTGTCCGGTGGAACGACTTTGAAATTCTGGAACGCCGTCTGCCCCCAGCGCAGGAACGCATAGCGCTCCACGTTGCGCTGAAACTCCAACTCCGCATTCAGGCCAAAGGCGTTGACGTTGCCAAAATTATCGACCTGGACGGAATGGTCGATGACCAGCTCGGCAGGGAACAGCGGATTGATTCGTTTCGGATTCCCGCCCATGCGCTGCACCGCTTCGCGCATGGTGGCGAGATCGACGATTGCGGGTACCCCTGTGAAGTCCTGCAGCAGGACGCGCGCGGGCATGAAAGCGATCTCTTTTTCCGGCGCACCGGGACGCCAGTTTGCAAGCGCGCGGATGTCCTCTGCATGGACGAAGCGGCCATCCTCGCACCGCAGAAGATTCTCCAGAAGGATGCGCAGTGAAAAGGGTAGCTTTGCCAGGTCGGCGACGCTCTGCTTTTCAAGGAACTCGAGGCGGTGAATATCGAAGGTCTGAGCGCCAACGTTCAGTTTGTCGCGTGTGCGGAAAGAATTGCCCGCGTTGATGGCCATTCTGACAGTCCCCTCGCTGTGATTCGTAGCTCCCTATCATAACCGAAATTGAATCCGAGCGCCGCGCGGCTATACTGGTATGGCAGTGAATATCGTTCTCATTTCGACCTACGAGTTAGGGAGACAACCCTTCGGGCTGGCGTCGCCCGCGGCATGGCTGCGCAAACGCGGCCACAGTGTTGTAGCGCTCGACCTTGCCCGGCAGTCACTCGATGAGTCTGCGATTGGCGAAGCCGGGCTAATCGCGATCTATTTGCCCATGCATACCGCCACGCGGCTGGCGGCGCAACTCATTCCCGTGCTGCGGAAACAGAATCCAAGCGCGCATCTTTGTTGCTACGGCCTGTACGCTCCCATGAACGTTGAATATCTTCGCGCGCTCGGCGTATCCACGATTCTCGGCGGCGAATTTGAAGAAGGGCTCGTGCAACTGGCAGGGCGCATGGCCGCAGATGGAAAGCAGGCAAGCGCGCAGCCCGCCGAGTCCCTGATCTCCATGGCCCGGTTGCAGTTCGAAGTGCCCGATCGATCGGGAATGCCTGCGATGGAGAAGTATGCCCGTCTCATCGTTCCCGGGGATGGCTACCGGATCGTTGGATCGACGGAAGCGAGCCGCGGCTGCAAGCATCTTTGCAGGCATTGCCCGATCGTGCCGGTTTACAAGGGCGTGTTTCGAATCGTCAGCCGGGATGTGGTGCTCGAAGACATTCGCCGCCAGGTAACCGCCGGGGCGCAACACATCACCTTCGGTGATCCGGATTTCTTTAACGGTATTCGCCACGCAATGGAACTCGCGGAGGCGTTTCATCGGGAATTTCCAGCGGTAACATACGACGTGACCATCAAGATCGAACACTTGCTCAAATATGAGGGGCACCTGCCTGCCCTTCGCGATACTGGCTGCCTCTTTGTGATCAGCGCGGTCGAATCCGTGGATGATGCGGTCCTGGGCTTCCTGGACAAGGGACACACGCGCGAAGATTTTCTGCGCGTCGTCAAAACGTTCAGCGAACTTGGCATGACGCTTCATCCGACTTTCGTGCCGTTCACGCCCTGGACCACCGTGAATGGCTACCTGGATTTGCTGCGAGTGATCGAGCAACAGGGTGTGATCGAAAATGTAGCGCCCATTCAGCTTGGTATTCGCTTGCTCATCCCGGAAGGCTCGCGGATGCTGGAATTAGAGGAGGTGTGTCGCCTGGTTGGGCCGTTCGATCCGCAGTCGCTGGCGTACTCCTGGAAAAACGCCGACCCGCGCCTGGACGCTCTCAGCGAAACCGTCCAGGAGATCGCCGCCGCGGCGGAGCGGCAAAAAGAATCGCGGCCTGCTACATTCGAACGCATCTGGAAGGCAGCACACGCCGCAGCCAGCTTGCCCGCTCCACAGATCAACCCGCCGCCGCGATCCCAGGCTGGCGTCCCGTTTCTCACCGAACCCTGGTACTGCTGTGCCGAGCCAACCCGCGACCAGTTGGTCTCCATCGGCGCCCAGAAACAGAAGCCGCTGGCAAAAAATGCGGTCGCAAGCGCCGATGGCTTTGTTTGATCCCGGCGCGGAAACGGGGTTCTCTTGATTTTGTAGGGCCCGCCTTCCGAGGCGGGCCGCTCTTCGTGAATAATTTGGACTACCAATGACCGCCCCGTCCAAACGATTGCTGCTCTTCACGGCGAAACTCGGTTACCAGACGCGCAGTTTTGAAGATGCCGCGCGTAAGCTGGGCGTGCAGCTTGTTTACATCACCGATCGATGCCACCAGCTCGAAGATCCGTGGGGCGATCAAGCCATCGCCGTGCATTTCGAAACGCCCGACGTGGCCGCCTACACCGTGATAGAAGCGCTTCGCGGCCAGGGCGTCAACGGAATTCTTGCCCTCGGTGACCGGCCCGCCGCCGCGGCCGCTTATGCCGCGCGCGGTCTGGGAGTCCGTTACAACCATCCTGCAGCTGTCGAGGCCTGCCGGAGCAAGCTGCGCATGAAAGAAGTCTTTCGAGATGCCGGACTCTCTGTCCCGTGGTTTCGGAATCTTCCCATCGAACCCGCGCCCGAGCCGGTGCTGCTGGGTATCTCCTATCCCTGTGTTCTGAAACCGCTTTCGCTTTCGGCGAGTCAGGGAGTCGTGCGCGCGAACAATCGTGAGGAGTTTCTCGCGGCCGCGGCTCGGGTTCGGCGGTTGCTCAAATCTCCGGACATTCTTGCCACTCGCGAGGCCAATCTCGATTGGATGCTCGTGGAAGGTTACATACCGGGAAGGGAAGTAGCCGTCGAGGGACTTCTCACGGATGGCGCTCTGAGCATATTGGCGATCTTCGATAAGCCCGATCCGCTGGAAGGCCCGTACTTCGAAGAGACGATCTACGTCACGCCGTCGCGGCTTCCCGAATCCGTGGAGCTCGCCATTGAGAAATGTGCGAGAGATTCGGCGCGAGCTTTGGGACTATCGCATGGACCAATCCACGCCGAGTTTCGGGTCAACGAGGCTGGAGTGTGGCCACTGGAAGTCGCGCCCCGGCCGATCGGTGGGCTCTGCGCTCGAGCCCTGCGATTTTCTCTTGATGGGGCAAGTGAACCAATCGGGCTCGAAGAGCTGCTTTTTCGCCATGCGCTGGAACTCCCTGGATGGAATTCGCCGCGCGAACGAATTGCCTCCGGCGTCATGATGATTCCCGTACCAAAGAGCGGGATTCTGGAAAGCGTCTCTGGAGAAGAGGGGGCTCGTTCGATCCCGGGGATCACCGAACTGGCTATCACCGCACGGTTGCACGATGCCATCGCTGCCTGGCCGGAGGGGTCAAGCTATCTGGGGTTTCTTTTTGCGCGGGGGAGCACGCCGGAGAAAGTCGAGCAGTCACTCCGCGACGCCCATGAAAAACTATCGTTCACGATTACGCCAGGCCTGCCGGTCGAACATCCCGCGACGCACCGAATGACGAACCAGGGGAATTAGCCTTTTGCCTTTGGCGCAACGTATCCTTCGGGCAATTTAGCGCCTTCGCCGAAGAAAAACTGCTCCATCTGCTCTTCCATGATTTTCTGCGAGTTGGGATCGAGGGGATTCAGCCGGTACTCGTTCATAACCATCTTGGAGTGCTCCAGCCAGAGCTTCCAGGCGTCCTTCGAAACGTTTTCGTAAACGCGCTTGCCAATCTCTCCTCGCCATGGAATGCGATCCAGCCCGGGCAAATCTTTGTCAAATTTCACACAGTGCACCATGCGCGTGCCGGGTTTCACCGCTTCACTGGGTGCCGGTGTTGGATCACAAGATTCGTTCGCCATGCTCTTCTCCTCACGCGCGTTCTTCCTACTTACCTTACTGCAACTTTCCCGAAATTCCTAGTTGCAGGCAGCCTTTCCACGTCGGTCCGCGCAATTCCTGTCTTCTCGGAGAAAAGGCGTGTCAAACCCGAAGGTAATATATTGAAATATTTAATACAGGAAGAGTAAAATACTGCTTCGCAGAATTCCCAGGAGAGACCTTGCCGCTACCCACGCAGGCGATTTTTCCAGGTTTTCTGCAAAGCGCTCATCGGCGGGAGTTCCAGAACCTCTCTGCCAATAATGCGCTTGCCCGGCTCTGGGCCAAAGACGCTTCCCTGTGGCCGGCGGAACAGTACCAAACGGAATCCCTGAAGAGCAATCTGCGTTGGCTCGATTTGTCCGAGCAGTTGGGGCCATTGCTCGCCCGCGTAGCCGCCCGCGCTTTGAAGATTGAACCCGCCGGTTTTGAAGACGTGGTTTTTGTCACCATGGGCGACTCCAACCTGGCGGCCGAAAGCATTTTGCGCTTGCCTGCTGCAAAGCTCGGAACAAGAATCTTCCTGCTCGACTACATCGATCCCGATTCCGTCCGCGCCTTCGATGAAATGCTGCACCTCGACAGGACCCTCTTTGTCTTTGCCAACAAATCAGGCAAACACCTCGAGACACACCCTTGCTCTTGTATTTTCTCGAAAGACTGAGAGTGCTGGGGATCCATCATCCGGCGCGTCATTTTGTCACCCTGACAGAAGAAAATTCCTATCTTGGCGAGCTCGCCGGGGAATATAACTTCCTTGATAATTTTCTTGATCCCCCGGGCGTCCATGGCCGCTATTCATCGCTGATTCATTTCAATTTTTTTCTCGCGGCGCTCTGCCGGTCGGCTCCGGGTGACCTGCTCGCACGCACGCAATCAATGCGCGATGCCTGCGGTCCCTCTGCCCCAGGGGAAGCAAACCCTGCGTTATCGCTCGGTGCCTTCCTGGCGGCGGCGGAAATCGAGGGCCTGGACCGGCTGGTTTTCTTCAGCACGGACAGCTTAAAGCCTGTGGCGCGCCGGATCGGGTATCTGGTGGGGGCAAGCACCGGCAAGAAGGGCCGCGGAATCGTCCCGATTTTCGGACGCTCGTCGTACCGGCTCGAAATGCTTCAGCTGGGCTGCTTCGTCGCCATTCTCAAGATGGCTGGGGAAGAAGACCGCGAACTGGGCAGGAGACACGACGAGCTGCGCGAAGCCGATGTGCCGATGGTCAGCATCGAATTGAACGGCCCCGAGGAATTAGCGGTCGAGCTTTTCAAATGGGAGATTGCGACCGCGCTGCCTTGTTCGCAGCTCGGAGTCAATCCTTTCCACGAGCCAGACGTCCGGGAGAGCAGGACCAGGACCGTGCAAATATTGGAGCAGATCGCGACCAAGCACCAATCTCCTGCATCGGCCATGCGCGCGCGAGAAGGAGAAGTCGAGCTGTATGCCGAGGGCAGAACACGCCGGCAGATCTCCACGCTGAATATGACCGAGGCACTGCGAACCTTTCTTGGATTGCGGCATCCGAAAGGCTATATCGCGTTGCTACCCTTTGTGGGCTTTGGGGAGGCCCAAGAAAATAGTAATCCGGCGGATTCGTGAGCGGCTCGAATCCGCATTGGACCTGCCGGTGCTTGTAACTCCCGGTTCCGGTTATCTTCATTCCATCGGACAAATCTACAAGGGCGCCCCGGCGAAAGGACTCTTCCTACAGTTGACCGCAGCCCCGGCAAAGGATCTGGGCATTCCAGGTGCGGACTATTCCTTTGGGCAGTTGCAACTCGCGCTGGCACTGGGTGACTTCGAATCTCTTGGCCGCCGGCGAAGACCCGTAATACGATTGCATCTGTCGCGTGGGGCCGAACCAGGCCTGATACACTTGGAAGCCATCCTCAACAACGAGGTCGGGAAGAGGCATTTCGTCGCGCGGTAGATTTCGGGTCTCTTCACGTTCTCGCTAATCGAATAGTATGGCCGCAAGATAAATGGTAACACCGGAGGAGCTGCGCCCTTGGCTGAGATCACCACGCTATTCTGGGACATCGGCGGCGTCATCCTGACAAATGGCTGGGACCGCGGATCGCGAAAAGAAGGCGCAAGCGTTTTTCACCTGGATTGGGAAGAATTTCAGGACCGCCACGATCTCTCTTTTCCGGCCTTCGACTCCGGACAGATCACCTTGAATGAATATCTCGACCAGACCTTGTTCTATCGCCCGCGCAGCTTCACGCGCGAGGAATTCACCGCCTTCATGTTCGCGCAGTCCGAGGAATACCCGGAGACGCGCGCCATCCTCGATAAGGTCTCGAGCTCCGGGAAATACTTTGTCGGCGCCATCAATAACGAGCCGCTGGAGCTCAACCAGTACCGCATTGAAGCTTTCGACCTTCGAAGGAACTTTCTCGTTTTCTTCAGTTCCTGCTACGTTCGATCCCGCAAGCCTGAAGAGATGATCTTTCGCGTGGCGCTGGAAGTCACACAGCGCCCCCCGGAGCAGTGTCTTTTCATTGATGACCGCCCGCTCAATCTGGAAGCCCCGCGGCGACTGGCGATGAACACCATTCACCATCAAAACGCGGATCAATTGCGTTCGGAGCTTGGAAACTATGGGGTTGAGGTATAGTTTTGGGCGGACGCTGCATCACATACCTGAACAGGGCGCAACTTGGCGGAGGAAGAGACGATGGCTGCGGATACCGTTCGTTCCGGTTCGGTGTACGGAGGCGTGGTTGAGCCCTGCACGGTAGTTCTCTTCGGCGCCTCGGGAGACCTCGCCAAGCGCAAAGTCATTCCCGCCATGTACGACCTGGCGATTCACAATGCGCTGGGACCACGTTACGCCATCGTTGGCTTTGCGCGTACGCCCATGTCCGAAGACGCTTTTCGCACCACTCTAGGCGACGCCGCCAAGAGCATCTCCGAAGTCGGGCCCATCGATCCGAAACGGTGGGACGAATTCGCTTCTAACCTTTATTACACTTCCGGGGATTACGGCAACCCGGAAGCTTACGCTCAGCTCGCCAAGCGCCTCGCCGAACTGGAATCTTTAAAAAACATCGGCGGCAACCGTCTCTTTTATCTTTCCACGCCGCCGGAAGTTTATCCGGACATTGTCGAGCAGCTCGGCCGCGCGGGACTCGCTCGCCCCTCCTCGCCAAATTCTTGGGTGCGCATCATCATTGAGAAACCGTTCGGACGGGATTTGGCGTCAGCCAAAGCCCTGAATCAGATTGTCCTCAACGTTTTCGACGAGAAGCAGGTCTATCGCATCGACCACTACCTAGGCAAGGACACGGTGCAGAACCTGCTCGTGCTGCGCTTTGGCAACGGGATTTTTGAGCCTCTTTGGAACCGCAATTACGTCGATCACGTGCAAATCACCGCGGCGGAAACGCTCGGTGTCGAGCGCCGCGGCGGTTTTTATGAAACGGCCGGCGCGCTCCGCGACATGATTCAGAGCCACGTTCTGCAATTAACATCGCTTGTAGCGGTGGAACCTCCCGCCTCGTTTGATGCCACCTCTGTGCGCAATGAAAAACTGAAGGTGCTTCAGTCCATCCGTCCCTTCGATTTGGAAATGGTCGCGCAAGCGGTGGTTCGCGGACAATATGCTCCCGGAAAAATCGGGGATAAGCCCGTGCCCGGCTACCGCGAAGAGCACAACGTGAATCCAGCTTCCAAGACCGAGAGCTTTGTCGCCGCCAAACTATTGATCGACAACTGGCGCTGGGCAGGCGTTCCGTTCTACCTTCGAACCGGCAAGCGCCTCGCCAAACGCACCACGGAGATCATGATCCAATTCCGCTGCGCTCCGCACATGGTCTTCCGCGAGAAAGAAATTGAGCCCAACCGTCTGGTCTTGAATATCCAGCCGGACGAAGGCATTTCCGTTTCCTTCGGCGCAAAGCGCCCGGGAACCGAAATGAGCATCGGAAACGTCACCATGAATTTCTGCTATCGCGAAGCGTTTGGGGAGGCCACGCGTAGCGCCTACGCGACACTCTTGAACGACTGTGTGCGCGGCGATGCCACGCTCTTCGATCGCGGCGACAGCGTCGAGGCCGCCTGGGCGCTGGTTGATCCCATTCTCGACGTCTGGAGTGCCGCCAAAAGCGCCACCGTGCCACAATATCCGGCGGGAAGTTGGGGGCCAAAGGAATCCGATCTTCTGCTCGAACGTGACGGCAGACAATGGTACAACCCGTAGTTGCAGCATCTGACGTAGAACAAAAATAGAGTCCGGGGTAGGGGGAACAGGTGATCCTTGCAGGGGACGTTGGCGGGACGAAGTGTAATTTGGCGCTCTTCTCGGAAAAACGCGGCACGCTCACGCCCGTCTTCAAACAGCGCTTCGCAAGCAAGGAGTTCGCGCAATTCGAGCGCATCGTCAAGGAATTCTCGCGCCAGGCGGCCGAACCTCTGGGCAAGGAACGCATCGTTGCCGCCGGCTTCGGCATTGCCGGCCCGGTGATCAATGGCACCGTTCGAGCCACCAATCTTCCCTGGATCGTCGATACCAACAGCCTCATCAAAGAGCTGAATGTCCCGCACGTCGTTCTGTTGAATGACCTTGGTGCCACCGGCCACAGTATCGAGCATCTTCCTCCCGAAGACTTCTGCGTCCTGAATCCAGGCAAGCCCGAACCGGGCGGAACCCGTGCATTGCTCGCGGCAGGCACCGGGCTCGGCCAGTCATTTCTCGTCTGGGACGGTGGCCGCTATCGCGTCGTGCCTTCCGAAGGCGGGCATTCCGACTTCGCGCCCCACACCGAGCAGCAGATCGAACTGCTGCGCTTCATGCGCCGCCGCTATCCTCAAGTGAGCTGGGAACTCATTCTCTCCGGCCGCGGCTTCCGCACCATTCATGAATTTCTCGCACCGAAAGTTACACATGCGTCGTTTGAAGATCCCGACGCCGATCCCGCCCCGGAAATCACCCGTCGCGGTTTGGACAAGTCCTGCCGCGTCTGTTCCGACACCTTGGATCTCTGGACCGCCATCTATGGTGCCGAAGCAGGCAATCTCGCCCTGAAAGTCCTCGCGCTAGGTGGCGTCTACGTCGCCGGAGGCATAGCCGTCAAAATCCTCGAAAAAATGAAAGACGGCACCTTTTTCCATGCCTTCAAGGACAAATGGAAATTCGAAGGCCTCCTCAGCGATATCCCCGTCTCCATCGTCCTCAACGAATCCGCCCCACTCCTCGGAGCCGCCTACGAGGCCCTGGCCGCCACCGATAAGTAGCCTTCTTTGGAGTGCGGGAGCTTGCTCCCGCTTTTCTGCCAGCCCTACTCGCCCCGTCGCCGCGCTTGTTCCCATAACCGCCCACGGCTCCATGCTCCTCCAAATTTCGTCCTTCGCCTGTGCAGATTTGAATGTTGAATGACCCCCACGGTCTTACCGGCCGCGTATAATGTAGGAATGCAGCACCCTGAGCTTGTTATCGTTAAAACGTTTGGGAGCCGGCCAGAGGCGGATATCGCGAAAAGCGCGCTTGCGTCAGCAGGCATCGATGCGATGATTCAAGCGGACACAGCCGGCGGCATGCGCGAACACCTAGCATGGTCCGGGACCGGTTTTCGTTTGCTGGTGCGCGAGGACGACGCGCGGGCGGCGCTCGAGGTACTTACGCCCGCAAACGAGGCAAGCGTAAATGACGGCGAGGGGAAGTCTCCTATCCCGTAGGGCCCGCCTTCTGAGGCGGGCCGCTCTTCTGACCCTCGTCATTCACTCGCAACACCGCACTCCGAAGTACTCCTTCTCTCGAATCCACCTTGCTACGCTTGATCAGTGCCTCTCCTCGAAGAAAAATTCGGCGCCTGGAAACCCGTCTCCCGCCTCACCGGAATCGCCTGGCTCTGTTTCTACGCCCTCTTCCTCCTCTACGCCTTCGCAGACCGCTCCGGCTTCCTCATCCTCGATTACGTCAATCTGATCATCCACGAAGGCGGCCATTTCTTCTTCAGTTGGTTCGGCAACACCATCATGATTCTCGGCGGAACACTCGGCGAACTGCTCGTGCCCCTCTTGTGCGCCATCTATTTCTTCTGCCAACGCGAAGCCACCGCCTTCGCCTTTTGCACCTTCTGGTTCTTCGAGAATTTCCCCTACATCGGCACCTACATGGCCGACGCCCGCACCGCAGCATTGCCCCTGGTCGGCTCCGGCGACTCCGACTGGGAAATTCTCTTCACCCAGTGGGGCCTCCTCGCCCAGGACCAGAAAATCGGCGCCATCATGCGCACCCTCGGGTGGCTCGGCATGCTCGCCACCGTCGCCTGGCTGGCCTACCGCGTCCGCCATGCAGCACAAAGTAACACCCCGAAAGCTCGTTTGTAGTAGCGCAGCATGCTGCGCCCTAAGTGTCTGTCGCCTGGGATGAGCAGCAGCGTAGGAGCGGCACCCAACTTGCGCACTCATCTGAAAGTTGCTACAATTGTTATAACATATGGAGGGCGTCATGCTGGAACTCAAGATTCGCAAAATCGGCAATTCCCTCGGCGTCGTTCTTCCCAAGGAAGCCGTCAGCCGCCTGCAAGCCGGCGAAGGCGATCGCCTTTTTCTGATCGAAGGCCCGGAGGGTGCCTATCAACTCACACCCTACGATCCCGCCTTCGCAAAGAAGATGGAACAGGCCGAGAATATCATCGGCAGGTATCGCAACACCCTGCACACGCTCTCCAAGTGAGTGAACCTATTTGGATCGATGAGCGCGATGCCCTCGCGCTTCATGACCGTCTTCTCGCCCTGGATGGAGGCGCTCCGGGAGTGCGCGATATGGGCCTCCTTCAGTCCGCACTCGCCCGGCCGCAGCAACTCTACGCCTATGGTGATAACCCGGACATCATCGACATGGCTGCTTCCTACACCGCCGGCATTGTCCGCAACCACCCCTTCATTGACGGAAACAAACGCACCGGCTTCCTAGTCGGCGTCCTCTTCCTCGAACTAAACGGCGTGCGTTTCACCGCCACCGAAGAATCCGCCGCCCAAGCCATCCTCAGCCTCGCCGCCGGCACCCTCGATGAACCTGCCTTCGCCGCATGGATGCACGCACAAGTCAAGCGTCTGTGATTGTCCTCCAGAGCCGAACGCCTAACGGCCTTGACCAGATTTGCCAGTCAACACCCCTCAACGGATGTTAAAGCGAAGGCCGAAGAGCCAGAGAACCAGCAGGGCAACGAGTAGATAGACGAGACCCGTCGCCCTAACTCCTGCCCCGCCAATCACTTCCAAATTACATTCAATTTTATATTGACAGTACGGTACTTACATGCTAACATGCCATGTGGTTGTTAGCCGCCAGTCTGACCGTTCCGCCCCGTGTCCCCCTCTTCCCGCAACCTCACACGTAACAAAATTTC
>Ga0179592_10000488_pt1 | contig 15817 bp, 16 predicted proteins | sample CZODoug2_1_08_16_FD_148623 | JGI IMG/M metagenome (GOLD analysis project Ga0179592, IMG submission 148623) | Vadose zone soil fungal communities from Angelo Coast Range Reserve, California, USA - CZODoug2_1_08_16fungal (Illumina Assembly) | ecosystem: Environmental > Terrestrial > Soil > Vadose...
CATGATGCGGAGTTTCGATGTCGGCCCCGTGAGTAGATTAAAAAACCAAACTGCTACTTCAAGGCGCACCTATACCCCAGAATTTAGAAACTGAAAGACTGGAAAATCAGATTATTCAACAAGCTGTTAGTCGCATAAGAAGCCTCCAGGACGACGAAGCGGCCAGTGAGGGTGTTGCAGCCGCGTCCCGCCCCGTCCACGCTGAGACCAGGTGTGCCGGCGGGTTGAAAAGGAAACCTCTGCGCGTTTTCGTAGGCTCCGGGAGTGAGAGTTGTGGCTGAGGGACCTGCAAAGTCCAGATTCCGAAAGTCCGCGCTGCGAACGAAGAGGCTGACTCCCTGGTCGAAGTTGCGTGAAGGGGTAAAGGACGCGTCGGCAGTAGTGAGGACCAGTAGTCCCGGATTGATGAAGTCGCCGGGCTGGCCGTACATCGACAACGCGGTCAAAGGAACGTTGGGATCAAGGATGGCGATGGTAGCGGCGCCGTCTGCGATAGGTGCACCCTGTGGATTCTTGAGGAGGACTTGGAAAGCTTTGTTCCCTCTGGCGAGGCGGTCACCACGGATGGGGATGGTGATTGTCGCGGAAGTAGCGCCGGGCTGGAAAGTTACTTTCCCGGAGGAAGTGTTATAGTCCGTTTCGTGCATCGCGGTGCCGTCCGCCGTGTGGAAGTTAACGGTTACGGGCCCAGGGCTCGGCAGGCATAGAGAAAGAGTCACGGTTGCATCGCTGGTGCCCTCGTTGCCCTTGCGAGCCGTGGCGTCCGCGACGGAAACACGCGGCTCAACGGCAACACTGGAGTTGAACCGTACTGAACCAAACAGAGCCGGCGGAGCGCCCTCACAGTGCTGTTCAAAGTCGATGGCCAGCGTCAGAACGGAGCCATCCGCAGCGAAAGCTACATCCGAGACGAGGAAACGCCCGGTAATGGTGTTGCAGCCGCGGCCGTCGCCAAAGACATCGATGCCAGGCTTGGTCGGAGAGTGGAAAGCAAAGCGCTGTGCACCGTCGTATTCTTGATTTGCAATGAGCGTTTGGCCGCTCAAAGGCCCAAACAACAAGCTCCAAAAACTGCTGAAATCCGCCGTGTGGAAAGATACGTTGACTCCTCCTTTGAAAACCGGATTGACGGTGAAGGCGCCATCCGCGCTGGTGAAAGTCTGGGTAGTGCCACCGCCGACGAAGTCGCCGGGTTGGCTGTTCAAGGTGAAGAAGGTTGAGGTGGACGCTCGGGCGTTGGTGGCGAAGGATAGTGTTGCGACGAGCACTGCAGCGATCAGGACGGTGCGAATTTTCATCATTTGATTTTCCCCACAATCTGGCCATCGAATGGACGGCGTAGTCGTTCATGCGCCTTTCTCGAAGGGGCTGGGCTCAAGAGGTTTGCGCGTTCAAAATTTGATGACACCTCAGATATAAGGTCAAATCAATTTATACAGACAAGTGTTTACTAATTGGAAGCTCATATATATTACAGGTATATAACCGATACAAATAACCTGCAGGCAATGAGCCGACGGAAAGTTCTCGCGAAACGCCGTGTGGAGCCCGCGCTACAGGCCACTGCGACAAACGAAAGCGGAAACAATAGAGTCAAAACCGCACAGCCTGAAGACTGTGCCACTACTGCAGCGATAAGGCGACGGAGGTTCAGGGATGAGGCGTAGTGCGGTAGTGGAGGAGGACGACGCCGTCGGGGAAGGCTTTGGTGGAGAGGAGCTTGAGGCGGAGGGAGCGGTGGCGAGGCTGAATGAGGGGGATGCCTTCGCCGATGAGGATGGGGATGACGTGGATGCGGAACTCGTCGATTTCGCCCTGGTCCAAGAAGGAGGCGATGATTTCGCCGCCGCCCATCATCCAGATATTTTTGCCGGGCTGGACGCGCAGGCGCTGGGCGAATGGTTTGATTGGCTCGTTGACGAATTCGAAGGTCGGCAGCGGGGCTTCGCGCGGGTGGCGGGAAAAGACGTAGTTCTTGATTTTGGGGCCGAAGCGGGCGGCCTTAAAGCCCTTCTCCATGCCCATTTCGAGGCCCTTGGCGTAAGTCTTGTAGCCCCAGAGGATGGTGTCGACGGATTTGAAGAAGGCAAGATAGCCGTAATTGCCTTTGGGGCGAGGACGGTCGAGCCAGGCGACGTCGCCATCGGGGCGGGCGATGTAGCCGTCGGCGCTGGTGGCGATGTGGAGGATAATTTTTCTCGGAGTTTTCATGGAGATGCGGATCGATGGGTTTTGGGGAGATTATAACGCTACTGGGACGGGCGGACATGGGAAGGTGGAGAGAAGAGAGATTCCTCACATCCGCAGGCCAACGCTTTCGCACGAGCGAAAGCGGAAGAAAAAACCGGCCTGCTGCGTTCGGAATGACAAGCGTGGGGTAGGCGCAAAACGGGCGGGGCAAGACCCGCCCGACAGAAAAGAAAAAACAGGGGCACCCGCCGTGGCGGGTGCCCTATGTTTGGATTGATGGCGAGGGCTACGACAAATCGATCTGGGTGTTACTCGGCGCCGCCAAAGAGGCGGAGGACGATACCGGTGGAAGCCCAATAATTGTTCTGGTGAACATTGGTGCCGAAGGAAGTCCGGTAGTAGTCGAAATCGAGCACGCGGATTTCCCAGTGACGAGAGGGGTGGATATCCAACCCGCCGCCCACTTTGTACGACATGCAGTTCGTTGAAGTGGTGTAGCCGCCGACTCCGGTAACTGTGGTATCTGCGCGGGAGCCGCCGACGAGGGCTTCGACAAAGGGCGTGATACCCCACGGACTATGCTTACGGTAGAAGTAACGCGCTCCGAAGTGGTTTCCATAGAGGATGTTCTTGGTGCCGCTGATGGTTACGAAGTTGTAGCTACTGTCGCCGACGATCTGCAACCATGGCTTGAAATTCCAGCCGAAGGATCCCATGGCGCCGTTTAAGTTGGTATAAGACCCTGCGCCGCCGGCCAGACGGGCAAAGGAGTAGCCGCCAAAGACTTCAACGCGAGGCGTAGTAGTGCGCCCGCCGGGGAGGGGCCGCTCCCAGGTGGTATGCGATTCTACGGGCCGGATCGCTGGCGGTTGAGCCGGTTCTGGCTGAGGTTGAGCCGCCGCGGATGGTTCAGGTTGGGCGGCTGGCTCCGGGACACTGGACGTGGCGGCCGGAGGTGCGGTCGCAGAAGAAACTGGCGCCGGGGTTACGGTCGTTTCCGGAACCGCTGGAGTGGGCAGGAGCGATCCAGAAGCGGGTGCTGGTGCGGACGCAGGCGGAGCGGCGGGCACCGTTATTTCCGGGAGATTTGGCTTGGCCGCTGCCGACGCGGGCGCGGTCGACGCTGCGGGTGCGGGTGATGCCGGTGCCGGGGATACTGGTTGGGGCGCGGCGGATACAGACGCAGCGGTTACAGTCGATTGAGCAGGCGCGGGTTGAGGCTTGGCAACCGGTGGTGGAGCAGGCTGCTCAACGGGCGCAGTGCGAACAGGAACTTTTTCTGAGGCGGCGACCATTTGAGGAGAAGCTGGCTTTTGCACGGGAGCTGCAGCGCGGTCGACAGCGATCATGTTTGAATAGACGTAGCCGATCTTGCCGTCACCGGTCTGAACCCTGGAGAAGACAAACCCGTAAACCAGAATGGTGAAACGCTCACCGCAGGCCATGGATGCCACGACTTCGGGAGATTTCCTAGGCTTTGCGAAAACTTGCGTGCCGTCTGGATGGCTGGAGCATTCGACGTAACCGACGTCATCGGCCCACGCGGCAGAAGCCGCAAGCAAGCACCCACCCAAGACAACAAGAAATCGATTGCGAGACATCGCCCCCTCCTCGGCCCGGGACACACCGAGCCACTAAGACAGTTATCAGGCTTGGAAACGTTGGGGCCAACTGGCCCAAGGGGCAGGGTGTTCCAAAGTGCTACCGGCTGGTGAGACGGGATGGGTGGGTAGTATTGAGCGGCCGCAGGGCGTCGGTGAAGGAAGCAGGGCAAGAAATAGGTTGTTTTCAGAAATGCCCTAGATAGGGATTCAGCGGCAAGAGCAATCGAATGAATGGCTTCACAAGGTTAGAGCGTGCGCGATCTGAAGAAATATACGCCTAGGAGGGAGCTAATTGGCGTCGGAGTCGTCAGCGTCGGGAGATTCGATGCCGGCGCGAGCGATGAGTCTGCGGAGGGCATCTTCGCCGCCGGCGCCGCGCTGGGTTCCGACAATGAAGCCGTCGCGGTCGATGACCACGTAAATGGGATAGGCATTGGCCTGATACATGGCGGCGAGATTGGTGTCTTCCATCATGACGATTTTGCAGTAACGGGGATGCTGCTCGAGATATTTTTTGACGGTTTTCTTGGATTCGCCGACGTTGATGGCGAGGAGGATGAGGCCTTTGCCGGCGAGCTCATGGCCGATCTTGTCGACGAAGGCGGCTTCGTCGGCGCAGAAGCCGCACCAGGTGGTCCAGAATTCGAGAAGGACGACTTTGCCTTTGATGGTTTCGTTGGTGAACTTTTCGCCGGTAGTGGTGATGGCGTTGAAGTGCGGGGCAGGCTCCTTGTCCTTGAGGCCGGCGAGCGCGCAAACGGCCGCAAGAAGTAGGAAGGAGAAAATTGCTGCGCGCAACGAGATGTTTTTCGCCGCCATGGTGGAAATGTATACCGTTGGCGAGGGCAGGTGTCAATTACTTTGTTGTCAAATTGCGCCGGGGCTCGATGCGACGATGTTGGCGAAGCAGAAATACGAAGCCGGGAACACGGGCACAGGTGGCGGAGTCCAATAGACTAAGGGAAATATGCCGCCCAAAACATTGGCGAAGGTAGGGCTCGTTGCCTTGACGTTGGCGATCCTGTTGCCATGGGGTTATGCGCACTGGCTGAAGACGCGGACGTTTGAATTAATAGCCAAAGCGGTTTTGCTCGACGCGGGCAGAGTCCAGACGGAGGAATTCGAGATCAACTTGCGCGAATTCTATCGTGTTCAGATCGACGTGAATTACGGCCCTGACTATCCAGATGAAGAACGAAAGTGCCCGTTCCGCTATTGGGAGATCGCAGACTGGAAAGTGTTCCGGTTAAGCGGACGGGGCGAAGGGACAAGAGAGCTCTGGGCTAGCTCCGCCGAAATTGTGAAACAAGGCGGATTCCCGATTGGTTTCAACGGGAGTCCGGGGAAATACCAGCTGGAATGGAGTGCGCCGGCAGCGTCGGTGTGCCTGAACACGCGGCATCCGCGGTTGCATGTCTATGCCGCCTCGTTTGAGTATGAGGAATTCGGCGGATTTCTCCAGTTCGTTTGTATTTTCGTGGCGGGCACAGGACTTCTCCTGGTTTTGCGCGCGATTGGCACATGGGTATTCGGCCATCTTATCGACAAGCGCCCGCCAAGAATCTTTCCGGAGATGGAGTTGAGAGATGTGATTCCCTGGAAGCGACGCAACCGGATGCCACTGATCAAAGATGCTCCGAATTTTGGACTGATTTATGGGTGCATCCTCTGGATACTGGTTTTCATTTTCATGATATTGAGGCCGCCAACTCCCGTTGGACTATTGGTCGATTTTCGGGAGCGGAAAGTCGTGGGAGTGGAGAAGAGCCCTTGGATGGAAACGGTGAGTGTGTATGTAAACGCCCGAAGGGGATTTCTAGTGAATGGGCATCCCGTGCGGGGAGAAGAATTGCAGGCGGAATTGAAAAAAGAATTGAGCAGACAGATGGTTTGGACAGTGTACCTGGAGGCTGACGCTGACTGCCTCTTCATGGACGTAGTGCACGCGATGGATACGATTCAAGGGTTGGGGGCGAAACTTGTGTGGATCACACCGAAGACACGGGAGGAGTGGGAACAGAAAAACTCTTCTTAAGACAAATCCCCGCATCCCAGTAGTCCGCAGAAGAACCAAATCGAAGCAAACAATCAGGTATTTCGTGACGCGCGCGGCGCGATCAAGCTTGTTGCTTGTGCCACCACTCGCGGAGGGAATGGCAGCGGCTATTTTCGTCCAGGGAGATGAGGAAGATGCCGTCGAGTTTGGTTTGGAGGCCGGGCGGAACAATAACCAAGGAAGCCCACCAGCGGGCGATTCCGTGCTCGGGAGTTACGGCGAGAATCTGGTATCCAAATTGAATGTCTTGCTGGGTCTGGGCGACGTTAGTCCAGTATTCGAGGATGGCTTGCTTTCCGCGCATAGGTTCGAGGAACGGCGTGACCTGGTAGGTTCCGTCTTCCGCGTAGAGGTCGGCGGCGGCTTGCGGGTTGCGGCTTTCCCAGGCACGGCCGTAGGCATCCAGCCAATCATCGAATCCTTGTAGCGTCATTGCCATGGCAAAGCAGAGGTTACAACAGGAAGGCCGGAAATTCCCATACGCGATTGGGGCGCCTTAACGCCCTAAAGTGAAAGCTAACCAAAGCGCCGACCGGGAGATCGGCGTTCCCGTTGGGCGTGAGTAGTATTCGGAGCGGGGGTGTGTTAAAGAGGGGCCGCGATGACAGGAGGAATCATGCGCGGAAGAATAAAATTCGGGCTCATCCTACTGTTAGTGGTGATTGCGGTTCCGGCATTTGGGCAGGGACAACCGCAGGACAAAACGATTACGGTGTTTGGACAAGCGATTCATTACTTTGATATGGGCTCGGGGCCGGTGGTGGTGCTGCTGCACGGATTGGGGAGCCGCAAAGAGGATTGGTTGCCGGTGCTGGAGCCAATGGCGCAGAAATACCGTTTGCTGGTGCCGGACCAGATCGGATTCGGGCGCTCGGACAAGCCGCTGTTGGATTACAGCATCCAGACGTATGTGGATTTTCTGAATGAGTTTTTGCGCCAATTGAAAGTGGAGAAGGCAAGCCTGGTGGGGGAATCGCTGGGCGGGTGGATCGCAGCGCTTTACGTGGCGGAGATCGGTGGCGGCGCCCACTTGATACCAGTGGAGAAGCTGGTGCTTGTGGACGCGGCGGGGTTGAAGCAGGACAAGCCGATTCCGGATTTGAATCCGAGTTCGCTGGCGGCGATGCGTGGAATGATGGAAGCGGTTTTCTATGACACGAGTTGGCTCAGTGAAGATGCGTTGCGGAAGATTTTCACCGACAAGCTGGCGGTGCACGATGGTTACACGGTGCGAAGCATTCTGGGGAATCCCGCGCTCGGTACGGAGAGGCTGGACGAGCGCTTGGCGAGTATTAGGGTGCCGACGCTGGTGACATGGGGGAAACAGGATAAATTGCTGCCGATTGCTTCCGGAGAGCGGTACGCCGCGGGAATTGCGGGGGCGAAGCTGGTCAGCTTCGACAAGTGCGGGCACGTGCCGGCGGTTGAAAAAACGGAAGAGTTTTTGGCGGCGGTGACGAGCTTTCTTGGCGGCGCGGCCGCGGCGGCGCACTGAACGCCGTGAGCGCCCTTGCTATTTCGGCGCGGGCGTGGACTGCGGCATGCTTTGATTGGCGCGGAAGATGACGTAAGCACGGATGGCGGCGGCGTCATCGTGGGAGAGATTCTTGTCGAAAGACACCATGCCAGCTTGTTTGAGCTGGCCCTTCAGAACTATTTCAAACCACTGATCGTTGTCGAGCGTGGCCGAGTAGCGGAGATCCGGGAGGACGCCACCGCTGACGGCGACGTCGCCATGGCAAGGCGAGCAGAACCGTTGAAAGAGGGCTTCACCGTTTTTTACCGTGGCGATGCTGGCGGTGGACTTTGGTGGCTTGAGTTGCGGCGGAGTGAATTGCGGAAGCGGGGGAAGGCTAGCTTTGCTGTTTAGTCTAAAGGCGAGCAAGCGGCTGATATTTTGCGTTCGACCGGAAGAGAGAGCGACTTCACCTCCGGCCAGAGCAAAGACGCCGCCCCACCCGGCGAGAACAGCAACGTATTGTTCGCCGTTGACTGTGTAAGTCATGGGAGCGGCAACCACGCCGCTTTGCGCGTCGGCGGACCAGAGCTTTTGACCGTTGTCGGCGCGATAGGCTTCGAGATTTCCCTGAGCGGTGCCTTCGAAGACGAGATTTCCCGCGGTGCAGAGTGTTCCGCCGTTGGCGACGGTTGGACGATCGACACGCCAGATTTCTTTTTGCTGCACGGGATCCCAGGCGGAAAGATGGCCTTTAGTGGCGTTGAGGATAGCTTTCTTGATCTCCGGCTGCTGCGGCAAGCCGGCAGCCGCAAAGTCGATGCCGACGTTAAAGCCAAGTGCTTTCTGCTGGAAATGTTCTTCCGACTTGTAGAGGAACCCTGCGTCCTGAACGGGCACGTAAACGAGTTTTGTGAGCGGACTGAAAGACATGGAATGCCAAGTGTGGCCTCCCGAGGGACCGGGAGCGACCGGAGCGCCCTTCCCTCCCGCATAGCGTGCCTGGGGGTTTTCGATGGGACGGCCTGATTTCAAGTCGATGCCCGTGGCCCAAGAGACGGCGGTGTAGGGCTTGGCGGAGAGGAGTTCGCCGGTGGCGCGATCGAGAACGTAAAAGAATCCGTTCTTGGGGGCGTGCAGGAGAACTTTGCGCGGAGAGCCATTGATTGTTAGGTCGGCGAGGATGAGGGACTCGGCGGAATCGAAATCCCAAGCGTCGCCGGGAGTTTCCTGATAATGCCAGACGTATTCACCACTGTCGGCTCTAAGAGCGACGACGGAAGACAGAAAGAGGTTGTCTCCGCCTTGGGGGCTGCGGGCGTGGCGGTCCCAAGGGGTGCCGTTGCCAACGCCAAAGTAGACGAGATCGAGATCGGGGTCGTAGGAGATGGAGTCCCAAACGGTGCCGCCGCCAGCCAATTTGCGCGGCTGCCCAGTCCACGTCTTTGCAGCTTTTTCGAGAACGGGGGATTCGTAGGGCTGCGACGGATCGCCGGGAATGGTGTAGAAGCGCAAGACCATTTTTCCGGTGGCGGCGTCGTAGGCGGAGATGTAGCCGCGCACGCCGAATTCCGCGCCACCGTTGCCGATCAAAACTTTCCCTTTGACGACGCGCGGCGCGCCAGTGATGGTGTAGGGATATTTCGGGTCGATGGTTAGAGTTTCCCAAACGGGTTTTCCGGAGGCGGCGTCGAGCGCAACGAGACGGCCGTCCAAGGTACCGACGAAGACTTTACCCTGCCAAACAGCAACGCCGCGATTGACGACATCACAGCATGCATTGACGGCCCATTCGGGAGGAACTTTGGGATCGTAGGACCAGATTTTCTCTCCGGTAGCGGCTTTGACGGCGAAGACTTTGCTCCAAGCGGTGGTGAAATACATGACGCCATCAACCACGACGGGAGTGGCTTCCTGGCCGCGACGAGTGTCCAAGTCAACGTACCAGGCAAGAGCGAGCTGGCCAACATTTTGATCATTAATCTGGTTGAGCGGGCTGAAGCGCTGTTCGCTGTAAGTGCGGCCGTAGCTCATCCAGTTGCCGGGCTGCTGGTCCGCGTTGATGAGGCGTGAAGAGTCCACGTTAGCCCATGAGATTGGTTCCTGAGTGACCACAGGCGATTTCGAGCGGCAGCCAGCGGCACACAAAATCACCAAGGCGCTAGTGAGACTGAGAAGCTTTTTGCTGGGCATGAAGTCTCCTGCGTCTGATGGAAAAGGCCCCAGGCCCTTAATCAAGTTGGCGAGGGCGATGACGATGGTTCACGCCAACTCTCTGGATGCGGAGCGATCAACGGAGAGCGCTCCGGATCCCTTGATCATAATGGCCAGGCAAATGATGATGGCCAGGATGTGGTATTCGTAGCCTTCACCCTTCTGTGTGCCATACCAGTTGGCAAAGAAACCGACATGCCGGTGGACGAGGACGATAGCGACCACCATGTTGGTGGCGATGCCAAAAGCGGCTACGCGGCCGAGAAATCCGAGTAGCAGGCCGATGGCCCCGAGGAATTCGGCAGCAATAGCCAGAACCGCCAGCACTGCGGGGATGTGCATCTGCTGGGTAAAGAAGCCCAGCGTGGCCCGGAAGCCGAATCCGCCGAACCAGCCCAGGACCTTTTGCGCGCCATGCGCAAAAAATACGACACCGAGCGCGAGCCGAAGAAGAGTCACCACGAAATCGTCGGAAGTGTTCATGAGCTTTTGAAACATGGCCGTCTCCTTCTCTGTGAATTTTGAGGGATAGGCAACTGGTTGCCAGAGAATAGCATTTTCTTGGCTGCCTGCGGAGTATTCAGAAAGAATGCTCAGAAAGAATGCCATACGGCCAGTGGAACTGCGGTAAGCGAGATCTGAATCACAGATCGAGGGAAAATACTTACGTCGTTAAACGGGAGCGCACGCGAAAACGGCGGACGGGTGGGTCCGCGGGATCTATTAGCTCGCAGATAACTGCGGAGCAATTCGCATCAGGATATTGGCGCGCGATTCATCTCAGGCGATTTTGTTGGCGGTGAGGACTTTACAGTGAACTCCGCAGTACGAACAACGGCTTCATTGGTGAGCAGATCGATGGCGGTGACTTCGATGGTGTAGCGACCGGGAACGAGCGATGCCACCGGGAAGAGGCGTTCGATAGTAAGTTGCTCACCGCCTTGATGAAGATGATCAGGGGTTTCTACCGCGCGCCAGATTTCCTGCTGATCCTTGGTGATGCGATAGACGACCGAGACATTGGTTTTGTGGGAAGTCTCGTCCAACTTCAAGTTGTAAAGCTGAAGGAAAATGCCCAATTTGTCAGTGCTAAAAAACTCTTGGCTGAGGCGAGGGCGGACTTTGTAGGAATTGAGAACGAATTGGCCAGTGCCTGTCAGCCTTGAGGGAACCGTTTCAATCTGGTCGGCGAGAATCAAGGAACTTGCATCGAGTTTGTCGTCTTCAAAGCGCGGTACGCGCAGAGCAGTGTTGAAGACGCCGAGGTTGCCGCTCAGGGTGTCTTTGATGACGAGGTCGAGCCGATAGAGGCCGGAACGTAGTGGGACAGATTTTTGATAGATCGAAGAGAGATTCAGCGAGGACTGGAAGAGCGAATCGGGAAAATCGCGCGAGATAAGATCTTCAAAGGTCTGAACGACGACACCGCCGGGCGTGGTGATGCGGCCATAGAGATTCAGGACTGCCGAATGCACGCCGTGTTTGGCCTGGAAACTGAGTTCGCGATTGACAACTTGCACGGTGATGGGGACGAAGACAGTGTTGCTGGTTACGCGGAGAAATCTGCCCGATAGGCCATGTGGATGTCGTTATGGACGACGTTGACGGTGACCAGTTCGGACATACCTTTGAAGCGTTCGGGCGGACGCTGCACGCGGAAGTAGCGATCAAGCACGTCGAACTCGTTCATGCTTGCCGTTGTTCCACCGATAGGCATGGGGCAGGTGCTACCGCTGGCGTTGGTGAAGCGGCCAGCTTTGGAGGAGCTACCTATGAGTTCGCTCAAACTCAAGCCAGCACCGGGAACATGTGTGAGAGCGTCTTTTTCGCAAGGGTCTCGCGTGATGTGGTATTCGCCAGTACCGCTGGGATCTACAAATTCAATTTCTATGTTTTCGCCGATACCTTCCAGATGGCGATAGCGCCACAGCTCCCAAGCATAGGCAGTGGAGAAGCCACCGCCTTGCTCGGGAGAACGTTCGTAGGTGCCGCCACTAGGATGCGACTCGATCTCATCGGGCGCCCCAAATGATGTAGATGTGGCCGCGGTCCGTTTTCCGGCCGGGAATGCCGGAGGCGAAGTGTTCGTCGGCGTAGGCGAGGCGTCTGTAGTGCTCTTCCCGGACTGGATTGATAGGGGAATCGTGGTCGGGATTGCGGTCGCGCCAGAAAATTTCTTTGAATTGCTCACGCTCTTCTTCAGTACCTAGCTCGAGAAAAGCCCGGCGCTCTTGCTCGGTGATGATGTCGGGGACGATGTTTCGCAGCCAGTCGCCTCCCTGAGAAGCCAATTCTCTGGAGAGTTTCTTCTCGCGCTTCTTAGCCTCTTTGGGGCTCTGTGGTTTTGCCGCGTTGGCTTGCGGCACGGTTTGATCTTGGCCGAGGGAAAGCGGGGGCCAAAGCAGGCTGCTGCAGAGAGCAAGCTGGAGGACCTGGCGGCAACGATCCATGAGGACACCTCACTAGCACACAGAGTCGGGGATGCAAAGCAACCGTACAGCCTCTCCCCATCGCGGAGCCCGGAGAAGGCTCGTTACTTCACTCTGAATCAAGGAGTGCAATTCGGGTTGCCCAATGCCAAGGAATAAGCTTTCGGTGATCAAGACCCCGTGGCAAGGGCGGAATCAAAATCGCGGTAGGGGAACGAGGGGCAAAAGCGGGGGTTTCAAGTTGGATAAACCTTTCAGGGATGCTTGAGGTTTGTCGGCCAAAACGTCATATCCTGTTGGCAGGGTTACCCAGCCCGGAGGCAGCCATCGCATATCAAGAGAAACGCCGTTCGCCCAGGTACTCTTTTATAGCAAGCGCCGAACTGATTGAAGTGAAGGCCGACGTGCGCATCGCTTCGCGTGTAAGCGAGCTCAGCCGGCACGGATGCTATCTGGATATGCTGAATCCCTTCCCTAACGGGACACTGGTGCTGGTGAAAATTGCCGCGGGGGAGGCGTTCTTCGAGGCCAAGTCCAAGATCGTCTACGCCCAGCACAATATGGGTGCGGGCGTAACGTTTCTGGAGATGACGCCAGATTCCCAGACAGTGTTGGAGCGGTGGCTGAGTGAGGCGGAGCAGGAACGAAAACGGCAGGCAGGATAGTTCGACCAGCAGAATCAGGTGGGTCGCGCCACAGTCGCAGTAAACAATCCTTAAAAATCAGAATAAGAGCTTGAAGAGATGGGCCGGCGGGGTGTATTGCTGGTCGGAACTCGTAATGAAAGAATTGGGTTGGACAAGGGACTGCGTGTTTGCGACTCTTCCGAGTTGCGAATATCTACAGGGCATCGCTGAGAGGATGCTGGCATGAACGAGTTTACAAGCCGCCGAGAATTTCTTCGAGCCGCGACGCTGACAGGTGCGGGCCTGGCGCTTTCGAATGGACTGATGGGGGCGTCGAATAAATCGGTGCTGGTATTTACGAAGTCATCTGGTTGGGAACATGACGTCGTGAAAAGGGTTGGCGGAAAACCGAGCCTCGTCGACGACACTGTCAACGATCTGGGAAATAAGCATGGATTCAAAGTAGGTGTCACCAAGGACGGGCGGATTTTCGACTCGAAGGAGTTCCACTCGTACGCAGCCGTGGTGTTTTTCACCACCGGTGATCTGACGACGCTGGGCACGGATGGCAAGCCTCCGATGTCGCCCAATGGCAAGCAGACCATGCTGGACGCGGTGCGAAAAGGAATGGGGTTTGTCGGGGTACACGCTGCGAGCGATACTTTTCACACGCCACCGGACCCCAAAGACCTCTCCAATCGGTATATCGCGCATGGAGATCAGGAAGACCCTTACTTGCGGATGCTGGGCGGCGAATTCATCGTGCACGGACGGGAACCACGGCTGCAGGATGCGTATCTCGTCGTGAGCGATCCCAAATTCCCGGGTCTCGAAGGTGTAACGTCGCCGGTAAATTTCAACGAAGAATGGTATTCGTTGAAGGACTTCATGCCCGATCTGCACGTAATCCTCACGCTGGACACGCATGGCATGAATGGAGAGTGTTACCAGCGCGCGCCGTACCCGGTCACGTGGGTGCGGCAACATGGGAAAGGCCGCGTTTTCTACACGGCGATGGGCGACCGGCCGGAAAACTGGAAGAATGAGTTTTTCCTGAATTTACTCGCGGGTGGAATTCGCTGGAGCATCGGAGAAGCCAGCGCTCAACTGGATGTGAACCTGAAACAAGCCGCGCCTGGTTATGCGGAAATTCCTCCCAAGTTTTCCCCTGAGAAGTGAGTGCTTTTCTGCCTTCACATTGCTCGGCAGAAATGACAAAAGCCGAAGCGACTACATGGGGATGGGCTGGTTGATCCTTGGTTTGACGTACCAGCAGGGCGAGTTGCCGAAGTGCGGGAACAGCGAGTGGACACAAGTGACGGTTTGCTCGGGATTCAGAGCGTCAACTTCATATTCCGTCTTGCCATTCTTTTCTGGAATAGCGAGGACGCGCAGAGATTTCATGGATTCGAATGGATCGGCAGGTTTCGGATGGAGCATGTGAACGCGAACGTAAAGATAGTCACTGCCGTAGAGAAGCCCCAATGCGACTATTAAACCGATCAGAATCCTTTTTGCGAGAATGGTTGCAGAAGTCAAAACAATCATGGTGGAGACGATGGGATTAGCGTTCGCGTCAAATGTTGGTTACTCGCGCGCCCACCCCGCAGGGCCGCCCGCATGTCGCAATGCGTCCTCTAGGTCATCTCGTTGTTTCTTCAAATCCGCGAGTTCCTTTTTCTTGTCCGCGATAGCCTTGCGGCGTTCATTGATCTCTTTCCGCGTAACGCTCTCCTTCATCGCAGTAGCCGGATTGGGGTAATACTGTACCAACCCCAAATTATGCTCCCGCTGCAAAATATCCAGTTCCACTTGCGCGGTCCTGATCTGGTAATTGAGTGCAGCAAACTGTTTTCTCCAATACGCCTCAGTCTTCTCGTCGCGGTCGTTTTCCGAATTCGTTGATTCACTTTCCGCGACAGCATCGACTTCGGGTTCAGGCGTGGCGGGAGAGTTCCGAATCGAATCTTTCAGCCGATCTTCGAGTTCGGCAACTTTTTGCTCTTCTTCCTGGACTTCCGCCTGCTTCTCTGTCAGACGCGTGCTTATCCCGGAAAGGTCCGATGGTTTGTTTCTACGGGACGGCGGTTCAGGATTCGAATATTCCTGTTGCACCTTGAGTTTCTGATCTCGCAGAAGCAGTTCGGCGTCCCTCCGGGCATGCTCCAGATGCTCTTTCTCTTGTGTCAGTGCGTTCTCTAGTTCCCTTGCCTCACGGCTGAGTTTTCGCCCGCCGGTCGTCTCCGGTTCTTCCGGCTCGTACTCCGTTCTTAGTTCTCCTGGAACAATCGCATTATGCCTCGCCTGCTCTTCCAACTCGTCAATCTGCCGCACCAAGAGAACGCGCCGCTGCCGCAGTACCTCCATTTGGCCTTCGGATGTCACTCCCTCCGGCTCCTGGTCCAGAGCGACGGCATCGGTTATGCCCTTTCCGGATTTACGTGCTTCCACCAGCGATCTGATATCCGCATCGATCTTGGCGACTTCTTCCCGCAACGACTGAAGCTCTCGCGCATACCACTTTGCGTCCCTAACCCTGGAATAATGGCTCATTTCTTGAGGAAACGCAGGCCAGGAAAGGAACAGAAGAGCCAAGAAAGTCCCGGCGAAGTGAATGCGTCTGTCTGCGTGCATACGAATCCTCGGTCTGAAATCGTGCATCGCTATTCCTGCGGGAATTATAGATTGGGACATCGCGGATTAACTATAGTACTTAGATTGGTGGAGCCGATGGGATTGTGTCTCGAGCCTTGAAGAAAACCGAAGAAGAACCGCTAAATTCAAGAGTTTATGGCCACTTACTGATTTTCCCAATGTCCCTTAGAAACCCTTAGAGGTTCTTTGGGCACCCGTATAATGCCCTATTCTGGCAACAGTTGGCAACAGTTGGCAACAGTTAGCAGTGGGGCTGTTTGGTGCTCACGCAACGAGCACGAAACGTATGCCATCTGAATCGCCCTATGTCGGCTGTCCGCGGCAGCACGAACGCTGATTTCGTCGAGGGCCCGCGCCAGACGGTCACCCGCCGCGGACAAGATGCGCTGCTCTTTCACCGGCGCATCTTTGCGATGCTGGTGTCGCTGTGGAGTGCTCACCATCCTCAGACCCACGTTCCAGATCACCAATCAGCAGACCCAAAACACTCTCTTCTAGCACGGCCTTCCCACGCGAATGCATCTGTGAGGAAAGTTGATCGTCCCATATCGCATCGAGGGCGCGGCCGCGGAGGGATGGGCCAGCGG
>Ga0179592_10000493_pt1 | contig 15735 bp, 15 predicted proteins | sample CZODoug2_1_08_16_FD_148623 | JGI IMG/M metagenome (GOLD analysis project Ga0179592, IMG submission 148623) | Vadose zone soil fungal communities from Angelo Coast Range Reserve, California, USA - CZODoug2_1_08_16fungal (Illumina Assembly) | ecosystem: Environmental > Terrestrial > Soil > Vadose...
TGATATCGATCGATCAGGCAAAACTCGCGCAGGTGGTCAGACTCGTGACCGATGTCGAGAGCTCCGGCAAATACGCACTATTGCCCGACTATTCTCAGAATTTTTTGCCGCAGTACGATAACAACCCGGAATCGATCTTCGCGATACAGCGCTCGGTCAATGACGGCTCAGCGCAAGGCAACGGCGGCCGCGGCACGTTCAGTTCCGCATTGAACTACCCAGTCGGTGACAGCGGCTTCGGGTGCTGTGGATTTCACATTCCGTCTGCGGATTTCGTCAATTCTTTCAAGACGCTGAATGGTCTACCTTTCGACGGTTACAATGGCGTGGGCCCGGCGGCCGATTACTCATTCGCAAACAACAATTATGCGACGCAGCCCATCGATCCGCGACTCGACCACTCCGTCAATATTCACGGGAAGCCGTTCAAGTATTGCACGATCGCGGGACCCACCTGCATACACGACGGCGACAACTGGGCGCGCGATCCAGGCTTTTATGGCAGCAATATTGGTATGAAAGATCTCGTTTCGCGCGATAGCTCGGCGCTCGTGTTGAATGGACCGTTCTTCATCTCCTCAATGAACACCGTTCTGATGCGCTATGCCGATCTCGAGTTATTCAAGGCCGAGGCGCTGGTTGAGCTGAACCAGGGTGATCTCGGGTTATCCATCATCAACGCCCTCCGAGCACGGGCGGCCGCGAGCACGGCTAACCTCAATACCAATCCGAACGCTGCTGCGGTGTTTCTGTACAATGTGAAACCTTATCCGGCTTTCCCTGACCAGGCGACCGCTCGCAAGGCGCTGCGCAATGAGCGCCGCCTCGAGATGGGTCTGGAGGGGTTCCGGTTCTTCGACCTCGTGCGCTGGGGCGTCGCCAAGCAAACATTGGATCAGTATTTCGCCGACGAGAGCCTTCGTCGACCTTACCTGACCGCCGCTTCCTTCACGGCGGGCCGGGACGAGTATCTGCCCATACCCCAGGTGCAGGTCAATTTGAGCGGCGGTTTATATGTACAGAATCCGGGTTACTGAGACCCATCATGAAGAAACTAGGGATGACGCTCGTCGCGCTTGGATGTGCTTGTCTCGCGATATTACCGGCGCAGGGAGGGACTCGGGAGTACAACGAACGGTATCGGCCCCAATACCATTTCTCACCGCTTCGGCATTGGATGAACGACCCCAACGGATTAGTCTTTCTGGACGGTGAATACCACCTATTCTACCAATACAATCCCTATAGCACTCAGTGGGGCCCTATGCATTGGGGACATGCAATCAGCAAGGATATGGTGCATTGGCAGAATCTCCCGATCGCGCTGTATCCGGATGCGCACGGTACAATCTTCTCCGGGAGCGCGGTCAACGACCGGAATAATACGTCCGGGCTTGGCACTCCAGATAACCCACCGCTCGTGGCGATTTATACTAATCACGATGCCGCGATCGAGAGGGCAGGCGGCATCGACTTCCAGAACGAAAGCATCGCCTACAGCCTCGATAAAGGCCGCACCTGGACCAAGTATCCGGACAATCCGGTGCTCAAGAATCCCGGCAGCAGAGACTTTCGGGATCCAAAGGTGTCATGGTTCGAGCCCACGAAAAGCTGGATCATGACGTTGGCCGTCGCCGATCACGTGGGCTTCTACTCTTCGAAGGATCTCAAGCACTGGGTCCATGAAAGTGATTTCGGTCGCGAATGGGGGGCACATCAGGGTGTCTGGGAGTGCCCCGATTTGATTGCGATGACGGTCGACGGCGAGACGTCACGCAAGTATGTGCTTCTCGTCAGCGGCAATCCAGGGGGACCGAACGGCGGTAGCGGGACCCAGTATTTCATCGGCGATTTCGATGGGCACCAGTTTGCGCTCGATCCCGACTTGCGGCCCCGCCTGCAAGCAGCACCGGGCGCTGCCGCCCCTGCATTGTGGGTCGAGTATGGCACCGACGATTATGCAGGCGTAACGTGGTCCGGCACACCCGACACGGATGGACGTCACCTGTTCCTGGGCTGGATGAGTAACTGGACCTATGCGCAAAAGGTCCCCAGCAAGGAATGGCGTAGCGCGATGACGTTGCCGAGGGAATTGAAGCTCGTCCGGACTTCCCGCGGCCTCGAACTCCATTCAACGCCGATTGCGGAGCTTGCGGGCTTGCGTGCTTCGAGCAAGCGCATTGATCGGCAAGCGGTTCAAAGCGACTTGGATTTGACGCGATCGGTACACAATTCTTCCGGATTGCTGGAGGTGGATCTTAAGATAGACACCGCATCGGCCAACTTGATTACGCTGGAATTCGCGAATTCAGAGAATCAAAAAACGGTATTCAGAATCAACAAGAAACTACGCCGCTACGAGCTAGACAGGTCGAAATCCGGCGCGGTCGCCTTCGATCCGCGCTTTGCCAGTGCACAGTTTGCGCCGATGTTGAATACCGACGCAGCAATCTCTATAACCTTTTTCTTGGACCGATCATCGCTCGAAGTGTTTATCAATCAAGGCGAGACGGTGATGACCGCAATCGATTTCCCCTCCACGCCCTACGATAGAGTCGCCTTGAAGACGGACAAGCCAATCGAGTTAGGCTCTGGTACGGCTTATGTGCTCAGCTCCAGTTGGAACGTCAAATGACGCAGAATGACGTAAGCATCATCTGTTTCAGGAGTAGGTGACTCGTGGGCATACGCCTCATCTTGTGGTCGATCACCTCTGCACTAGCCGGGTTTCTGTTCGGCTTTGATACGGTCGTCATATCGGGAGCCGAAAAGCAGATTCAGACCTTGTGGAACCTGAGCCCCGGGATCCATGGCATCGTGATCGCGTCGGCCTTGTACGGGACCGTGCTCGGGTCCGTGCTCGGCGGTTGGCCCGCCGACAAGTTCGGGCGCCGGGCGACACTAATTTTCATTGGCGTACTTTATCTCATTGGCGCTACTTGGTCCGCTCTTGCATCGGATGTTTATTCTTTCATCATCGCTCGCGCCGTCGGCGGTCTCGGCATCGGCATGTCAACGGTCGCGGCACCGCTCTACATCGCTGAGATCGCACCCCCCAAATATCGCGGTCGCCTGGCGGGAATGTTTCAGTTCAATATCGTCTTCGGCATCGTGATTGCCTATGTGTCCAACGCCCTGCTGTCCGGAATGGGACCGAATGCGTGGCGCTGGATGATTGGCGTCGCGGCAGTGCCGTCACTGATCTACACCGTGCTCTGTCTCGGCCTTCCAGAAAGCCCTCGTTGGCTGGTGAGCAGAAAAGACGACTCCATCGCCGCTATGCGGGTGCTGAAGCTCATTAGGCCCGATGCTTCAGATGCGGAGATCAATGCCGAGGCAGACGCGATAGGACAGGCCCCTTTCGTAGCAGGCGGCGCCGCGCCGTTTTGGAATCGTGGACTCCGCGTGCCCATTATGCTCGCTTTCCTGATTGCTTTTTTCAATCAGATGTCTGGCATCAATGCGATTCTATATTTTTCCCCTCGCATATTCGAATTGACGGGACTTGGCGCAAAGGCCGCCCTGCTGCAGTCTGTAGGCGTCGGCGTGACTAATCTCGTTTTCACATTCGTCGGCCTGTCACTGATCGACCGCTTTGGACGACGAACTCTGCTGTTCGTCGGATCATTCGGCTACATCGCATCGCTCAGCCTGGTCGCTTACGCATTTTTTACAGCTCACTATTCCATCGTACCCATCTGTATTTTCGCCTTTATCGCGGCCCACGCCATCGGTCAAGGCGTTACGATTTGGGTTTACATCGCCGAGATCTTTCCGAATCATTACCGCGCGCAGGGTCAGGCGCTCGGCAGTTTCACTCACTGGATATTTGCGGCGATGTTGACGACGTTCTTTCCGAAAACCGTTGCGGCATTCCCACCCGGCTACGTATTTTCGTTCTTCGCCGGCATGATGGTTTTGCAGCTAATCTGGGTCAAGACACAAGTCATTGAGACAAAGGGCGTTCCGCTGGAACAGATTGCGCAACGACTTGGAACCACGTTGGGCATCGCTGAGCCGTCTCATTCCACGCCGATAGCTCTGCACTGACCCATCGACGGACTCATTTTGGATCGCTAATATGTTTCTAATCTGCGGAGAAGCGCTATACGATGTGTTCGTCGATCCGATGGACCCCGACGTTCGCCGGAAAGTCGGCCTCACGGCCAAGGCAGGCGGATCGCCCTACAATGTCGCAGTCGCGCTTGCCAGACTCGGTTGTGCCGCTTCCCTGGCCACGGAAATTGCGGAAGATACTCTTGGCCGCAATTTGGAGAGCCGCTTGGAGTTGGAAGGCGTAGATCGCCGATTCATCCGACGCACGGCAAAAAGCACTCCTCTTGCAATGGTCGATGTTGATGCCGCGGGCGCGCCACGCTACACCTTCTACGGTCTCGATAGCACTTTATTCCACCCAGAGTTGGCGGCAGTTCAAAGGCAGTGGAATGGCATGTTTGGAATTCACGTGGGTTCGATTCCCATTGTATCGGCGCAGTCATCGGAGCACTTGCTCGAACTCATTGCCGCTACTCCAAGGAAGGTTCTTGTCAGTTTTGATCCCAATGTCCGCCTGGCAATGGAGCCCGACGCCGGCCGGTGGCGAGAATCCGTTGAACGTTTTCGACAGCATGCCCACCTCATCAAAGTGAGCGAGGAAGATCTCATTAACCTGTATGGGGCAAAGGCTGATCTAGACGGGATTGCGAGAAGCTGGCTCTCATATCGGTGCTTACTCGTTACGGTTACGCGCGGAGAGCGCGGTGCGACTTGCTATTCACGCACGGCAGGTAAAATTGAAATTCAATCGGTCCCCGTAATCGTCGCCGACACCGTCGGCGCCGGCGATAGTTTTCAAGCCGCGATGCTTGCTTGGCTCGAGAAAAATCGACACGCATCGCCGGCTGAATTGGCCCTTCTGTCGTTCAGCGAAATCGCAGCTTTGGGTCAGTTCGCTGCAAGCGCCGCTGCGGCCACATGCCGCCATCGCGGCCCGGAATTCCCCTACGGTAAGACATTGCCTGGGTTTCTTTAGTCCGTGTTTGTCAGGATGTGCCTTGAACCGACGTAATTTTCTTTTATTGTCGACAATTGCCGGCTTGCGCACTAGCGGCTCTCCTGCGTCCGAGCACTTGCAGAGCAGTGCCGATGACCATATCCGGACTTCGGTCCATCTCGAACGACCGACTGACAACCTGACTTCGCTGACAACACCGGCCTATTTCAGAAGGCACAACTCGCGGCTTAGCAACCCAAGAAATGGTTACTCTCCAAGTAATGCGCTCCCTGATCAGTTGCGCACCGAAGACGGGGCGTTTGGGACACTCTGCCAAGGATGCTCTAGACCCGTCGGCAAGATTCGCGTAAAAAGTGCTCATAGCGTACGAAAGGGCCGAAAGGATAGGTTTTTCGACGCATCCCGATGCCAAAATCGTCGTTTCGACGAATGAGCGCAGCCCGACTACGCAAATGGATTGAGTAGCCGCGCGCCAGTCGGCGCATAGTGCGCCGTATTCCGGGTCACCACCGTGAGATCATGAATGAGCGCCGTGGCCGCAATTTGCTTGTCGAGCGGATTCTCAGGATTCGGTACCCGCAGCCGTCCCCAGACGTGTGCCGTCTCCTCGTCGAAGGGTAATATCGACTCGGCATAGGTCATCGTCACCTGTTTGAGCCAGCGTCCGAGACGCTTTGCCTGCGAGTCACCGCCTCGATGTCGGATGCGCTCCACGCCCTGCCGTAGCTCTCCGATCGTGATTACCGACAGATAAAGATCGACTGACTCGCGACTCGTGTCCGCGAAAAAAGCCCGGACGCCGGGGTTGGCCTTGTCGCCTTTACGGATCTCACTGATGACGTCCGTATCAAGCAGGTACATATCAACCCCGTTTGTCGGTCTGCTCGCGTTCGAAATCACTGTCCTCGCCGACGTTGGGAATCGCCGCGAGAACGTCCGCCAAGTGTCGCCTCTTTGGACCCCGTAGTACCGATTGGAGGATTTCGCGATGCTCCTGCTCCGTGCTGTGATTGCGTTTCGCAGCCCGTTGCTTGAGCGCATTGACCAGATCTTCCGATAGGTCACGTACGATGAGTTGTGCCACTGAAGCCTCCTCCGTCGTCAAATACGCCAATTCTAGCTCTTTGACAGACCAGATGCTAGCATTGATAGCAGTCAACCGAAAGGACTCCGATCAACCGGGCCGTTCGGGCGTCATGCCCTCGCCCGCGCGATCGGCTGGCGAGGACCGAGCGCTGCGAAAAGGGACGGCTCGCCACCGCTGATCTCCTTGAACGAGTCAGGGCATGTTGAATGAGGTGGCGTCGGCGGCGATACGATCGGCCAACTGCCCAATCAGGTCACTCCAGGCGTAGGCAACTGCTGCCGGGTCTACGGAACTCATCGAGCTGCGCAATTCCGCGGCGCTGCGTTTCGCGCCCGGGGCGTCTCCAGAGGGAGCGATAATCCAACTCGCTCGCATCAAGGCTTGCGAGGCGACGATGTTGAAATCCAAGATATCGACGTTGACGCCCAACGCACCGCTTGGCTTGGGCAGTCGCGGATAAATGACGCTGCCCGACGGCAGCCGTTGATCCAGATCGTCGGACAAGGCCTGCCTGGCCATTTGGGCCAGCGGCGCAGCCCAATGATCGAAGTCACTAATCTGAAGTGTTCCAGCCGCCGACAGCTTTAGGATTTCGATGCGATCCCAACTGGCGGGCACGTTCAACGTGTCGACGCGAAGCGCTGGCGCGTGATAGACGTCTATGTGCGACGCAGGCGCGGCCGGTCCGAGGGTGTAGATGCGCGTCGAGGCACTGCGACACCCCCCGAATGCCACTGCGACGGCACATCCAGCCACCCACCAAGTTATTCGATCGTTGTTCATTTTTCTGGCCTCTTACCGCGAATCAATGCCTCAGGGTGCCGATCGAGATAATCGGTGAGTGTCTTTATAGATCGTGCCGCTTCAGTAATCTGCCGGATGGCTTCGGGTAGGCTTGCGTCCTCGTTGGAACCGCCACTTTCCGCGATCTGGCGCAAGGCGGTCGCGGTGCCCGACAGCTCAGCCACTGCGTCGTTGAGTTTGCCGATGAGCGGACCGATTTGCGGCTGCACGTCCTGAAGCAGCTTATCGATCGACGTCAAGGTCGAGTGCAGGTGCGTCAGGCTGTCCTTCAGCTCCGGAGAGGAAGTAAGCCTGTCGAGATTGCCAATGATTCTGTTGAGGTTCGCGCCGATGTCTTCGAGCGGAATGGCATCCAGCTTATTGAGAAATACAGCCGCCTTTGCGGTTATATCGCCGAGGTTGCTTGAGCCCGGTGCGCTGGGGAAACGGGGAATATCCCCGTCGTTGAGGAGCTGCGCTGGCGATGCGCCAGCTGTACGCACCAGGGCAATTGATTGATCGCCGAGTACCGGTGGGGACTGTTGCAGTCTCGCACGATAGCCAAGATGAATGAGACGTGTCAGCGCGGCATCGGTGGGGGCACGCCAATCGTCAGGCGTGCTCTGTGCGCCTGCGCCGGGGTTGACATGCATTTGCTGCGGGTAGAGTACCGCGGTGGCTATCCCGTAGGGAGCGCCGGTGCGCTCGTTATAGGCCAATCGCGTCGACTCGACTTCGCCGATTTGATATCCCAGCAGCGTCACCGCGGAAGTCTCGTCCAATACACCCGCATCGCCGTCAAACGCAAACTCGTAGCGTACCGTGGGTCCCGATAATCCTTGGCGCGCGGCGTTATGGGACGAATACAACGGAAACTCCGTATCTGCCGGGCTTCGCGGATCGTTAGCCTTGGTGGTGTCGACCTCTAAGTCGATGCCACCCGCGAGGAGGGTGCTCAAGGGCGCCAGGTTTGCGGTAATGCCACCGCCCGCAAAAGAGAGGCGCAACGGACTTATTTTCCAAAAGCGAGCACCCCGGCGGATGAGCGAGTCGTACGGCTGATTGATGAACGCCTGTAAACGAAATCCCTTATCGGGATTGAATCGGATCGCAACGACTTTGCCGATGGCTTGCCCGTGGAAGAGCAAGATGCTGCCTTCGTGAATGGAATTGAGGGCATGGGCGCCTAACAAGTAACGGGTGCCCTTATCGCCTGGCAAAATCAAAGGCGCCTGATCCAGTCCCTCAAATTGGTCCTCCGGCTCGCCTCCCTCACCGGGCGCATAGCCGATGGCGATTCCGGAGACCACGGCCTCGAGCGAGCTCAGATCGGAAAAGTTGGGATTGGCCCCGATCAGCCAGAAACGGGCATTGGTATTCAGACCACTTTTTGCCGCCGGCACCAGCCGCAGATGGAAGTCCAGCCGCCGACCGTCCGCGTTTGGCTCGATCTTCGTCAATTGGCCCGCTTCGACGCCCTGATAAAGAACCTTGGTCACACCCGCTTTGGCGCCGGCGGCTCTCGTGAAGGTGACCGTGACCACCTCGCCACGATTGAGCAACGCTCTCACGCCAAGGTAGCCCACAATCACCAAGGCGGCGAGCGGGATCCCCCACACCAGATTGGGCCAGATCGTGCGCCGGCGGCCCGTTTCCGGAGCGCTGGTCTGGTCTTCGGGAGTACTCATCGATTCTTCTCCGCCGCGTCCCACATCCTGCGCGGATCGAACAGCTGAACAGCCAGTGTCGTCAAGATAACGACCGCGGAGAACGGAACCACCGCCGGTTCGGCGTGGCCATCAATGAGCGCGTTGAACTGCAAAACGGGCACGAAGCAGGCAATGGTCAGAGGATCCACCATGGACCATCGCCCGACTTCCTCCACGATGCGATAGACACGGGTCTTGCCCAGAAGAAATCGACACGAGCCGCACATGGCCGAAGAAGCGCACCATGCCAATCCGAGCATTTTTAGCAAAGGAATGGTGAAACTCGCCGTAAATACCAGCGCCGCCAAACCGAGCAGATGCGACCGGACCAGATCAATCACGCCGCCGAGAACCGTATAAGAGGTGGGCCTAAGGTCGATCGGGATGGTGGCGATGGGATAGATATTGGCGGGTAAATACATCAGGCCCGCGGCCAACAGTAGGGCCATAGAGCGCGAGTAGGGATTTCTCTTGCGTGCGGTCACGACGGCGTGACAGCGCGGGCAAATAGTCGCTCCACCCGCTCGAGGCATCACCAGTTCGCAGCTCAAGCACACCATGCTCGGCTCCCGAATCAAGCGGCGGTCCGGGCTTATCAAACGCCAGACCTGCGCCTTATCGAGTGTCGCCCGCGCCACCAAAGATAAAAGACCGGCGATAATGAAGCAGATGGCGCCGGCGCCGAGCGTCACCTCGAGCGAAGATCGTAGTCGGAAATACGCGACCATCATGCCCAATAGGAACACGTCGAGCATCGCCCAAACCTGAAGCGCATTACAGATCCTGAAAGCGTGCGTCTGCCATGCAAGCCGCTGTCCCAGACGCAGCGTCAGGAGCACCGCAGTCAATGCGCCGAAACGAATCAGTGGAAACGTCAGCACAAACAAAAACACACAAAGCGCAAGCAGAGGTGACCCGTCGCGCCAAACGACGGAGACGCTCATGGGCAAGAAGCTCGTCCGGGTAGTGCCGAGCGCCGAAGCGGTCAGGAAAGGCGCGGTCCAGGCCGGAATCAGCAGCAGCATGATTGCCGCTGAACAGGCCAATGTCGCGTTCAAACTTTTTCCAGCGCTGTGCTCTAACTGGGTCTTACAGCGGGAGCAGAACACGATATCGCGTCGTTCTACCGGCGGCTGAATCTGCAAGAGCCCACAATTTCGGCATTCTGCCATGTGGGACTGAGAGCCATGGCTTGGCGTATTCGTCGAACCAGTATGAAAAGCCAGCGTCATAGTGAGGGAAACGACGTAAAATTTGAATACGGCCGACCAGTGGGCGCACGTTACAGTATTATTAGCCTATCATCGTATGAGTTGTTTGTCCGGTTGTGCGGCCAATGGTGCGGAAGCAGCTGTACGGCATCTGTATCGAGGGACGCTCGTCTCACCTGCGTTGGAGGTATCCGATTCGCTGGACAGCGACTGATGTCACAGAATGGTCGGGGCTTTATTCGGACTTGCGATCCCCGCCGTCATTAGCTCGCTTCTTGGAAACGCAAGAGAGCCCGATCGACGCCACCGAACGGGAAAAACAAAGGCTCCGTCAAACAAGCATTGATTTGTGGCGCGCGGCGGAGAATCTTCCCGGCATCAATTCCAGCCCGCAGTAGGGCGCGTTGCATTTCCGAGGGTGACGTCTATGGCGATGATTACCTTCCAGCCGGACATGGTCGAGCCCGATCTGCGTTCCAACGTCGAGACCGCCCTCTTCCTAGGTGTTCGCGGCAATCCCCCGTTGGAATCGACGCAACTGCGCTGGCAAGTGAAGGTCGGCCCAGACGACATAGTGCAACTCGAAAGCGGTGGAACCTATCTAGAACATCTCGGCGGAGCGCTTTTTCTGACGACCAAGGAGCCGCGACCTGAGGTTGCGCCGGGCGAGACACCGCAGCCCATCGGCTGGATCAAATGGATTGCCGAACAAGGGCGTCGCTCGTTTCAAGTTCAGCTTGGCATTTCCAGGATAGGCTTCGATCGGATCTGCGCGTTGGCCGAGAAGGGGCGCTATCCGCATGCAATCCTGACCTTCGAGGAGGGTAGCGGCATCGACTACGGGCTTAGCCCGAACGGCGAGAAGAAGATTTGGAAGAACGTCGAATCAAGTGTTGCACTGGTGAGTGAGTTTACCTTGAAATACGATTTCTCTCCGGACGCGTGAAGCCCCCCCTGACAGAGGTAGTGCCCGCCCGGTCGCGTCACCTACGGTTTTGCCCGCCGATCAGAAGGCTAGCAAGTCCCCGTTCCACGCTTGCGCAGATGCATACGCTGCCTGCCGCTGATTCAGTTGCGTCAAATCCCAGTCGAGTCGTTTCGCTTCCACGATTGCCTGCGCTTGCGCCTTGGTCGCCGCCCTGAAATCCGCGCGCGATGCATTTGCCGCAGCACGAATCTCCCAGAGACTGGGATCATGTTTCAATTCATGCTCAAGACCGTCGGCCAATGCTAATGCCCGAGTCGGATCTCGAAACTTCTTCAATGGGTTTGCCGCGAGAATAGCCGATATTCGCAACTTGGCGGCACTGTTTCCCTGCTTCGCGGCACGTTCCAGCCACACTACAGCCCCGCCGATCGATTCCTGATCCGGATTACCTTTCAGCAGGTACTCCGCAAGGGAAACTTGCGCATCCGGTTGATCTGATTGAGCCGCTTTTGCCAACCAGATTTCGCCTTTCCCGGTGTCGCACTGACACCCATGACCCGTGAGCAGCCCCGTTCCGATCTGATATTGCGCGTAGGGCGCCCCGGCCTGCGCCGCCTTGAGAAACCAAGGCAGTGCCTTGTCATAAGTCTGCTTCAGCTGCGGCAGACCGGCCAACATCATGCCGTAGAGCATCTGGGCCGCAGGATCACCGGCTTCCGCTTTCTTCAATGTGGCCTTGACGCGCTGTTCTAGGTTTCCATAGTGATCGATCGATACGTCCATTTTGAAATTGTAGAACACACTTACCGTGGTAGCGATGGGCTGCCCATTGAGTCTCGCCGGTAAATAGATGGAGCGCATGACGCTGTCTCTAACGGTATCTTCAAAAAATCCGGTAGGCACCGCGTATAAAATCCGCGGAATTCGAGGATGGCCGTCGGGCGCCACGATGAACTCGACGTAAGCCTCTCCCTGAATTCCTTCCCGCTGAGCACCTGGAGGGTAACTGGGAATAAACGGCTTTGAAGACCTTACGGGATCGCGATCTTCGTATTCCTTCCCTTTCAGGAAGCGCGGCATCAAGCGTTTATCAAGTGCCGCTTGGCTGTATTGCGCTTGAATGTCGGACGAAATTTGCAGCGACGTCGGCGTCAACTCCGACTCCAAGCGCTCGCGAAGCGTCGTCGCTCTACTCTCACCATTTGTGCTCGCCAACGAGGCCCATGCATGCGCATAGGTATTGCTAATGGTCGTTCCCTCGCCACGAGTGTACATAATCGCCAAATCGAGCTGGGCCTCGGGCTGGCCCAATTCAGCCAGTTCTTTGAACTGTTGAAAGGCGCTGGCAAACTCACCCTTTTTGTACGCCGCTGCTGCCGAACCTAAATCGGCCCAGGCCGGCGTGGCGCCAATTGCGAATGTTAATAGAACCGATGCTGACAAGAATGTTCGAATCGTAGTGCAGTTCATATCGTATCCCTGATAGCTGTTCTGGACTTCCTTATCTGTGCGAAAAATTGCTCGCACGCATGGCGACAATGCTAACATACCAGCCTAGCCGTTCAGACCGCTCCCTTCTCCGCCTCCGCCCTCACATATCGCGACAAATGAAACGCCGCCGGCGCCACATCGGCCAGCGCCACCGACACGGGCTCCTGCTCGATGAACCCCGATAGCATCTTCGGCTCCAAAACTATTCTCCGATTGGCCGGGCCGTTCGTGCCGCTGACGCTCCGCTTTCCTGCTCCGCTGCTGACGGGCCGGTAATTCCGCCGCTCCAGTTGCTGGACCCGTCCCATGCTCCGCCAGCCACTCTCTCTCGAATTCCTTCTTCGCCCGCATATACTGGTTCCCGCACTCCACTTGTGCCTTCCAGTCGGCGGGGTGCTCGCAGGATGCCGGCGCCGAATAATAGGCCAACCACGCGTGATCCTTCTGCCGTTGCAGCTCCGTCGCCGCTTGTGATTCAGCACGCCGCCTCTCCGCCAATTCTTGCGGAGTGACGGTCACTGGGACGGACCTGATCAGCGCGGGCGCTACCGGAGCCGCCGATCGCGGCGCCGGCGACACAGTCCGAACGGCCCGAACGGCTAGGGGCTTAAAGGCAGACTGCAAAACGATCGGCAGAAACTGAGTATAGGCAAACCATCCGCCAACCAGGACTACACCCGCGAGAATCATCTTCAGGGCAGCCACTCGAACGGCGCGCGATGCCGCGCGATCATGATCCACCCCAGGAGCATCCGTCTGAGCGCTGCCCCAATCATCCACCAGTCGCAGTTCCGGTTCCACCGGAACGAAGCGATTCATCTTGGGAGACGCCGAATGCTCACCGGGCGGCCTATCCGCATCGATGATCTCTCGTAGCTCTTCCTCCGACGGCAGAGCACCCGCGGGAATTCTAACGAGCCGGAGTCCAGCATCTGCCAATGCCTTCGACTTCCGCGCATCCGCGTCCTGACGATCCCGTCGCTCATGACTGCGGTCGTCGAGCTCAATGACGGCGACCACGCTGAGATCGGCCCGGCATAGAACAAAATCCGCGACCAATTGTTTGTATCGAGCCCGTATGGATTCGCTTTCGGGATGATTGCGATCGACGTCAATCAGCTGCGACAACGCGACTTGAACAAAAACCTGATGCTTGGGATACAGACTCAACAACCTTTGATACAGCGACTGTTCCCGCGGAGATAGCAGACTTCGTGCTGCAACGGGCCAGGGAGCGTCCGGGAGAGGCTCACTAAGAAGCGGTTTGGAACCGTCACTTCGATTCATTGGTAGTCACCTCAGTCGTCCTGACGCGGGCCGGCAGCCGGGGGTTACCGACCGCGAATAAGGGTCAATCTGCCACCCTTCCCGTGCGCTTACGGTGACTCCGGTCGCGGTTCTGTTCCCTTCTTGCTCGTACAGCCAAACGAACTGACCGAACTGCCAGCTCCCGCTTAGAGAGGCACGGCAACATGATGACGCCGAGAAGTTTCGATCAAGAATTCATTTTGGACCCTATCGGAGCATTCACAGTCGAACCGCCCCGCCTCCAATTCGCCACCGCTTCGGACTTCCGGACACAGACATTCGAATACTCCATTCAATACAAGAATGTCCACGACGATGACGGCACGGCGGCCTCGGTGGTTTCAGCATACAGTAGCCGGTATACCGAATCACTGTGTATGAAGCTAGGATTCACCCACCCCCGGAGGGGTTCTCCGATGGGTGGGCTGTTCACGCGTCCGGCGTTCGCCCTCCCACACGGCGACTCAGAGACGTGACTCCGAGTGGCCTTCCGCGATCTCGGGCGCGCGTAACGCCGTCCCTGGCTAACCGGTCCTGCCCGCACATCCATGTGCGGTCGTTCGGTCGGTTCGACGAGATTACTGATCTCGTCAAAAGTGCATCCGCCCTCACCCTCGCCTGCGTTGCCAATCCTTTCTGCCAATCCGGATCCACACCCCCGGAGGCCAATCTTGGCGCGGCAGCGCCGAGCCGAGGAGCGGCGTCTGCCTTACTTCGGCCTCTTCTTCTTCCGATCCCAGTGCTCGACCTTCAAAACGCGCCCAATATGCAGTGCGTATATGCCCTTCCGCGCCTTCCCCTTCGGACTCGGCGTGATACGGTCAATCCGCACGGTCAAGACCGGAACAGGATGATCCATCCCGTTCCGTAACACCAACCGAAAGGGCGTCTTGACCCTCGAAAGCCGCGTAGTCCAATACCGTTTGATTTCGCGATACTCGATTCGCTTCGTCCGATCGACGATTTGCGCGAAGGGTTCGCGCCTGAGTGTCGTCGTTATCGTGTCCATGTCCTTGGCCCCTTAGAATCAAGCCGCCCTCAGAGGAGCGGCCTTATAGATCCCGATTCGCCGCGACCACGTGTTCCTTCACTTCCTCGCGCTTCTCGGCTGACATCACAAACATCATCGACCTGTTGATATTGCCTGCGACGCGGATCAAATATATTCCGTCCTTATCGGTTTCGAAGCGACAGAAGACCTGTGGGACCTTGATGCCTAGACGAGTTATCGCCTCGGAATTTACGCAATTGGAATGTGGGTATTTGTCGGTTAAGGCAGCGCGGAGTTGCTTGAAATCAAAGCTGTCAAAAGTGAAATCAATGGAATCGGCCGCACCATTGCTATCGTAGGTCGCGCCTAGGAATTGGCCCTTGACGCCGCCCACGGTAAATGGTGTCTTCTTGGAGAACGCGCAGCCCTGCTGAAAGCAGAAGTCCGTCAAGTGTCCCTTCAGTTCATAGCGCTTCATGCCCGCATGAAAGCCCTTGATGTCCAGGAAATCGTCTGCAGAAGCCAGTCCGCACAGACCCACCGAGGCCAACAGCGCAGCAATCGACCATTTCACGAGCATAAGCAATTCCTCCATGACCAGCACAATGCCGCTATCCTAGTTAACGAGGAAAAGCCGATTTTTGATGCTCGATCGATCACAGTTTTAGCCTGCCCTGGCACTTCGTTCGGTGAAGCCGGTATGAATCGGGGTCCACCGAGCCGCCCCCGCGGCGTCCGCCTTCGAGGCGCGTGTTGCTGCGGTCCGCACCGTCGAGTATCACCTAGATTGGAGTCTTGTACGCCCTCAAATCATACTTCTCCAATGGGTCGGCGTGTGGCCCCGCGGCGCTCCGCCATCCTGTTTTGCGACGGGCGGCCGGTAGTCTCCATATTCCGGCGTTCGCCGGCATGCGATTCACGCTGCATTCGCCGGGGTACAAGCTGAACAGTTGCGAGTGAGGCGTCATGTGGGACGCTGAAAGGCCCCGCAAATATGCCCAATGGTTGCCCGAGCGCCTCACATGGATCCAGTGCAGTCTTGGACCCATGATGAGTGCCTGTGGCTCGGCTATCAGTGTTGCTTACGTACACCCATGCTAATACTTGGGCGGAGCCGGCGGGGCGGGGGGTGCAGGGGGCACCGACCCTGGGGGAGGGGGATTGAGCTGTTTCTGAGCCATTGCGCGATACCTCTAACTCTCGAGAAATTCGA
>Ga0179592_10000494_pt1 | contig 15734 bp, 14 predicted proteins | sample CZODoug2_1_08_16_FD_148623 | JGI IMG/M metagenome (GOLD analysis project Ga0179592, IMG submission 148623) | Vadose zone soil fungal communities from Angelo Coast Range Reserve, California, USA - CZODoug2_1_08_16fungal (Illumina Assembly) | ecosystem: Environmental > Terrestrial > Soil > Vadose...
AAGGTCTCTAAAGGGCCGTCGAAGACTACGACGTTGATAGGCTGGGTGTGTACGCGCAGTAATGCGTTTAGCTAACCAGTACTAATTGCCCGTGAGGCTTGACCATATAACACCCAAGCGATTTGCCTAACGTCGAATCGTGTGTGGGTCAATCAATTGAAGACTTGAATGCGACTAAACGTCGAAACAAATTGTTGAATTCGTGAAGGGGCTGAGCCATGACTCGGCCCCTTTGCAACCGGTTTGCCTGGCGGCCATAGCGAGTGGGAACCACCCGATCCCTTTTCGAACTCGGAAGTGAAAACGCTCTGCGCCGATGCTAGTGTCGACTTTGTCGATGTGAAAGTAGGTCACTGCCAGGCTCTTAATTTGATGAAAATGAAACCCTCACCGATGAAAGTTGGTGAGGGTTTTTTCGTTTGCGAGTGCGAAAATCCGGCAAGCCTTAGAAGCCAAGTTCTCTGGAGAAAATCATGGATGTGAATTCGGTGCTGGATCTAAAGGCCTTCCTCCCCGCCAAGAATTATGCGGTGGCGAAGCAGTTCTACCTGGATCTCGGCTTCACGATGCTCTGGGGAAGTGAGGACTTGGCCGTGTTTGAAGTGGGCGAATTCCGGTTCTTTCTGCAGAACCTTTACGTCAAGGAATGGGCCGGCAACTTCATGATGCATCTCATGGTCACGGATGCGGACGCATGGTGGAAGCACGTACAAGACATCAAACTCGCTGAAAAATATCCTGGCATTACGGCCAGTCCCCCCACGTTGCAGCCGTGGGGCCTTCGCGCTCTCTACTTGAGTGATCCCAGCGGAGTCCTTTGGCACATAGCGGATGAGCCGAAGGCGTAAATGCGGTGTGCCGTCTCTACTCTCTACCGCACCGGCGCGGGCGCTGAACGCAATGTTGCGACGGCGCTGCCCACGATGCTTCCCTGGTTGCTCCTTTGGAGAAACACAGCGACGCGGGACGCATCGGCGGGGAAGGACGCCACCGGCAATCGCCATACGCCCGGCTTGCCGTCCCAGGTCGCCACCCGACGGAACTCCCTCACGATATTGAATTCGGCGAGCGTGCGCCCGGAATTCTCGCCGCGTCCGATCGGCGTGGAGGCTTCGGGAAGATAAGCGACCAGGTTGACGTCGTAGCCACGCAGCTCAGCGCGTTCCGGCAAGCTGATTGTCAGCTCACTCGGCGATACCTCAACGACGACCGGGACCTCTTCTTGCCGGTTCGCGATCGCCGCGAGGATTCGCCGACGATCCGAGCCGACATAACTGGCCCTGCCGTCGATCACGACCTGTGGCGTGAACGCCGAAGACAAATTGAGGGTGTCCACATAGCGCGCCTGGCGCGCAGTGGCCGTGGGAATTTCAAAACGGTCGCGCCACCCTATGCTGTCCCAATAGTCGACATGAAAAGCCAGCGCAACGACATTGGGCAGTCCGGCGAGCTCGCCCAGCAGCGCGTCCGCGGGCGGACACGAACTGCAGCCCTGCGAGGTAAACAGTTCCACCACCACCGGTTTGTCCGGCGGCGGTGTCTGCGCCTGAGCGCAGGCGGCCATGCCGAAGCCCATCGCCACGGCCAGACCAAGCGAGACGGCAGTCTTGAGGCACATCATGTGAAGGAGACCGCCACGAACCGTGGATTATTACCGGCATGCACAATACTTCGCCGCTGTGCGGTGTGCGATGCGAGCACTGTTGACTGCCCGGTGCACAACCCGTAAGACTCGCGCCCTCGAATGAGGCCGTGTGCGAAGGCTTCGCTCAATAGACCGTTTAAACCATCTGTAAAAGGAAATCGCATCAGTGTTGACGTCGGCGGTGCGCTTGACTCGGCGGACAGTCTGGACGGTAGCGGCCGTCGGGGTCGCGGCCATCGCTGCGATCGGCGGCGCGCAGCTGTTGCAATCCCGCGCTCCGGATCTGCGTCGGCTCTACGCAAGCGGTATGGAACGCGGCCAGGTGCCGCCGGTGATCATCATTCCCGGCATCCTTGGGTCACGACTGCGCGAGCGCGGCAGCGGCCGGGAGATCTGGCCGGGATCCATCTACAACGTGCTGTTTTCCGCGCGCTCGCTGGCACTCGACATAGACCCTGCGACGCTGGAACCTCGTGCCGATGATGTCGAAGCTTACGATCTCTTTCGTGGCCTGCTGGGGAACGACTACTACGGTGCGATCATCGACACGCTTGAGCGGCAGGGTGGCTATATGCGCGGCCAGATCGGACGCGCCGCTGACGCCGGCAAGCGGCGTTACTATATTTTCCCCTATGACTGGCGCCAGGATAACGTGGTTACCGCGCGCAAGCTGGATGCGCTGATCGAACAGATTCGCAAAGACTACGGGGATCCCCGCCTCAAGGTGGACGTTGTCGCGCACAGCATGGGCGGTCTCATCACCCGCTACTACATTCAGTACGGCGTGGCCGACGTGCTCAACGACAACGAGTTCCCCGCCAATTTTGCCGGTGCGGCCAAGATTCGCACGGCGGTCCTGCTCGGCACCCCCAACTTGGGTTCGGTGAGTGCTCTGCACAGCTTGCTCTCCGGGTATCACGTCGGCGGGCAGGCTCTTCCGGTGGAGGCACTGGCAACGATGCCCAGCGTGTACGAACTTCTGCCGCACCCGGTCACCAATTGGATCGTCGACGGCAAGGGGCAGGCACTGGAGCGAGATCTGTTCTTCGTCGGCACGTGGATGTCGTACCAGTGGTCCGTCTTCGATCCGGCAGTCGAGAGGCGCGTGAAGGCGCGGTTCTCCACCGAAGAACAAGGGCGGCAAAGGATCGCGCTGCTGGGCGACTACTTCGCCAAGCGCATCGAGCGCGCAAGGCGATTCGTCTGGTCCTTGACCTACAACGCGTCCCAGAATGCGCCGGTCCGGCTGGTCGTGTTCGGCGGTGACTGCACCATGACACCTGCGCGCGTGGTTGAAGAGCAGGAGTCAGGAGCTGGGTCCGAGGCGCATGCCGTCGTGCGATTGCGGCCGAACGCGATAAAAGACCCGCAGCCTGGGATCGATTATTCGCGCCTGATGCTCGAGCCGGGCGACGGCGAGGTCACCAAGCCTTCATTGCTGGCACGCCAGTCGCTGGATCCCACCGAGTCCCGCTCCGATGATGTGTTCTTCCCGCTGGCATATGCCTTTTTCCTCTGCGTGGATCATGAGCATCTGGCCGGCAACATCAATTTCCAGGACAACCTGCTCAATGTGTTGTTGGAGCGAGGGCGGCCGTGGGAGAACCCAGGGCCTGCTCCGGCGGATCTCGGGCAGAAAAACTGATCGACTCCTGGGATTTCACGAAGCTCAAGGGACCGGCGAAATGGACGTGCTACTTCGGTAACTTAACCGCCAATAGGTCGACCTGCTCGATCTGCGGAGGCTGGGCAAGCAGCTCCTTCGCGTTGGCCATCAAGGCAGCGGCGATGGGACCCGCGAGATGCGCTTTGCGGCCCGCGTCATCGCGAAAGGCATCAAAAATCCCGAACGTGGATGGCCCCAATCGCAAGGCGAACCACACGGGAGTAGTGCTTTCCTGATTGGCGAGCGGCAGTGCGCCCTCTAGGAACTTTGCGACGGCGGTTTCCTTTCCGGGCTTTGCTTCCAGGCGAACCAGCAATGCGACTTTGACCATGGGCTGCTCCTTTGTGAACGGGGAGTGCAGTTTGGGCCATCGGCGGCGATCCGACGAGTGGCGAAAGCGTCGAATATGGTATCGTTCTCGCCATGCATGTTTTCGTGCTGGCGCTGCAGGGTACGTTCGATTTAGGGCTATCGGCTCTACTCGATACGCTCGCAACCGCCAACGAACTGGCGAGTGCGATGGACGCCCCCACGGCAGCCATAAACGTCACCGTAGTAGGTGTGCGGCGTCGAGTGCACACCGCCCAGGGGTTCAGAGTCCCGCTGGTTGCGACGGCACCGGCGCGTCATCCGGACGCCGTGTTATTGCCCGCGCTGGGTGAGAAAATGCCTTCGACACTGGCGGAGCGATTGACTCACCGCGACGTCGCGGATGCCGGGGGCGTGCTGCGCGAGTGGTCGCAGGGCGGCGCATGGATCGGCGCCGCGTGTACGGGCACCTTCGTTCTCGGCGACAGCACGCTTCTTGACGGGCATGACGCGACCACTTCTTGGTGGCTTGCTCCGTTGTTTCGTCAGCGTTATGCGGACATCGAACTGGACGAATCCCGCATGTTGGTGACCTCGGGCGCGTTCGTTACGGCTGGTGCGGCGCTGGCGCACATTGACCTCGCACTCGGCTTGATTCGCAGGCAAAGCCCGGCGCTAGCCGCGCTAACGGCGCACTATCTCTTGGTTGAACCCCGTGTTTCGCAGGCCAGTTTCATCATTCCCGACCATCTGGCGCACGGCGATCCATTGGTGGAGCGTTTCGAGCTCTGGGCGCGGCGCCGCCTGGCACAAGGATTCTCCTTGAGCGATGCGGCGCGCAGCGCGGGCACGAGTGAGCGCACCCTGGCGCGCCGTCTTCGAACCGTGCTCGGCAAATCGCCGCTATCTTACTTCCAGGACCTGCGTGTGGAACGCGCAGTGCATCTGCTGCAAACCAGCAATATCAGCGTGGATCGGATCGCCTCGGAAATTGGCTATTCGGATGGTGTAACGCTCCGTACGCTGCTGAGGCGAAGGCTCGGACGAGGTGTACGCGAGATTCGTTCACGCCGCCGATGAGTCATTGATGGCAGCCTTGCGCGCCCGTTGAGCGTTTTGGCCTGGGTCCGCGGCAGGTCGAGCATGCCTCCAGCCGTCTTCGCAGCAGCGCCCTCTCGGCGTGAGTCGGGGCCGGGCGCTCCACGCAGCATATTGCGCCTGCATTTCCTCGGGGGACGAAGGCCTCGGCGAGGTACCCGTCTGGAAGCGATAGAGATACAGAAACCTGGTCTTGGTCGTGGGCATGTGTTCCTCCGAGCTTGGTTTACACCCGTCGATCGGCGGGCTCTCCAACCTAAGATGCTCGAGCATGTTCCGATTGGACGCCGTGTCGTGAAAGATTTTCGTCTCTTGCTGCTTCGCAACAATCATTGCCTTCGACTCGATTCGATGACGGCATACCCATTTTCCCTTCTGAAGCGCTCTAATGACCAGGGTAGTCTCGGCCTTTGGGGGTTGGGAGTGGGTGCACCTGACAATCGGAGTTTCGTCGCGAGCATTGCCGCCCGATATGGGCCGCGTCTGCGCCGCTTTTTGTCGGTGCGGCTACGCAATGCCGCGGACGTCCCGGACCTTGCGCAAGAGGTGTTCTTGCGTCTGTTGCGTGTCGATGGCTACGAGAGCATTCGCAGTCCTGAGGCTTATCTATTTACCATTGCCAGCCATGTGATTCATCAGCACTCGGTGCGGCGCTCGAGCGAACCGGTATCGGTGGACGTGGCGGAAGTTTTCTCGGAGCTTAGAACCGCCTCGAGCGATGATCCGCCTGATCAGGTCGCCCAGGCTCAGCGGATCGATGAGCTGGAGCAAATGCTCTCGCATCTACCGGCGCGCGTGGCGACCGCGCTCGTTTTGCACCGTGTCGCGGGTTATTCAGTGCAGGAGGTCGGGGATGAGCTGGGTGTATCGCGTGAAACCGCCAAAAAATATCTGGCGCGTGCTGTCGAGCATTGCCGAAATCTTCGGGCAACCCAAAACGCCATGAAACTATGAAAGTGGGAAGCTCGAATGGAAGGACCCATCCGCCGATCATCGCGGAAGCGTCGGCTTGGTTCATAGAATTCCGCGCCGGCGACGTGAACGGCGATGCGCGCGCGCGTTTCATCGAGTGGCTGCGCCGCTCACCCGAGCACATTCATGCCTATCTCGAGATATCCGGCGTGTGGGCCGAACTTCCCACCTCGGACCCTGAAGGAAAGATCGACGTCGCGGCGCTGATAGCGCGGGCCCGCGGCGAACCCGACGTGATTGCGCTGTCTTCCAGTGGGGGGCGGTCCGCATCAGTTCCGTCCGCGGTGAAGCCGCACAGCGTGTGGCGTTCGAGGAGAGCGGCTGCCGCTCTGGCGGCTGTAGTGCTGCTCGCGGTCGTGACGGTTCTCTTCCTGGATGTCGGCAAATTCAGCGGTTCCTACTCCACGGGAATCGGCGAGCAGCGCACCGTACAGCTCCTCGATGGATCCACTGTCGAACTCAATGCGCGATCGACGATTCAGATCCATCTCTCGGAGCATCAACGCGACGTGACGCTGCTCGAAGGTCAGGCATTGTTTCGCGTCGCCAAGGATAGCCAACGGCCATTCGTGGTGCGCGCGGGCGATGCGCAAGTACGCGCGGTCGGGACTGAATTCGACGTCTACAAAAAGCAGGCCGCGACGGTCGTAACGGTCGTCGAAGGCCGCGTTGAAACCTACGACGCAGCGGACAGTCCCGGGACGGCGGCCATCGTTCTGTCCGCAGGTGAGCAGCTTACCGTCCTGCCGCACGTCGTCAGCAAGCCCACGCGCACCGACACGTCGGTCGCCACGGCCTGGGTGCAAAAGCGCTTGATATTCGAAGAGACGCCGCTGAGCGATGTGGCCGAGGAATTCAACCGCTACAACCGGCGGCCATTGACCATTGATGACGGCGAATTGGAAAAACTGAGGATCAGCGGCGTTTATTCCTCAACTGATCCGGCATCGCTCATCAATTTCTTGCGCAGTCAGAACTCGATCCAAGTCGTCGAAACGGAGAAGCAAGTGCGCGTCCTGCGCCGCGAGGCGCGCTGACATACCCATTTTTTATGTGACAACGCTCTACTGCAATCGGGATCGGCGGCCACATTGGCCGGCCGGCATCGAAGCCCTCGCAAGGGCAGCGGGAGCGTTGCTGCGTATCGCCGCAATCGCGGCGGCAGTCTGCATAACCATTGTCGGTCTCTCGCTCGCTGACGGCGCCAGCACTTCCACTCGCGAGCCGACCCACATCGCCGCGCAGGGTCTCGGACCCGCCCTCAAGCAGCTGGCGCAAAGCCGCGGGTTGCAAGTCCTCTATTTGTCGAAGACTGTGCGCGATGTGCTCACAAACGGCGCGAATGGAGACATCACGGCCGACGAGGCCTTGGAGCAGCTGCTCACAGGTACCGGGCTGACCTATCGGTACCTCGACCAGAATACCGTCACCGTGATCCCCGTCTCGACGTCCTCGCTCTCGGACGGAGCCGGGGTCTCGTTGCAATCGCAGGCAGGCGGGTCAATCGCAAGTTCATCACCCGAGGGGGCGAAAAGCGTATCGGCCGATAAGATTTTGCTGGCGCAGGCACCGCCGACTCCGGCGGCGCAGCCGGTCGCCGCGGCAGCGGAACCCCCGCCCTTGCAAGAAATCATCGTCACCGGATCGCGCATCGCCTCTCCGAATGAAGTGAGCACGAGCCCCATACAGGTCGTTTCCTCGAAATCCATTCAGGTATCCGGCAAGACCGACATCAGCGACATCATCACCCAGCTGCCGCAAAACTATAACAACGATCTCGGCCAGGACCTCGGCAACGGCACTTCCGGTTTGACAACCGCCGGCGGCGTCGCGACGGCGGACCTGCGAGGCCTCGGGCCCGCGCGCACGCTGGTGCTCATCGACGGCCGCCGTCTGGGCGTGGGTTCTCCGAACACGGCCATCTCGCAGCCCGCTCCCGACCTCGATCAAATTCCGGCAGGCTTGGTCGAGCGTGTCGAAGTCGTCACCGGCGGCGCTTCGGCGGCCTACGGATCGGACGCCATCGCCGGCGTCGTCAACTTCATCATGAAAAAGAATTTCGAAGGCTTTCAGGTGGACGGTCAGTTGGGCGAGAACTGGCACGAAAACCACGACACGATCGTGCAGAACTTGGTGCGGCAATTTGGCTACGCGCCGCCCACGGGCATGGCGAAGGACGGCCGAAATCGCAACTTCGACATGCTCATGGGCACGAATTTTGCGGATGGCAAAGGCAACGTCACTGTCTTTTTGAGCTACCGGCATGCGGACGCGGTCGCCAGCAGCCAACGCGACTTCGGCGCCTGCCAGCTGTTTCCGACGACCGATGCGAATGGCAATCTCAACGGTCTAACCTGCGGCGGTTCGTCCAATTCGAATTGGTTTCAACCCACCGCCGGGCCCAACGCGGGCACCGTCTACAGCGTGTCCGGGACCAGTTTCGTCCCTCGCGGATCCGTGGCTACCACGCCGCCCGCGAGCTACAACTCGCAGTCCTTCATCTATATGACGCGCGAAGATGACCGCTACAACGCCGCGTTCATGGCGCACGAAGAGATAAGCGACTGGTTCCAGCCCTATTCCGAATTGTTCTTCATGGACGACAAGACGCACCAGCAGGTGGCGCCGGCCGCGCTATTCAAGGACAGCAATCCGCTTGATCCGACCGGCGCGGGCGACTACTACGTCAATTGCAGCAATCCCCTATTGAGTGCGCAGGAGCGGGGAATCCTCTGCACGACGGCGCAGATCGCGGCCGATACGGCAAGTCCAGGGTCATCGACCGTTCAGGTGAGGATCGGCCGCCGCAACGTCGAGGGCGGCGATCGCTTCATCGATTTCGAGCACACGAACTACCGCGCGGTCTTGGGCACCAAGGGAACCTTCGCCGATGCTTGGAGTTATGATCTGTATGGACAGTACTTCTATACGTCGTTTTCCGACTCCAACGAGAAGTATTTGAGTTACGAGGGCATCGGCAACGCGCTGCTGGTGACGGGCACTGCCGCGAATCCAACCTGCATCAGCGGCGGCACCCGAGGATGCGTGCCCTACAATATCTTCGCGGATGGCGGCGTCACCCCGGCGGCGCTCAATTATCTGTATCTGCTCGGCACCGCGAAGGGTTCCGCGACCTTGCGCACGCTGCACGCCGATGTGACCGGCAAACTCGGCGAGTACGGCATCACCTCACCGTTCGCGACGGAGGGTATCGGCGTCAACGTTGGATTCGAGCATCGCAACGATCACGAGGTGTTGCAGCCGGATGCCGCCGAGGAGAGCCAGCTGTTGTCCGGATTCGGCAGCGCCGTGGCGCCGATCGACGCCAGCCTGTCGGTCAAGGAAGAATTCGTTGAGCTGCGCGCACCGCTCATTCAAGACAAGGCGGGCGCCAAGGAGCTGCTGTTCGATACGGGGTACCGCCGTTCCGACTATTCGACGGCCGGTGTGACCAATACCTACAAGTTCGAGGTTCAATACGCGCCGATCGCGGACTATCGATTCCGCGCCTCCTATGACCGCGCAATTCGCGCACCGAGCGTCGCCGAGCTGTTCACCCCACCGATCGTCGGGCTCACCACGGTCGCCCCGGATCCCTGCGCCCCGCCGATCAGCTTCACGCTGCTGCAGTGTGAGCGCACGGGTGTGACGGCCGCGCAGTACAACAGCGGTTCGATCCCGCAGGGCACCGCCGCGCAATTGTCGCAGGAAACGAGCGGCAATACGGCCCTGAAGCCGGAGCAGGCCACGACCTACACCATCGGTCTGAACTTTGCACCGAGCCAAATTGCGCATCTCACCGGCAGCATTGACTACTTCCATATTCAGGTGAAGGACGAGATCGGCGTGATCCCGTACCTGGTGGTCCTCTCCAATTGCGCCAACACGGGCGATCCAACCTACTGCAGCCAGATTGTTCGCTCGCCAAGCACCGGAAGCTTGACCGGCAACAGCATTGCCTCCGGCGGCTTTGTCATCCAGAAGAACTACAACCTGGGCACCGCGATCAACAGCGGCATCGATACTCAGTTGAACTACAAGCTCGATCTGCCGCCGGGCGTTGGCGACGTGTCATTTGCGCTCAACGGCGCGTACCTGCTGCATAACGAGACCACGCCGCTGCCGGGAGCGCATACCTACGACTGCGCCGGGTTGTTCGGCGCGACCTGCCAGACCATCAATCCACGCTGGCACCACCTGTTCCGCACGACGTGGGATACGCCCTGGAACGTGTCGGCGTCGCTGACGTGGCGCTACATCGGTTCGGTTTCGCAGGACAACAACAGCGGGGATCCCACGCTGCACTTGGCCACCTTCGGCGCATACGATTTTTATAACGCGACCATCCCGTCCTTCAGCTACCTCGACCTCGAGGCCACCTGGAACGTCAATCAGGTGCTGCAGATCCGCGCCGGCGCCAACGATATCCTCGACAAGGACCCGCCGGTGATCAATTCGAATATCGTCGCCGGCGGCGCGGCGAATACTTACAGTATCTACGACATGTTCGGCCGTCAGCTGTTCGTCGCCTTCACGGCGAAGTTCTGAAGAAGGCGCGCGTGATGTGCTACACACCGCGCATCCCGGGCGGCTGATCGAGACGATGATCCGTTGAAGCACGCGGCGCACGACCTCGGATATGCACTTCGTTAGTTGGGCGCTCTGTGTTAGATAATCCAACACCAACTGTTGAGTTATCGTCCGGAGGGTGCATGCACTATTTGCTTTTCTACGAGTTCGTGCCTGACTACGTCACGCGACGCGCAGCGTTTCGGTCTGCGCACCTGTCGGCAGCCTGGAAGGCACAGGAGCGGGGGGAACTGATTCTTGCCGGTGCGTATGCCGATCCGGTGGATGGCGCGGCCTTGCTGTTTCGATGCGATTCGAAGACCGTTCCCGAACGTTTCGTCGCATCGGATCCCTACGTCATAGGAGGTCTTGTAACGCGATGGCATATTCGCGAGTGGACCACGGTGGTGGGGGAGGACGCGACAACACCGGTGAGGCCCGGGGCGCCTTAGGTCCTTGCAGCTGGGCTGTTCAATGGTGGACGCGATCGATCAGCACCAGATCCGAGCTCTCCTGCACCCGATCGAACACGATTTCTTGACCGTCCCTGGAAACGTCGAAATCCTTGATGACGACATTGCGGGAGAGATTGGTGAGCTGCCGTTGCGCGCCGCTTTCCAGATCGACCTGCCACAAGTTCTTGTTCCCGATCTCACCGCGCAAGATCACCAACGTATTGGGTCCGTGCAAGAAGCCCACGCGTCGCGCGCCACGAGTCAGGATCAGACTGTGCAGCGGGTGAACCCGGCCGTCCGCGGCAGCTGCCCTCAAGGGAAAAGTCGTGCCCACATCCGCCCCCGAGTAAACCACGAACTGTCCGTCGGGGGACCAAACCGGATCGATGGAGTACTCCGACACCAGAAGGACCGGAGAGCCGCCGTTGGGGAAAAAATTGAACAGCCGCGGCGTGCCATTCTGGTTCACCGCGCAGGCAATCGATTGTCCGTCCGGCGCCCAGGCCGGCGAGCCCCGCAATTCGAACGCGTCGCTGATGACTTGCGGATCGCTGCCGTCGTCATGCAGCACGTGCAGGCGCGTGCGGCCATCCGTCTCCGTGACGAATGCGATGCGCCCGTCCGGGGAGATCGACGGAGCGCCGGTGATCCGCGCATGGGGGTCGCTCCAGATCTCTGAAGACGTTCCCGCCGACAGCTTCCAAATGCCTTCGCGTCCGCCGTCGGAGCTGACGTACAACAGTTTGCCCGCGCCGAATCGCGGCGAGGCCGCGTGCGAACCAGGAAGTGCGATGCGAGCAACGCTGGACTCCGCGACCGCTTGCTCGGAAATCGGCACGCGCCACAGCGTTGATTTTGACGTCGCAACCGTTACCACGAGACGCGCGGCATCCTCGCCGGCGGCCAGCGAGGTATACCGCTCGATGCCCGATGTCAGACGATGCGCGATTCGCCGCTCGACATCCATCGAATAGAGCCAGGGCCCCGAACCGTCTCGATCGGCGGCCAGGTAGAGCAATGTTCGCCCATCGAGAAAAACCGGGTGAGTGACCCGCGCATTGAGAAAGGTGATCCGCTCCGGCGCGCCTCCGCGCGTGCTGACCCGCCAGATGTCCCACTCATTCGGCGGCACGCCCCGCACGAAGTAGATGAAGGCGCTGTCGGGCGACCAAATCGGAAAATGGCAGTGCACTCCGGAGGGTGCAACATAGATCTGCCGGACCGCGGTCTGCGCGGGTTCCTGCACAAACAAAGGGTCGCCCGGCGCCGTCGTGTGATAAACGAGGCGCCCATCATGCGACCAGTCGAACTCGGCGGTCTGCGGGAGATAGGGCCGTAGCGGGCCGCCGGCGGTCGGCGCCGCCTGCAGACTGATGTCGTCGGGTCTTGAGCCATCCGGTTGGCGCGTCCAGATGGCGACGAGCGCCGCGTCCGGAGAAAAGCCCAGGGTGCGAATCGATGGATTGACCAGCTCGGGCACGCTGCCATGTGTCAGGTTTTCAAAGTGGCCGCTGCCGACCTGGGTCACCCACACGTCCATCGGTCCGTCCCGATCCGACAGAAACGCGACCTTGCTCCCATCACGCGACATCGTCGCCGCGTTTTGCGTGCCCTCGATGTCGGTGAGCGATCGATATTGCGCGTTGGCCAGCGGGTTCTTCCAGAAGTACTCGGTCCGCTCCAGCTGCCACCATCCGACACCGGCGCAGGCCAGCGCGGCGGCCGCGGCCAACCACAGCCAAGGTCCTCGACGCGCGCGCCGTGCCGTTTCGCTAGGCACGGCCGCGGCATCGCGTTGCTCCGCCGGCTGCGCATCCTGATCGCTCGCCGTCACCGTCTCGGCTGCGGCGTCTTCGCGCGCCAGTCTTGCGCTGCGGCTGCCCCACCAGGCGTCCAGCTCGGAGCGGAACGCATAGACGGATCCGAGCTTGTCATGAAGATGGCGATGCACCGGCATTGCCTCACGCCGTTCCCAGCGCTGCACGGTGCTGACGTCGCGCTTGAGATACGCGGCGATCTTCTTCCACGAGTCCAGCCGGCCTTCCTGCCCGGCCGTTGAAGGTTCATTCATCCTCGCGATCCCTCGATTCCAACCTTGACCGGCGCCGACTCCGGCATGACGCACAAAGCAATCAGGCCCACCACCACACCGCCGATCATGTACCAAGCCGGCGCGAGCGGACTGCCGGTAAGGCGGGTCAGCCAGGCGACGATGAATTGTGTGGATCCGCCGAAGATGGAAATCGATAGTGCATAAATGATGGCCAGCGCGCCGGAACGCACCCGGTGCGGCAGCGACTCGGTGACCGCCACCAATGAGGTGGAAGTGGAGAGCGTCGAGGCACTCGCCAGTACCCCGCATGCGACATAGAGCGCAATGCCGCTGCGTTCACGCTCGAGCAGTGCGAAACAGGGAAAAACAGCGATCGCCAGGCCCAGCCACGGGATGATCATGATGGGTTTGCGCCCGAAGCGATCGGAGAGCCAGCCGCCCAATGGATCGCAAACGACACCACAGAGGCCGACGATGGCGGTCGCACCGAAGGCAATCTTGGCAGGCATGCCGAGCGTCGAGCCGGCGTATGTCGTCATGTACTCCAGCAAGTAGTTGGTCGTGGTGGCCGCGGCCAGCAGTGCCAGTCCCGCGGCCGCAATGCGCCCATAACTGCGCAGCGATGGCGATTCACCGGCAGCGTGCGGCGGCTGCAATGTTTCGCTCAAGGTCCGGCGCAGCACAAAGCCCACCGGAATGATCACCGCGCCCGCCAGCAGCGCGACGCGCCATCCCCAGCTGTCGAGCTGTTCGCTATTCAGTGCGCCGGCCAGAGCGATGCCGACCAAGCCTGCAACCATCACGGCCACATCTGCGCTCATGGCCTGCAGCGAGATGTACAAGCCACGGCGCAGCGGCGGGGCCGCCTCCATCAGGAAGGCGGTGCTGGGACCCACCTCACCGCCGAGCGCGAAACCTTGTACCAGGCGGAACCCGACTGCAAGTATGGGCGCCAGCATGCCGATGGACGCGTACGAGGGAATCAGCGGCAGACCCACAACGCCTATGCCGATCAAGGCGAATGAGGCGAGCATGGCCGGCTTTCTGCCGATGCGATCGCCGAGGCGGCCCAATACGATGGCCCCCAGGGGCCGCGTCAAGAACCCGGCGCCGAAGGTGGCGAGCGATGCCAGCAAACTGGCGCCAGGGGTATCCGAGGGGAAAAACGTGCGGCCGATTTGAGCCGCAAAAAACGCATACGTGACGAAATCATAGAACTCGATGGCATTGCCGAGAGCGACGGCGAATACCTGTCGAGCCGGCAAACCAGTCGGTACGGGATTCCTGATGCGATTCTCGGCGCAGTCTAAGTGACCTCGCCACTATACTCGTTGATTAAATTGCGTGAGGGAGTTCCATATGCGTTGCTGACCCCAAGGCGCCAACGCGAACTATCGAATCCCCAGCCGACGAGCGACTTCGCGCTGATAGCGACTCATGCGTAACTCGCGTCCGTCATTCAGCACGACCAAATGATGTCCACTGAACCAAGGATGAATTTCCTTGATACTGCGGATATTTACAATTGTCGAGCGATGTATGCGCATGAATTTCATCGGGTCAAGCTTGTTCCCGATGCTTGTGAGTGTCTCGCGAACCTCATATTGTTGACCGCCCACGTGCAGCCGCGCGTGGTTGCGGTCGGCCTCGATCCAATCGACCGCCGCACTGCTCACAAAGATAACGCGCCCGTGTTCATTGACGGGCAGATGCTCAGGGTAACGGTCCTGCCCGGCGACTTGACCCAAGGCGGCAACGACACTTCTCAACGCATCCCGGTTTAGACCGCCGGCGATATGTTGTTTGGCACGGCTCAACGCTTCCTCGAATCGAGCCTTGCCGAAGGGCTTGAGCAAATAGTCGAGCGCGTGCGCGTCGAATGCGCGAAGTGCATAGTGGTCATGGGCGGTCACAAAGATCGTGACCGGCATTCGCTCGAGCCCAACTCGTTTAACCACCTCGAAGCCGTCCATCTCAGGCATTTGTATATCGAGAAATGCCAAATCGGGGCGTTCACCGCAGATCGCGGCAACTGCACCCTCACCATCAACGCACTCGCCGATCACCTCGACGTCCGGGTCAGTGTCAAGAAATCGCCGAATTCGCCTGCGGGCGATGGGCTCATCATCAATGATCACGGCGCGCAATTTCACTGGTAAATCTCGGCTGATTGCGCCGCCGTATCCGCAGACAACCGGCGCGCCGGAATGGCCAGCCTGATGCAGACCCCGCGCGGCTCCAGGTTGAGCAGTTGCATGGTTTGTCCCTCACCGTAGAGTTCTTGCAGCCGCGCGCGGGTATTCGCCAAACCGACGCCGCGTGAGAGGAGTCTTTCCATGACGTCATCAAGAGCGCTGTTGTGGTTGTAGACTTCAAGTACCAGGCCGCCGTTCTCCAGAAACGCCTTGACCCCGATAACATCGTTCCCCTTATGCGTACCGATACCGTGCAGGATCGCATTCTCCACCAGGGGCTGCAGGATGAGACTGGGTACTGCCAGATCGAGCACGCAGGTATCGATGCGATGCTCGACACGCAGCCGCTCGCCGAAGCGGCGCTGTTGGATGCCGATGTAACAGTCGATAAATTCCATCTCCTTGCGCAGAGGAATTTCGTTCGTATGGTAATCGACCAGGGACGCTCGCAGTAACCGACTCAATCGCAATAAAATGTCCTCCGCGCCAACGGGATCCTCATGAACGAGTCCGACCGCCGCGTGCAGGGTGTTGAACAGAAAGTGAGGCTGCAGCTGGCTGCGCAGCGACTGCAGCCGTGCGGCCGAGAGCTGGGTCTCGAGCCGCGCGGCCCGCAGTTGGCGGTCGCGAGATTCACTCTGTATGCGATAGAACTGCGCCGCCGCGATCAGCACCCAGTAGGTGAACAAATAGAGCTGCAAGTGCTGGATGAAGTAATGCGCGAGCGCCGACTGGTAGGGCAGGCCGTGCCGCAGCCATCATAGAGCCGCCT
>Ga0179592_10000497_pt1 | contig 15679 bp, 20 predicted proteins | sample CZODoug2_1_08_16_FD_148623 | JGI IMG/M metagenome (GOLD analysis project Ga0179592, IMG submission 148623) | Vadose zone soil fungal communities from Angelo Coast Range Reserve, California, USA - CZODoug2_1_08_16fungal (Illumina Assembly) | ecosystem: Environmental > Terrestrial > Soil > Vadose...
ATGAAACTCTGTTTCTGCTTTCTCAACATCTGGCTGCTCGGGTGAAAAAGCCTCGTTCAACCTTTCTTTTAGCCATTTTGGGCTAGTTTCCTATTCCGACTTTTCGTTCCAACTATAGGCAAACCCCTATTTGCCAAGCGTGTATATACTATGTTATGGAGTCCCTAAAGAAAGGAGTGTGCAACCATGCCCAAACGTTTAATCAACGAGATCCGATTATCCAGAGTGGGCAATTATCAGCTCTGGGAGGAAGTCGATCACGTGGCATCGGACAGACGTGATCTCGAGCCCGACTCAGAAGGCTATTTCCAGTGGCTGGCCGGACTGCCATCATTCCGCTTTTACGGCAAGGAAGGCCATTTCACCGCTCGTCAGGAGAAAAGAAAGCGAGGGGGAACCTACTGGTTTGCGTATCGTCGTCAGGGCAAGCAATTTAGCCAGTATCTTGGTACCACAGACAAACTGACCCTTGCCCATCTGGAGGATACAGCCCGTGCTCTATCAGCGTTATGTAGTACGCAACCAACGAAGAAGACAACACGCAAGAAACCAGTGCAGCGTGCCGTGCTCCTAAGCAGGATTGAACATCTTGAGAAAGAGCTAGAGAACGAGCGTGCCCAAAACCAAGCGCTCCGAGACGAGCTGACAACCGTCAAGATCCAGAATGCTAAACTGCTCGTAGCCAACAGGGAACGGCAGCTTTGAAAGACCATTGAAATCCCTGACATACTATGGTATACTTTGCGTAGAACATTGATTTCATTGATCATTGCATGTTATGCACATATTGATATAAATACCGTTTTAACACCATAACGAACAGCTGGCTGTTGACGCTGCTTCGAGCCAAGAGAGCTTAAGCTGCCGTCCGAAATGCAAGCCCCGACGTTAAGGCAAGCGCAGAAAAAGCGCTCCTTGATTGTCGGGGCTTTTCTGCATTTTGGAAGGGAGAGAGAATCAATCATGTCATCATCCAAGAAAACCAAAGTCACCACAGGAGTATCGCCGATCGCCGACGAAAGTGTCCAGGAGGTCAGGGAGTTGTCGAAGAAAGATACCATTGCACAGCTCTGGCGCAATGCCAAGTCTGAATTAGAGAGGATCGCTGGGGATCGTGAGGGCCTGGAGCAGATCGTTGAGGACAAGACCTATCAGATTAAGATCCTGATTGCCCAAAGAGACGCCGCAGATGACTACTACGACCAAGCTGTCAAAGAAGAGGAAGAGGCTGCAGCGCGTGTCACCAGGGAGAATGCACGTCTGGAAATCTCACGTGGTACCCAGGCAGAGCAAGAGCGTGCTCAGATCTTGCAAAGTCTGCTCACTGCGCTTGATGATGCCAAGAAGGGCCATGAAGAGGCAAAGAGGGCCAGGGATGAAGCTCATAGACGCGCCGAGCTGATCGCCATCCTGCAAGAAGAAATCAGCGAGGCACAAACCCGTCTGAGCGAGCTGGGTCAAGAGCAGCGCGAAATGACTGCTTTGAAGGATGAGCAACACCGGGCGTACGGCATTGCGACCAAGGATGAGATCAGAGACAAGATCGATAATCTCAAGGCACGTCGCAACGAAGCGCTCCAGGTCGCAGAGGATTCAGAGAAAGAGATCTCTGAGCTGCAGCGTTCGATCTCTGAAGAGTTGAGGCAGTGGAAGGATCTGCGAGACCAACTCTTGCTTTCGCACGGCGTAAAAGACATACCGGAAACGATGACGCCGACTGAGCGTATCCTGCGAGGCTATTTGGACTTCTGCAATATCCTGGGAACATGGGGTCCCAGAGCAAGAAAACGCGTCAATCAGGACAAACAGCCTCTTGCTCAGGTCATCGAGCTACCTGAAAGCTACGTAGCGTGCATGATGGGTCATAGCTTCAAGGCAAGTGTATGGCGCTCGAAGGTTACTCGCGATGCATTCGGACGTGAGAAAGAGATTATGACGAATAATCAGATTGAAGCGGTTCAGGCACTTTTGCAGGATGAGATACCCTACCGAAGAAGCCCTGACAATTCTCTCTCGTCATGGTTTGCATCGCCGCAACAAGGCCCGATCTGATATCCTCATGGTAGATCAAGGTCAGTCAGCGGGGGTTCGCAGCTGGCCTTGATTTCTCTTTGTACAGGGAGACTCTATGCGCAAGACCGTTATACGCAGTCACGCAACTCCTATGCTCTCACATCCGCCAGTCATCCCATTCTCAGCGTGCTCACACTCCTATTTCATCCACCAGGGCACTGTTTACAATGTCGCCTCAGCGCCGTCAGTGATTTTCAAGGCTTGGATCGCTGACTTGCCTCCAGTGTGGCCCTATGGTAGCGGCGATGATGCGATGGCGCTGCTCAAGTCTACTGAGCTGGATCTCTGTAGCAGGTGGTGGCTTCTCTGTCTGCTGGGAAAAGCCAGGACGCCATTGAAACTCTATGCAAGCAAGGAAATGGCAGAGAAGGTCATGGCTGTTTCTGTTTGATGGTACAACTCTCAATATCGGCGCGGTGGTAGAGTTTTGAGGTTCGATTTATCCTCTGAAATCGAACATTCTTCAATTTATGGATATATCCCGGACGGATCGGGCGGCCCAATTTTGTCGAGAGAAGAGCAGCTGCATCCTGCGCAGTGATATAGTCGGTCAAAGGGATAAGCTTTTTCGTCATTGAAGTATCTCCAGTGCAAGAATGTACGTCGTCTCATTCTATCACGAAATTATGGTCTCATAAGGCCAAGAATACCTTGACAAGATGGTTTTATTAGACCATAATGAAGAGGAATAGCAACTGTAAATGCCGATTTTCAGTACCTATCTTGAAAGGATTTCAACCCTATGTCTCCCAGCCTGATACCTGCCGATCAAAAAGTACTCGAGCAGTCGTTAACCGCTCTCGGATTTGATGAGATTGCCCGCGTCATCCCTGTCATTCTTGCAGAAGTCAATGAGCAATCATCTGGCAGAGTCTATAAGCAAGATATCAAAGCGTTTGTCCATTGGCTGTATGAAGCAGAAATAGATGTTCACACCATTAGCCGTGTAGATCTGCTCAACTATCGAAAATACCTGAATGAGCAAGGAAAAAGCAATATTACCATTAATCGCATGTTTTCCGTTGTCCGTGTCGTTATTGCTGAATTAGTGAACAATGGTACCATCGCGATAAGTCCACTCGACAAAAAGTTTAAGCCACTTCCAACCAACGATGAGACTACACATGTGGCTTTAGATGACAAGCAAGCAAAGCAGTTACTAGAAGCTATTGACACGACAACGATAAAAGGCAAGCGTGACTATGCTATGGTGTCACTTATGCTAAGAAGTGGACTAAGGCGAGAAGAATTGCAGCAACTGAACATAGGCAATATTAAGATGAAGCAAGGTCATTATGTGGTAGATATTGAAGATGGCAAGGGAGGCAAACCTGCGACCGTCAAGATACCTCCAGATGTCTGGCGCTACGTCAATGAGTATGTGCAAGCTCTACAAGAGACGCATCCACGACACGATGCAAGGCTAGACGCTCCACTCTTCATCTCACTACGCAAAGGTGATCATCCATCATTGCGACCGGATGACACGGGAAAGCTGGTAGAGCAGAGAATTGATATCAAGGCGATAGAGACGACGGTGAAAGCACTCGGCAACGCGATTGGTATCCCAGGACTTACACCGCATGGTCTGCGAGCAACGGCGATCACGCTCTGGCTTGAGCATGAGGCAACGCTCGAGCAGGCACAATATGCAGCGAGGCATAAAGACCCCCGGACTACTGAGCGCTACCGAAAAAGGAAGCTCAATCTCGACAATAATGCAGTGGACAAGCTCTCATTCCTGGCAAGAGACTGAACTTTTGAACATGCTTTCAACACTGTGGATAACCTTGACTTCCACTGCGATCACTGAGACACTCAAAGAAGAGACAGAGCAGTGAGGAGCGGCGCATCCCATCGGTTTTCCTTGCGTCGCTCTGCTGCTTCTGTGGTCTAGCTACTTCTTCCTCATCTTGGCTAGCAATCCAGGCCAATAGCGCCGCGATGCTTCAATGAGTTCTTCCCTGTGCAGCTCAATGTCTTCTACGCACTGTGGGAAGATCCGGTACCGTCCTCGCATGGTCTTGGCTTTCTTGCTGACGGGCTCCCTCATCTCTCCCTGCAATCTGCCGGAGCGTAGCCAGTTGCACACGGTTTGTGGTGTGACTTTGTAGATCTCTGCAATTTCCTTGGTGGTATAGTATCCCTTCTCAGCTCGAAAGTTGCTGAGCGTAGGTTGCTGGTAGGTGGTCAATGCTTCCTCCACTTATTCTATATTCTGTAAATCTTCACTACTGCAATGATCTATCAGGTGCCTTACAATATCATTCCGGTTGATGCGCTTGCCAGTTCGCTTTTTGTGCTCATAGGCCAAATCGTCAAGCTTCTGCTCTTGCTCAGAAGTCAAATAGAAGCTCACTTTGACCTCTTTCTTTACAGTAGTACTGTACAACGGTTTTACCTCTCTACTCTGTTGCTGTGATACTGTTTCACGCTGAGAAGTCTCTACAGTGGCACTGTGAGACGGTAAGGCTGTTACACTGCTAGAAGGTGACACGGTACTCTCCTGACGCTCTGAGACGGTTTCACTGTCAGTCTGTATAGCTGTTTCACGCTGAGAAGGTACAACCGTGTCACTGTCTGACGGTTTTACGGTGTTTTCTTGTTCGACTTGTTTTTGAGCTTCCTGGGTGGCACTAAAGAATGCGCTCTTTCGCTTTGCAGCGGCCATCATTTCACCTCAGTTTCTCCTATGAGCAGCTGGGCAAGTGTGTCCCAATAATCTCCAAGTTTCGGATCTAAGTCACTGACATCGCTTCGACTGGTCACCGCATCCTTGTACTTCGTTGTGGCTTTCACAGGATTGTCATAGAGCAAGTCAGGGTATTTCACTCTGAAGGCCTCCAAGATCTCCCTGTGGTGTGCAAGGCGACGATCATAGAGCGTGGGCAGAATACGCCATACTTTCAAGGCCGGATTCAACTCAGTCTCTTTGATGTCCTCAATGGTTGACAGGATAAGCTTGACGGTTCGCTCTGCCATCAGTTCCGTCGCCACAGGTACAAGTACCAGCTGGGCAGCCGTCAACGAATTGGCAGTGAGTACACCTAAACTAGGAGGGCAGTCGATCAGGCAGTAATCCGCTTGCAGATTGCGCAAGATCCTGACTAGGCTGCGTTCCTGGTTGCGTTTGGCTGGGAGTTGGATCTCAGCGGCAGCCAGGTCAATGTTTGCCGGAAGAAGCTGAATGTACTCTCCAAGTTGCAACGGTTTCACGGTAGCACCGTTTAACAGTGCATCGTAGATCGTTGCCGTCAACTCTACAGGGTTCACAAAGTACTCGGTGAGCGAGCCCTGGGGGTCCATGTCCACAAGGAGAATGGTTTTGTTGGCCCTGGCTAGCGCTGCAGCAAGCGAGACGGCGACGGTTGTTTTTCCGATTCCGCCCTTCTGGTTAGCAATCGCGATTGTGTGCATATTTTCTCCTTTCAAATTGCCAGATAGGAGAAGTTTAACCGTTTCACCGTGAAACTGTCAACAAACTTGTGTTCTTACCTCGCAATGACTTCCGGGCTAGCCCTTCGTCCGCATTGCTGCAAGCTCATGCACATCATGCTACAATCAGTAAAAACGTGAAAGGATACTTTATGCCCAAACAAGAACCGCAGTGGCAACCTATCTCGATGCTGCCCACGATAGCCACACACATTGACGGCATGCTAGAGGCTGCACAGGAGCAATACGAGACGCTGCTCCCAGCCAAGGCAAAGCCACACGTGCTAGACGACTATACCGTCAATCACGTCAAGAAAGTCTTTACTGAACAGCAGAATGATCTCTGGCTCTTTGATGAGCAACTGACCCGATGGAAGTCAAACCAACTCACAGGAGAGCAGCGAACGGAAGTCGAGCGCCTGGTCGGACAGATGAAGAAGTTGCGAGAGCAGGTCGCAGTCATCCTTGCCCTGGCCGACGATCTGGGGCAAGGCACCATTGAGAAAGTGCTAGGCAAGAGTGATGGCGATCTTGGATTCGAGTCCCTGCTCAATCAGCTCAAGGATAACCACTCGTAACTACGCTTGCTGCCAATTGCTGACCTTGCAACAGCAAATAGAATAAAAAAAGAGAGTACACACCCAGATACGCCCCAGAAAAGCCCTGAGTGCCTCTTCCGCTCAGGGCTCTCTCTTTGTGCGTCTCTGCGCATGAGCAACGCGTCTCGTAGGCTCTCAGGGAAGAGTCGATGCAGAACATTGTTCGCACGGGGAAAGCTCAGATTTGCGTTGTGGCGCGATTGTGAAAGGATGTGGGTAGCTTCGGTTTGTGGGAACTACACAACAGAGGTGGAAGAGGGAGAGGAACGCAGGGCTCCCACTCAAGCTGTGCAAGCTTTCAAACCGGAAACCATAACCGGAACCTGCACATGGTCAGGAATATCTCAAAAAACTGACCACTCGAGAACGCTTTGCCTCTACAATCAGATAGCGTTACCCTGCGCTTCTCTGAGAAGCATTGTACCATCAGAGGGATTCGATGAGCGGGCGTGGTGAGATGTGGATGAGGATGAGAGGGCAGGCAGCGCATACAGGATTTGTAAAAAGCGTCGATTGGGCTCCTGTATGTGCCACCACTGAGCGCTATCGACTGCGCTCAGTGCTGCGATGAAATCATTGTAACATCAGGGACGATCAGTGTGCATACAGCGTCCGGCTATACCCTCTGTGTCCTGAGCAGAGACCACGAATACCTCCAGACTTCGAGTACATTGCGTCCTTACATTCGACAACGTACCCTCTCCCTTTAGGGAAGTTTTTGATGCATTTGAAGTAGTTACAGAATTTTGGTGGTGGTGATTTGATCAACCTGCCATGGGTAAAGGTATATCCCCACGGGTTACGAGGCGCAGCGCTAGCATGGGGTTGTGCTGCTAATGCGCTTGGAATAGGGCTAGTGAGTAAGACGGCAATCAACATTATACAAGGTATCAGACGTTTCAATAGAGTTCTCCTATTTCATTCTAGTATAAACAATATCTCTGTATATTATATGACGATTGAAAATAGAGGCAAAATAGATAGATTGCTGCAAATGTAAGATAAAGAGAAGCGCAAAGTGCTCAGGTCTCTCGCATCGCTTCCCATGCCCTCTCATGGCAATTCAGTGCGTGTAGCTGGGATATGCAAGGTGTTAGCTGAGGGCACCGCTCGATTCATAGGGTTTCATCGGGCTTGCAATGCGACTCCAGGAGGGCAGGGGTTGCAATGAGGTCAGAGGTTCGTCGGTGGCTGTTACCGTATTAAGTGTGACTGCATCATGAAAATAGACCATTTGTTGCAATGAGGTCAGAGGTTCGTCGGTGGCTGTTACAATCTAGATTCCGACCGTGTCGGAATCTATCTCCTAGTTGCAATGAGGTCAGAGGTTCGTCGGTGGCTGTTACGACAACGAATGTCGCGACCGCGACATTCTCTGAAAAGTTGCAATGAGGTCAGAGGTTCGTCGGTGGGTGGAACGTTATGTGCAGAGTGTCCACTCACCAGGTGCTAGGTTTGCACATATCCGACGGCGCAATGTTGCTACACTGGAGCCATTGCAGAAAGAACTCGGCAAAATTTTGAAGGGTAGAGGGCCGCCTAAGCTCAAAATGCCACACATGACACACCCCTACACGCGTGCATTGAGAGCTGAAATTATACACATTAGACACCCCCTACGCGTGCATTGAATCATCCTTGACCACAGTGGTTTTCATCGATGCTGCATTGCACCCTCGTTGCTATACAGTGCATGTTATACACTTTTTGATAGCTATTGACTATAGGATAGCACGGCATCGCATCCCCGCGTACTCGGCAAAATCCAAGCAATTACGCTGCCGAGTCATTGTGCTTAACGCACTCCACAGCGTTCTCTATGCCCGCAATGAAATGCCACGGTAAACACGCGGCACGCGGCACAGAAGCTCGATGACTGCCGAGTCAGGTTAGCTTCACAATGCGGTTCAATGCTCTGACTTGGCGGCGCTCTGTGGGTCCCTGCACATCATCGGGCTCACCGATTGCTCCGACGATCGCCCTGGAAATACGCTGCAGTTCGTTGAAAGGCACAATGATCTCAGTGCCTGCTTCGCCACGGATGTGTAATCCTTGGGATGTGACCCTATGCCCTGTAAATCTGTCTTGCACGGCTCAATCCTTCCTTACTCAACATTCATAATAATGGTGAAGACTACGCCCCTATTTGTTCGTACGCATTTTGTCTTGGGTTGAGAAACACGCTTCACTTTTAGCCTCTTTGACTTCAAAAGTGCGTTGAAGTCGTCAAGTTTGCTCATAGCCCGCTTCATTGCAATACTTTGCGCATGTTGCATGTAAATCATATTAAAGCACTCACATTCGCCACTAAAGACTTTTGTCATGATGTGTCTCTCCTATTCTGTCGTGCTGCCGAGCTTGATGTTTGGAGCAGGGTAGTGCTGTCGGCGATCCTCATTGAGTTGTCCCTGGCCCGCGTCGAGTTGTCGTTGCAATGCAGCAATGAGATTCCGGATCTCGCTGGCCGGAACGAGGATCTGGATGCCGCGATCAGTGATGAGAACGAGGCCGTCACTCTCGGAGCGATGGGATCGGTAGGTTTGCATATGGGTCCCTTTCTAATTGAGTTGGGCCAGCTGGTCGCACCATCGATGTTTGTAGCACTGGCAGGCAGACCAGATTGCAGGCCAGTTGAATATCGTGGTCAACTCTTCAGTTGTGCTGTAACGTCTGATGAGTCCACACAATGATTCATCTGTAATACTCAAAATGATAATGCCCATGCGATCCCCAGGCGCTCCGGTGCCAAGAAATCCCATATAGATCTGTTTAACGGTGTGTTGCCATAAGCCGAACTCGCGTGCTAATGCTGGGATGTGCAACCATCCTTTACCTTTGTCAACGTCGGTATTCAGCTTCAGCTTGCGCAGGATGTGACTGGGCTCCAGGTCCTTGCCCTGACAGAGCTGTCTAAACACATCGTAGGTGTGACGCTCCTGCTCCAGCGTCGTCTGGTTGCGCAGCGGTCCTTGCTCTTTGTCGTTACTATCCTGTTGGGCTACAATGGTGTCATTGATCATGGTGTGAAACTCCCCTCTTTGAATATCTAATCCACATGATCATCCCCCTTACAGGAGTCCATGCCTGACGGGGGCTTTTTTCTACCTCATCCGAACTTCATCGGTACCCCAGGCATCCGACCAGGAGCTGACCGTGTTGGCAGATGGGTTGGACCGGATCGCGGCTGCAGGCACGCTTGGAGGTCCCCAAATTTGAAGCGTAAAGATCCACCCTCGCCGAGTGTATGCGCCGTCAGCTGACCGGACTGCATGAGTCGGTATAAGGTCGCCCGACTGATTTTGAGATACCCCATAGCCTCTTCTGTAGTAAAAAGCTCTTGCATATGGAAAACCTTTGTCTTTCTGTCTATCGTGTCTCATACTGCTGAACTTCTGTTCAAAGTGTACATTCAGCATATGAATATGTCAATGGATTGATGATACAGCGGTGCGAGGGATCCGGGGGGGGTCCGGGTGGCTTCCTTGCCTGAGTCAGTGGTGGGTTAGCTGGTCGTTGTTTCAGCATGCACTCTGTAGTCCTTAGCAGCAATGCCATTCTCAGCTTTGCCGCGTAAGTGCATAGGCTTGTAGACCGTGCCTACGTATTTGCCAAAGAGTGGCTTTTCTGCCGTGTAGTTGGCAAAATGGCCTCTGCAGATATGGAGTGCCTTGCCTAGTCCATTCGTGGCAATATCGCCCTCTTCTTTGAGCACACGACTTGCAGGCCCTATGTCGATAGTTCGATAGGAGTAGACGGGCTCCTTTTTGCGCTCAGCAGCTCTCCTGACCTGACGGGATGGTTGGTGCTCTTTGACTTCAGCACCTTTGCAGTGAGCAAAACAGATAGCAGTGAGGGCACAAATAATCGGCCCTGTCCAGACACCTCGCTGGGTCTCATCATGGGTATAATCAAGCCCCCACCTATGATTTTCGATTGACGGGGCTCTCAAGATCTGGCCGTCCTTATCTACCCCAATAAGATCAATCCAGGGGTAGACAAAAACATCTTGTCCTTGTTTCATGAAGCACTCAGATCGGAGACCCCATCGGACATGTTCAAAAAGCTCGTCCCCTTTGATCTTATGCTTCGCAGAATCATATTCAATGTAAATCAGGCATCCTGACTTGCTTGAGAAACTCTCACCAACGGCTAATCCTTCATATTCAAACCACATAATAGGTGCCAGTGGGGCTACATTAGGGATGTGATCTTGTATGCGGTATGGAACTGGAATACTAGGGCTACCAGTATTATCACGCACATGGGAAGCAACATTATTTATCTGAAAGCGACAAGCATTAGCCAAGTTCTCAGCAAAGCTTGTATCTTCAGGATGAGTGCAAACAGTGTGGTGTATTAGCTGATCTATAAGCATTAAAAGCTCTCCTCAACCTTCACAGTCATAGTGATGAAATACATGGCGTAATCCCCTGCTTGCTTATACTGCGCAGTTAGTGTTGTGACCTCTACCTGCTTCCATTCTTCTTCCAATTCCTCTATCCATTTTTCTGCTTTTGTAGTAGCTTTCTCTACTGCGTCATCTGGAGCATCATTCCCCCTAAGAAAGCTACTTTCTCCGCAAAACGAATTAATCTGAATCATGCTGATTACCTTCCTCTCCTAGCCATATCCGGCAATACCTACGTGGTTACTTCCAGACGCCAGAGACTGCTATGAAGAGCTGACCCGTGCCTTCAATTTCTTGGTATTTTTCCTCCCATTCGTCTTCATAATGACTCATCATGTCAGATGCATCACTCATGTCACCTTCAGGATAATATCGCCTTTCGCTTGATATATACTCATCAAGCGATCTACGAATTAAGCATTTTGCCTCATGTAGGAGTCGTACTATATCTTTTCTTATATGCTCTTTTGTGTAGCCAAATTTGAGGTCCAAACATGGAGGTCTGTTGACAAAGATACGATGATGATACATTGTTACCAATTCAACTGAATGGCATTTCTTGCCTTCGTCAAGGAATTCGTTGTACATCTGCAATTGCGCTAGTGTCTTAAAATGATTGAGCCAACAGACATAATCATGTAGCTGGCATTTCCGATCCACTCGAGCCCGTCTTAGCTGTCCATCTTTTTCCCAGACAACATGAAGGTGTTTCCCTGCTCCCTCACAATCGACATGCAAATTGACCCATCCCCAAACGTCGCCTCGAAGTTCACATTTTTCCTCTTCAATCACGTTTTCCTCTACCAGCTGTCGGTAGAGGGCCTGGGTGACTTGCTTGGTGCCGATCGTGAGCACCTTGATTGAGACTAGTCGCTCTTGCACAGTCGCCTCGTCAACGGGCAGAACTGCCTGTGTGGTGTTATTGGTCCTCAACCTCTTTGTGCCTTTCTGTAATCAATCCAGTAGCATCCTGATAGCTTTGTTCAAGACGCCAGATGACCTCTTTGTTGAGTGAACGCCGATACTTCTTCGCACCCTCTTGCACTTTTGCATACAATTCGAGCGGAAAATAGACAGGCATTCTTTTTATATCTTCAGTCTTCTTTTTCATAGACACAGTATAGCACCAGCGCATTCTTCATGTCTAGCCAATTTTGTCAACATTTCACATGAATTTTAGCTCTAGCATAGAAAGTTCATGAATAACAGCCATGAACCGCATTGCACAGGCATTGCGAGCGAAGAAACCCAATGCGTCGCGCTGCAGGGCTCAGTGATTGGTCAGTGTTGGTACTTGTCGAAATGTTTGGCATAGATGGAGAGCATCGCTTTGGCAAGACCTTCTGCTTGGTCAAGGGGGACATTCTCCACATAGGTAAAGTATCCTGGGAGATTATTAGGTCTTCTCTGGTAGTAGTCGGGAAGGAACTTCTCTATGGTCTGCTGTAAGTCCCAGCAGAAGAAGCGAAACCCTTTGCTTTCCCTGTCAATGAGATGAGGCGGTCTCTGACGATCAACTGAAATCAAATCCATCTCTACTATTGCTTTCTTGGGAGTAGTCTTCACCGCTACCTGTGGTCGAGCGTACCGAATACACCAATCCCAAAACGCAATCCGAATTGGATGTCGACTCTCGCTAGACCTGTATACAAGGTATTCTTTCTCTACAGCCTCCTCATATCTCCGGCGCATGACAGGGTGAAGATCCGCATAGGAATGAGTATCGGCTGTATAGTATGGCTGCCTCTTCATCTTCTATCCTTTCATTAATTGCCGAGTCTCCTAGGAGGATCCCGGAGGGCTCGGTGATAATCGTGGCAGGTCAGGTTACCCGAGTCTTCTGATCACATCTGATATGCGCAGTCGGTGTGTGAATGTAAATGTGTTCCATCCTGTCTGACCACTCCTCAAGTCTAGGTCAGGGATTGCAGGATAGTTGTGCTTTTTACCGACTGCCCAGAAGGTTTCTAGCGAGATTGGTGACGATGGTGACGATACTTTTCCCTCTTTATCTTTTCCTTCATTTTTACTCTCTTTCTCTCTTCCCTCTTTCTTTTTTTCAAAATCTAGCGGAGGATAGATAGCAGATAAGTATGGCAGAGTATCGTCACCATCGTCACCTTTTTGATGATTCATCATCTCATCAGGCTTTAAAACACGGTCTGTATGGTGACGATACTGGTGACGATCATCGTCACCAGAGGGGCGAGTATCGTCACCGGGGCGAGTATCGTCACCAGTATCGTCACCAGTATCGTCACCAATGGGGTCAGTGTCGTTACTATCAGGGATGAACCGAATACTAACCATTCTACCGTTTTTAGTATGTTCGAGATATTGTATATCAAGTCCTTGTGTTCTCATTGAAGGCGCAATTCTCTTGAGATGTCCACTTAGTGTGTTAGCTGCTTTAGGTGCCTTCTTAGCATCTTTGTATACGTCATAGTGTGTGAGTTCATCGTGTAGTACACTTACAAGTCCTTCCCACTTATCCTGACCTGTAAGTCTCTTGTGGCTAGCCATAAATTGGATGATGGCCTTAGCAACTGGAGACGATTCTGTGACGATGCTGCTAGCGTTGCTTTGATTTTCAGTGTAGATCTCCATGAATGTCCCTGACTTCCAACCTAGAGCAGGTTCGGCTGCTACTATCCACTTTGCAAAGTCTGCCATGCGTGGTGGGTTATCCAGTTGCACGCGTTTACGGTCTCTAAGAGCTACCGAAGCAACTGTAAGCAGAGCACCCAAGATACTGGGATGCTTCTCTTTGAATAAACCGTCCATTTCCTCTTCGGATCGGTACACATCAGGGGGGGCAAGTGTAACCATCATCGTTCGGTCAAGTAGGTCCCCTTGGGTGATAATGCCGTCTTCTATGCCATTCATGATTATTGGGCGTTTTTCGTTAAAGACTCGCTCGTTGGCATCGGTATATAGCTCTCTCTCTGTATGTCCGCTGCCCGTCGCAATACGACAGAGTAAGTCACTTAACCAAAGAGGCATAAATGAGAGATTGTCTAAGGCGATAACCATGTTGTTCTGGGCCGTGATGGCAGCTGCCCTATCATCTTTTGGTGTACTCCTGGTTGGAGCCATATTTGGGTCAACAAGATTTCTGAGGATGGTTGTTGTCTTTGTTTTTGCGCTCCCTCGCTCTCCATTGAGGTTAAGTACAGGATAGGGCCCTTTTGGGTGTAGTGTGCCAACTAACCATGCTATTAATAGCTTGTAGCTCCTAATATCCTTGGCATTAATTAGCTCTTTCAGCTCGTCAAGGCATCCGCCTGTTGTGGGCACTGGCAGAGGGAGCATTCCATTAGGGCGTCGGAAGTAGACAGGCGGGCAGGTGATAATTCTCCAGCCATCCTGTGAGATCTCGACGCATTCCCATTTATCATTGGCTAAATCCAGGTAGATGCATCCGTCGTATTCTGCAATGCGGGTGTGGACTCTTGCGATCTCATCAGTGTATTCGGCATCCGCTATCGTGCCACTCATTGCCAGGGAAAGTGCGTCAGAGTTAGGCGCTATGCCGTACCTTAGCTTGAACTGGTGGACAAGCCATCGTCGAAACCCTGATCCGTGTTCGTTAATCGAGACAATTTCGTAGTGATCCTTCACGGGCACGCGGGCGAATAAGTCCCCCGATGGGGTTTTGATATAATGTGCTAGTTCAATGATCTGGAGCAGTCGCGTAAGTGTGGTTTCTTTTTGATCTTGCTTTTGCGCTTTGGCAGCTGCGTCCATTAGTTTCTTGAATCGCTGCCATGAAAGTTTCTTCTTGTGCCTGCTGATTTCGCTCTTGATAGCACCCTCGAGAATTGCTTGGTCTCTGTCGTCTAGCTTTCCAGCATCCGCTGCCAAGTTATAGAACTCTTTAACGTCTTTATCTTCGAGTTCTCCTTTTTCAAGGATTGCCAGGAGCTGGGCCTTGAGATCATCGAACGACACGGTAGTCTCATTGCTCTCAGTGGATGGGTCTTTGTGTCCGTTGCTGCTCTTGCGGTAGGCTTCCTGCTTTGCCAGATCCAATGATCGCTTAATCTCTTTGTCAAGGCGTCCGTTGAACTTTTCTCCAGAGAGAACGTTAATAGTGTCCTTGAGATCTAGCACGGTGTATTCGTCAAAACGAAGGTATGCGGCATTGACGAGTGTCTGAAAGAGTGCAGAGCGATCAGGATTAGGATGGCATGCTGCATAATCTGCAATCCACTGTGTAGGATTCATGTCGCGCTCCTCTGCATGTGCTGTTTTTGGCGCTGCTTGTAATTGGTCAAAGGCGTCTCGTATCATCTGGGTTAGCTTTGCGCTTTCCCTGCGAACTGGATAGTTCCCATTGGTGTATGGTGCTGCCCATTTTCGTAGAACTCCCCGATGGAGTGCTTCGCAATCATCCTTCTCAAGGTTGCGTGGTCTCCAGGTTCCCGGGAGCGAGAGAACGCGACTGATATCAAACCCACCTAGGTCCATCTTGATTCCGGTTTCTTCGACAAGTCGCATAAATTCAGGCTTGATAAAAGTCTTGACGACCTTGGCAACGGCGGTATTCCACAGTTCGGCTGTTTCAGCGGTCGTTTCGATAGGGATAATAGGGATACCAATGTGAGGGCCTGCTCCAGAGTCTTCTAGGGGATGATCAGGTTCAACTATCCCTAGCTCGTTAATCGCCTTAACGAGCCTGACAGCAACATCATGAGCAATTTGTGGGTCTGGTGGATATTCAAAATCAAGGGTAACGTTGCGGATGATGCCTATATCTTTGTTTGTAGCTTTCTTAGGGTAGGTAGTGCCGAATTGACTTGTAAAAGTGGCTGTCCCTTCAAAAGGTTCGTTTACTTGTCCCCAAATAGCATTGCCTTGCATACTCTCTTGTGCTGCATTGCATGAGCGAAGTGTTGCTTGCTGCTTCCCATTCTTGTCTAGGATAGGTGTATTTGTTTCTTTATCTATCATATGGTGTATCTTGAAAATACGCTTATAATCGCTTGGTAGCCCGTAGAATGCAAGCGCCGCCTGATACATTTTGAAGTCGAAGCGGGTAACTATCGTCATCATCTTGCCACCGCCTTTCCCTGGCTATTCATTGGTATTCGGGGATTCACAAAGTTTGAGTCAGGTCCTATCAAAGTTTGTTGACGAGGTGAATGTGATAAGGTATAATGCG
>Ga0179592_10000498_pt1 | contig 15678 bp, 15 predicted proteins | sample CZODoug2_1_08_16_FD_148623 | JGI IMG/M metagenome (GOLD analysis project Ga0179592, IMG submission 148623) | Vadose zone soil fungal communities from Angelo Coast Range Reserve, California, USA - CZODoug2_1_08_16fungal (Illumina Assembly) | ecosystem: Environmental > Terrestrial > Soil > Vadose...
TCTTTGCTGAGCCGCTCCGAGCGTCGTCCCATGTGGTGCCCCGCCCTAATTCCGCTATGCGGAATAAAATTCCACTTGCAGATCAGGCTACCTCAGGCAATCTGCGGCCACAAGCCGAGGGCGCCCGCCCTTCCATTTGCGCGCATGTCGATACTTGCGCGTATTTCGATCGCCATACGCGCGGAGGCTGCTCCCGGAGAACGGAATGCCAGACATCAAGATTGTGACCGAGGTCGCCGGGCGCGTCTGCGCGCTTCCTGTCGAGATCGGCGGAAGCGTCGGCGATGGGGATGACATCGTATTCGTCGAAGCGATGAAGATGGAGATCCCGGTTGCCGCCCCGGCACCGGGGAAACTCAAATCGATTCTCGTCAATCTCGACGACGTCGTGGCTGAGGGTCAGGTGCTCGCCATCCTCGAAACCTGACGACAGGCCCATTGGGCCGACACAGCTTCTGCGAGCCGACGCAACGGCGCGACAATCTGTCCCGCACAGCGATTACTCCACAGCAAATCATCCGAGCGTTGCCATCAAAGTCATGCGATGACATGATCCGCACGGTAAAAGAATACTTTCTAAGGCGAAACGATTCGGAGAGAAACATGATCGGTCGACTGGCGGCGCTTGCGCCTGTTGCAGTTGCAGGCATCGCCTTGCTGACATTGCCGGCGGCTCAAGCCGAAGGGTTCAAACTGCCGCCGACCATGGCAGTCACCGCCTATGACACCGGCACCGCGGGTTTCAACATCTCGGTCGCCGTCGGCAAGATGATGAAGGACAAATACTCCACCGATGTCCGCGTCCTGCCGGCCGGCAACGATGTGGCGCGCCTGGCGCCGGTGCGCGCGGGCCGGGCCATGGTATCGGCGATGGGATCCGGCTCCTTCTTCGCACAGGAAGGCGTGTTCGAATTCGGCGCCAGGGAATGGGGACCGCAGCCGCTGCAATTGATCCTGTCCTCCACCGATTGCAACGGACAATCGTTGGGCGTGGCACGCGATACCGGCATCACGGAAATCAAACAGCTGCAGGGAAAACGCGTCGGCTTCGTGGTCGGGTCTCCCGCTCTCAACCAGAATGCTCTTGCCGTCCTCGCATTCGCGGGCCTCACCCAGAAGGACGTCAAGATCGTCGAGTTCGCAAGCTATGGCGCGATGTGGAAGGGCATCGTCAACAACGATGCCGACGCCGGCTTCGCCACGACGATTACCGGGCCTGCGCGCGAACTGGAAAGTTCGCCGCGCGGCATCATCTGGCCGCCACTGCCGCACAAGGACGAGGCCGGCTGGGCCCGTGTCCAGAAAGTAGGCGCGTTCTTCACCAAGCTGGTCGCAACCTGCGGCGCCGCGATCTCGCCCGAAAAGCCGGTCGAAATGGGCAACTATCCCTATCCGAATTTCGTTACTTACGCTTCGAAATCGAATGACGAGATTTACGCCGTCACCAAGGCGATGATCGAAGGCTACGATTCCTTCAAGGATGGCGCACCGGGAGCGGTCGGTCTCAGCGTCAAGCGTCAGACCATGCGATGGGTGCTGCCCTTTCACCCGGGCTCCGTGAAAGCCCTCAAGGAAGCCGGCAACTGGAATGACGCCGACCAGGCCCACAATGACGGCCTCATCAAGCGTCAGGGCGTTCTGGCCGCGGCCTGGGCCGACTACAGCAAGTCCAACCCGCCATCGGATGACACCGCGTTCCTGTCGGGATGGATGGCGGCGCGTGCCGCCGCGCTTGCGAAGGCCAATATGCCGAACGGCTTCGAGTAGCGGCAAAACAACAATTGCGGATCCGATCTTCGACGAACCATGCGGGATAGATGATGTCAGCTTCCTTGTCCGATCCTGCGCCCGCACCCAAGAGAATCGAATTCGAAGATCCCCACGCCGGTATCGGCAATTTGCAGGAAGCCGAAGTCACCCGCGTGCGCATGCTGCGCGGGGGATGGCGCTGGGCGCTCGTCGTCGCGACGGCGGCCACGATCCTGCTCTGCATCAACCAGCAATTCTCATTGCGGTTCTTTATCGATTACACCCAGCTCAACACCGAATATTTCTATCTGCTGATCGCGCTGATGCTGCCGTTCACGTTCCTGATCTTTCCCGGCACCGAGACCGCTCCGCTCGACCGCATCCCCTGGTACGACATCATCCTGTTCGCGCTGACGTTTGGCGCCTCGATCTGGCTGATGCTCAACATCCGCAAGGCAGCGCTGTCGGGCTGGGAGTCCGATGGCGCCCCCAAGAACGTCATCGCAGCCGGCCTCGTGATGTGGTTCGTGCTGATGGAGGCGCTGCGGCGGACCGGCGGCTGGAGCCTGCTGCTGAGCGTGCTGCCGTTCACCGTCTATCCGCTGTTTGCGGAAGCCAGCTGGCTCGGGCCCTTCAGGGGCTCGCAACTTACCCTTGAACAGGCGACTGCCTATCACGTGCTGTCGGGCGAGAGCCTGCTCGGCATACCGATCCAGGCGTTCGCCGACACTGTGATCGGCTTTCTGGTGTTCGGCACTGCGCTGATGATGACCGGCGCCGGCAAGTTCTTCATCAACATCGCATTCGCATTGTGCGGCACCTTTCGCGGGGGTGCCGCAAAAGTATGCATCTTCGCCAGCGGCCTGCTCGGCATGATGTCCGGTTCGATCATCTCCAACGTGCTGACCGCCGGCACCATGACCATTCCCGTCATGAAGAAGAGCGGCTTCCGCGCCTCCTATGCCGGTGCGATCGAGGCCTGCGCCTCGACCGGCGCCGTGCTGGCGCCGCCGGTGATGGGCGCGACCGCATTCGTGATCGCGCAGTTCCTGAATGTCAGCTACGCCGATGTCGCGATCGCGGCGATCATTCCCGCCGTGCTGTATTATGTCGGCCTGTTCATGCAGGTGGATTCCTACGCCGCCCGGCACGGTCTCAAGGGCATCCCGCGCGCCGAATTGCCGAAGATCATGGATACCATCAAGGACGGCTGGTACTACGTCTTCGTCATCGCCTTGCTGATCGTCATGCTGCTGTATTTCAAGCGCGAGAGCCACGCGCCGTTCTATGCAACCGCGTTGCTTCTGGTTCTAAACCAGCTGTTCTCCAAAGAGACGCGCTGGACGCTGACGACAATCAACAAGTTCCTGGAAGTCAATGGCCGCACCTTTGTCGAACTGATCGGCATTCTCGCGGGCTGCGGGCTCCTGATCGGTGCGTTCTCGATGACCGGCGTGGTCTCGAGCCTCGCCAACGATCTGTTGCGAATTGCCGGCGACAACCCATTCCTGCTGCTCGGGATGTGCGCTTTCACGAGCCTCATTCTCGGTCTCGGGCTGACGACGACGGCCTGCTACATCTTCCTCGCCATTCTGGTGGCGCCGGCGCTCGAAAAACTCGGCCTCAACCGCATGGCGGTGCACATGTTCATCTTCTATTGGGGCATGCTGTCGTCGATCACGCCGCCCGTTGCGATCGCTTCTTTCGCCGCGGCCGGGATCGCCGGTTCGCCGGCGATGAAGACCGGCTGGGAATCGATGTGGGTCGGCAGCATCATCTACTTCATCCCGTTCTTCTTCGTGCTGAATCCGGCGCTGGTGCTGCAGGGCGACAGCCCCTATTTCGCCGGCCTTGGCCTGATGGCGCTGGCCGCTTTCGGCACCTTGTTCATCTGCGGCGGCATCCAGGGTTATCAGGCCTTCGTCGGCGACCTGCGCGGCGCCGGCGCGCTGGAATGGCCGCTGCGGGTATTGCTGGTCATTGGCGGCTTCGTGGTGGCGACGCCCGGCGGCGGCATCATGCCGCTCTCGCAATTGCAGATCACCAGCCTCGGGCTGGCCATCCTGATCCCGACGGTTTTGATCGCGCTGTTGCTGGTACGCCGGCAGGCCCTGGTGCCGGGCGAGTTGCGCTCGCCGTGATTGCGCGGCAAAACGGGAGGCGATGAAACCATCGCCATCCGCATCCCCCGCCAGCGCCGCGGCCTGGGCCGCCTCGAAACCGCCCTTGCTGCGGTTCCTCGACCGTTGCCACGCGGATTTTTCCAACGAGACCGGCGGCGGCGTCGCCGACTATATCCCTGAACTCGGCAAGGCCGACCCCGATCATTTCGGCATCAGCCTCGCCACCATCGACGGTCACGTCTACGAGGTCGGCGATACCCGGATTTCCTTCACGATCCAGTCGATGTCCAAGCCGTTCGTGTTCGCGCTGGCGCTGGATACGCTGGGCGCGGCACGCGTCGAAAGCGCGATCGGTGTCGAACCGTCGGGCGACCCCTTCAATTCGATCCGGCTGAACGCCGACAACCATCCCTTCAATCCGATGGTCAACGCCGGCGCCATCGCCTGCTCCGGCCTGATCCACGAGGCCAAGGGCGATGGCGCGTTCGAATATATCCGTCAGGCGCTCGGCCGGTTTGCCGGGCGCGAACTCGGCATCGATGAGGCTGTATATGCGTCCGAAAGCGCGACCGGCGATCGCAACCGCGCGATCGGCTATCTCCTGCGCAACTCTTCCGTCGTCAAGGATGACGTCGGCGCGGTGCTGGAGGTCTATTTTCGGCAATGCTCCGTGCTGGTAACGGCGCGCGACATCGCGGTCATGGCCGCGACGCTGGCCAATCGCGGCACCAATCCCGTGACCGGCGAACAGGTCATGACCCCCTACGCCATCTCGCGGACGCTTTCGGTGATGACCTCTTCCGGCATGTACGACTACGCCGGCGAATGGATCTAACGCGTCGGCATCCCGGCCAAGAGCGGCGTCGGCGGCGGCATTCTGGCGGCGCTGCCGGCACGGCTGGGCCTTGGCAGTTACTCTCCCCGTCTCGACAAACACGGCAACAGCGTGCGCGGCATCAAGGTCTGCGAGGCGCTGTCATCGCATTACGACCTGCACATGCTCAACCGCAGCGACGACGCGCGCAACAGCATCATCGCCGACTACAACATCGGAAAAAGCCCGTCGCGGCGCAGCCGCCGGCCGCATGAGCGGAAAATCCTCGCCGCGCATCATCAGGCCGTCCGCATCATCGAGCTGGTGGGCACCCTGACATTTTCCGGTATCGATTACGTTTCGCGTCAGCTCGCGGCCAAGCCGCGCCCGCAATTCGTCATTTTCGACCTGCGCCGGGTCGCGGCGATGACGCGCGCCGGAGCGCGCCTGCTCGCCGAGGAATTCCGTGAACTGGCACGGCTCCATGTCACAGTGATCCTGTCCGGCATCAAGCGTTCCTCCACCGACTGGAAAATGATCAAGGAATGGACCGGCGGTATCTCGAACCTGCGCGACTTCTACCTGCTCGACGCCGCCATCGAATGGGCGGAAGACCAGGTGGTTTATCGCCATGGCGGCGCGATCGATTTCCATGACATCACCGAATTATCCGAACAGCCGCTGCTGGCGGGACTGACGTCGGAGGAACTTGCAGGTCTCGCCGCGCTGGGCACGATCCGAAGCTACCGGCCAGGGGAGAAGATCGTCGCCGCCGGCGAGCCGGCGGCGTCGCTGTTCTTCCTCAAAAGTGGAGTCGTCCATGTCACCCTGCCCGACGGCGTCCGGCTTGCGACGCTGACCGCGGGAATGGCGTTCGGAGAAATGGCGCTGTTGGAAACGCACCGTTCCGCCGATGTGCTGGCCGATCTGTCCGCGACCGCCCTTGAGGTGCCGCTGCGCGCGTTTGAGCGGTTCCGCGATGAGCATCCGCGGACCGGCGAGCGGATCATGCGCAACCTCGCCCAGCTGCTCGCCGACCGCCTGATCGTGGCCAACACCAAGGTGGATTTGCTGACGGCGAAGTAGCGTGGTGAATCCAAAAGATCGTCGCCCGCTTTGTCTTCGCCAGCACCCGAAAAGCGAATATCATCTGCGGGGAGCGGCGCGGCGCCTTTTGCTCACATCCAGGCGTGCGCAGCATTACGTTCAATTATCGCACTTGAAGTTGAATATCATCGGCTTATGCGTCCCGGACAGGCCGGGGCATGAGGCTCACATGAGCGCAAACCTGGACGAACGAAATGCTGGTGGCTACTCGGTTGCCTACCGGCGCGACGACAGCCATTTTCCCGTGTATGTTACTGCCGCTCTGGCAGCGGTGTTTTTCACGGCCGCCTGGACCAGCGGGGCCATCTATTGGTTGGCGCTCGCCGTGATGGCGGCCGGCTTCACCTACTACAACATTCCCATGTTAGAGACCGGGCGGCCCACCATCGGCGCCAATCAGTATGGCATTTTTATCCAGGCCTTCGGACTGATCCGGTGGCGAGCCATCGAGCGTATCGATCTCGTTGAAATCGCAGAGCGCGCGATGACCATCCACGAGCTAAAGATTGCGCTCAACGCACCTCTCAGCAGCGCTCTTGTTGCCGACTGGCGCGAGCAGCCAATCTATCGTTCGCTGATGCGCTTGCCGTGGCGCATGGACCACAGCGGCGTGGTGCGGATCGAACTGGAACCGTTCGATCAGCCGGCGGATGAGATCCATCGAACGTTCTTCAGAATGTGGCGCTACTATCGGAGCTAGCCGGCCAGCGCTGCGGGAATGCAAATCCCTCAACCGCCAAGTCTTGAACCGCCAAGTCTTGGCACGACGGAAGGCGTTCGGACGCCTGTTTGCTTCGGCCCGATCCGTTCGGTGACGTATGACTTCATTCAGCCGCCGAATGCTTCATCGCGCGAATGCGCGTCTGCGATCTGCGCGTCAGGATTGTGCGTGATGGTCATGAACCAAACGAGGCTGAAGAACAGCGACCATGCCGTGTCCCAATAGAACCAGTTCATGTGACTACCTCGCCGAAAGACCGTCGAGAGCTGAAAGGTTATCAGAATTCAGCTTTCGCGCACACGGCTGTTGTCGCGACACACGGTCACGCCCTGCCAGACGCATGGCGGCGAGCGCCGGACGGCTTCAATCACCGCGAATACCGGCGCTCCGGGACGCTGCCCTGGCGAAAGATTACTGTACGACTTCTCCGTGCAGTGCGAGGTCGAGACCGTCGCGCTCGGTGTCCTGTGTCACGCGCAGGCCGACAAACATCTTGATCACGCTGAGGATGATCAGGCTGGCGACGGCATCATAGACGAAGACGACGGCGACCCCGATGCATTGATTGAAGAACTGACCGACATTTCCCTCCAGAACGCCCGCCGTTCCGCCGTATTGCTCGACCGCGAACACCCCGGTCAGCAGTGCGCCGACGATGCCGCCAACCGCATGCACGCCGAAGCAATCCAGCGCATCGTCATAGCTAAATAAGCGCTTCAAGCCGGTGCATCCCCAGTAGCAGGCGACGCCCGCGCCAATCCCGATCGCAAAGGCACCGACGGGTCCCACGAAACCGGAAGCCGGCGTAATGGCAACAAGACCGGCGACCGCTCCGGAGCAGATGCCAACGACGGTCGGCTTGCCCTTCAGCGCCCATTCCACCAGCATCCAGGTGAAGGCGGCGACCGCCGTGGCAATCTGGGTCACCAACATTGCCATTCCGGCCTGCATGCCTGCCGTAACAGCAGAGCCGGCGTTGAAACCGAACCAGCCGACCCAAAGCAGAGAGGCGCCGATGAAGGTGAGCACCACGTTGTGCGCCGGCCCTGTCTCGTTGCGCTTGCCGAGCATGATGGCGCACATGAGCCCGGCGACGCCGGCGTTGATGTGCACGACGGTACCGCCCGCGAAATCGAGTACCTTCACCCATGCGGCGTCGTTGCCGGCAGCCAGGAACCCGTCAGGTCCCCAGACCCAGTGCGCAATCGGCGCATAGACGAATATCGCCCACAGCCCGATGAACCACAGCATCGCCGAGAATTTCATTCGCTCGGCGAACGCGCCGGCGATGAGTGCCGGCGTAATGATGGCGAACGTCATCTGGAAGCAGATGTACACGCTTTCCGGGATGGTCGCGGCGAGTGGATTGGGATTGCCGATACCTCCCTTGCCGATGTCGCTCAGGATGTCCTTGAGAAACATGCGATCCAGGCCCCCGACAAAAGGCGTGCCGGCGCGAAACGCCATGCTGTAGGTGAGAAGCGCGAAAAGAATCGTGACGAGGCAGGTGACGGCGAAGCTTGTCATCACGGTGTCGCCAACATTCTTCTTGCGCACCATGCCGCCATAGAACAATCCAAGACCCGGGATCGTCATCATCAAGACCAGAGCAACGGAAGTGAGCATCCAGGCGGTGTCGCCGGAATTGGGTGTGCACTTTTCGAGAATCTTGCCTCCGCAGACTGGCGGGGCTGCGTCTTCCGCGACAGCGATGTCACTGAGTAGAAAGCAAAGAAGCGCCGTCCCCAAGAGAGCAGCCAACAAAGGTACGAGCCTTTGGCGCGCATATGTCCAGGATCCCATTGTCTCTCTCCTCGTCGCAAGAGATGTCGGTTAAGTTCTATCGGCCGCTTCCCCAGTCTCTCGATCGCGAATGCGAACGGCGCGCCCAATGGGGCGAAACGAGGATCCAGTCCTCGCCCGCTTGTCCCGTTCTCGCACTGGCTTGAATAGCCGCCACAATGTCGTCGTTCCGCTGCTCGGAAACGACAACAAGATCAATTCTGACCGCCGGCACAAAGCCCGACAGTATGCTCGGCGCCGCGGTGGATTCGCCGAGGTCACATGGCTGGAGACTGGCAGCGAGTAGCCTCATGGCTTGCCGGCCTTTCCCTGATGCCTAGCCAGGGTCGGACAATGCCGATAACGTTTCCTGCATCCAATTTTTAATCCTGTTAATCAAGATTCATGCCATCGGCATGCGTTCGGGCAACTTACTGAATTGCAATCGATTTCAGTTCATAAGCTCCGAAGATTTCTGTCAGTTGCCATTTCTGACGGCAAGCGGTGCCCAGAAAAAAGGCACTGTCTTGCCGCCATCCGGGTCGGTGGCTGATCCCGCTTCCGCTCTCCCGGTCATTGGCTGGTCAACTTCCGGGCTGGGTCAAACGCGAACCTATAATCCCGGACTGCCATGTCCGCTCTCTTTCAAAAGAACGACTGGCCGACGGTTCTTCAACCCGCATTTCGCCGAGCGGTTATGCGTTCGGCCTGTAAACGCCTCGGCCGCTTAAACCACTTCCTCCACCGGCTGCATGTCGATCTCAAACGTTTCCAGAAACTTCGACGTCATGATGTAGAAGCCGACCGAGAGCTGCAGCTCGACCAGCGCCGCCGGCGTCAGTTTGGCGGCAATGGCGGCGAACGTCGCTTCCGTCGGACGGCGCAGGGCGACGATTTCATCGGTGAATGCCAGCGCCGCGCGCTGCAACTCATTAAAGCAGGTGGCCGATTTCCAGTCCTCCAGCGCGGCGTTTTGCTCGTCGGTGACGCCGACATTCTTGCCGATGCGCTTGTGCGCGACAATCTCGTAGGGCGCCTCGCACAGAATCCCGGTGCGCGTGATGGCCAGTTCACGCACCACCGGGTCGAGCTCGACCTTGTGGCGGATCGCCCCGCCGAGCCGGCAATATTGTTCAAGATAGCTCGGTGAGTGAGCCATCATCCGGAAGATGTTGGCGTTGCGATTCTTGCCCAGGATTTCGCGGGTGCGTTCGCTTGCGTTGGCAGGGTTGGAATACTCGATGCGGGCCATGGACCACCTTGGGTTGCTGTTGATTGATTGGGCTTGCATGCCAAAAGCACCGCGCCAGGCGGTGCGATCATGCCCCGCGCCACACGCCGGATCAACGTCTGGCGCTCGGGTAAATCGGACAGATGGAGCGGTCTGGCATGGTGTTTTCCGATCCACGACCGGCACAGCTTGTTGGTCTTGAGAGCCCGCGCAACGTCTGAAGGTTGAGCGGCTGCGCTAAAAAACGTCACCGCCCGCGCACAAGTCGGCTACCTCTGAGCCAAATTCCCGCCGTATTGCTAAACGATTTTAGCACTGTCGATGTTCGCTGACTGGGGAGTCATCAAAGCGAATACTCGTCGAGGGGTGTTCCGCGTAAAAACATTTGAGCCATCGAAGCCTTCGCAGGCGACGATGACTCATGCCCAGGTCTAGGGAGAATGGCATGAAGGAAGCCACCAAAAGGTCGGCATCGGAGGCGCTTGCGCGGATGATGGCGCAAATGATGGCGGTGACCGCGATGCTCGTTATCGCGAGCGTCATCTTTTATGCCCGGTGAAGGTCGGCGTTGTTGCGTGTTTTAGTAAGTTCTTGCGTGTTTCAGTAAACAGACCGCGTTTCACCCGCTCCTGTTGAGTTTTATGCCCGGTGAAGGTCGGCGTTCTTGCGTGTTTCAGTAGGTTCTTGCGTGTTTCAGTAAACAGACCGCGTTTCACCCGCTCCTGTTGGGCAGGGTCGACAAACGTCACGCCTCGCGTGATGTAGGACGGGGTGGGGTGGCCAGTTAGTTTTGAGTCACACCCCACCCCGCCGTTCTTACGAACATGATTCGCGTCGGCGGGTCGTCCCACGGGGATAGACGCCATACGGCCCGCTCCAGGTTCGCAAAGCCAACTGTTCAGCCCTGAAATACCACCGCATCCACCACGACGCAGCCCTTGCCGGCGCTATCGAGCAGCACGGGATTGAGATCGAGGCTCATCACCCTGGCCGCGGGATCGAGCATCAGCGCGCCGATCTTCACGGCGGCGTCGCAAAGTGATTCGACATCCATCGGCTGCTCGCCGCGCACGCCGGCGAATAGCGGCGCTACTCGGAGCCTGCCGAGCGCCTCCCTGGCATCGTCCTTCGAGAATGGCGGCAACAGCAGCGCGGTGTCGCGGAAGATCTCGACATATTTGCCGCCGTCGCCGACCGCCACCACGGGTCCGAACACGGCATCGCGATGCGCGCCGATCATGATTTCACGCCGGCCTCCGGCCATTGCCGCAATGATGACACCGTCGAATCGCGCGCCGTGCTTGCGGATGATGTCTTCCATTTGGGCCCAGACTTCGCCCGCCTCCTCGCGGGTCTTGACGCCGAGTTTGACCAGCCCGAGTTCGGATTTGTGCGCGATATCGGCCGAACATCCCTTGACCACGACCGGGCCGCCGATGGCCTCGAACGCCGCCACGGCTTCCGCGCGCGACCGGCACAGCCGATGCGGCACCACCGGAATGCCGCGCGCGGCCAGCAGCGCCAGGCTGTCGGCCTCGTTCAGCATCGTCGTGGCGCCGGACAGAACCGGCGGGCTCGCCGCGACACGCCGCGCCTTGCGCGCGAGCGTGCGCGCCATCAATTCGCGATGGGCCAGAAACTGGTGCAACGCCGATACCGCCTCGGTCTCGGTCGGGAATACCGATAGGCCTTCCGACGCAAATTGATCGGCGACGCTGCGCTGCGTAGCGGCAATCACCAGCGGCTTTCCGGTCTGCCTGCCGAATGCCGCGGAGTCGCGGGCAAATGCCTCGACATCGTAGCCTGGACCGGCGACGGGGACGCCGATCAGGAACGCATCGGCCGCGGGATCTTCTGCAATCACCGGAAGAATGTCGCCGAACAAACGGCTGTTGGACAGCAGCGCTGCGGTCAGATCGATCGGGTTTGTCGTTGTCGCAAAACTCGGCAGGATGCCCTTGAGCTTCTTGTCGGTTTCCGGCGCCAGCGTCGCCATCGGCATGCCAACGGCGGTTGCCGCATCGGCCGTCAGGACGCAGACCGCGCCGGAATTGCTGATCGCGACCAGCCGCCTGCCCTTCGGTTTCCAGCCTTTCAAATAAAGCTCGGTCGCCTCCACGAGCCCGCGCATGTCCGGCGCCCGCCAGATGCCGTGATGCTCGAAGAACGCGTCGACCACGCGGTCCTCGTTGGCGAGCGCGCCGGTATGCGACTGTGCCGCCTGGCGGCCGGCTTCGGAGCGGCCGGACTTCAGCGCGATGATCGGCAGGTCACGATCGAGCGCCACGGCGGCGAGTTCTTCCAGATATTTCTTCTCAGGGATGCTCTCGAGATAAAGCAGCAGCAGCTTCACCTCGGGATCCTCGGCGACGGCAACAGCGAGTTCGCCGACGGAAATGTCCGCATCGTTGCCGGTGGCGTGGGTATGACGGACGCCGATGCCGCGCTGGCGCAGGAATCCGACCGGCACCGTGGACAGCGCGCCGCTCTGGCTGAGCATCGCGACGTGCCCCTCGGCCCTGTCCATATCCATGAACATGGTGGAGAAACTCGCGATCGCGCCGGTGCCGAAGTTGGCAAGGCCTTGCGAGTTCGGGCCGACGATGCGCATGCCGCCCCTGTGCGCCGCCTCGACCATGCGCCGCTCTTTGGCCTTGCCCACGACGGCGTCGACCTCGCCGAAGCCCGACGCCATCACCACCGCGACCTTGACGCCGTGCGCCGCGCAATCCTCCACCGCGCCGATGGCGTTGTCGCCGGCGACCGCGACGATCACCATGTCAGGGGCTTCCGGCAAATCAGCCAGGCTGTTGTAGCATTTGTAACCCTGCACCTCGGTGCGCGACGGATTGATCGGGAAAATCCTGCCCTTGAAGCCGAACTTGTCGAGGTAATGCACCGGCCGGCCGCCGACCTTGTTGGGGTTTTCCGACGCACCGATGATGGCGACGGATTTTGGATCGAGTGCGGCCTCAAGACGGCTCATGATTTGGTCCTTGCGAAGAATGGAACGAGACGACCGGCGAACTGCGCAAACCGCGCGGTGACCTTGTCGCCGATGGAAAGATCGTTGTCGCCATGGGCCATCATGCGAAAGCCCTCAACGGTATCGACCAGAACGATATTGTAGGGAACGTGCGCGCGGGTCTCCGGCGTGGCGGCGCGGCAAACCAGCGAGGTGGCGTAAACCGTTGCCTCGCCGCTGGCGCGCTGCTCAGCCGGGTCCGGTGCGCCGCAGGCCACGCAGAAGCTGCGGCGAAAATATTGCAAGTTCCCGCAGGCTGCGCAGGATTGATAGACGATCGCTTCCGCGCCCGTGGTCCAGTCCGCGAGTGCGGGCTTGCCGTCGCTCATCGCATCCGCTCCAGAAACATGCTGACATGCGACGACAGCACGCCACCGTCGCCATGCAGCAGCGCGATCGAGGCGTCGCGCACCTGGCGATCGCCGGCACGCCCCGTCATCTGCAGATGGGTTTCCACCAGATGCGCCATCGCGCCGCCGACACCGCAATGGCCGTAACTCAGCAGCCCGCCATGGGTATTGAGCGGCATCGCGCCGTCGCGGCTGAAGTGCCCAGCCCGCACTTGCGCCGCCGCCTCGCCGCGCCCGGCGAGGCCAAGATCTTCCAGCAGCATCGCCAGCGTGATGGTGAAGCTGTCGTAGACGCCGGCGTAACGCACGTCTGAAATCGCGACGCCGCAGTCTGCCTTTGCCCGTGCGATTGATATCTCGGCGCCGAGTTCGCTCAGAGCTGGCGCCGCCGTAACATGCTGGTGGGTATGCGCCTGCGCGCAGCCGAGCACGCGCACGCCAGCCTCGCCGGTGCGTTCGCGGCTGACCACGAAGGCCGCGCCGCCATCGGACACCGGACAGCAATCCAGCAGCTTCAGCGGCAGCGCCACCGGCTTCGAGGCCATCACGTCGGCGACGGTAATGGCGTCGCGAAACTGGGCGCCAGGATGGGTCAGCGCATGCTTGCGCATCAGCACCGCGAATTCGGCAAGGTCTTGCTGCGTCACGCCGTATTCATGCATGTAGCGCGACGCCACCAGCCCGTAATAGGCCGGGATCGTCGGCCCTAGCGGCACCTCGTATTCGGGGTGGCCGACCTGCGCCAGCGCCAGGATCGAGGCGTCGCGGCTCTGTCCGGTCAGCCGGTTCTCGCCTCCGACCACCAGCACATGCCTGGCGACGCCGGCCTCCACCAGATGATGCGCCAGCATGGTCATGGCGAGCCCGGTGGCGCCACCGACCTGCACCGCGTGGGCATAGGCCGGGCGAACGCCGAAATGCTCGGCGAACACCGTGGCCAGCATGATGTGCGGCGCTACCGTCGAGTAGCCGCAGAGGATGCCGTCGATCTCGCTGCGTTTCAGGTCGGCATCGGCAATCGCAAGCTCCGCCGCCTTGCTCATGAGGTCCAGCGAGGAAGAGCCCTCATGCCTGCCGAATGAAGTCAGTCCGACGCCGGTGATGAAACTCATGACAGTACGACTCGTGTTCGAAACAACTCGAGGACACTTTACCTTCGTCATTCCGGGATGCGCCTTTTGGCGCAGGCCCGGAATCCATACTCCCTGTCGTGGTTATGGATTCCGGGCTCGCTCGCCCAGCGCAAAATTGATGCTCGCATCAATTTTGCCGCAAGGCTCACGCCCCGGAATGACGGCTTAAAGGTCTCGTTCATATTCTCGATCAACCCTCTAATACGACTTCGGCAAGCCCAGGACCTTCTCGGCGATGAAGCTGAGAATGAGCTGCGGGCTGATCGGGGCGATCCGCGGGATCAGGGATTCACGCAAGTATCGCTCGACATGATATTCCTTGGCGTAGCCGAAGCCGCCGTGGGTCATCACCGCCTGCTCGCAGGCCTGAAAGCCGGCTTCAGCCGCGAGATATTTCGCGGCATTGGCGGCCGGGCCGCATGGCAGGCCCTGGTCGTATTGCCAGCCCGCCGACAGCACCATCAGCCACGCCGCCTCGAGTTCCATCCAGTTCTTCGCCAAAGGATGCTGGATCGCCTGGTTCTTGCCGATCGGACGGTTGAACACGATGCGGCTTTTGGCATAGTCCGTGGCGCGCGACAGCGCCACCTTGCCGAGCCCAACCGCTTCGGCAGCGATCAGGATACGCTCCGGATTCATGCCGTGCAGGATGTATTCGAAGCCGCGGCCTTCCTCGCCGAGACGATCTTGCGCGGGGATTTCAAAATTCTCGAAGAACAGCTCGTTGGAATCGACGGCCTTGCGGCCCATCTTCTCGATCTCATGCACGGCGACGCGCGTTCGATCAAAATCGGTATAGAACAGGCTCAAGCCATGGGTCGGGTTCTTCACCTCTTCCAGCGGCGTGGTGCGCGCCAGCAATAATATCTTGTTGGCCACCTGGGCGGTGGAGATCCAGACTTTCTGACCATTGACGATGTACTTGTCGCCGTTTCGCACCGCGCGTGTCTTCAACTGCGTCGTGTTCAGCCCGGTATTCGGTTCGGTGACGGCGAAGCAGGATTTATCGGTGCCCGCGACGATCGGCGGCAGCATCCTTCCGCGTTGTTCGTCGGTGCCGAACACCACCACGGGATTGAGCCCGAACACGTTCATATGCATCGCGGAGGCGCCGGACATGCCGGCGCCGGATTCCGAAATGGTCCGCATCATGATCGCGGCATCGGTGATGCCCAGACCCGAGCCGCCGTATTCTTCGGGAATGCAGATACCGAGCCAGCCGGCTTCCGCCAGCGCCTTGTGGAAGTCGGCAGGGAAACCGCCCTCCTTGTCCTTCTTCAGCCAATAGGCATCATCGAAGCGCGCGCAGATCTTTGCCACGGCGTCGCGGATCGATTCCTGGTTGGCTGTGAGAGCAAAATCCATCGGATCAGTCCTCTGCGGTGTCGGGTGCCGTTGTGGTAACGCCTTCACGTATCAGCGTCGCAATCTCGTCCGCCGAGAAGCCGGCCTCGCGCAGAATTTCAGCACCGTGCTGGTTCAGGCGTGGCGCCAGCCGCGTCGGCTCCGCTGCGGTGTCCGACCAGGTGGCGGACACCTTCATGTTCCGGATCGGCCCCTCGGTCGGATGCTCGACGACCGGAAAGAAATTGGTCGCGACCAGATGCGGGTCCTGCAAGATGCTCTCAAGATCGTGCATCGGC
>Ga0179592_10000501_pt1 | contig 15658 bp, 16 predicted proteins | sample CZODoug2_1_08_16_FD_148623 | JGI IMG/M metagenome (GOLD analysis project Ga0179592, IMG submission 148623) | Vadose zone soil fungal communities from Angelo Coast Range Reserve, California, USA - CZODoug2_1_08_16fungal (Illumina Assembly) | ecosystem: Environmental > Terrestrial > Soil > Vadose...
AAGCTTCTTCAGCTTCTTCCAAGCGCGCAGTGCCTGCTCCCACGTGGCGCCTCTCTCTCCAGCGAGGAAGTCGCTCATGAAGTTGATATACCTCCCCTGTGGGATCTGCGCGAACGGCTCTTTGGTCAGGTTCAGCCGAACGTATTCTTTGACCAGGTCTCCGTAGCTGAGCTTGACGCCTTTGACGAGTTGCTCTTCTCGCCAGCGATTGAGCCGATATCGCGCGCCGGATTTCCTTTTCAGGCCAGGAACAAGTTTTTGGGCTTCTCTTTCAAGGAAATCCTTGGTTTCCTTGTCGTTCGTGTAGACCGCTACGGGAAGACTGAGGCTCAGCCCTTGTTCGACGTCCTTGGCTCCCGATGTCGCTAGGCTCCTTTTGGTCGGACTCTCAATCTTGCCAGCCTTGAGGAAGACCTTGATCGCCTTTTCCAGTTCGTCCTTGCGTAACCTGCTTGCGGACGGAATCCCGATTGTTTTTGCAAACTCCTTGAGCTCGGTTGCGTACCAATAACCGTTGTCGAATTGAGCTTGCGTGATCGACGTCGATAGCTTGTTCTGCGGTTTCAAACGGCGGCCTCAACTCTGAAATATCGTTTTGTCTACTCATATTAGCCGACTCCCGCTAGTATCGTCACAGCGTTTGGGAATCGCCGAGCGTCGTGGCGCGGCTGTCACGCGGCCGAGAAACGCGCATCTCGTCAGTGCTTGATTTCCTGACGAGATGCCGACTTGAACTTCTCAGGACTAATCCGCACCGTGGAACCCGGATACCTTCCAGTTAGCAAGCTGGGAGTTATCGCATGGTCGGCCCGAATTGCCGACTGCCGCCACTTATACGGAATGCGCGTTCGTCGGGACTTGTGAACCGCCGATTGGGAGCTTGACTGCATCGGAAAATGTGGGTTTGGCATGCCCGCACACGGGCAGTCTTCCAATATTAACTTTACTTCGCTTCAAATACAGCGTATGGTCCATTTTGCAAACTGGCACGGCCAGCAGGTGCGGCGCTGTGGGTCCTTCTACTGGGTCTTTCCTCCGTTCAGACAGTGCCCTCCTTCACTTTGCCCTAATGGGTGTGTCCCCCCATTGCCCTCGGAGAGGAGACAAGAAATGCGACTACTGAATAGATTTTGTGTACTCATACTTGGCCTAGCAGTGCCCCTGGCGATGTCGTCAGTCGTACGAGCCGACGGCGTAACTGATTGGAATGCGATCGCTGTACAAACGATCGTAAACGCCGGTCCCACCCATGGCAGCGCCATCGGCTTCCTCGACAACGCGACGGTCCAGATTGCTGTGTACGACGCAGTCGTGGCGATCGACGGCCGATTCAAACCGTACCACGTACAAATACCCGGAGCGTCCGGCTCACCTGCGGCTGCAGTTGCCAAGGCCGCGCACGATGTGCTCGTCAACCGCTTCCCTGCCCAAACGGCGCCCCTCGACACCACCTATCACAACTATCTGACCGCGCATGGTCTGGCGGAGACCGATCCCGGCGTGGCCGTGGGCGCGCAGGCTGCTGCCGGTATTATCGCCCTGCGAGCCAATGACGGGAGCTTTCCGCTGAACTCACCACCCTTCACTGGCGGCACCGATCCCGGCGTCTGGCGCCCGACACCATCTTATCTCCCCGGACCACCTCCGTCTTTCTCGCCAATGCTGGCACCGTGGCTGCCCAGCGTCACTCCCTTCACCTTAACCAGTCCCTCACAATTTCGCGCTCCCACGCAACCGGCTCTCACGAGCAAGCGGTACGCGACCGCGTACAACGAGGTCAAGGCCCTGGGCGCCAGCTCCCATAGCGCCCGCACGCAGGAGCAGACCGACCTCGCTTTGTTCTGGAACTCCAATTTCCTCGTGCTGTGGAACCGGGCACTGAGGGACATCGTCGGCTTGCACGTGCCGGACATCGGTGACAGCGCGCGGCTCTTCGCGCTGGCCGACCTGGCCATGGGCGATGCCGGGATCACTGCCTGGGACAGCAAGTTCCACTTCGTCTTCTGGCGGCCGCTCACGGCCATTCAAAATGGCGACAACGACGGCAATCCCGAAACGGCTGGCGACCCGAACTGGCAGCCGATGATCAATACGCCAAACTATCCCGACTACACCTCGGGCGCCAACAACGTCACCGGCGCCATAACCCATGTCCTTGCCCTCTTCTTCGGGACCGACGAAATGACCTTCACGGTGACCACCACGAACGCTACAGCCCCTCAGCAGACGCGCACCTATAACCGCTTCTCGGATGCAGCCGAGGATGTGGTCAACGTGCGCATCTACCAGGGGATCCACTTCCGCTTTGCGGACGTGCAGGCGCGGAAGCAGGGGCGCCACGTGGCCCAGTGGGTCTTCTCTCACTTCCTGCGCTCGGTCGACGACGACGATCGCGATGATGGCGCTGACGAGGAGTGATCGAGGTGCGCGGCTTCCCTCAGGCCGTGTGTCCTGGTTAGCCGGAAAACCGTAGATGTGGTCATCGACGTATCGTGCCCAGATCGCGGGCAAACCGGAAGCGGCGGACCATCCCATTAGTTATGTGTCGATAGGTAACGGTAAACGCGCATGTGTAGACCGAACCGATCGATTCCCGGATGCATACCCATAGTTGGCCATTCTGTGAAGCGTGTAACCCTCATTGAACTTGGTGCAGATTTCGTGGATGTGGGTGAGAGTGAAGGGTCGCCGGAGTAATAGAATTACGGGTTCCGCGCACACCAGAATTGCGTCCCGTTTGGTCTGTCCGACAAGGAGTGAAAATCGGTCCAAGCGTTGATTTGCCGGGTTTGCCAGCTTCCCGAAACCCGCACAACTCGAATGGATTGAAAAAACGCTGGATTCGTGCACAGCTTCGTGAACAGTCTGCCTCACTGCAGGGGTTCATTGCACTTGCCGTGCTGTGCCCGCGCTGCGTTGCCGCTCGGCACCGGCACACGTCCGTACACAAATCTCTTTCTCCTCGCCAAAACATCTTCGGGCCACACGCAGATAATTTTCTTGGGGTATCGCTCTGTCCAAGAAAATTCAGAGAATCGCGTTACCGTGGCCTCAAAACTCTCTCTATCGGTGCCCAATTCCCGCTCGCGTAATCGGCCGCGCATTGGGCCTCGAACCTTGTTTGAGGCGGCCTCTTTCTCGAAAGTAAAGAGCAAACCAAAATCCGGATTAGGGTGTTTGCCTTAACGTGCCATCGGGAATTTTTGTGCCGCAAAGCGAGCAAAAACCCTATTGTACGCAACTGACCCCCAGCCTAACGTTTCGACGTCAAAATAGAGAGTCTGTTTGAGATCCGACCCGCTCACGGATTTCCAAGACCACAGGAAACGCACCCGAATCACCTGAAGGAGACCAGCAAGCTTTAGGTTCTGATCGTCCACGGTCTCAAGACCGCGCCGCACACCTGACAGCTCCACTTTTTCCGCCGCAATCAAGGAGTGACATCATGAAAGTAAATCGCCGCGAGTTGTTGAAAAATGCCGCATTCGTTTCGGGAGCTGCGTTGGTTGGCGCATCGTGGCCCTCGAGCAAGAAATTGTTTGCGCAAGATGTGCTTCTGGACTTACCCAATCTACCCAGTCCCGCGAACTCGGGTATCGAACACATCGTCGTGGTGACGATGGAAAACCGCAGTTTCGACCATTTTCTCGGATGGCTGCCGAACGCGGATGGCAAGCAAGCTGGCTTGACGTATACGGACAACGCCGGCGTGAGCCACGCGACTCATTCGCTCTCCGGTGACTACTCGGGCTGCCCTCACCCCGATCCAGACCATTCCTACGGCGGCGCTCGCGTCGAGTATGACCATGGATTAATGGACGGCTTTCTCCGCGCTAGTAGCAACGACGTATTTTCCACCGGCTACTACGGCGAACGCGATATTCCGTTCTACGCCGCATTGGCCCGCAACTACACCGCTTGCGACCGTTACTTCGCCGCGATCCTTGGGCCAACATTTCCCAACCGGCTGTTTCTCCATGCCGCCCAAACGGACCGCCTCGACGATAGCACCAGCTTCACTTCGCTCCCGACGATTTGGGACCGCCTCGCCAGCGCTGGCGTGAGTGCTCGCTATTACTTCTCGAACGTTCCGTTCCTCGCGCTATGGGGCGTGAAATATCTCGGTATCTCGCGTCCCTACGAAGAGTTTCTCCTCGCAGCCGGCACTGGAACACTGCCAGCGGTGTCTTTCATTGACCCGAGATACACCATCCTGGATGACGGCACGGGCAACGACGATCATCCTCACGCCGATATCCGCAAAGGAGATCTCTTCCTTTACGAAACTTTCCAGGCCGTGGCCAGCGGACCGAAATGGGCCAACACGGTATTCATCGTAAATTTTGACGAATGGGGAGGGTTTTTTGATCATATAGCCCCGCCACGCGCCACCGCCGCTAACAATGTCGATACGGATCTCGTGAACGGCAAAGCGCTGCTCGGACTGCGCGTGCCTACGGTGGTTGCGTCACCTTTTAGTCGCGGCAATCCGGCGGAGTCAAGAGTCAGCGCGCTCGTGTTCGATCACACTTCCGTTTTGAAGTTGATTGAGTGGCGTTGGGGGCTTGCACATCTCACTCCACGCGACGCCAGCACCGACGTGAATAACCTTGCCTACGCTCTGAATTTCAGCCAGCCCGACGCCACTGTACCAAGCCTGCCGGCGCCTCAGGCGCCTCTCATTCTGACGCCATGCCTTCAGACTTTGGGCAGTGGAATCCTGAGCAGCGGCGGGACTGCCGCACAGACCGCCAATTGGGAAGAACTTGGCAAGCAAGCGGCAATGCTTGGATTCCCCGTTCCGAGTGCGTTCTGAGGGGTGGGTTGCGGGTGGGACACTTTTGACGGCCGTGGCGCGGAGGATAGGCAACATCGCAGCGGTTTTTAGCGGCGCTCTGGGTTTGCTTTCTCCAGTCGGGATTTATCACACAGCTTCTATTTCTCTGCGCCTCGGCCACAGGTTCGGCATCACGTCAGATTCAAGGCGCACTCGCCAGAAACGTGAAATCAAAAACGTGGGTCCGATTAGGGTCCGATAAGTCGTGGCAAAGAGTTCCTTAGAATATCAATGACGGGCCGTCAGCGCCGTTAAGTATCACCAAGTTCCGACAAACTGCCATTCTGTCACTGCAAAGGCCCGGGCTGGGTACTGTTCTTTAAGGCTAAAACGTACGTCATACTGCCACTGGGAGCGAGAAATCCGTCGTGCGAACGGTGCAAAACAGGCTCCCGGCACCAGCGTTGTTTTTTTTTCGTCACGACTATCGCTTTTACGCGAGCAGCCTCAATTTGTGGCGCGCGATCGTTCTTGACTACTTCACATATTGTGAAGTATTATCGGGCAGTGCACCTCGTGACGCGCAAGCATCTGAGCGAGGCCAAGCAGGAGTATCCAGATGCTGCCAATGAGATAAAGGCATGGGTCGTGATAGTCGAAGGCGCCCGATGGCACAATTTTGCGGAGGTTCGGCTCATGTTTCGGGATGCCGACTACATCGACGGATTCGTAGTGTTCAACATCCGGCGAAACCGCTTCAGGCTCATTACAGTCATTCACTATGCAAAAACAACAGATGAGAAACGGACGGAGGGACACGTCTACATTCGGTCCTTCCTGACACATAAGGAGTACAACGATCGCCGGAAATGGGACAGGAGATTTGGTGCAAAATGAATACAGTTCTCGCAGACCCGGCAAAAATGATTGCGAAGGGTGCTCCCCACGTCATACACAATGACAAAGAACTGGAAGCGTATACAAACGCCCTCTTCCAATTGACAGCTCTGGAGAACCCCTCTTCCTCACAAGTGGAAGCAATCGAACTTCTGACTCTACTCGTGGAACGCTACGAGCAAGCGCATTACCCAATTCCTGTCTCGGACGCAGTTTCCGTCGTGCGGTTCCTCATTGAACGGCAAGGCCTTACGCAACGTGAGTTGACCTCGGAGTTCGGATCGGAAAGTGCCGTTTCGATGTTTCTCGCAGGACAGCGGAAGCTCACGCTAGAACAGGTTCGCAAATTGAGCTCACGATTCAAACTTCCTAGTGACATTTTCATCCGGAGCCTATAGCTAATGCCGCCGACGGGTCCTTCCCTGCTCCTCCGGCTTGGCGGTGCTAGGCAGCCAAGTCTACAAAGAACATAGCTTGTGGCAGAATCGTGCATACCGGTCCCCCGGCACCATTCGTGCGCTTTCTTCGCTGTGCCTGCTGCGGAACGCTAGCGGGCATGGCCTCAGAACCTGCCGACGCAGCTCGCAGAAGGAGACTTCCATGGCAAACGAAACCAAAGATCAACCTGTGCTGGGTCACATCGACCGCTTAGTGAAGGAAGAGGAGCGCCTTTATGCCCAATCTGCACTCACGGATGATGACCGTGACCGCTTAGCGAAGATAAAGGTGGAACTGGGAACAGGCAAAGGTGCGCCCGCCGAAGGTCGTTGAAAACTACGAGCAGTAGTCCCGGACCGCAGGTGCGGGCGACAGGACCGAGGGATTGGTTGCAACAAGGACCGCGAACGACCTCAGTAGACGACCTGTAACTTCTCTAAATGCAAAGAGATCCCCGCAACCTCCGAGCCGCAACGTTTGGGTTCTGCACAGGCCGAGCTGATTGTTCAGTGAGAAGAAGCGGGCGGAGGCAGCGCAAAGGCATAGAGAATGTCGTGCACAGCGAGGATCACGTATTGCCGCCCGTCGAGCTCGTAGGTCATCGGAGAGGCAGCCATGTGTCCGCCGGCGTTCAGGTGCCAAAGCGTCTTGCCCGTGGCGGGATCTAGAGCCAGCAGATTGCCGGAATTATCGGCGCTGAAGAGGAGATGGCCGGCGGTTGTAAGAATTCCTGCGATGCTTTCGCCGTTTCCGATTTCGTGATTCCACACTACTTTGCCGGTACGGTAGTCAAGCGCGCGAAGCGTCGAATTGGCCCACAGGTTGCGGTCGCGGCCTCCCCAACCTTCGGGCTTCCCTGTGGCTGTGAGGTAAAAAATGCTGAAGACTCGGCGGGCATTCACATAAAAGAGGCCGGTCTGGGGATCAAAGCTTGGCGCCATCCAATTGCTGGCTCCGTCTGAACCAGGTTCGACCAGCGCGCCGTCCGGGCTGGGAGTGGCTTCCGGGTTGGCGATCGGCCGGCCGCGGGAGTCGACGCCGGAAGCCCAGGTCTGGTCGATGAACGGAGCTGTGACCAGATGCTGGCCATTCGTTCGATCGAGCAGAAAGTAAAAACCATTCCGGCTGGCCTGCGCGAGAAGCTTGCGCTGCTTGCCGTTGACCTCCGCGTCGAATAGGACGGGCGTCTCGACGGCATCCCAGTCGTGAACGTCGTGTGGCGAGGGCTGAAAATACCAAGCGAGCTTCCCGGTGTCGGGATTCAGAGCCACGATGGAGCAGGTGTAGAGATTGTCGCCGGCGCGCCCCTCGCCTGCGAGCACGGGGTTGGGATTGCCCGTTCCCCAATAGAGCAGATTGAGCTCCGGGTCAAACGTTCCGGTCATCCACGTCATGCCCCCACCGTGGAGTATGGCGTCGGTGTCTTTGGGCCACGTTTCAGAGCCCGGTTGGCCGGCGTCCGGCTCGGTGTACCAGCGCCATTGGATCACGCCAGTTTCCGGATCCAGAGACTCGAGGAAACCCCGAACGTCCGTAACGTCCCCGGAGACACCGACGATCACGTGATCGCGAATAACAAGCGGGGCCATCGTCGCGAAGTAGCCGAGTTTTGGATCGGCGAGCTCGACGATCCAGCGGACGCTGCCATCCTTTGCGTCGAGACACACCAAGTGGGCGTCGGGCGTAGTAAAGTAGAGCCAATTCTTGTACATACCCAAGCCGCGATTGCCAATGTGGTCCCCTTCGGAAGTACGCTGGTAGTGCCAGATCTCCCGCCCAAAGCGCGCATCGACGGCCCAGACGTTGTCGGGCACCGTGAAGTAGAGAATGCCGTTCACTTCCAGTGGGGTCGATTTGATCGTGGACGCGTGCGGCTGGAAGACCCAGGCGAGCGTAAGCGAGCCGACGTTTCCGGAATTGATCTGGTCGAGCGTGCTGAAGCGCCGGCCCGAATAGTCTCCGTTATAGGTCGGCCAGGCATCGGTTGCGGGCTTTAAGAGAGCCGCCGGGTCGAGCCCTTGCGCTGCGACCAACCCTGCATGCAGGCCCAGTGCGAACAGCAGCAAGATGACAACCACTACTCGGTTGCGCAAATGAAGGCCCGCAAGACTCTCAAGACGATTCACGCAACAGCCCCTGCCCTCGATCATTCCACGCAGTTGAGAACGCATTCCCACTCCCGTCTGCTGACTTTGTGGCTTCTCCATTCCCTATTTCAGACTTTCCAGATACGCAAAGAGGTTGTGAACATCCGCTTGCCTGAGCTTGTCGAGCAATTGGCGATGGGGAGTCAAGGGATCCTGCAATTCAACTTTCACTCGATCGCGCAAGAAAGACCGATACCAACCGGAGTCGTCGCGCAGCGCAATCACAAAATCATCGGCGTGCGCCAGCGGACCCTTGACTTGCTCGCCGGAGGGCAGTGTCACTACTGCGATGGAGTTCTTGCCACGGGGATAAAGCATGCGCGCTTCGAGATCAATGGGAGAGTACTTGGTAGCGATCGTGGCCAGATCGCCCGTGGGAGAATGGCAGGTATTGCAGCCACCGGCTCCATTGAAATACGCCTTTCCGGCCTCCGGATCACCGGTAAGCAGCTTCTCCACCGGATACATACTTGGGATCCCTGCCGAATTCAGCGCCTCGGCGGCACGCGCGTGGAGATACGCGGCGATGTCGAGCACCTGCTGGTCGGTCACCGGCATCGCTGGCATGCCTTTATCCGGGCGGCCGAGACGAATGACTTCGCCGATCTTGTCACCCTTCACGTCGTGAGCGACAAGCGGCGAGCGGACAAGGTCAGGCCCCCGAGCGCCTGTGGCATCAGGGCCATGACAGAATCCACAGGCTTGCTCGAACTGTTTGTGCCCGCGCTCGACTGCCGGGTCTTGAGAAACAATCTGGGACCAAGCTGCGGAATTCCGTAAACCGAGGAAGAAAAAGATCGCTGCACAAAGAATTGCAGCTTTGGCAAGGTTTCCTCGCCATGCAGGCCGATTCTTACGCATCTTCACTCCTCACTCTGCTGACAATTCCCAGGCATGTTCGACGCATTTTCTCATGCAGCAGCCAACCATTCAAACTAACGGGCAGACGTTCGGTCCAATTCCCTCCCCGGCACGATCGCCCTCACGTGGCTCGCCGGGGTTCGAAATTTCTTTGCTTCCATCCTAGCTGCCGTTGCTCTTGCTACCCATCGACCCTGCCTGGTCGACCGAATCAGTGGCAGCTTGGCCGGTGATCAGGCGCGCGCCGCGGCTGAACGTGAAGTATTCGAATCCCCACTGTATGAAGACGCTGACGCGGCTCTGAAACTCCACGATGTAAATCAAGTGGATGAAGAGCCACATGAGCCAGGCGAGCAGTCCGGAAACGTGGATGCCAAAAATATTTGCCACCGCGGCCGCACGGCCGATCACGGCCATCTCGCCCTTATTGAAATAATGAAACGGCGGCAGCTCTTTCTTCCCTTCCAGCCGTGCCCGGATGACTTTGGCGGCGTACGCTCCGCCCTGGATCGCGACTTGCGCGACACCAGGCAGCGGCACTCCCTTCTCATCGACGGCGTGAGCAAGATCGCCAATGATGAAAATATCCGGGAACTTGGGAATGGTCAGGTCGCGGTTCACCTTGATCCGGCCGCTGCGATCCGATTCCGATTTCGTGCGCTCGGCCAGTTTCCTGCCAAAGGATGTGGCTGTGACACCGCCGGCCCAGAGTACGGTCTTCGCCGCCAGAACCTCACTCAACTCTCCGCGCTTGAAGGTGACGCCTCTCGCGTCGATATTGGTCACCATCACGCCTTTGAGCACTTCCACCCCGAGGCGCGTGACGAGCTTCTCTGCTTTGGCGGACAAATCCTCGGGAAAGGGGCCCAGGACTCTTGGGGCTCCTTCCATCAAAATGATTCGCGCCTTCTGCGGGTCGATCTTTCGAAAATCGTGCCGCAGCGTCTCTCGAGCAATTTCCGCGAGGGCTCCGGAGAGTTCGAGTCCCGTGGCGCCGGCTCCGACAATGACGAAGGTAAGCCAAGCGCCCGCTTCTTCCGGTGTAGCGGCGCGCTCGGCGCGTTCGAACGCGTACAAAATCTTGTGGCGGATCGCCGTGGCTTCTTCGACGGACTTCAGGCTAGGCGCCCACTCCCGCCAGGAGTCATTGCCGTAGTAAGAGGTCTGCGTTCCGGTGGCCACAATCAGGGAGTCGTATTCGAATGTCGCTCCATCCCGCAAAATGACGCGTTTTGCCTGTGGATCGACGTCCACGGCCTCGCCCAGAAGTACGCTTGTATTTTTCTGACGGCTCAGGACACCGCGGATTGGAGCTGCAATTTCTCCGGGCGACAGCGAACCGGTAGCCACCTGGTACAGCAATGGTTGAAAAAGATGAAAATTTCGCCGGTCAATCAGGGTGATTTCGACAGGTGCACGCTTCAGTTTTTGTGCCGCAGCCAGCCCGCCGAATCCGCCGCCGAGAATAACCACCCGGTGTTTTTCTCCCATCGATTCTCTCCCGAACGCAACCTAGACCAGTCTAGTATCATCTCACCTATTGGGAGTTGCCCAGCTTTGATGCGCCGGACCTGCGTAACAATTCCAGTTTTTTCTGTTAACGCGCTCGTACTTGCATGAAATCGGACCGAGAAACTCGTAACCAAGAGCCTTCGAATGCATAGAAAAGAAACAGCCGGCGGATTTCAACTGGAGAGGAACACTCTGCGCTTTCTTTGCTCGGTGCTGATCAAGAGCGGGACTCGCGTTCAGTTCTGCAAGTTGCTTGATCCCGGTGTCTTTGGGGACCCCCTTCAGCGCGCGGTGTTCGAGGAAATCCGAGATCTGGGATCCATTGAGTCCCGCCGCTTGCGGGAACTTCTGCCGGCCCGGGTGACGAATCGCGGATTCCCGGACTTCGATCTGAACGAACTGCTCGCCCCGCGCGAAGTCAGCGAAAAAGAGATCGATCAGCTTTTTGCGAGCGCGTTGCAGCTTCTCGATCTCAGTCATCCCGACGAAGGACGTTCCGTGGATTAGCATCGCCATGACTACGGCTACCCTTCGTTCCTTGAATCTGATTGAGGCTTTAGCGTTCTCCGCATACGTTGGGTGGTACATCTGGCAGCTTCAGACATGCACCTGGTCATCGTGGATTGTGTTTCCCGTTTGGCTGTCCGCCAGTTTCCTGATCCATCGGGACACGCCGAAAACAATGGGATGGCGGGCTGACAACCTGTGGTCTGCCACAAAACGTTCCGCCGTCATTTTCGCTCCCGGCATCGCAGGACTTTGCCTCGCGGGAATCCTGCTCGGTGCATGGCATCGTCCTGTAAGCCATCTCTTCATGCCCGAGCATTTTTTCGGGTATATGGCCTTTTGCCTGCTCCAGCAGGTGGGACTAAATTCCTATCTGACGAACCGGCTACTTGGAGCAACGGGCAGCCCAGCGCCTGCCTCGCTGCTTGCAGGCACAATTTTTGCGGCGCTTCACTGGCCAAATCCCGTGCTGATTCCGCTTACCTTCATCGGGGGAGCCGCCATGGCGTGGCTCTTTGCCCGCGATCGCAACATCATTCCGCTCGCTATTGGGCAAGGAATTCTGGGCACTTTGGTTTGGTGGGCGTTTCCGGTCGCGTGGCATCACGCCATGCGCGTAGGCCCGGGTTACTATCACTTCCATCCGCGATGAGCGGCGGGACTTACAGATTCAAATGGCCGTAGGCCTTCGCGGCCGCGGCCACACCTTGCCTTGGCCAGCGCTTCCCTTTTGCATCGTTGGTCCAAACGCCGGGAATCGTGAATCCACACTTCGGGCAGGCGCTATTCTTGACGCGATTCTCCAGCACGTCATGCCACGAGCGGCGGACCAGCAGTTCCTCGCACTTCGGGCAATATGTGTTCGCTCCATCGCTATAGATATTTCCTTCGTAGACGTAGCGCAGGCCCACGTCGAGCGCAATCTGCCGCGCACGGTCGAGAGTCAGGGGAGGCGTCCGTGGCTTGTCCTGCAGCTTGAAGTCCGGATGAAACGCGGTGAAATGCAACGGCACGTCCGGCCCCAGATGAGTCAGAATCCATTGGGCAAGCTTCCGCGTTTCCGCCGGATCGTCATTCAAGGTTGGAATCATCAGGTTGGTGATCTCAAACCACACAGGCGTTTCATTTTTCAGCCACGCCAGCGTCTCCAGCACTGGCTGAAGATGCGTCAGCGTAATCTTCCCATAGAAATTCTCGGTAAAGGCCTTGAGATCGACGTTCGCCGCGTCGATGTGATCGTAAATGTCATGAAATGCGTCGTAAGTGATGTAACCATTGGTGACCATCACCGTTTTCAAGCCATATTTCCTGGCTTCATTGCAGATGTCGATGATGTACTCGCCCCAGATGGTCGGCTCGTTGTAGGTGAAGGCGATGGAATCGCAACCGTGTTTCAGCGCCAGCAGCGGCACATCTTCCGGCGGAACATGCTGGGAACGCACCTGATCCGACCGCGATTTCGAAATGTCCCAGTTCTGGCAGAAGAAGCAGCCCATGTTGCAGCCCGCTGTACCCATGCTGAAAACGCGCGTGCCCGGCAGAAAATGATTCAGCGGCTTCTTCTCGATGGGATCAACTTGCAGGGCCGCGGGCGAGCCGTACCCCAGGCTATAGAGTTTCCCGCCTTGATTGATGCGAATGAAACAAAATCCTGCTTGACCGGGATGGATGTGGCAATGGCGAGGACAAAGATAGCAGTGAACTCGTCCGTCTGGCTCCGCTTCCCACCAACGGGCCTCGTGCAACAGTTCTGTCTTCTGGAGGATCTTCAGCTCTTCCATGGATCCTCCTCTCAGATAGCATTATACCTCCAGGCAGAGAGCTACGCGCGAGTCATTCAAGCTTGTAGAGGGAATGTGTTCAACCTTCAGGCGTGGCGCCGGCGTTGAAAGCGGCGTCTTTCCGCGGCCCAGTCCACGAAACGTTCCATATGCTCGCGGTACTTCCAGGCGAGGTGAAAAAACTTCCCGGCGGTCAGATTGGCTGCTTCTTTCCCGAGAAAAGTCTCAAAGCGCCATCGCATATAGGGACTTTCCCATGGCTTGAAGCGATACCCCCGAGCCGCATTCCAGTAGTAGTGCAATGTCTTGAACATTTCTTGCGCAATGGGCGAATCGCCCAGCCCTCCTCGTCAAGACTCTAGCTTCCGGCCAGCGGCGCCGAGAGATGATCGTGCACGAGCACCCAGCTCGCACCGCGCTTTTCCCAAATACCGGTGTACCGGAGATCCATTTCAGTAGTCTTACCGTTCTTTGATCTTTCCATTAAATGCATCGGCACAATCGTCCAGGCGATCATCCCGCGGCGGGTCACCTTCAGGTCCCTACCCGCCGTGAGCTTGATCTCCGATGCATTATCCAGGAATTCCTTCTGCACTCCGTCGTGAAATTCCTTCCAACCATGGTACGCGAAAGGAGCCACATCGTAGAAAACCAAGCCATTGTCCTTGGCGTAGAACTTCGCCGGAGCGTCCGCCGTTCCCGTGCTCCAAGCCTCGCAATAGCTGTCGATGAGCTTGCGAAAGGCGGTATCTTCCGCGGCCTTCTGCTGCGCCCGGGCTCCAACAAATGTCAGCAATGCGCCGGTGATCGCCAGCGCCACATACAGCAGCCAGCGCCATCGCTCGGCATTTTTGTGGACGGGTCTGCCTATCGATGCGGTCATTCCGTATCTCCTCGCAGCCCAGGAACGAAAGTGTGCAGGGAAGATGTCCCAACGCTTGCCGCTTACGCTATTGTGATTTCGTCCGTTTTGCAAGCGTTCTTATTCACCTGGTTGGGGCCGGCTGCTTTTTGGCCCGCTACTCCCCCTCTCCCCGCCACAATTCACCGGTAAATCGCCGTTCTTGGCCGAATCTTCAATGCATACCTTCCGTCGAAACCCTACTCTCGCTTTGGGGCAAGGAAATCGCCCTTCAGGAGGAAACCATGGCGGCACAACAAACATCCCCTCGAAGCTTGAAATCGATCACGGGTGCCATCCTCCTCGCGCTCGGATTCCTCATTCTTTTCGCGAATCTGGACGGGGTCACAGGGCAAATTACCAGTGCCGTCGGCACGTCGCCGGAGCCGGCCCAGGGAATGCTGCCGGCGCTCGCCCTGGCAACATTGCATGTCCTGCAAGACTACGCTTTTGATCACGCGGGGTTTTTGTCGGGTCTCCTGCAAATCTTGGTATCATTCTGGCCGCTGATCCTCATCGTCATCGGAGCAGTGCTATTGCGAGATGTATTCTGGGGCCGATTCGCGGCGTACAAGGCCGGGGCGTGCTCTTCGGCAATGGGAGAGCGTTGATGAGTGACGAGAATAAATTCGATGCGAACAAGTTCAGCGATGACCTCCACGAGCGGATCCATAGCGATATTCACGCGGGCCTGAAAGCCAGACCCGTCCGGCCGTTTGGCGGGGGTCTGGTCGCGGGCGCGGTGCTGACTCTGGTCGGCCTCGCGCTGCTTCTCGACCACCTGGGGATCATTTCCTTCGACCGCCTCTGGCAGTTTTGGCCAATGCTTCTGGTACTTGTGGGCATCAGCCATTTCATCAATCGGGAGCGCCGGGGATGGGGCATGTTTTTGATGATCATGGGCGCCTTCTTGCAACTCAATCAACTGGGCATCGTGCATTTCCAGTGGGGCGACTTATGGCCGTTTCTGCTGATAGCAAGCGGCTTGTTCATGATTTGGGGTTCCCTGGGGGCAAAATGGGCAAAATGGAGGCCCGCCTTCTCCTTATCAGGGGACGGCGACCCCCGGACGACACTCAACGAAGTGGCCATCTTCGGCGGTATCGAGCGCAGAGTAACCACCCAGGATTTTCAAGGCGGACACATCAACGCCGTCTTTGGCGGCGTCGAAATCGATTTGACCGACGCCAACATGCAGGCCGAAGAAGCCACCCTGGAAATCAACGCCATCTTCGGCGGCGTCGAACTTCGCGTGCCGGAGACGTGGCAAGTGGCCTTTCGCGGCACACCCATTTTCGGCGGCATCGCAGACAAGACCTTGCGGCGGGGATCGCAGCAGCCCGCCGTTCTCCCGACGCGCGTATTGGTCCTCACCGGCGCGGTTATCTTCGGGGGCGTCGAAATCAAGAACTGAGACGCCTCCATGAATCTCAACACCGCACTAAAAAACCAACACCGAATTTACAAAGTTGCTGCTCTGCCCATCGCCGCGGTCCTTGCCTTCGTTCTGCACACGCCGGGCGGTCTGACATGGTTGCAGGCCGGGATTCTCGGCTTTGGTCTGGCAGTCATCGGCGAATGTATCTCTCTGCCGGCTTGGTATTCGTGCCGGATTGCGCCCATCCAACAAACGTTGATCTGGAGGCTTCTGGCGACGCATGTCGTGGCCGCGCAAATCCTCAGCCTGCTGTGGCTGGGAGCTGGAAAGCTTCTGGCCCATGCCTTATCCTTCCTGCCCGCCCTGCAAGGCATCGAAGCCCGTTTTGCCGAAAGAACCTTAATTGTCTATGCCGCCGGATGTGTGTTCTATCTGCTGGCCGTTTCGTTTCACTATGTT
>Ga0179592_10000510_pt1 | contig 15543 bp, 13 predicted proteins | sample CZODoug2_1_08_16_FD_148623 | JGI IMG/M metagenome (GOLD analysis project Ga0179592, IMG submission 148623) | Vadose zone soil fungal communities from Angelo Coast Range Reserve, California, USA - CZODoug2_1_08_16fungal (Illumina Assembly) | ecosystem: Environmental > Terrestrial > Soil > Vadose...
TCGTCGCCGCAGATGATCAGGGTAGGCGTCGGCATCTTCCGAATGGCATCGGTCAATGTGTAGATCGAGGGCCTGCCGCCCTGAAAGCCGCGCATGGTGTTGGCCGAACCCTTGGAGTCGTGCCGGGCCAGCGCGTCGTAGAAATCGGCATGTCCGCGCGGGTCCTTCAGCAGGAACGGAATCCGGCTCGGCGCCTCGCGCGTTGCCTTGGCGACCTCCGCAGCGCCCATCTTCTCATATTGCTCGCCATTGGCCTGGCATTGCTTGCGGAAGGCTTCGAGATTGTTGAGGTCCGAGCCTGAGCCTACGGCGGCCAGTGTCAGCGACAATGCGCGCCCCGGCGCGTTCAGGCCGATCTGCAGCGAGGAATAGGACCCCATCGACAGGCCGACGAAATGCGCCTTGTCGATTTCCAGGTGGTCGAGCACGGCCAGCGCGTCGGTGTAAAAATGTTTGTAGGTGTAAACATCCGATGACGACGGTACATCGGATGGCGTGTAGCCGCGCGCGGAATAGGCGATGCAGCGGTGCCCGCGCGAGAAATACCGCATCTGCGGCTCCCAGTTGGTGTGGTCGGCCGCGAATTCATGCAGGAAGATGATGGGTGTCCCGCTTCCTGCTTCCTCGAAATAGAGGCGGACTTTGTCGCTGGTGACGGCATAGGGCATTTGACATTCCTTCTCATTGGGCCGGTTTCGAAAATTGCAGTTAATACTCGCGGCTGCAATGAGGCGAAATCGATTCTTTTCCGCCGTCAAATACGCGCGGAATGACCCCAGAACCGATCGGACGCCGCCACATGAAATCTCGCTCTCGCCATGCTGCAACGCGCAATACGCAAACGGATGTTGCGTCCTTCACGGACGGGACGGGGATTGGGGGTGTAACAAAGGATTGAGTATGGTTCAGTTGTATGCGTCTCGTCGGTCGCTTCGTGTTGTTGCGCTGGCATTGTGTTCGGCGGCAATCGTCGCATCAGCCACTCCGGCTTCGGCAAGACCTCACCACGGCGCAGGGCGGCACGCTCACGCGCATCATGCGCGCCATCATCACGTCAAACGGCACTACGCTCACCGTCATCATCGGCACATGGCCCGCGCATCGCGCTGGGAGCGCGGCGTGGCACAAATGCAAGCCGGCGGCTTCGCCGACACCAATGCCAGCATTGCGACCAGCACCGCTTCCGGAAGCATGGCTGCATCCAGCGGGTTCGGTTCGTCGAATGTCGTCGCTGAAGCGCGCCGTTACCTCGGCGGCAATCCCACCGGCCGCGGCCGCCTGTGGTGTGCGAGGTTCATGAACATGGTTCTGGAGCGGACCGGTCTCCACGGCACCGGCTCGGACCTGGCGCGTTCGTTCGCAAGCTACGGCCAGCGTGTGTCCGGACCGCAGATCGGCGCCATCGCCGTGATGGGTCGGCGCGGCGGCGGACATGTCGGCGTGGTCAGCGGCATCGACGCCGGTGGCAATCCGATTGTGGTGTCGGGCAACAATGGCAACCGGGTCAGGGAAACGCCAGTTTCGCGCGGGCGGATTTACGCCTACGTCATGCCGACGAACTGATGGTTACTACATCGCCGGCGGCAATGGTGCCGTCGGCGACCACTTCGGCATAGACGCCGCATTCGTTGTGGCCCAGCTGACGCATCAGCGCGGGCGGAATGTTGAGGTCGCGCTCGGCGGTCTCGGGGTCGACGTTGATGGCAGCGCAGCGGACGATCCGCTTCACCACTTTCAGCCTGGCCTCGCCAATGGCGAGCGTTTGGTCGAGCAACTCGAATTCGTGCCATGCCGGCCAGCCGCTGACGTACAAATTAGCGCGAAAGCGCAGCGGATGAACCGGCTGACCGACGATCTTCTCGATGGCGGCGACGCTGCCGAGATTGATGATCGAGACGACCTTCCGGGCGATATCCGAAAAGCTGTGACCATTGCTCGAGAGAACCTTGGGCGGTCCCTTGATCGCTCCTGCAAAGCGGCTTGCGAAGAACCGCTCGATGGCACCCCGGCCTTCGGCAGTTTCGAGATCGCCCTGTGCTGCGATGGAGCCGTTCTGGCTGATGGTCAGGACGTTGCTCGCATCCTCAAAATGGGTCTGCAATCCTGCCAGCCATTCGTCCCGCTGCAACATCAGGAAATGCACCTTCACCATCCATTTCGGATCGGCGGGATCAAAGCCGCTGGGGCCGTTTTCGATGGCGTAACGGCGATCGGCGGGAAGTGTCTGGCCGACGCTCAGCGCAACGGCTGGCAGCGGTTCCGGCGAGAGGCCCTTGACGGGATAGCGGTAGATATCGGCGATCTGGGCGGCGGGTGCGGGAGGCATCCGGCTTTTTTAAGAGATTCCTTGACGGTGCGCCACCGCTCTCAAAATCGTGATGCGACCTCTTCCGTTCCCGGCGATCGATGCCCACATCTGCGCCAAGCCTGAAATCACGGCGACGGCCGCATCGGTTGACTGACATCAACGCGATTAGCGGAAACCCAATGAAGATGTCGTAGCCATGCCTTCCGGGGTGGCTACCGGCAGGCCGAGGGAAAAATACGATGAATATAGAAAAATACACAGATCGGACGCAGGGTTTTATCCAATCCGCAAAATCGCTGGCGATGCGTGACGGCCACCAGCAGTTCTCGCCCCTGCATATGCTGAAAGTCCTGCTGGATGACAGCGAGGGTCTCGCCGGCGGTCTGATCGACCGCGCCGGCGGCAATTCGCGCGCGATCCTGAAGGCGACCGAGGATGCGCTCAATAAACTGCCAAAAGTTTCCGGAAGCGGCGCCGGACAGGTCTATCTCGCGCCCGAGCTGGCGCGCGCGTTCGATGCCGCGGAAAAGGCCGCCGAAAAGGCTGGCGACAGTTTTGTCACCGTCGAGCGGCTGTTGCTGGGGCTGACGCTCGAGAAAGACAGCGACGCCGGCGGCATTCTCAAAAAAGGCGGCGTGACGCCGCAGAACCTGAACAAGGCGATCGAAGCCTTGCGCAAGGGCCGCACCGCCGACAGTGCGACGGCCGAGAACGCCTATGATGCGCTGAAGAAATATTCCCGCGATCTCACGCAGGCCGCGCGCGACGGCAAGCTTGATCCCGTGATCGGGCGTGACGAGGAAATCCGCCGCACCATTCAGGTGCTCTCCCGCCGCACCAAGAACAACCCGGTGCTGATCGGCGAGCCCGGCGTCGGCAAGACCGCGATCGTCGAAGGTCTGGCGCTGCGGATTCTCAACGGTGACGTGCCGGAAAGCCTCAAGGACAAGAAACTACTGTCGCTCGATCTCGGCGCGCTGATTGCGGGCGCGAAATACCGTGGCGAGTTCGAGGAGCGGCTGAAGGCCGTGCTGCAGGAAGTGACTTCGGCCGAAGGCAGCGTCATCCTGTTCATCGACGAGATGCACACCCTGATCGGGGCCGGCAAGGCCGATGGCGCGATGGACGCGTCCAATCTGTTGAAACCGGCGCTGGCTCGCGGCGAACTGCATTGCATCGGCGCAACCACGCTGGACGAGTACCGCAAGCATGTCGAAAAGGACGCGGCGCTGGCGCGGCGATTTCAGCCGATCTTCGTCTCCGAGCCCACCGTCGAGGATACCATTTCGATCCTGCGCGGTCTGAAAGACAAATACGAGCAGCACCACGGCGTGCGCATCACCGATTCCGCGCTGGTGGCGGCGACCACGCTGTCGAACCGCTATATCACCGACCGTTTCCTCCCCGACAAGGCGATCGACCTGATGGACGAGGCCGCGGCGCGGCTGAAGATGCAGGTCGATTCCAAGCCGGAAGAGCTCGATTCGATGGATCGGGAAATCATCCGGCTCAAGATCGAGCAGGAGGCGCTGAAGAAGGAAAGCGACGCCGGCTCGAAGAGCCGCCTGGTGACGCTGGAAAAGGAACTCGCCGAACTCGAAAACAAATCGGCCGACCTGACCTCGCGCTGGAGTGCGGAGAAGAACAAGCTGTCGAACGCGCAGAAGCTGAAGAGCGAACTCGACGGCTTGCGCATTGAACTCGCCAACGCGCAGCGCCGCGGCGAATATCAGCGCGCCGGTGAACTGGCCTATGGCCGGATTCCCGAGCTTGAGAAGCGGCTCGCCGATATCGAGGCCAAGGAAAACTCCGGCGAGATGATGGAGGAGGCCGTCACGGCCAACCACATCGCGCAGGTGGTGTCGCGCTGGACCGGCGTGCCCGTCGACAAGATGCTCGAGGGCGAGAAGGACAAGCTGCTTCGGATGGAAGACAGCCTCGGCAAGCGCGTGGTCGGCCAGGCCGAAGCGGTGCATGCGGTCGCGACTGCCGTTCGCCGTTCGCGCGCGGGGCTGCAGGACCCGAACCGCCCGATGGGCTCGTTCATGTTCTTAGGTCCCACCGGCGTCGGCAAGACCGAGCTGACAAAAGCGTTGGCGGAGTATCTGTTCGACGACGAGACCGCGATGGTGCGCCTCGACATGTCCGAATACATGGAGAAGCATTCGGTGTCGCGGCTGATCGGCGCGCCTCCGGGCTATGTCGGCTATGACGAGGGCGGCGCGCTCACCGAGGCGGTGCGGCGGCGGCCTTACCAGGTGGTGCTGTTCGACGAAATAGAAAAGGCGCATCCCGATGTCTTCAACGTGCTGTTGCAGGTGCTCGATGACGGCCGCCTGACCGACGGTCAGGGCCGCACCGTGGACTTCCGCAACACGCTGATCATCATGACGTCGAATCTCGGTTCGGAATTCCTCGTCAGCCAGCCGGAAGGCGAGGACACCGAGGCCGTGCGCGAGCAGGTGATGGGCACGGTGCGCGCCCACTTCCGCCCCGAATTCCTCAACCGCGTCGACGAGATCATCCTGTTCCACCGCCTGCAGAAGAGCGAGATGGGCCGGATCGTGGAAATCCAGTTCAGCCGGCTGCAGAAGCTGCTGGAGGACCGCAAGGTCACGCTTACGCTCGATGGCGCGGCGCGCGACTGGCTCGCCGCCAAGGGCTGGGATCCCGCCTACGGCGCGCGGCCGTTGAAGCGGGTGATCCAGCGCCATGTGCAGGATCCGCTGGCCGAGATGATCCTCGCCGGCGATGTCGTCGACGGCGACCGCGTTATCATTTCGGCGGAAGGCAATGTGCTGACCTTCAACGGCAAGGCGCCGCAGACCGCCGAGATCGCGCAGTTCGAAACCCCGGCGCCGAAACGTAAACTGCACTGACGCATTTTCGGCTCTCTCCGCGATGCGGAGAGGGCTGGTTGCGTTGAATGCCCCTCACTGCGTTGCATTTTCGAGTGCTGCGGTAGTGGTGTAACCGCGCCCCGCTGGTTTGCGTGTGGCTGAGTGTCGCGGCGCGCGCCGCAGATCAACGCGTGAACCTGCAAGCTCGGTCTGCCGCGCGATCGTCTCAGCAACTCTCCCGCAGATTAGACAAATGAATTTCTCGCTGCTCGACTTTCGCGGCGGGTGTGACCTTGAAGATACACGCATAGATTTTGTCGTCTTGAGGGGGAACATTTCTCTTGCGCAATTCCGCGCATCGTCAGCACAATCTGCAACGGGCAGTTGTGGGAGCGTGCAATGCGGGGCGTGGGTGTCTTTGCTGGCTGCGTTGGGTTGGCGTTGCTGGTGGCGGCTGCGATCCGACAAGGGGCTTCGTGCGATTTTTTTGAGAGGCTACAATTTTAAGCTGAGGCTACAATTTTAGGCGGGAAGGGCTGAAAGCCAGAAGCGGCATTTTTTTGTATTTGCGCGGGAGGGGGCGGCCGTGTTGACCGTTAGTTTGCTGGGCGCTAGTCGAGTTACGCGTAGTAACGAACAGATTTGGTCGGACCTCGGCCCAGCGGGACGGCGATTGACCGGTTTCCTTTTCACCTTTCCGGATCGACCGCATCGTCGCGAGCGGCTTATCGACTTGTTCTGGCCGGAGCTTGATATCGAGAGGGGGCGCCGGGCCATGAACTGTGCGGTCTGGCGGCTGCGGAAGCTGCTTGCGTCGGCTCCCGAATACAAGGAAGGCCACAGCTTGAGGACAGTTGGTCCGGAGACCATTCTTGAAAGGACGCCGTGGCTTGACGTTGACACCTGGGCGCTGCTTAAAGCTGCAGAGACGACTCTCAGTGGTCCGGAGGAGCATTTGGCACCGTCCGGAATAAAGGAGATACTCGCCGTTCTATACCGGTACGAGGGGCCGTTTTTGGACGGCGAAGATGCCGAATGGATTTTGGAGGAGCGCGAGCGGTTGCACTCGCTTTTTGTCCAATCGGCAATGATGATCGTCCGTCACCTGGGGCTTTGTGCCCACTACCACGATGCGATCTTGCTGGCCCGTCACGCGCTGCGCTTCGACCCCTACCGTGAGGAACTGGTTCGCCACCTTCTAACCTTGCTCGCGCTCGATGAAAGAAGAATCGACGCTATTCGCTACTACGATCATTGGATCGGCATGATCCGAAAAGAGCTGGGCATCTCGCCCCTTCCGGCGACACGCGCGATAATTGCAGACATCAGAGATCTGCATAATGCCGAAAACGCTCAGCATTTGCGGGCGCAACTGGTGAACCGTCACGAGAGGCAGCGTTTCGCAGTTTAGAGCGTTTTCAAGCGAAGCGGACATCGGTTCGCGTCAATAAGACGGCGTCAAATCAAGAATCTACAGCCCCTTTTCAATTACATCGAAACGGAAAAGGCTCAAGGCGGTAGCCGCAATTCCTGAGGCTGCCGCCAAATCCCGCAAACCTGGATAGACCGTGGCGCCGGGCGAAAGCTGGGCGAAAATCCGGCTTTCCGGGTCGCGCCGTGATCCTGCCGTGATCCGACCCGCATCCGCCGGCAATCGGCTCGCGAACCGCTCGTGACCGGAAGACAAGAATTCCGAAAACGATCGCATGACCATCCCGAGTTCGGGCCATGCGAACGTCCGTTCATGAACTCACAACGACCGCTGCTGGATCAGGTTTTCATTCTGCGCTTCTGGCGGGAGTCCGCTGATGCCGGAGAACACGCTCGTTGGCGGGTGCTGGTCCGCAACATCAATACCCGCCGGCGCGACGTGGTCGATGATGTGCAACGCGCGTTTGCGATTGTCGCCTCCAATTTGAACGCAGCCGCCGGCGAGCATGACGGGCCGGAGCGCTTGGACGTTGAACCATCAAAACCCGAGTATTGAGAGATATCGCGTGCGCGGAGCCGATCGCCCAACCAATAAAAGCCAGCCGCCGCGAGCGAAAGCACCGTGGGACCGCGACTTCGCTCGTGCTTGTCACGATGGGCTGGACGCCATCGTGCGTCACACGGCGGTTTTTTTTGCTTTTGCCGCCGCGCTCTCGCTTACGAATTGCAAGGGATTTGTGCGGCAGTTGTGGGAGTGTGCGATGCGTGCGGGTATCGTTGCTGGTTGCATTGCGTTGGCGCTGTTGGTGAGCGGTTGCACGTCCAATCAACCAGGGCCTCGACGTGCCTTCCTCATTACCGATGACATCGAATGGACAAAGCCGCTTGGCGCGCCAGAGCTGGCTACCTTTTACAATCTATCGCCAGAGCAACAGGCAAACTTGCGGAATCAGGTTCTGACCGCCCGCATGTATATGGCCGACCTCGAATATCATTATTACGAAGCCCGCCTGACCAAGGAAATGCAGGAGGAGGGTTTAGCCGCGACCTTGGCTAGCCTTGGTCTGACCACGGCTGCGACTTTGGTACCTTCCGTCGCGACAAAATCCATCCTGTCCGGAACTGCGACCGCGGTGATTGGAGCAGACAAGGCCTATACTGAAAAGCAATTGCTCAGCAACACGATGCAGGCGCTGCAAACCCAGATGCGAGCCGATCGAAAAACACAGGCCGGCACTATCTACGCCAAGATGTTCAGAGACATCAGCAGCACGACAAGAATAATAACCCCGATCGCTGACTACACGCTCCCGATGGCGTTGTCCGATGCGGATGCATATTATCAGGCAGGCACTATTTCTTCCGCACTGGTTGGACTTTCCAGGACACTTGCGAACGCAGACCGAAACGCCGATCAGGCGAAGGATAAGTCGGGCCCCAATCCAATTACGGTATCGAATGTCAAAGAAACGGCCGCGCCGTCAAATGGCGGCAGTGGCGCTGGGATGTTGCACGGGAGTGGTCCTTCGGTCTCCGGCCCTGTGGTCAGATCGGAGACAGTATTTGGATCTGATTCATTCACGGTGAAGCTGATGGCGTGGATGAGAGACCTGCCCAATGGAAAGGTGAACCGGGCTCACGTGGATCTCGTAGAGAAGTTCATCGAACGGGAGCATTTGAACACTTCTCCCACGTCTTTCGCGAAGGGAGGCCAGTTTGCCAGCAAACGAGCCCAGTTCGTTCGCGAGCAAAACATCCCCTAATGATTCAATATCGTAGTGTCCGACTCAAGCATGCGGAGGGATTAGATGCCGACGAATGTCGATAGGATGATCAAGGTCCCGGAATCTGAATTGATAAGCCTGATAAATGACTTCAAGGAGATCGACGAAGCTGACATCGTCACGGCATTCGCTGACAAGGAAGGTACCTTCACCGTCGAATCTACGGTTATCGTTCTAGACGCATCGACGGGGTTGCCCGGCACGCCGATAACCTTGACCGGAAAGATGTCGCACTTTGGAGGTCCGGACGACCATGGCGTAGCCGCTGACGAAGGCCTTGCATTGTATTCTGCCGACGATGTCGCGGCACATCCAGAGCTTTTCTTGGAGCAACAACCGGCGGGGACGACAGGCCTGGCGCGGCGACTAAATCCAAAAGCCAAGTACCTGGCATGTCGCTGGGACTACAAGATGACCCCAAAGGATTTTCTGAGAAATACCAAGGTCAGGGTTACCAACCCGAAGAACAAAAAATTCGCAGATGTATCGCCAGTTGACTTTGGACCTAATGCAGCGACCGGGCGCGTTGCAGATTTATCGCCGGGATTGGAGGAGGAACTTGGCCTCAAGACGAACGACGTCTGTCAGGTAGACATTTCGCCGCCCCAAACTGGCGTCGCGACTGGTGTCAACCTCGCTGAAATTGACAAGGTCGTGTTTCCGCCGGACATGGTGCGTTCGCTCGTTTCCATGACGACGTCTAACAAAGCCACCTACTGGATCGTCAGTCAAATCGGCTCAATTGAGAGCGGCCAGACGCTGATGCGACGCGTCGGCAACAATGCGCCGGAAATCCTTATCAGCGATACTGCACTGCTTCCGGTGAAGGTGAGCGACGAAGTTCCGAAGGCGGTCGCCGATGAACTGAACAAGGCCGTTCGTAAAGAAAGCCAGCCGGCTCAAGCGAAGGCTGACTCCCCGCCGGCGGAAGGCGCCGACATTGATGCGAAGGTCTTTGCGAAAGCAAAGGCGAGCGTAGGGCTGGATACCAGCAAGGTGCCTGGTACCGACCATGGAAATCTCGCATGCGCCTGGGCGGTAAACGAGGTTGTCCGATTGGCACTGGGTAAACCGATCACCACACAGGGGAACGGCAAGAATGGGCTCGGTACCGCAGGAGTTTTTGAAGCTTTGAAGAAGCATCACAAGCAAGTGGATTCACCTTCTCCGGGTTCAATCATTGTTTCTCCAACACCTCCCAGCGGAAGCGTCCATGGGCACATCGGGATCGTCGGGCAGAACCCCGGAGGAGATCCGGATAACACTCAGATTTTTTCGAATAGTTCGTCGCAAGCAAAGTTCGCCCAAAACCGTACGATCAAGACCTGGAAGGCCCGTTATTCCGCGCAATTGCACCTTCCAGTCTTGTTTTTCGATTTGAATGCAAACGAACTCTGACAAATTCTCTGCATGGCCCCATCGAACGCCTCTGGATCAGGACTTTCGCCAAGCCAGCCAGCGCGGCAGATTGAGCCAGGAAGCAAAAAATGGCGGCTCCAACCGAATTCAAATCTGAACTCGTGAGGCTGGCGCGCCAAGAGAGTGAGGCGCTGCCTGGCCGCTGTCGCGGAGACCCGGAGCTTGAAGATCGAATCGCGTGTTATGGTCGTTCAATCGGGATTGGGGATGTAGCCTCGTTCCAGCAGCACTATTCAGCGGTTTTCCTCTCCTGGTGCATGCGAAAAGCGGGCGCTTCAGAAACCGAATTCCCACCGGAAATCAGCCATTGGAAATATGCCCAATTTTCGGCGCGGAACGCAGAGACCCAGCAAGGTGTGGTTCGGGCGCGACGCATGGAAGCCTATGCGCCGCAACCCGGCGATATTGTTCATGTGAACCGGAACAACGGGAAGGTAAAGTTCGATCACATCCTCGTCGGCGGCTACTTCTCGGAGAGCGGGGTCGTCGTTGATATCGTACCGGGCAAAGCGCTCATCGTCATGGGCAATCAGGAACCGTGCGGGAACGTTGGTACCGAAGAGCTGGCTTTGACTGACTCGGGGCTGCTGATTCAGAGGGGTCGGAATCCCCTTATCGCTGTGATTGAAGTGCTGAAATAACCCTCAAGCATGCAGATGACACGCCACCGCCCGATCCGCCCCGATCTGCCGCAGCCGCGGCTCGTCGGTCTTGCAGATCGCGATGGCGCGCGGGCAGCGGGTATGAAAACCGCAGCCGGGCGGCGGGCGCGGCGCGCTCGGCACTTCGCCTGAGATCACCGCGCGGGGGCGGCGGGCTTCGACTTCGGGGTCGGCGACCGGTACCGCCGCCATCAAGGCTTCGGTGTAGGGGTGCAGGGGGGCGCGATAGAGGTCGTCGCGGTCCGCGATCTCGACGATGCGGCCGAGATACATCACGGCGATCGTCGCTACTTCTTCGTGATCTTGTAGATCGCGTTCTCGATATCCGATGAGAAGTAAATCGTCCCCGACGCCCCGACGCCGACGCCGGTCGGGATGTTGGTCGGCAGTCCGCCCGGTGCTGCCGGCAGTCCGATCGTCAGATTGCCGGCGATCTCGGTGAGTTTTGCGGTTTGCGGATCGATCTCGACAAGCCGTTTGGCGCCGACCTCGGCCACGATCAATTTGCCATCGGGCGTCAGCGCGATGCCTTCGGGCATTTTCAGGTCCTTGGCGATGACGGTTTTCTCGCCATTGCTTCCAACCTTGGAGAGCTGGCCGGCAAAGGCCTCCGTGACGTAGACATCGCCCTTCGCACCGCCGACCAGCCCGACCGGTCCTTCCAGACCGCCGATCAGAACGTTGCGGTCCTTGCCGTGTTCGCCGCTGGCGCGGATTAGTGACTTGCTGCCGAGCTCGCTGACGAGAATGCTGCCGTCGGCAAGCCGGACCGCGTCATGCGGCGCCTTGAAGTCGTGCATCATTTCCCTGGTCGCGCCGGTCTTGCGGTCGATCACCTGCACGGTGCCGGTGAACCAGCTCGACAGGATCACCTCGTCGCCCCTGGCGGTGGCGCTCATCGGATATTCCAGCGTCACGCCGGCGGCATGCATGCGCGCCGGTTCCGATACTTCGCCGGTCGCGCCGTCGACGGTGCGATAGGCAAACACGTCAGCGACATAGATGGTGTCCTTGGCCCCGTCGGAGACGATGCCGATGCCGCCGGGCAGCGCCAGCTTGCCTGATATCACCTGCTTGGCGGCGCCGGTCTCGGCATCGACCTCCTGGATTCCGTTATCCGCCATGTTGGAGACGAAGATGCGATCCTTGTCGTCGATCGCAAGGTTATCGAGCGAGGGCTTCAGCTGCGCGACCATCTTCTTCGCGCCGGTTTTCGGATCGACCCGCACCAATTGGCCGAGCGCGGTATCGACCACCCACAGATTGCCCTTGGAATCGAAAATTGACCGCGGCGGGAATCTTGAAGCCGTCGGCGACCACCGTCAGCTCGGCCTTGTCGACATCGACCTTGGCGACCTGGCCCTTGAACCATAGCGGGCCATACAGCTTGTCGTCAGGTCCGAATTCGAAGCCGTTGAGGCCGCCCATCTTCTCCGTGATCATGCGCGGCGGCTTGACGCCCTCGACGTCGATCTCATAGAGCGCGTCGCCGAGAAACACCTGCGTCGCGTACAGCCGTCCATCCTTGCGGTAGGCGAGCGAGTTGATGCCGGGCAGGCCGGAGGCGAGCTTCTTGACCGGGCCGTCGCCCTTGCGGGGAGTAGAGGTCGCCGGTGAGAAATCCGGTCCACGCCATGGTGCCGTCGGGCGCGAATGCGATGTCGTCGGCCATGCCTTCCGGGGAGGGTATCGCGATCTTCGCAGTGCCGTTGTTGCGATCGACTTCGTAGAGTGCTGCCCCCGCGACGCTGCCGGCGAACAAGCGCCCGGCCTTGTCGATCCCGAGCCCATGCACGCCGTGAAACGCCGAGCCGGGGACGAGTGGGGTGACGTCATAGGTCTGCGCCGATGCGCCGACATAGGGGGCCAAAAGGACTGTCACCGCGACAGCCGCATACAGTGCAAGCCTGCTCGTCATGGACGCTATCTCCCGCTCTTTTTTATGGATCGAGTATTCGTCCGCAGCGCTGGTTTGGCAAACGAAACTTGCCAGCGCGCGATCAGAAAAAAGGGGAATCCGGATTTGCGTCCGCGCGGCGTCACCGCTTGCAGATGTTGAGGGTGCTAGCGAGGCTTCAGCGGTTGCTGACTTGCCGTACCTGCGGCGCGCCAACCGTGCCCGCGGCATCGGATACGCGGGCTCCAGCGCCGCGACTGCTGATCATGGCATCGAGACGGTCGCGCTCTTTCTCGAAGCTCGCAATCAGCGGGCCGTCGAGCGAGCGGCCGCGCGGCAGCTTGATGCGCATCGGATCGACGAAGCGGCCGTTGACCAGAATTTCATAATGGACATGGGGGCCGGTCGATTGCCCGGTCGAGCCGACGAAACCGATCACCTGGCCCTGCCGCACCCGTTTGCCGGGCTCCAGCCCCTTGGCGAACGCCGACAAGTGGCCGTAGGCGGTCTCATAACCGTTGTTGTGCTTCAGCTTGACGTATTTGCCGTAGCCGCCTTCCAGGCCGGCGACTTCGACGACGCCGTTGCCGGATGCGAAAATCGGGGTGCCGTAGGGCGTGGCCCAATCGACGCCGGTGTGCATCTTCACGTAACCGAGGATGGGGTGGCGGCGGCTGCCGAACCCCGAGCGCATGATCGCATTGTTGACCGGCTTGCGGACCAGAAACTTCTTCGCGCTCTTGCCGGTCTCGTCGTAGAAATCGACGACCGAGTCGTCGGGGGTCTGGAAACGGTAGTATTTCTTGGTTTCGCCGCCGACGGTGAGGGAAGCGAACAGTACCTCGGTTTTCTCGGTACTGGCGCCTTCGTCTTCACCGGCAAAGAACACGTCAAACGAGTCGCCGGGCTGCACCTTGCGCTGGAAGTCGACGTCGTAGGAGTAGATGCGAACCATGTCCTCGATGACGGAGGCCGGCACCTTGTTGCGCATCGCGGTCTCGTAGATGCTTTGATAGAGCCGCACCCCGGTTCCATCGTCTTCATCGTCATCGCCGGTGTCGGCGGTTTCGGTGACGGTGTTCATACTTTGCACGTCGACCGCGACGTATTTGCCGAGATCGGACAGCGCCGCCACTGCTTCGACGGTGGATTCGTTGGCGACGATCACCCGATAGGGCTGCAGCCGCTGCGCGGGGCCCTGGCCTGCGGGCGCCATCAGAATGCGCAGCTTCTGGCCTTCCTTCAGCCCGCCGTCGCGGCCGCGGGGGCCGAGCGTGCTGGCGATGGATTTTGCTTCCTCAGGCGTGGCGCCTTGGTCGCGCAGGATCGAAGTGACGGTGTCGCCCTTCTTGACCACGTGAACGCGTTCGTTGGATGGATTGCCGCCGGTGGCCTGTTCTTTGGTCTTCGGCAGCAGGGTGACGTTTTCCGGCACCACCCGGGTTTCAAAGCCGGCATAGGGATCGCCGACAGTGCCCTCGGGGGCGTAGGCCAATTTCATGTCGGACTGCGCGCCGCTGGCGTCGGCGGTCGCATTGGCGAGGGCGGTGTAACGTACACCGCTGTTGCCGCGCCAGTTCGAGGCCTCGCGCACCCGCATCAGAATCTCGTCGAGCGCGACTACCGCGGCGAGCTTCGCCTTCGGCAGGACCGACGCAAGGTCCTTGGTGACGAACGAAACCTCGGCATCGGGTTCGACCGCGTCGGCGCTGTTGGGATCGTCGGAGGCCGCGGGCGCGGCGGCGCCGACATCGGTCAGCATGCGCTGCGCGTTGAACGGAGGGATCTTGGCGCTGAGATCGCTGGTTGTCATCGACAGATTGCCGGAGATGCGGACGAACGGCCGCACCCGCATGACGTCGCGATTGCCGACGCGAGTGACCGTAGAGACCCGCGTCACAACGCGAGCGGCGGCCGATTCGCTGGGCGGCGGCAGACGATCGCTCTTGTGCAGGCTGGCGGTGCGGTCATTGGCACCGAATGCGCCGCGCAACGCGCCCTCGACGCGCTCGGGAACCTTGGCAAATGTCATTTCGCCGTCGAGCGACGCAAAAACGGCGCCGCCGATGAGAGCCGCGCCGCACAGACCGGTCAGGATGGTGCCGCTAAACCATTGCACGGAGACGCGGCGGCGATCGATCACCGCGGCTTCGGAGCCATCGACGGAAAGCGGCGGCTCGTGACCGAGATCAATGATCCCGGTCTCGCGTCCGTAGCCGCCGCCGCGTGACGTCCTTTGGCTCAACCCACCGTCCCCCCAAATTCCATCAACATTCGACGAGATCTTCGCTCATTCCAGACCCGCATTCGCCCTGTGAGGGTGATCCGGAAGCATGGCGTGCCGCATAATGCTCGGGAATCAAAGGCCAAAACGCTGGCCGGAATCTCGAACAACAATGGTGTGCAGATCTCTCGATGTTTCTCGGCCGAAAGGGAACGACGACGGGTTCATGGAAAATCGCCGATCCCTTAAGAAGTTGAACGCCGGCAGCCGCCCACTGACGCGCGGCGATTCAATGCTTAACCTAACGCCAGAACGTCGCAGGATTGTGGCTCAAGTACGGCGCGAAGCCCTTAAAAAATAGAGCCTTCTTTGCAGTACGAGATTCTGTCCGCCGATGCGACGATTTGTTGACAACAACCGTTGACAACGACGATCGGGCGGGCTTATAAACCGCCCACTGAGCGCGGCGCTGTCTTGGCCCTTGGCCAAGGCAAGTTTTCGTGCCCGTGAAGCTCCTCACTAAGATGAGTGAATCAACAGCCGATAACAATCGGTTGTCATTTGCCGTCGAATGGGAGTCTTCCGAAACTCCCAGAGGTGGGAGAGGGGTTTTTGGATCCCGGGCTGTTTGACAAGTGAAGATGAAGAAAGAGAAACGTGGACGGCGGAGTCCTTGCGAGTCTCAATTACTTGAAGACTTAAGTTTAAAGCTTGGGTTTTTAGGCGGTTGAGGCTGGACGAAAGACTTCGGCGGTACACGTTTACATAGGTTACACCATCGTTGTTCGCGATGTGAATCGCGTTCAATAAATATGGTGGGACCTCGTCAAACGTTGTGATCAGCCGGTTTGAAGTTTCAAGTCCAACTTGAGAGTTTGATCCTGGCTCAGAGCGAACGCTGGCGGCAGGCTTAACACATGCAAGTCGAGCGGGCGTAGCAATACGTCAGCGGCAGACGGGTGAGTAACGCGTGGGAAC
>Ga0179592_10000515_pt1 | contig 15474 bp, 17 predicted proteins | sample CZODoug2_1_08_16_FD_148623 | JGI IMG/M metagenome (GOLD analysis project Ga0179592, IMG submission 148623) | Vadose zone soil fungal communities from Angelo Coast Range Reserve, California, USA - CZODoug2_1_08_16fungal (Illumina Assembly) | ecosystem: Environmental > Terrestrial > Soil > Vadose...
CACCGAATTCTCCTTCTTTCTGGCGATCCCGACCATTTTCGGGGCGACGGCGTTGGAGTTGTTCAAGGCGCGGCACTCTTTGGCATTCGACGATCTGGCGGTGATCGGCGTCGGCTCGATAGCATCGTTCGTGAGTGCGGCATTTGCCGTGCGCGCCTTGATTCGCTATGTGAGCGGCCACAATTTCAAGGTGTTCGCCTGGTATCGAATCGGTTTCGGGTTGCTCATCCTCGCGACCTGGTATTACGATTGGGTAAAGTGGTCATGACAGGCTCCGCGTGACGACGCAGTCGGTCGACATTGCGCATCTGATCCAGGTCGCATTGACCCCGATATTCCTCATTTCGGCCATCGGCGTGACGCTCAACGTGCTGACGAGCCGGTTGGCGCGCATCGTCGATCGAGCTCGGGCCATGGAAGATCGGCTGCTGCATCCGGATTATGTTCAGGACGGCCGCGACCTGCATGCGCAGCTCAAGATCCTGGCGCGGCGCTCGCGCTGGATCAATGCCGCAATCATCCTCATCACCTTGTCGGCGCTGTTCATCGCGTTGGTCGTAGTGATGTTGTTCGTCAACGCGTTTCTGCGCTACGAGTTATCCGCGGTCATCGCCGGTATGTTCATCATGTCGATGTTGACGCTGGCCGCGGCGCTCCTGACGTTCCTGATCGAAGTACGCATCGCGACGACGACCCTGCGCATCGGAATCATCGAGGCTTCACGCCACGGGGGCTGAGCGGTTGCAACGCGCCGGTTTATTTTCGGGGCCGCACCGGGATCGGTACTTCGATGCGTTAAGATTACGCGCCATGCAATCAGTGTTACACATCGTAGGTCAAAATCTTCCGGAGGGCAGAATGCGCCCGATATTCATCCATTGCGTCGCCGTGCTGGCCGCGGCTCAAGTCTTTGCAGGCGCCACGCCGGCCCTTGGGCAGATGCCCGGCGGCATGGGCGGGCAGGGCGGCATGGGCCGGCCTTCGGGCATGAGTCAGCCGAGCGAGGAGATCCAGAGCACGCCCGCGGTGGACAAGCCGGACGCCGCAGCAACGAAGGCCTATGCGGCCGGCAAGAAATCCCTGGCGAAGGCGAAGGACTTCGAGAGCGCCGCCGCCGGCGCGCAGAATCCGGATAAGAAATCAAAGGCGTTGGAAAAGATGGGGGATGCCTACAACCGCGCGCTCGACCAATTTACGGAGGCCTTGAGCAACAAGGGCGACATGTACGATGCCTGGAACGAAGTGGGCTACATCCATCTGCGTCTCGGGGCCTATGCGGAATCGATCGACGACTACAACCATACGCTGGCGTTGAAGCCGGATCTGTACGACGCCACGTTTCATCGCGGCGAGGCGTATCTCGCGACCGATCGGTTGGAAAATGCCAAGGGTGCGTACATGGATCTATTCAATCACGCGCGTCCGTTGGCCGATCGACTGATGGTGTCGATGCAGAATTGGTTGACCATGCGCCGGGCCGATTCCAACGGAATGCGGGCCGCGGACGTCGATGCGTTCGACAAATGGCTGCAGGAGCAGGGCGGCATCGCCAAACAGGCGGCCTCTCTGCCTCACTGACCCCAGGCGGCGCTGACCCCCGGTGGCGGGCGGCTCCGCCCGCTACTCGTCGATGTCCGTGGGGACCTCCGCCGACGCGGCTTCCTTGAGCGTGTCGAGTTCGCGCTGCATTGCGGCGACCTTGTCCTCGAGAGCTGCGAGGCGCGCGGCTATGGTGATGCCCGTTCCCGCCACGGCGTCCACCGGGTCCGGGGTTTCCGGAACCGACTCGATGAGTCCGGAGAACAAGTGCGCATAGCGTGATTCGCGGGCGCCCGGGGCTCGCGGCAGGCGCGCGATGAAGGGTCCGTCTTCGCGCTCCATCAAGCCCTTGAGCGTCGATTCCACCTGGGCGGCATCCGCGAAGTCGCACAATCGGTTGGTGCGGCTGCGAAGTTCGCCCGGAGTCTGCGGTCCACGCAGCAACATGACGCAAATGACCCCGAGTTCCTGTTTCGACAACTTGAAGGAGCCGAATTCGGTGTTGCAGAATCGGTGCTTATACTTCGTGACCCGGCCGCCGTATCCGGCGGATTTGTCGCTGACGAAGTGCTTTTTCATCAATACGTCGACCGCCTGCTGCACGGCGGCCTCGGTGAGTTCGAGCACCGGCTCGCGGTTCGTTTTCTGATTGCATGCGTTGGTGAGCGCGTTGAGCGACAGCGGATACTGATCCGGGGTGGTGATTTCCTTTTCGATCAGGCAGCCGACGACGCGCGCCTCGATGGGAGAGAATTCAATGTTCATATGCGCCTTCCAACTCGGCCCGGGTTGTTTTGGGGTAACGTACCTAAGGGCTTAGAATAGCCGTTAATTCAATTCGCAGCGTGATGGTGTCTACATGACCGCAATTCAACTCGTATCCGAGAATTCCTGCTTCGGCGGCAAGCAGCAATTCTACAAACATGATTCCCGCGAAACGCGCGGCCCCATGAAGTTTTCCGTTTATCAGCCGCCGCAGGCGAAGGCGGGCAGGGTTCCGGTGCTGTACTACCTCGCGGGGTTGACCTGTACGGAGGAAACCTTCCCCATCAAGGCGCATGCACAGGCCGTGGCCGCCGAATTGGGCTTGATGCTGGTTGCGCCCGACACCAGCCCGCGCGAGCCCCGCATCCCGGGCGATGCCGAGATGTGGGATTTCGGGCAGGGCGCCGGATTCTACGTGGACGCGACCCAGGCGCCATGGTCGGCGAATTACCGCATGTACAGCTATGTCGCCCGCGAACTTCCCGAAGCCGTGGCGGCCAATCTGCCCGCCCTGGCCGGTGCCGCCGGGATCTTCGGCCACTCGATGGGAGGCCACGGCGCCTTGACCCTCGCATTGCGCAATCCGGCGCAGTACCGGTCCGTGTCGGCATTCTCGCCCGTCGCGGCGCCGATGCAATGCCCATGGGGACGGAAGGCGTTCACCAATTACCTGGGTCCCGATCAGGAGACCTGGCGCGAACACGATGCGACGCAACTCGTGGCGCGCGAGCCCTTTCCCGCGCACATCCTGATTGACCAGGGTGCGGCCGATCAATTTCTCGCGGACCAACAGCTGCTGCCCGAAAAATTCGCCGCCGCGGCCGCGGCGGCGGGACAGAAGCTTACCCTGCGCATGCAGCCGGGCTATGATCACGGGTACTATTTCATTCAGACCTTCATGGCCGATCATCTGCAGCATCACGCAAAGATTTTGAAGCCCTGATTTCTGTATCGAACTAAAACGTGGTCTTGACCCCCGCGTAGACGCCTCTGCTGGGTTGAAGGAAGCCCACCGGGTTTTCGTAGCGCCGACCCCCGAGATTGTCCACCCGTCCAAACAGCGACAGCCGGGAGGTAAGATCGTAGTTGACCGCAATGTCAGCGACGGTGTAGCTGCTGGCGGACAACCGGGGAATCGAAAAGTCTCGATTGCCGTCAATCCACCGACCCACGTACCTCACGCTTGGTGCGACGACAAGACGGGTGGTTGCCTGCCATTCCGCTTCGACAGTTGCCTTGTGCTTGGGGCGGCGCAGCAGCTCTTCGTTGAGAATGCCGTCATACGCCCGGGTAAACGTGTAGTCGGCACGCAGCCTCAGGGTTTGCAGTGCCTGACAGGAGATGAAGCCTTCGACCCCCTTGGTGACTGCGCGTCCGATATTGGCATACGAGGTAAACGTGTCGTTGTCGGTGATGAGATTTTTTATGTTGTTGCGGAAATAAGTGACGCCGAATTCCATGGAATTCGGCAGACGCTGCTCAAAACCAACGTCGTACCCGATGCTCGATTCCGGTTTCAAATCAGGATTGCCGAAAAAACCGAAATCCGGGAAGTTTTGGAACATCTCCGAGAGGGTCGGCGCCTTGAAGCCGCTGCCGACGCTGACTTTGAGCTTCGTGCCGGTCTGCGTGATGAGATAAACCGGGGCCACGCGAAACGTGGCTTTGCTGCCAAAGTGGTCGTTCGCGTCGTAGCGTACGCTCACGGTGTCGAAGAATCGGCCGTCCCAGCTCGACTGCAATTCTGCGTAGCCCGAATCAATATCGGTGCCGGCCGAGATCGGCAGTCTGATGCTGTCTTTCTCGTGTTCGGCGCCGAGAATCAGAATTTCATCGGCCGTCATCTTTACGTTGCCCTGCCAATCGATTTTCATCCGATCGCCCGCGTAATCGGCCGGCGGTCCATCGGGGCTGAGTTGCAGTGATCTAATATCGCTATAAGCCGCTCCCAGCGTCTGGTCGAAGGCCCCATCGAACAGCACCCAATGCGCCGTGCCGCGGGTGTAGTACTGATGCGTGTTGCTGTGACTTTGCGCCGAATCGGGTGTCCCCGGGAAGGTCGCGTAGTTCTCGCCGGTGTTGCGCAGATGCGAATCGGTGTAGCGTCCCACCAGGCCAAAATCCAGATTTTCGCCGATATCCACCTTAAGCTTCGTGGAGGCCGTCAGATTGTCGTAGTAGTCATCGATGCGCCGTTCACCGGCCGCCAGCAAATCCAAGGGTGTTACCGGAGTCGCTCCGGAATGGAAGTGTTCGACATTCGCCGTGTAATGAAAGCCGTTGCTGGAGCCGCTGAGTCCCGCCGACTGATTGAAGGTGTCGAACGAGCCGCCCTCGAGCCGAACGACGCCACTCAAGGGTCCGGAGCCAGTGCGGGTGATGACGTTGATGACTCCGCCGATTGCGTCCGACCCGTACAGTCCGCTTTGCGGTCCGCGCAGTACCTCGACACGCTCGATATCCTGGGAGAGCATCTGCCCGAAATCGAATAGCCCGGTCGGGCTGCTCGGATCACTGACGTCGATTCCATCGATCAAAACCTTCGAGTGATTGGAGTTGGTGCCGCGCATGAAAACGGACGTCTGGGCGCCGGGACCGCCGGATTGCACGACGTTGAGTCCGGGAACGTCGTTGAGAACGGCGGGCAAAGATTGCAGCTGGCGCGCCTGGATCTGCTCGGCGGTGATGACAGTGATGCTGCTCGCGACCTGCAACTCCGGAGTCGGGATGCGGGTCGCGGTGACGACGATTTCGTCGGCGGCGAGGTTGGCCTCGGCGCGGGCTTCGTGGGTCGATGTCTGTCCGATGATCGATACGAAAACAAAGCAAAAAATACATTTATGCACGGCGATCTCCTGATGGGTTCAGGAGCCGACGCGCGGCAAGCGCACGGAGATGTGAAACAAGATGCTCAACCGAGGCCCACCACGACGACGACTCCACACTGTCGCCGCAACGGTTTACCCCGCAGTTCCCAGCGCACCCCGGCTTGAAACAGGACGACGGCGCTAAGAGGGTCTCCTGGCTCCGGGTCGCCGCTCGCGTCTCCTTCCCAAGGCCTTCAGCCTCAGTGGATCAACAACGCTCGCTCGCCGGTAACAGTTGCGGGGGCAGCCGCGGATTTACACCGCGTTCCGATTAAATTCAGCTCAACACCTAGCGCGTATGGTGAATCTTACCGAAAAAGGGACGCCCGCGGGGTGGTTTCTTCGCTTCGCGAACGCGGGTGCGACGCATGCGTCGCACGGGTAGCCATGGAATGGCTACCCAGGGCTTGCGCGCAGCAGGGACAGCGTAGCGCAATGGCCCGAAGGGGCGAGGCGCGCAGCGCCGATAATAATGCTAGCGGCCCTGAACCATCGGCTGAGAGGTGACCCGCCCGTCGAAATCCGTCCAAACGTGCTGCGCGAAGTCGTACAACTTGCAGCGCCGCACCGTGTTCCAGTAGTAGCGCCAGGTGAAGACTTCTGAATTGAGCCTTTCGTCCAGCGTGGCGCTCAAGCGCGCCTGGGCTTCCTTCAGGCGGTACAGCGGGATACCCATGTTCACGTGATGCGCCCCGTGTTCGAGGATGTAGTGAATCAGGCCGTCGAGCGGGCGCATGAGCTTGATGTGGACAGTGGTGGTGGCATATCCGGCATTGGCGCTCCATTCGTCGCGGCGCTCGTACCACGCCACGCGCGGATGGGTGTGCTGCACGTAGATCACGAATCCCATCAGACAATTCCACAGGAAAAACGGCACCGCAAAACCGAATATCAAGAGCGACCAGATGGATTTGCCGCTGTAGACGCCCCACAGGGTCAGGCCGCCGATCCACAGTACCGCGAATCCCGCGACCAGAAAGCTGTCGACCAGATGGCTCGTGCGGCGCGTCGTCACGTGCTTGCGGCCCGGGAAGAACAACTTCTTCCACCACATCTCGATCATGTAATAGATACCCTGACCGACGCCGCTGCGATAGATGTGTTCGAGTTGCCGGCGGATCCAAGGCAGTTGTGCGAATTCGTGCGGAGAGTAGGGCGTCCACACGTAGTCCCGGCCCTTCAAATTCGTGAAGCCGTGATGCGCGAGGTTGTGCCCGACTTCCCAGAGGCTGTAGGGAGTCAATGAGGGCAGAAACGCTATGCGGCCGATCCATTTATTGAGGGTTTTATTGGGCGTGTACGAACCATGGCATGCGTCATGGCCGATCACGAACAATCTCGCGATCCACAACGCCGCCACCAGCGAGGCGAACACCTTCACCCACCACGCCTCGACCACCAGCAGGCTCGCGATCGCGGCACCCAACACCAGCCAATCGAGGAAGAACCAAATGACGGGTGCGGCGCTGGCACGATCCAGGGCGAACGGCTGCAGCAGCTTCTGAAATGTGAACCGCGATTTATCGACAATCGCCGCCGGCGCCGAGACAGGTTCTGTTTCAGGTGGGGTGGGTGTCTGCATTCGAAACTCCGGCCGGCACGCGCAAGGAAGGACCAAGCATTATACGCCTCCCCCACCTTGGGAAACAGGAACTATCAGGCGGTTTCCGCATCGGGCCACAGAAGGACCCCCAGATGCTCGCAGGCCTCGATCAGGGCCGTGGCGGCTTCCCGCGTGCTGGCGTCCAACCGCCGGTCATGGGTCAACAGCCAGGTCAGGCGCGCGCGGCGCGAGCGCGCCGACGGTTCGCTGTCGAACAGCGCCGGAAACAACCCGAGCGCATCGACAAATTCGCGCATCGGTGCGGTGGCCGTTGCATTGGGCGCCGGCGTCAGGAGGAGCTTCAGCCACGTGACGCAGCGCTTCGCCAGCCCCGCCCGGGTGATCCCGAGGCTGGTGCGGCGACGCGACTCTCCGTCCGCCAGCGAATCGGCCAGGTTTCGATAGCGCTCGACCGCAAACTCGTCGGCCGGCAGCGCCGGACTGGCATCGGATAGTACCGAACGCAGCAGATCCGCCAGCAACAGCGACAGCGACTCGGCCAGGAATCGCTGATTCTGATCCGCATCGGGTCGGGACAACTCTTCCCAGGACTTAGGTCCGCCCACTCGCTTGGCGTTCGGAGACTTCGACATGCCTCCCAGTGTAGCCGCTCCGGCGATCATCGCAACTATGTCAAAATGCGATACACATCACAGGCTCGCCCAAAGCTCGAATGCAACTCTCCGAACCCCGGTCAAACCTCGTTCCCGGCACCGCCGAACTTTTAAGCGCCGGCGTGCGCCGTATCGTTGCGCCCAACGCCGGCCTGATGACGGGCCCCGGGACCAACACGTACCTGTTGGGAACTCGAGAGATCGCCGTTCTCGATCCGGGTCCGCACGACGGCCAACATTTGCGCGCGATCATGGCCGCGGCCGGTGGGCTCGTGCGATGGGTCATCGTCACTCACACGCACCGCGACCACTCGCCGCTCGCCGCGGTGCTGGCGAAGCAAACGGGCGCGTGCCTGATCGGCCTGGCGCCGCCCGCCGATGGCCGGCAAGACGAGAGCTTCCGCCCCGACCTCTGCCCACGGGACGGCGAGGCGCTGGTGTTGGGCGAGGTCGCATTGACTGCCATTCATACGCCCGGGCACGCATCGAACTGCGTGTGCTACCTGTCGCCCGCCGCGCGCCTGCTGTTCACCGGCGATCATGTGCTCGAAGGCGTCTCCCCCGTGATTCTGCCGCCCGACGGCGATATGACGGCTTACATGGATTCGCTCAAAAAATTGGAAGATTGCGATTTCGAGCGCATCGCACCCGGGCATGGCGCAATCCTGCCGCGCGGTAAACGCATGTTGGCGCTATTGCGCGCGCATCGTCTCGGTCGCGAGGAGAAGGTTCTGGCGAAGATGTCGGACTTGGGTCCGGCCACGCTCGATCGATTGACGCCCGCGGTCTACGACGACGTGCCGCCGGAACGCCACGCCTGGGCGAAGCTCACCCTGGAGGCGCACCTCATCAAGCTCGTCCGCGACGGCCGCGTCGCCGAAGATAAGGGTGTCTGGCGGCTCCATCGCTCATGACCGATCGGCTGAACATCGAGTTGCACGCCGTCAGCGTGCGGCGGGGCTACACGTGGGCCTTGAGGAACATCTCGCTTCGCTTGAATGCCGGGGAGCGTTGGGCGCTCATCGGCGGCAACGGCGCCGGCAAGACGCAGCTTCTCAAACTGCTCGGCACGGATGTGTGGCCGACGCCCACGGGGCGCGAAACCCGCACCTACTCCCTCGGGACCCGTCCCGTCGACCTCATCGCGGCAAAGCAACGCATCGCCTACATCGGCGCCGAACTTCAGGATAAATACGCCCTCTATGGTTGGGATCTTACGGTGCAGGACCTCGTGGCCAGCGGCTTGCATCGAACGGATCTGTTGCTCCGTCCGGTCACGCCGGGGGAAGGGCGGCGGACCGCGGCGATGCTCGAACGGTGCGGCCTTAAGCACCTCGGGAAGCGGGGGTTCTTGTCGTTGTCCTACGGTCAGAAGCGTCTCGCGTTGCTGGCCCGCGCTCTCGTCCAGACGCCGGACTGGCTGCTGCTGGATGAGTTCTACAATGGCTTGGATGCGGATTATCGGCGCCGTATCGATCGGATACTCAGGCAAGTTTGCACCGCGGGCCGGTCTTGGATCGCCTCCAGTCATCGGGCCGTGGACGTGCCCAGCGGTACCCAGGGCTTGATCGAACTGCATGCCGGGCGACTGTGCAGGGTCCGGCCCTTGAGCGGCGCCGATCTTGCCCGGTTGGCGCGGCATTCCGGTGAAAGCCCGCCGCTGCGCGTTGCGCGGACGGCGGTGCCTCAGCGTGTGAGACGTTCGACGCCGGTGCGTGACAAGCGAGGCGCCCTGCTGCTCCGAATCCGCGGCGCCGATCTGTATGTCGATTACCGCGCCGTGCTCCGCGATGTGAACTGGGACTTGCACGGAGGCGAGCACTGGGCCGTGTTCGGTGCGAATGGCACCGGCAAATCCAGCTTCCTCAAATTGCTGTACGGCGATCTGTCGCCGGCTCTGGGCGGAAGCATGGAGCGCGCCGGATTTCCTCGCGGAACGCCGATCAATTCATGGAAACGGCGGGTGGGCTACATCTCGCCCGAGCTACAGACCGATTATGCCGTGAACGTCACGGTGTCCGATCTGGTGGCGAGCGGCCGTCACGCCAGTATCGGCCTATCCGATGCTCCGACGGCCGCCGACCAGAAAAGTGCGCATCACTGGCTCGGATACTTCGCTCTTCTATCCGTTGCGAAGCGGCGGCCCCGGGAATTGTCGTACGGTCAGCTGCGCCGCGCGCTCTTCGCGCGGGCGCTCGCGGGCGATGCGCGCATTCTACTGCTGGACGAACCGTTGACCGGACTTGATCCGCGGCAGCGAGGCGCGATGAAACGGCTGCTGGAGGGCCTAATGAAGCGCGGCGTCACGCTCATCGTCGCCGTACATCATCCGGAGGATCTGCCGCGCGGCATCACGCACGTGCTGCGTTTACATAAGGGGCGCGCGTACGCGACGGATTTTCAATCTGCGACGCAAGTCAGCGAAGACGCCCGCGCCCGGCAACTGATTTTTCAATCTGCGAAGTGAGTCAGCGGCAAGACGCCGGCACCCGGCAACACTCCACACCCTTACTCGGGCATTGGGAAACGGAATATGTTGCGTGTTGCTGCTGGGACGATTGCGATGGCAGTTCTGTTCCTCGCCGCATGCGCTCAATCGGGCTTTGCGGTCCGCCCGATACCGCGCATCGCGGCCGACAATGTCGGCAAACCGGTGAGCCGGCTGCAGGAAGCCTTCGGACCGCCGCGCAAGATCGACACCACTCCCACCAAGCTCGTTTACGTCTGGTTCATGGAGCAGACGCCGCCCGGTGCGCCCGTGGGTTTTCACGGCTGCGAAATGGAAGTAACGGTCGATGCCCGCACCCAGCATGTTCTCGGGTATTCCCTGTCCAACATCGGCTGGGCCAGGTGCCCGGACGTGCAGCGGAAGATTCACGTCGCCGAGCGATAAGCTTAGGCTGAGCACCCAGCCGCGCCGCCGGGTGCTCTACAATACGGGCCATGCCGCTGATCTTCATCCTCACTCTCGCCTTGCAGGCCGCGCTCATCGTTCACGTCATCAAGACGGGAAGGAATAATTTGTGGATTTGGGCCATTGCGCTGCTGCCGGCGGCAGGCTCGCTCGCCTATATCGGCGTCGAAATCCTGCCCGAGATCTTCGGGGGGCGCACCGCACGGCGCACCAAGGCGGGCGTGCAACGCATCATCGATCCCGATCGCGACTTGCGGCAAGCCGCCGCGGCCGTGGAATTCTCCGGCAATGTCGATGCACGCCGGCGCCTCGCCGAGGAATTGTACGAGCGCGGTCAGTACGCCGAAGCGGCAGCCGTGTACGAGGGCGGCCTCAAGGGCATATTCGAACACGATCCGGTGCTGCTGCTCGGTTTGGCGCGTGCGCGATTCGCGTCCCGCGACTTTGGATCGGCGCGAGCGTCGCTCGAGCGGCTCTTTCTGCACAATCCGGAATTCAAGTCGGCGGACGGACATCTTGTGTATGCGCGCACCCTCGAGGCGCAGGACGCGCTCGAGGAGGCCGAACACGAATACGCTGCCGTGGCACCGGCATATCCGGGTGCCGAAGCCAAGCTTAGGTACGCGTTGCTGCTCAAGCGGCGGGGCAAGCTTGACGAAGCGCAGCGTATCCTAAAAGATCTCGTGGACGGCGCGAGACTGGCGCCGGCGCATTACCGGAAGGCCCAGGCTGAATGGCTGGATCGCGCGCGCCGCGAACTTTAGTTCGACCCCGGTAAATTAGTCCGATCACGGTAAAGGAGCACCGTCATGTCGTCGACCACTCATCGTTTCGCATGGATTGCCTTCGCAACGCTGCTGCTCGCGGCCTGCGCGAGCCGGATGGAACCCGCGCAGCGCGCCATCAGCGACATCGAGGCTGCGCTCAGCACGGCCGCGTCCGACGCAGCCAAGTATGTTCCGGATCAATTGACGGACGCGCGTCGCGAATTAGGTGACTTGAGGGCAACGTTCGACCGGCAGGATTATGTCGGCGTGCTCAAGGCGGCGCCCGCGGTGATGGAGCGGGCGCAGGGCCTTAAGATCGCGGCAGCGGCCAGGAAGGCTGAACTCACGCAGGCATTGGGCGAAGAGTGGTCTGATCTCGCCGCTCGATTGCCGGGATACATGACGACCATCCAGAGCCGCATTGAGTTCCTGGCCAGGAAATCGAGCAGAAAGATGGCGGCCGGGATCGATCTCGATGCGGCCCGCGGCAGCCTTTCAGAAGACTCGTCGGTGTGGTCCAAGGCCCAGGCAGCCTTCGCGACGGGGAATTTGGGCGAAGCGGTGACCACGGCCAAGAGCCTCGCGAGCAGTCTCGAAGGCCTGGCGAGCACATTGAAGATTGAGCTGAAGGGGCCGGCTGCCTAGTCCATTGGAAAAAGTCGCCTGCGGCGCTTTTTGTGCCATTCCATTGCGCTACGCTATCCCTGCTGCGCGCAAGCCCTGGGTGGCCATTGGGCTGCGCAGTCCCTGCTCCGCCCAAGCCCTGGGTGACCATCCATGGTCACCCGCGGGACGCATGCGTCCCGCCCTGGCCACCCGTTCGACGCAGTGCGTCTCACCCCTGGATGGCACCCTGCGGGTCGACCTCCGGTCGACCAAACGCGCTCCTGCGCGTTTGTCGGACATCAGCTTCGTTTCCGCTGGCAAAAAGCGTGGTTTTTGCCAGCTGCGTAGCAGGCTAGAGCGCGAGGGTGCCCTCGCTGACGATCACGGCGGCGCCGCCGATGTGCGCGGCAACCAAGCTGCCATCGTCGATCTCCAGCTTGACGCTCACCTCGCCGGGGCGATTCATCTGGCGTCCCTGGCGGCCCGTAAAGGAGGTCACGTTCTTGCCGAATTGACCGAGTTCCCACAGATACGCCGCGAGCATGGCGTGCGCGTTGCCGCTGACCGGATCTTCCGGAATTCCGAGCGCGGGACAGAACATCCGCGAATCCGTGGAAAATTCGTCGTGGCTTCGATTGACCGCGAAAACGAAAAAGCCATCCAGCTTCAACTCCTTGCCGAGAGCCAGCAAGGTATCGGAGTTCGGCGCCAGGGCCTCCAGCGCGCGCGAATCCGCGACGGGTAGGAGCAATCTCGAGCTGCCCCGGTGCGCAATTCGGGCGGGCATGATTTCATGCAGTTGAGTGGCCGGAAGACGCAGCGCCTCGGCAACCCGCAGCGTGGTCTTGAACGGCAACGGCGCTTCGAGCTCCGGGGCGTGCTGGCGAAACTCGATCCGGGGTCCGTCCTGTTCGTGCACCCGCACCTCGATGATGCCGGTTCCGGAGTGTTGCCGGATCACTCCCTCGCCCCGCCGTCCGAGCGCCAATAGAACCGCGTGGGCGGCCACGGTTGCGTGTCCGACGAACGGCGCCTCCTTACGGGCGTTGAAGAACCGCAGGCGGATGTCGTGATCGCCGGCGGTGGCGGCGGATACGAAGGCCACCTCCGCCTGCGTGAACTCACGCGCGATCGACATCAGGGTGGCATCGGTCTGGCCGTCCGCGTCGAGCACGACGGCAGCCGGATTGCCGGTGAAACGAGTGCGAGTGAACGCGTCGACTTGGAATATGCGCAAGTAGTCCTCCGCAGCCGGGGCTAAGAGTTTTGCACGCATCGGAGCGTCAGGCTACACTTCGATGAACCTTGGGGTGGTCTCGAGCGAGACCTGAGACGTGGGATGTCGACTATCCGACTTACCTGCGAACCCGTTGAACCTGACCCGGGTAATGCCGGCGTAGGGAAGAGGTGCCATGCGCACAGCCGTCGAAATCAGCATGTACCCGTTGGCGCGCGACTACCGTCCGCTGATTCAGGCGTTCATCGATCGTCTGAACACCTATGCGGAACTCCACGTGGTCACCAATGCGTTGAGTACCCAAATCTGGGGTGATCTCGACCGGGTGATGGCGGTTCTCGCCGCCGAGATGGGCCACGCCGCCGCGGCGGGCCCGCAACCCGTATTCGTCATGAAGGTGCTCCCGGGTTTGGAACGACCTCCAGCGCCGCCGCCGTGATCCGCGAGTTCATCGTCCAGCTCGAGGGCGCCTGGCGTTCGACGAGCTGGATCGAAATCGTCGCGGCCGCGCTCGCCGTGGCGTATTTGTTGCTCGCCATCCGCCAGCACATCGGCTGTTGGGCCGCGGCATTCTTGAGCTCCTGCCTCTATGTCTGGGTGATGTTCGGCGCGCGCCTGTACATGGGGTCCGTTCTCAATGCCTTTTATGCCGCCATGGCGGTTTACGGCTACCGGCAATGGACTGGCGGTCGGGGCGGCCGGCCCCTGGAAGTGTCGCGTTGGCCGTTGTCGCGCAATCTCCTGGGGCTCTTGGCGGTCATCGGTATGTCGATGGTCAGCAGCTTTTTCTTACGCCGCTTCACTCCTGCCGCGTGGCCGTTCGCGGATTCCATGGAGGCGTGGGGCAGCGTATTTGCAACCTTCTTGGTGGCGCGCAAGGTGTATGAGAATTGGCATTGGTGGCTGGTCATCGACTCGTTGAGCATGTGGCTCTACTACACCCGCGGGTTGTACGTCACCATGCTGTTGTTCGGCCTGTATCTGGTGCTGATCGCCCTGGGCATGCGCGAGTGGCGCCGGAGCTTGGAGCCGGAGGCGCATGCCGCGCAGCGTGCCTGAGGAGCTTGCCTTGCGGTGGGTACCCGGCCGAGGGCCGGTGGCGCTCAAGCCGTTGGCGGCCGGACTCGTCAACGAAAGCTACCGGGTCGAACGCGACGGGCGGCTGTACTCGATGCGGTTGGCGGCCGACGCGCTGGAGCTTGGCGTCGATCACGAATGGGAATGCAGGGTTCTTCAGTGCGCGGCGGGTGCCGGGCTCGCCCCGGTCGTCGCCTGTTGCGAGCCGTCGCGGGGAATCCTCGTGGCCGAGTGGAGCGCCGGCCATGCATGGACCGCCGAGGAGTTGCGGCTACCCGGCAATATCCGCGCACTGACCGGACTCCTCCGTCGGGTCCACGCCCTCCCGATTCCGAGGCCGGCCCGTATCATGAGCCCCGCGGCCTGGATCGCACATTACGGCCGGGCGGCGGCACGGACCGGGACACGGCCCGCGGCATCGGCCGGGCTACACGGTGCGGCCAAGGCCCGCCTCGAGGAGCTTGCCGGGATTCCAACCGCTCACTCAGTGCTATGCCACAGTGACCTGCACCGCCTCAACCTGGCGGCCGGTGAGCGCCTGGTGCTGCTCGATTGGGAGTACGCACACGTGTCGGATCCCTACTGGGACCTGGCGGCGTGGATCGCAAACAACGACGGAACGGCGAGTTTTGCGGCGGATGTTTTGGCGGGCTACCTCGAGCGCCCCGCCCGCGAGCACGAAGCGGAGCGCCTGCGGCTGCTCACCTGGCTATACGACTACGTCTGCCTGCTGTGGAGCGAACTATACTTGACCCGGCGGGCCGGGCCCCCGGGGGGTGAGGTATCGGCCCGCACCTCAACGCTGGCGCTGCGCTTGAACGGCGAGTCCGGTGGTAACGGCGAGTCCGGTGGTCGAGAAACCCAAGTTCCGGCACACTAACCGACTTTCAGCGTGGGGCCCACGCGAGAATTTCTTTAACGGAGAGCAGAATGGCGCGGATGATCGTAGTGGACCGTGACGGGAAAGAGCATGAGATTGAGGCAAAACCCGGCTTGAAGGTGATGGAGATCCTGCGCGAGCTCGATTACGGCGTCGCTGCGATTTGCGGGGGCCTGTGCTCCTGTGCGACCTGCCACGTTTACATCGATGAGAGTTGGGCGGGCCGGCTGCCCAAGCCGCAAAGCGACGAATTGGAGCTTCTCAAGGAGTTGCCGGACTATCGCGACGCGACCTCCCGGCTGTCGTGTCAGGTGGACTTCACCGAAGCCTTGAGCGGAATCAAGGTCTCCATCGCGCCGGACACCTAGGAGCCTGTCTGAGTATTTCGCGTGAGCCGCGTTGGCAAGGCCGTATATCCGTGCGATGCAGTTGGGCTTGGCCCATGCCATCGGATAGTGCGCTGGGAGCGGATGCAAGGCGCGCGGCGCCGCCCGTGGTGGTTACCACGGGCAAGCCGTGCAACGCCGCAGACGCCCCTCTCCTTGCCAACCCTTCGGGACCGGGCAGATTTCCCCTCATGCGGCGTTGTCGCCTCCTTATTGGGT
>Ga0179592_10000519_pt1 | contig 15406 bp, 14 predicted proteins | sample CZODoug2_1_08_16_FD_148623 | JGI IMG/M metagenome (GOLD analysis project Ga0179592, IMG submission 148623) | Vadose zone soil fungal communities from Angelo Coast Range Reserve, California, USA - CZODoug2_1_08_16fungal (Illumina Assembly) | ecosystem: Environmental > Terrestrial > Soil > Vadose...
CGATCGACAGGCCGTCGATCGCGCCTCCACAGAACTCGACGACGTAGCCGCGGGCTCCTTGCGCGCCGATTCGATTGATGATGTGCAGGATGAGATCCTTCGACGTACATCCCAACGCCAGCCTTCCATCGACGCGGATTCGCATATCCTTGGCAACGCGGTAGACCAGAGTCTGAGTCGCGAGCACGTGCTCGACTTCGGACGTACCGATGCCGAAACCCAAGGCGCCCAGCGCCCCATAGGTGGTTGTATGGCTATCGCCGCAAAGCACCACCATGCCCGGCCGAATCATTCCCAATTCGGGCGCGATGACATGCTCGATCCCTTGCAGCGGGTCATTCGTATCAAATAGCGCAATTCCGTACTCGTCGCAATTGCGCCTCAGATTGGCCGCTTGCAGGGCCGACGCCGGGTCCTCTATGGTGCGATGCTGCACCGGATGAGTGGGAATGATGTGGTCGACGACCGCGACATTCTGGCCGGGAACGGCAACCCGTACCCCGCGAGCGTGCAATCCGGCAAACGCCTGCGGGCTCGTGTATTCGTTCAGAATGTGTAGGTCCGCGTACAGCAGGACGTTCTCCTCGTCCAACCGCGAGACTGTGTGGCCGGCGACCAGCTTCCCATAAAGCGTTTCAGAATGCATCGATCACGATCTCCCATCGGCCACGACGCATTCAGGCGGCACGGGCGTGCCGTTGAGAACCGCGACGACGCATCGCGCCGCCACCATGTTGGTCCGGTCGAGTCCCTCGCGCGTCGATGCGCCCGCGTGCGGCAAGGCGATCACGTTCGGCAGTGCGACCAGCCGCCGAGTGACGTCCCTGTAGCTGGCGTCGGTTTCGCTCATGAAAACGTCGAGGCCTGCGCCGGCAAGCCTCTTGCCCGTCAAGGCTGTCAGCAGATCGCGGTCTTCGACCAACCCGCCCCGAGCCGTATTGATGACAAACGCCGTTGGCTTCATTTGGGCGATGCGTTCCTCGCGGATGAGGAAGCGGGTGTCGCGTGTCAGCGGCGCGTGCAGCGTCAGGTAATCGCTTCGTGAGAGGATTTCAGGCAGGTCAACGTACTCGAAGCCGTTCGTGCATGCGACGTCCTTCTCGCGCCGCGGCGTATGCACGAGAACTGTCGCCTCGAATCCCGTCAGGCGCTTCACGACGCTGCGCCCTATTCGGCCGAGACCCACAATGCCCACCGTCTTTCGGAAAAGATCGGTGCCGAGCGGAATCGCCCACGATCCCCCGCTCATGGCCTGTTGGCCCTCGCGGAACCGGCGCCCGAGCGCGAGCATCAAGCCGATGGTCTGGTCGGCGACGGTGGCATCGTTTCCACCCGCGGCGATCGTTGCCACGCGCCCGAGATCGCGAATCGCAGCCACGTCCATGCGGTCGTATCCGACTCCTCTTCTGGATATGATCTGAAGTTCCGGCAGATCGCGCAGCAACTCCCGTGTTACACGGGCATGGCCGACGATCCAGCCGGCGGCGCCTTGCAGCCACTGCAGCAGTATTTCAGGGGGAACGTCGCCATCGGCTTGGCCGGGATGGAGTTCGGCAATGACCACATCGCAGCCGTTCGAGCGCAGATACGATACCGTCTCCGCATCGAAGAATCTCTGCGTGATAACGACTTTGCGTGCTTTGGAACTGCTCACTTCTAGTAGCTCGGGAAAGACCACGTACCTCGCCACGCAGCAAGCGAAGACTGAGGCAATCATGCATTGACGTCAATCTTGATTGCGCACGTCAATGTATTATCCCAGTGTGCCGCCGTCGGCCGCTCGGCTCACGATAGCCACAGATGCGGTTTTCGGGTAAACACATACCCGTGCTTGCGATTAAAAAACTTCTCCGGGAGCGCGCGGTGTTTGCGTGCCGGGCGCGACGGATGGCCGAATGGCTGCTGCTGTTCGTGAGTTCGAGCCTATTGGTAGGCGCAATGCGTGCAGTTCAGTTGCCCGCTGCGCTCTTGCTGGGTCCGATGATTGCCGCGATGGGGTTTGCGTTATGCGGCGCCAAAGCTCGCCTACCTCGGACCGTCGCTCTGGGTGCCCAAACGGTACTGGGCTGCCTCATTGCCAAGTCGTTCAATTCCGGATTGATGGCCGTGCTTGCCGTCTATTGGCCAACTCTCGTCGGTCTCGCTGCAGTCACGCTCGTCATGACCGCGGCGCTGGGCCTGCTGATTACACGTCGCGGCTGGCTTCCGGGCACGGCTGCGATCTGGGGCCTGTCGCCGGGAGCGGCGTCCGCCATGGTGTTACTGGCGGATCAGCACGGCGCCGACAAGCGAGTAGTCGCCCTCATGCAGTATTCCCGAATCATACTGGTGGCGTTCGCCGCCGTCGCGGTAGCACGCGTGCTGGGGCATCCCGGTGGATCCGCCAATTCGCTGGCGCCGGGCGGGGGACACGCTCTGTGGGCGCTTCCCGTGCACAAGCTGGGGTTTCTCGAAGCGATCGCGCTTGCGCTGGCCGGAGCACTGACTGCGAAGCTCACACGTCAATCGAGTGCGGCACTGTTCGTTCCGACATTTGGCGGTGCGGCTCTTCAGGGAGCGGGCCTCATTACGATCGATCTGCCGCCGCTCGTACCCGCCCTTGCATTTGGGGTCATTGGCTGGTATGTCGGGTTGAGCTTCACGGCTGAGGCGTTCGCACACTGCTTGAGAATATTTCCGCGGATGCTGGCGGCCATCGTTGTCATGATGGTCATGTGCGGTTTGCTGTCGCTGATTCTAGCCGTGCTGGTGCCAAACATCGATCCCTTGACCGCATATCTATCGATGTCTCCCGGCGGCATGGATACGGCGGTGGTCATTGCGGCCACGACGAACGTCTCGCTGCCGCTCGTGCTGGCAGCTCAGCTGGTCCGATTGATCATGGTCATGATCGCGGGTCCGTCCATGGCGAAAGTCGTCGCGGGCTGGCAACGACCGGGGTCCTAGTTCGCCGCGTCCGCCGGCAGCGCTAATACCGGACGGTAAACGTCACGCCGAAGGAGCGCGGCGGCGTATAGCGCGACAGATAGATGTGGTTCGCCGGATCGGCGTATTCGGCCAAGGTGGCGAAATACGGCGTGAACTCCGGAAAGCTCACGAGTGCACGCTTGTTGGTGATGTCCCGCGCAAATAGGTTGACATTGAGTTTTTCATTGGCGGAACGCCAGCCGAGGTGCATGTTCACGAAGCCGTTGATGCGCGTTTTGTCGAGGATGACCTGGGGCGTGTCGTTGGCATCGACGAACTGGATCTGGCTCCGGTAGGTGTAGTCGGCGCCCCCCAGCACCGTCCCGCCCGCCACCGCCCAGGGAATCGCAACCTCGCCCGAGACGTGCACCTGCTGCTTCGGGGTCTGCGGCAGGACATTGCCCGCGTAGCTGATGACCGTGCCGTCGCTTTGCGGGACGTTGTACTCGCGGTACTTGGCGTCCGTATAGGCGTAGTTGGCCGACAGGGTGAGCCAGTCGATTGGCAGGTAGGTCGCCTCAAGTTCGATGCCCTTGACGCGGGCCTTGCCGGCATTGGTCGTGTGGTAGGAATTGACCGCGGGATTGGAGTCAAACGCCGTGCGCTGCAGATTGGTGTAGTCGGCAAGGAAAATCGCCGTGTTCAGGCTGAACCGGCGGTCGAGTCCCACCACCTTCGCGCCAAGCTCGTAGTTGATGACGCTCTCCGGACTGAAGGGCGTGCGCAGGCCCGCGCTGGTGGCCGCGCCGGCATCAAATCCGCCGCTGGTGAAGCCCTTGGACACCGTGGCATACGTGAGCCATTGCTTGTTGGGTTTGTACGAGATCGTGCCCTTGGGGGTGAATGCGCTCCACGAAGCCGCATAGGGTCCGCTGTCTTCGAAGGGGGTAATTTCCGAATGCCCGGAACGATGTTCCCAGGAATACCGCGCTCCCGCCGTGAAGTCGAGCCCCTCCAACAGCGAGTAAGTGGCCTCGCCGAACGCCGCTTTACTGGTGGTGAGAACCTCCTGATCGCTGTTTTGCGTTGCGCCGTACGGCGCCGAATACGAAAAAGCGGTGCCCGGTACCGGGAAGGCCGTGTAGAGGGTGTCATCGAGCCGGTTGAGATGGAGGTAGAAGAGGCCCCCCACCCATTTGAACCGCCCGCCGAGCGCGGATGCGAAATGCAACTCTTCGCTGTACTGGTGGTCCTTCACGATCTGATCCGCGGTGAGTTCCGTGGTCGGATCGCCGAGCGGCGCGTAGAAGATTCCCGACGTCACAGAGCGGTAACCGGTAATGGAGGTCAACGTGCCCAAGGCCGTCGTCCAATCAACATTGGCGAAGAGACCGACAATGGTATTGGAAGCGCGTGGGCTCGTCCCCGCGTTGGTGACGTCCGGGCCATATTGCAGGCTGGGAAACAGCGACGGAACGAAGGTCGACTCGAGCAGTCCTAGCCGAGCCTGCGAGGTGTCGCGCAGGTACTCGCCGCCAAAGGTCGCCTTGACATCGTCGCCGGGCAACCACAGCAGTTGCGCCCGCGTCGAGATCGATTTCTCGCGGCCCTCTTCCCGATGCTGAACGACGTTGTCGACGTAGCCATCGCGATCGTGGAACAGGAAAGACACCTTGCCGGCCAGTATGTTCGAGATCAGCGGCCCGGTAGCGAGGCCGTTGACCTCGACCAGATTGTTGTTGCCGTATGTGACCTGACCCTTGAAGGTGGGGTCGAAGCTCGGCGCGATCGTGCGCATGATCACCGCGCCGCCCGTGGTGTTGCGGCCGAACAGCGTCCCTTGCGGGCCCCTCAAGACCTCGACGCTCTGCAGATCGAACAGCTCCGGCGTCGTGTCATGAACACCGGTCCGGGGCACGCCGTCGATGAACACCGAAACGCCGACATCGGACCCCGGCGTGTCATTGTCTACACCGGTGCCGCGAATGGAAAAAAACGTTTCCTGCCGCGTCACCTCCGTGAACACGAAGTTGGGGACCGAAAGTTCGAGGTCGGCTAGAGTGACGATCCGTTGATTGTCTATCTGATCCGCGGTAAGCACAGACATGGCGATCGGTGTATCGCTGAGCTTCGTTTCGCGGCGTGTTGCGGTCACGACGATCTCCTGCAGACCGGCTTCCTTTTCATGCGCTTCCGCCGACGTTGCCTGTCCCCACGCCCGCGTGACAATGGCCGAAGACGCCATCGCTGTCGCGAGACAAATCAGGATCGTGCACTTCGAATTGAATGATGTGCCCAGCATCTCTTCCCCCTGTCTTTGTAGTCTCTCGCAACCCGGCTCTCTGGCCGACGCCGTCGCGACCCTGTACCGAGCCGTTATGCCTTGATGTTTCGTCGAGTCACTTGCGTCGCCCGACGAGCTGGAGAGTGCCGCGCTTCGAGCTGTTCCGTCAATCTTGATCGTCCGCGTCAATGAATGAGTGATCTGCAGCGATTGAATAATCGGCACGCCCACGAACGGGGCGCGTGGCCCTTGCACGCGCCCGGTGGGACGGATCTCACCGGGATTTGTCAGCGCCGGCCGGCCAGTGCCAGCCGGTAGGCCGGCAAGACGAGGCAGAGTGTGAGCGCTGCGAGCAGAAAGGCCGACGGAGCGACGACTCGCAACGAGATCGCAATCTGAGCGGGATCCCTGAACACATGATCGTTCAGCATGCCGACGAGCAGAGGCCCGAGGGTTGCCGCAAAAATATTCGTCGTCGCTATATACAGCGCGGATATCACGGCGCGCATGCGATTCGGCAAAAGATCCGCCAAGCCCGCCTGAACGATTCCGAAATTGAAGCCAATGAGATAATTCACCAGGCCGACGCCGATGATGGCGATCATCGTGCTCTGCAACGTGAGCACGAGCGCTCCCACGATGCAACCGCCCGCCGACAACATACCGACGAATGGCTTGGCATCGACACGCCCCCGCTTCGCGAGCCAATCTGCGGCGACGCCGCCGGATATGGCTCCCAAGGGCCCGAATACGAGCGTAATGGCGCCCAAACGAAGCCCTGCGTCGCCGATGGTCCAACCGTGGGTCCGCAAGAACAGCGTGGCTCCCCACGCATTGATGGTGGTCGCACCCAGTGAAATCAGTGCAAATCCGATGATGGTGCCGAGGACCGCGGCTCGCTTGGTCTTGAGTTCGCGCATCATCTGTTTGAACGGTAGAGTTGCCTCCGCTGAATGGCCATCGTCACCGAAGCGTTGAGGCTCGCGAACGCCCATCAGCAGCGGTACGACGAACAGCCCGACCAGACCCATCACGATAAAGACTATACGCCACGACGCCAGGACCCCCATCATCGGCCCCGCGGCCACCGCCGGCCCCAAAACCTTCATCAGGGCTCCGCCTCCGCCCATTGCCAGTCCCGATCCCAAGTAAAGGCCAATCGAATAGACGCTAAGTGCACGCGCTCGAGATTTGGGACCGAAGTAATCAGACAGGATCGACACGGCAGCCGGCATCAGAACCGCTTCACCCGCTGCCACCGACATACGCGCCAGAAAGAGCTGATGTATGCTCTGAGCAAGCCCGCAGCATATGGTCGCAGCGCACCAGAAAATCACTCCATAGACGATGAGGTTGCGCCGATTTCCCCGGTCGGCAAGGCGCGCCAACGGGAAGGCGAATAAAACGTAGACCACGGCAAAGGCGGCGCCTTGAAGCAATCCCATGGTGGTATCGCGCACTGAAAAGGCGGTCTCGATGGGAGCTACCAGCAGCGCCAGCACGGAGCGATCCATATAGCTGATCGCCAATAGCAGCATCAATACGACACAGACGTACCAAGCGTACCGGCTGCCATCCCGTCGAACACCGCCGACACTCGCGGGTGGCCCCGGCGCACCGGCCGCCTCGACGCTCAACACATCCACCCCTCAATACACGACCGCGAGGACGTCGATCTAGGTTGACGCCTGGAAAGGTGCATGCGCGATCCTCGAAGCAAGTTTATGGTGAGCCAGCGGCCGGAAATGTACTGACAGTTGGATAGTGGGTCAATATGGATGAGAATAGTCAATGTATCCTCGAACCGGGGTTGCGGCGCTGACCCCGGAGCGCGCGCCGGATAGTCACAAGAAGTACAATCAGCGTATTCATTGGAGCAGAAAGTGGACAGCAACTATCTAAGTGCGGAGCAAGCTGCGAAATCACTCAATGTCAGTCTGCAGACGCTGTACGCATACGTCAGCCGCAAAGGCGTTCGCTCACTGCCTATTCCCGGAACGCGCAAGCGGCGTTATTGGAAAGCGGACATAGAGCGCCTTCGCGATAAGAAGCTGCCGGCTCCGATCACTCCGGGACCGCTCAAGCATGAAAGCCAGATCACGCTCCTCACGGGCAGCGATGTCTTCTACCGGGGCCGAAATGCCGTGGAACTCGCCGAGAATTCCTCATTCGAATCCGTCGCAGCGCTGCTCTGGGGTTTCAAGGAGGAGGAAGTATTCGGAAACGTCCCTCCGAAGATACCTCCCCTGTTCAAACAAATGGACAAATTGCTTGCCAAAGAGAGCGAAATCAACCGCGCCACGGCGCTCTTCACGCTGCTCGAACAGGCCAATCCCAAGGCGTACGATCTCTCCGCCCTAGGCATGGCGCGGACCGGAGTCGACATTCTTCGCTGTTTGGCGGCGATCACTTTGCGCACGTCCAAAGTCACCGCTGAGCCGCTCCACTTGTTCGTTGCGCGCAATCGCGAACTTTCGCTGCCGCTCGGCGATTTGGTGCGCCGATTGTTGATTCTTTCCGCCGACCATGCCTTCGAGCCCGGCGCTGTCGCGGTTCGCACGGTTGCCAGCGCGGGTGTGACACCCTGGCGATCGCTGATCAGCGGATTTTCCGTGACCCTGGGGCGGCGCGGAAGAATGGGAGGCTTTGAAGCGATACAGCGTTTCGTGGTCGAGATCGTCGCGTGCAACGACCCCTATGCGATGGTCGTCGGGCGCATCCGAGACGGGGAGCCATTGCCTGGGTTCGACAGCTACACGACGGCCACCGTTCATCCAACCGGCGATCCGCGCGCTCGCGCGCTCTTTCAATTTTGCGGAGCCATTCTTGCGAGGGACCCGGCCTTCGCGCGATTGAAGGAGGTGGCTGCAGCGATCAAAGAGATCAAGGGTGTGGACCCCAGCTTCGCGATACTGTGCGTCTTCGTAGGCTGGAAAATCGGCCTCCATCCGCAGGACTCGTTGTTTCATTTGGGACGCGCGGCCGGCTGGGTTGCGCACGCGATCGAACAATATCAGGCCGGCGAAACCTATCGCCAGCCTGAAACGTACCAAGGAGCGCTTCCGGTCTGACCGAGTAGCCGCAAGGATTGACGAGTTGGATCAATCTTGACGGAATTCAATCCTGCGTCAAACTGACCGCCGATCAATGCTGCGGCTATTCGAAGTAGTGCGCGACGAACGGGAAATCGGCAGGTGGAATATGACACAGGCAGATAGGACTCAGGACAAGGTCATCGTTCTCGTTCCGACCGGAATGCTCGGCGCCGGTGTACGGCGCGAGCACATTCGTTACGGTATTGCCGCCGGCGCTCAGGCCATCGCGGCGGATTCCGGCTCCACAGACAGCGGCCCTTCGTATCTCGCCCGAGGCGTCTCGAAAATGAACCGAGAGTCGATCAAGCGAGACCTGGACATTCTGATGGACGAGGCGTTCAGAGCGAAAATTCCCCTGCTCATCGGCACGTGCGGCACTTCCGGCACCGACGCCGGTGTCGACTGGACGCGGGACATTGCCATGGAAGTGGCTCGCGACTTGGGCATTGCACCGAAAATTGCCTGCCTCTACAGTGAACAGACTGCGGCCGATCTCGTATCGAAGAACGGGCGCGGCAAGATAACCTCCCTACCGCCCATGGGCCCCGTCACCGATGAGGTGCTGGAATCCTGTGAACACATCGTCGCTCTGATGGGTCCGGAACCCTATGTGGCGGCCCTGCAGGCGGGTGCAGATATTATCCTGGGGGGGCGCACCACCGACACCGCGGTTCTGGCGGCAGTTCCACTACTCATGGGCGCCGGCGCCGGACCCGCCTGGCATGCCGCAAAAGTTGCCGAGTGCGGGGGTCAGTGCACGGTGAACCCGCGATTGGGCGGCGTTCTCATGCGCGTCGGCAAAGATGCATTTGAAATCGAGCCGCTTGATCTCGGCAATCAATGCTCCCCCGAAAGCGTATCGGCCCACATGCTGTATGAATCCAGCGATCCCTATCGGCTGACGGAGCCGGGCGGCGTGCTGGACGTTTCGAGGGCCGACTATCGATGGCTCGACGCCCGCGCGACCCGCGTGACAGGCTCGCGGTGGGAACCGATGCCCTACACCATGAAGTTGGAGGGGGCCCGCGGCGGCGATTTCCAGACCATGATGTTCATCGGAATCGAAGACCCCGACGTCCTCGCCCATTTGAATGAGTTTCACGATACGCTGCAACAGGTCCTGACTGACCGCATCAAAACGACGTTTGGCGACGAAGCATCGTTCTTTGACGTGTCTTTGCGGCTTTACGGTTGGAATGGGACTTCGGGGCGGCCCGTGCCGGCGAACACACCGCCGCCGCGGGATGTTGGTGTGATGTTCGTGGTCACGGCGCGCACGCAAGATCTGGCCAATCGTATGGCGAAGGCGTGCAACCCGTACTTCTTTCACATGCCGTTGCGGCCCGGTATCGAATTGCCGAGTTACGCGTTTCCCTTCACCCCTGCTGAAATACCTCGCGGCCAGGTTTATCAGTTTCTTCTCAACCACGTGGTTCACACGAAGGACGGCTTTGAACTCGTGCGCACCAAATGGACCGATCTGGCGGAGACGACCATCAAGGTGCCTCAAAATGCCAAAGATTAGCGACGTCTGCCGTCACGTTCGTTCCAAGAACGCCGGTCCCTTCTGGGTGACCGTTGATCTGTTCTTTCGCGATGAGGAACTCTTCCGCCGCTATCGAGACGCGCCCGCGCTCGGACCGGAACTATTTGAGCGTCTCTACGGCACGGACCCCGGCCTCGTCAAGCGTCTGCCGGTGGACACGCTCCGCGTGATCAAAATTTCATTTCCACGCGCGAAGCCACAAGGTTGGATGGGGGAGCGCGACATGCACGCCGGACAGTACTACGCTCGGTTACTCGACGTCGACATCGGCTAGTCCATCGGCGCGTTATGGCCTCCGCGGCCTGTCGCGGTCCGGTCGGATGTGTGCCGAGATCATGTCTTGTAAGAGTCATCGATGCGATCCAGTTTTCGCAGCAGTCCGGGCCAAGCCAAGCACCCGCCCAGCGACCGTGTCACCACCCGGCTTTGTTCCTGAGCGGTTCGGATGAGCGCCGAATCGATCGAGACCAATTCCTTGTTCCCCGCAAGGGCGCGCACTTGGATCGTGCAAGCGGCTTCGAAGATGTACATGGCCAGAAAGGCGTCCGCGATCGTCTGACCTACGGTCAACAATCCGTGATTGCGAAGCATGAAAAAGTTTTTTGAACCCAGGTCGGCAATTAGCCGCGCCTTTTCTTCGTCGTGAAGTGCGACGCCCTCATACTGATGGTAAGCGATGCTCGAAAGAACAAACATGGATTGTTGCGATAGCGGAAGGACACCTTCTTTCTGCGCGGATACAGCGACGCCATTCAGAGGAGGTGAACGTCGTGTGGCGTCAAGCTTGATCACCACCATCAATGTGGTGCGCCCATCGTCTCACCGCGGTCAAGAACGCTTCACAAATCTTTACCTAACCCACAACGACCGCACACGCAGGTCGCCCAGAATGGCTCCGTGAACCTCCCCAACCGTTACAAGGACTGACCATGACCACTCCCAATCCGATGAACCCCGGCAAGCGGTCGTTCCGCAGCCTTCTCTTCAACCGCTCCACCATCCTCTCGTTCGTGGCGGGCGCCGCCGTCGCGGTGGCCGTCGGTGTCTCCGCACAAGTCGCCGCCATGGGCGGCTGGCATCACGGATCGATGCTGGACGGCACGCATAGCGCAACCGAGGTGAACGCCCACGTCGACCACATGCTCAAGCACTTTTACGTCGAGATCGATGCCACCGACGCCCAGAAGGCGCAGATCGGCCCCCTCGTGAAACAGGCCGTCACCGACCTCCTGCCCCTCCACACTCAGGCCCACGCCGCCCATCAGCATGCCCTGGACGCGCTGTCTCAGGCGACCGTCGATCGGAGCGCACTCGAGGCCGCGCGCGTGGAACACCTGCAGCTTGCCGACCAAGCCTCCAAACGCCTGGTTCAGCTGATGGGTGACGTGGGCGATGTGCTCACGCCCATACAACGCAAAGCATTTTCCGATCATTTGCAGCAATTGCACGGCATGAAGCATTCGTAGGGCCCTGGTGACGGGACCGAATTGGCTCTACAGTCACCGCCACCATGACCGAGCGCATCTTGGTGGTAGAAGACGACCCCCGCCTGGCCGACATGCTCTCAGAGTATTTGGGTCAGGCGGGTTTTCGCGTCACAGTTGCGCCCTTAGGGAGAGCGGCGCTCGAACGCCTGTCTGCTGCCGAGTATGACGCCCTCGTTCTCGATCTGATGCTGCCCGACATGGACGGCCTGGATGTGTGCCGGCAGCTGCGGACCACCTCCGACACACCTGTCCTCATGCTGACCGGGCGCGGCGACGCGATCGATCGGATCGTGGGCTTGGAAATCGGTGCCGATGACTACCTGCCGAAACCCTTCGAACCACGGGAACTGCTGGCACGGCTGCGAGCCATTTTGCGCCGCCGCGTGAGCGGCAAAACACTCTCGGAGCGACCCTTGCGCTTCGGCAGGCTGGAAATCGATACCGCCGCCCGGGCGGTGCGCCTGGACGGTGAGCCCTGCGACCTCACGGGCTACCAGTTTGACCTATTGGTGGCGTTGGCCAATAGAGCGGGTCGTGTGTTGTCACGCGACGTTCTGATGGATCTGGTGAAGGGAGAGCATTTGGAAGCCTTCGACCGCTCGATCGACGTGCATATGTCGCGCATCCGGGCGGCCATCGAGAACGATCCGAAGAAGCCGCGGCGGGTGATAACCGTGCGAGGTGCGGGCTACGTGTTCGCCAAGGTGCAAGACTGATGTTGCGCCTTTACTTGAGATTCTATCTCGCCCTGGTGGTGAGTCTCGTCCTGTTTGTGCTTGCGACCGCTACTCTGTGGCATTTCACCGGCGGTTCCTCGGAGCAAGCCGGCATCACATTGGGACGAATCATCCAAAATATTCTTCCGCCGGCGACAGCGCCGGCCGTTGAGCAGCAAGAATCCCTTCGACGGCTGGCCGTTGGGCTCAAGGGGGATGTGACTCTTTTTGATAGAGACGAGAAACCGGTCGCCTTCATCGGTCAACCGCTCCCCGCCCCCGGCGCGAACCGTCACAAGACGCTGGGACTGGCCCACTGGAGGGGCGCGCCGATTTCGTATGTTCACCTAGCCGACGGTCGTTGGGTGGTAGCCAGCGTGCCGATGGGTTACGGACAAGCGAGGGCGGTATTCCACCTCATACTGGTGTTGCTGGCGTTGGCGATCGGCGTGGCGGCCTACCCCCTTGTGCGGCAGATCAGCGGGCGTCTGGAACGCCTGCAGCGCGGCGTCGAATCGCTTGGCGCAGGCGACCTCACGGCTCGAGTCGCCGTCGAAGGACGCGACGAAGTCGCCCGATTAGCCAAGAGTTTCAATCGAGCGGCAGGTCACATCGAGCAACTCGTCCAGAGCCACAAGTCCTTGTTGGCCAACACATCGCATGAATTACGAACCCCATTGGCCCGAATCCGATTGGCCGTGGAGCTCATGAAGGATTCGGTCGATGAAAAACGCAAGATCGGACTAGAAAAAGACATCGCGGAACTGGATTGGCTGGTGGATGAAATTCTGTTGGCGAGCCGGCTTGACGCCGTGACCGACGTGGCGAACGAAGAAGTGGATCTGTTGGCGCTCGCCGCTGAAGAATGCGCTCGCTATGACGAGAGCCAGCTCGAGGGTTCCGTAGCCACCGTTCGCGGTGACCCCCGCCTGTTGCGACGCCTGTTGCGCAATTTGCTGGAAAACGCGCGGCGCCACGGCTCGCCCCCGACACAGGTACGGATCGCCCAGACCGCTGCCGCCGCGACGATTACCGTCTGGGACGCCGGCCCCGGACTACCGCCGACGGAGTTTGAGAATGTGTTTCGTCCGTTCTACCGCCCCGCAATCTCCCGCAATCCCTCCGGATCCGGTTTAGGTCTCGCATTGGTACGTCAAATCGCACGTCGTCATGGGGGTGACGCGATTTGCTCAACTCTCGCCCAAGGGTGCAGTGGTTTCGTCGTAACCCTGCCAACGTGATGGACCCCCGGGCTTAGGTGTTACCACACCGGCCCCTGCGGAATTGTCACGGTTTAGGCTTGAGTTTACTCATGTACCTCAGGTAGGCGATCAGATCCGAGCGTTCCGCGTCTGGAATCGCCGTCTCGGAGAATCCCCGCATGACCATGCCAGGCCAGGTCCGCACGCTCGCGGGACGACGAATGAGCGCCGCGAGGGCCGTCTCCTCCAGGTACTCGGTCGGATTCATGGGAACGTTCAAGTCCGGACCGATCGATCCTGCCCCATTGCCGTTCATCTTATGGCATGCAAAGCAGTTCTTGCGAAACGACTTGAATCCGTTTTGAACATTCGGCGCAGCGTCGTCGGCAGGGTAGATGTTCGGAAACGCGCTGCGCGCATCGGACAGAATCGCAAATGAGACAACCTGGAAAGGCCATTCCTCCCGTCCTATGGCGGATGCCTGCGGGTCTGTCCAAACGAGGTAGAACGGTCCCGCCGACGTGGTTTTTCCGATGAGATCCGGCCAGGGGCTCTTCGGGTCCTCTATCGCGAGATATGCCTTCGATGCCTTGGGGTCGGGACTCAAGAGACGTGTTTTCTCCAGAATGGCCGAGAAGCCGTCCGCGCCATTGCATTGAACCACCGCGAATTCCGGAATGGCCAAACCTGTGAACAGGTTCGCAATGGGAATCGCCTTGAACCGGGTAAATCGCTGCCTGTAGACGCTATCCGCAACGGAAATCGTCTGGATGTCGTGCCGGGACAACAGCTGCGACTGGGAAAACACGAGCCGCTGTTGATCGGCGATGATCGTCAACGTGGCCTGCGCCGCATGCGCAGTCACGGAAGCAATGGCCAACGCCGCCCAGATGAATTTCAAGTTAACTCCAGCGATGATTCTGGATGCGCTACATCGGTTTAGGTAAACTCGCATCCTCGCTGCTAATGTTCCGTCTTTGCGTAACCAACGATATACAACCGTCACGTCTGGTGTCTACTATTTGGCCCGCGAACCCGCTCAACGCCGGCACATGCAGCCCAACCCATTCCCATCGGTGCCCGAAAACTGAATGAACGATTCGAACTCAACTTCCAACCCCGCCTCATCACGTGTCACGCTCAAGCTCAAGGGTGCGGCGCGCAAATCCGGAGAGGACAACAAGGCGCCGCCTATTCCGCAGCCGAACAGCAAACCTAATGTGAAGCCCGGCGCTCACTGGTCGGACGAATACAAGAGGCGAATGCAGGCGGATATGGACAAGCTGACGGGTAAGTGACGCAATCTTCGCCACCGTTCCGGGCGACCGTGGCGACATCGGCTGCGCGGTGAACCTATAATCGACGCTCGAGACGCACAGTCCAAGGGCGCAGATGGCTGACCAAATGCTGGTATTTTACGGCTCGTACCGCTCGAATCGGTTGGGTATCCGGCTGGCCGACTTTGTCGTCGGCGGATTTCGCGCGCGAGGGGAGTCCGCCGAGCTCATCGATGCGAAAGCTGTCGGGCTTCCAATACTCGACCGGATGTACAAGGAATATCCGCCGGGCACGGCGCCGCCTGCAATGGAGACCCTGGCGGCCAAGATTCGCACCGCCCACGCTTTCATTTTTGTCGTCGGCGAATACAACTGGGGCATGCAGCCGGGTCTAAAGAACCTCACCGATCATTTTCTGGAGGAATGGTTTTGGCGTCCTGCCGCGATCGTCAGTTACTCTGCAGGGCGACTTGCCGGAGCTCGGTCCAATGCCCTATGGCATGGGACCCTGTCCGAAATGGGCATGGTGGTAATCTCCAGCACCATCACCGTCGGATCAATCGCGCACACGCTCAGCCCGGCCGGTGAGCCCCAGGGAGAGGCGGGACAAGTACTGGAAAAGGCATTTCCTCGGTTCGCCGAAGATCTCGCGTGGTGGACACAGGCAGCGCATAATCAGCGCGCACTGAGACCGCCTCCGTACTAGCTGGCGGTCGGCATCCGCGACCGAATCACAGCGGATTTTGCGGTGCATAGCGATCTGCCGAAGGCTCGACCGCGGCGTGCGATTGTAGGACACTGTAAAACGCTAACCGACACAGGTCGGCAATCTCTCGCAGGGAGCGTGGCCGTGTCACTCGAACAATCGGCGCAGACACTATCGCGGCGGTCC
>Ga0179592_10000522_pt1 | contig 15338 bp, 17 predicted proteins | sample CZODoug2_1_08_16_FD_148623 | JGI IMG/M metagenome (GOLD analysis project Ga0179592, IMG submission 148623) | Vadose zone soil fungal communities from Angelo Coast Range Reserve, California, USA - CZODoug2_1_08_16fungal (Illumina Assembly) | ecosystem: Environmental > Terrestrial > Soil > Vadose...
AAAAAGACTAGCTATTGCCGTTTTGGCGGACGTTCTAGAAGTTGCTCCGATTACTAACTCTTGGCGTGAAGGGTGAAAACCCGATTGCACTGCCAAAGCGTTTCAGTAGGCGCCTGTACCGAAAAGGACTGCCCGAGGGGTTCGCAATAGGATCTTGATATCCAACCAAAGCGACCACGTTTTCGCATATTGGAGATCCAGACGAACCATGTCGTCGAACTTGAGCCGGCTGCGACCGTTCACCTGCCAGAGCCCGGTGATTCCGGGCTTGGACTCCAGCACGCGACGCCGATGCCAGATCTGGTAGCCTTCCAACTCGTAGGGAATCGGGGGACGCGGCCCGACAAGAGACATGTCGCCCTTTAATACATTGATGAACTGAGGCAGTTCGTCCAAGCTGCTCTTGCGTAGTAACTTCCCTACATTGGTGATACGTGGGTCGCTTTGAATTTTGTAAACGGCATCTTGTGTATGCCTGACTTGGGCCTGATGCGCTTCTCCAGCGATGAACCGCTTGACATATTCGCGGTGAATGCGCGCATCGTTGTCGCATTGCATCGATCTGAATTTCAAGAACGTGAACCGCGAGCCGTACCGGCCCACCCTCTCTTGTTTGAACAGGATAGGTCCCTTCGAAGTGAGTTTGATGGCCAGGGAGATGAGCGCAAATAGTGGGCAGCAAATGATTAGAGCCGCAAGGCTTCCTGCAATATCCATCGACCTCTTCACAAACCGAGAGAATTTCCTCTCCTCATCTCTCTCAAGCAAGTCCGGATAAAGCTCCGTGCTTGCCAACACGCGGAGGCCAGAATCGTCTCCCTTCTCCGGGAAGAAGTGGAACGAGATGTGCAACTGATTGAGCTGTTCTGGATTCAACTTGGACCGCATTGACGCGATCACTTTGGCGGACGCCAAGCTCTCCAGCGCTTTCCAGTTCCCTTCGCCGATCTCCGTGAAAATCACCCCAAGTATGGCACTCTCTCGATACCACCCGGCAAGGTCCGTCTCTCTTGTGGAACTGGAGACTGCCGCCTCTATTTCGGAAAGCGCTTTTTCGCTTTGATTCGCCTGGAGAATGCTTTCTACATGCACAAGCATTAACAGAAAGCACCTGCCAGAACGCTCCGCTCTCTTCCGTTCCCAGCAGAAAATCCTCCGGAACACGTCTTGAGCAAGGACTCTATGCCGACGCCGGTTCGAAGAAATACGCAGTCGAAGAGCAAACTTGGGAAAGCTCGCAGAATTAAATATTTCTCTCAACCCATTTACCATCGGGACTCTAATCCTTTGTCTTGAACGTATAGGAGCCTGACAGAGCGTCGAATCCTCTGGGATCCGCGGTGCACACATGCAGGGTGGAAGCGGCCGGCAAGCCAACGCAAAACGGATTCATCAAAGAGTTGGCGGATCGCGACAAGGTCTTTCCTCATTTCAAGGCTGCAGTGGAAGCCGAATTTTTTGGCCCGCATCCAGATGGTCGGGGTTTCTCAATTCCGGATTGAGTGTTTGAATTTGTGACAAGACGGCCTTGTCGTAGTGCCCCAAAGTCGATACACAGAGGTCGCGCAACGTGTCTTTAGGTTGGACCACATAATTGAAAAAACTCAGCGAATTCTCATGGGCACCAGTTTGCAGCAACTCGTGGGGCTGCTGGTCGGCAGTTAAATCCTTCACGCGCTGTGAAGGCCGGGACTCGGAGCCAGTAATCGCTGAAGTAGTGTGGGTATCCTGGTAGACTGCCGCTGACGGTCGAGACGTCCCTGCCACACTACGAACCCCAAAGTAGACCAGGAAACCGCTGCACACGAGGAACAGAACCGACATTTGAAAGTCCCGCCGTCCGAAGAGTCTAAAGAGATTGTCTGTGATCCAGGCGTAGAAAGACTGCAAAGACTGCCTCAGATTGGGAGTAGCTCTGGGTGCCGTCTGGCGAGCTAGAACCGGGGGTGTCGGAGCATGGGGCACCAACGCTAGGTCCAGAGCAGCCTGCCGAATGACTTCGGAATTAATTTGCTTCTGCTGCGTGGCGCAACCCAATGACAGTCCATTGAAGCAAAGGTTGTTTATAAGCCGTGGTATCCCCCGGCTGCGCTCCGTGATGAGCCCGAGAGCCCCAGGGGTAAACAATTCAGGGCCCCCGTATCCTGCTACTTGCAGCCGATGATTGATGTAGCGAACTACTTCGTCGGCAGGCAGGGCGTCCAATCGCGCCTGGATAGCAATCCGTTGACGTAACTGATCCATTTTCGGCCGCGACAATCGCTGTGCCAGTTCAGGCTGCCCAGCGAGAACAATCTGCAGCAGTTTCTTCTCTGCTGACTCAAAGTCTGATAGCAAACGCACGGTCTCCAGGACGGCATCAGTTAAATTCTGAGCTTCGTCGATGAAGATTACGACGGATCTTCCTGCGAGCGTCTCGCGAAACAAGAATTCGTTAAGCTCTGAGTGCATCCGCACGAAATCTTCACCGTCGCTCTTGAGACCTAAATCGTTCATCAAGTAGCGGATAAACTCCCGGGAATCGCATTGAGTTTGGAACAGGAAGGCGCTGTTGACGTGGCCCCTCCAGCGCTGCAGGAGCTGGAATAGAAGTGTGGTCTTGCCCATCCCCGGTTCCGCGACAAGAGAAAGAAAACCGCGATTCTGTTCAATCCCGTAGAACAAGGAAGCAAGAGCCTCACGGTGCCCGGGGCTGAGGTAAAGGTAGCGTGGGTCCGGGGTCACTCCAAACGGCTGCTCACGCAGTTGATAGAAATCGAGGAGCATTGGTTCTATTTGTCATTCCTTGGAAATGGCGCAACTACAAGACAGGAACGATTCGACTTCTTCCGTCGCCTCAGCCTCCGCCCTCGCAGATAGTTGTTTGGGAGAGAGGCATCTCAGGTCGGGCTTGGTTCCCGCGCCGTGGCACCCGACGCCCATCAGAACAACCAATGGGCCCAAACGCGGTACGTGGCTGAGGACCAACTGTGCCCCCTTCCTTGGCACAAGACGTTCTACCGACTCAACCACCTCCGTCTGGCTTACCCGCCTTGCGCAACGTGCAGGTTAACTGGATCAATTCGGACTGGCTGGGATTGCCGTTGACAAGTCGATCCGCGCCTCAATCGCAGCAGGCCTTGTCGGGTGCACGCCACTTATCCAACTGCGATCAATTTCGACTGCGACCGAGCGCTGTAGCAAGCTTACGGATAGAACTAGCTTCATTCCAGACTTGATTCGGACAATGATTCCGGTCATGCCGCGCAGAGGCCCCTCCTCAATTCGTGCTACCTGGCCCACCTGCAGGTACGGCCAAGGCATCGTCACAAGACCATTCCTTACGACACGCTGAATGGCAACGATCTCTTCCTCCTGGACTGGAATGAGTGTTTTGCCGGCACCGACGATCTGGATTACTCCTGGCGTCATCAGAACGGGCAAGCGGTTGCAAGGGTCCATGCGGCAGAAGAGATACCCAGGGAATAGCGGGACTTCGACTTCCTTTTTGCGATCGGACCAGTGACGAGTGTATTTGCTGACAGGCAAGAGGCATTCGTAACCGGCGTTTTCCAGCAGCAGGGTCGAACTCTTCTCTCTGCCAGTTCTGGCCATAATCGCGAACCATGGCCACTGTTGATGATTGCGAATACGCATAATGACTCCGCTTGAGAAGCTACCGCCATAAGAGCCCCAAAACCTTTCGGGCCCTTGTGCGTCGCAGGCTTGGGCTCCCCAACAACATCCGCCAACTGGGACCAACTTTCCTGTCAAGGGGAGTCCCGCCCGTGCTCAACCGTATCGTGAGAGGAACGCCTTAACAATCCGGTCTAGACCTTAAATACCGCAGCGGATTATTCCCGAAGCAATTGTGAGATTATTTTTCGTCGTCTTCCCTAAACGTCGGGTGAGTTGGACGGGACTTTTTAAAGGATGTCTTCCTTGGAATAGGTGGGCTACTGACCTGGGCTAACGTGTTTTCCCCATGTAGCGGCTCGCCCCGCCTCAATTACGATTCGCCACGAACATCCAGACACGATATCACTCGGGTATTCCCCTTACTCCATTTCCATAATTCCACTGATTGCCTCCCCGGCAAGGGGCTGACTATTCTTGGGCGAACCCGGCGCAATCATGAAGAAAACGGTAGACCTCCATTTGACTCGGCGCCATGCTTTTTGATTCGCCAGCTTATTTCCTGTTCCTCATACCAGTCGTGCTGCTGTACTGGCGTCTCAGTCATCGCGGCCAAAACATTTTCCTCCTCCTCGCCAGCTACTTTTTCTACGGTTGGTGGGACTGGCGTTTCCTCGCGCTCATGATTGGCAGCACCAGCGTGGATTTTCTGATCGCGCAGAAAATTGCCCCCACCCGTTCGGACTTTAACAGAAAAAAGTGGTTTGTTTTTTCGCTTGTCTTGAATTTCACTATTCTTGGGGTTTTCAAATACTTCGATTTCTTCGCAGGGTCTTTCTTGGGCGCTCTGGACAGGTTAGGTGTTCACAATATTCCATTGCCGTTGATTCGCATTCTTCTTCCACCGGGCATTTCGTTTTACACCTTTCAGGAAGTCGCCTACATCGTGGACGTATATAAAGGCAGGATTGAGGCTTCCAGATCTTTCTTCGATTATGGTCTGTTCATCAGTCTGTTCCCTCACTTGATAGCCGGTCCGATACAAAGGCCAGGGCATCTGCTTCCGCAGGTCCAAAGGGAGCGCATTTTCGACGCCGATCGATTTTTCGATGGCATAATGCTGATTTTCTCGGGTCTCATCCGCAAGTGCGTGGTCGCAGACAATTGTGCGGTTCTGGCAAATGCGGTCTTCGGCGGACAATTCGGCCCCGCAAACTTCTGGCTTGTACTCCTTGGGACCTACGCATTCACCTGGCAAGTCTACGGGGATTTCAGCGGTTACAGCGATATTGCCCGCGGCAGCGCTCAATTGCTGGGTTTCCACTTTATGGTCAATTTCCGCCAGCCCTTCCTCGCCAATCGTCTTCAGGATTTCTGGCGTCGCTGGCACATCAGCCTGAGTACCTGGCTTCGTGATTATTTGTATATTCCGCTCGGCGGAAGCGCGCATGGCCAATGGAAAACCGCGCGCAATCTCTTTATCACCATGGTTCTCGCCGGTCTCTGGCACGGCGCAAATTGGACTTTTGTCGTCTTTGGTGCCATCCATGGTGTGGTGTTGGCTGTCGAGCGGTATTTTTTTTCAACCAAATCTAAATCTGGAAGTGTATACCTTCCCCAGCGTTCCGTCGGTTTCTTCTCCCTTTGGGCGCAGAGAATTCTTACTTTCAACGTTCTTTGCTTAAGTCTCGCTTTTTTCCGGGCGACCTCGCTCACTTCTGCGGTGCAACTACTCGCGGGGTTGTCCAGTTTCGCTTGGCGGAGTGAGTACGCTTCAGCGTTCTTCATGCTCTGCCTTTTCTCTATCCCTCTGTTCGTTGTGGATCTGTTGCTGGAAGCCGGCAACCAAGAATATCCATTCGCAACGTCGCCTTACGCCGTTCGAACCGCCCTCGCTGCTGCCGCACTTCTCGTGCTGACACTTTTTTCGGGGAGCAATCTCAATGCCTTTGTCTACTTCCAGTTCTAAGCCTGGCGCCCTCTTCTACGCCAAACTCCTAGTCGGAATCTGTGCTCTGCTCATCGTTGCTTTCGAGTTCTTCAGTGATTTTCTGCTCAAACACCACTCCGAAACTTATGCTCGCGTTTCGCGCCAATACGCCGAAGCCATCAGGATGCGTCCCGCAAAGCCCGGGGAGCCGACCTCGGTTCTAATGATAGGCAACTCTCTGCTGTTAGAGGGAGTCGATGTGGAGCGTTTGAAGAAATTGACCTCCAGCCAAATGCACATCTACCCCATCTTTCTTGAAGCCACTGGGTACTATGATTGGTTCTATGCGTTGCAGCGCCTTTTTCGCGAAGGGGCGAAACCCCAGGTCGTGGTTCTCGGTGTTGGAGTAAATAGTTTCCTCGCAAACAGCGTGCGCCAGGACTACGTTCCATTGATGTTATTTGATATGCGAGATTCTCTCGCAGTGGCGTCCGATCTTAAGATGGATCGGACAGCGACCAGTAACCTTTTACTGGCTCATTCGAGTGTCTTCTGGGATACACGTACTGTCCTGCGAACGCAGATTCTCCGTTACGCTGTTCCCCATTACACCGAGCTCGTCTTGCTCTTAAAACCGCAACCGGCTATCCTGCCGCCCCGCCAGTTCCAGACCACAGCGAATTCTCGGTTGGGGCGCCTCCGTGAATTATGCGAAGCGCATGGCGCCAAACTAATTATTCTTGTCCCGCCGACTCCGTCGTCCGAAGATGCGGTCCGCCAAATGACCCTCGCTTCGCGGACGGCCGGAGTGGATACATTGGTGCCGATTGATCCCACGGCGCTCTCTGTCAAGTATTACCAATCCGATGAACTTCATCTCAACTCTGAAGGCGCCCAGCTTTTCACGTCGGCATTGGCAACTTTTCTTCCCAAGACCCTCGATCATGAACCGTTGGCTTCACCGAATTGATGAGCCGGAAGTTACACCTTCCTCATGTCACGAATGATTTTCTCACTCGGCTTTCAACGCGGATGAGTCTTTGGCAGAGGCAGGTTCGAAACTGCGTCTGGCGAACCCCAGTTTGCCCGTGGCTACGACCGTATGGCCCACTGTTGCCACTGCTTCCACCAGCGCCAAATCCTCAATGAACTTAAGCACCCGCAGTTCAATTTCCATTCTGTCTCCGGGGACCACTGGGGCCAGGAATCTCATGTTATTGATGGAGCCAAGCACCAGGAACTCTCCTGGCCGCGTTCCGGTTCCGGTCGTCTTTGAGAAGAGAATAGAAGCCGATTGGCCGATTGCCTCCACAATCAGCGTCCCTGGCATCACGGCGTGCTCGGGGAAATGACCTAGAAACTGGATTTCGTTTCCCGTCACATTCTTTGTTGTTCGGATGCACTTCCCCGGCTCCAGCGAGATAACACTATCGACCATTATCATGGGAAAGCGCTGCTTTAGAACCGCTCGCACTTCTTCAAATTTCATAAGGGCCGCGGCCATTTCTAGTTGTCCTCTCCTGTGAGACTGCTCGACGAACATACCCCAACACATCTCGCGCACATTTGCGTGTAAGCGGCACTGGGAGGCAGACAAGCAGGATTCGAATAAAACGATTGAGACAGGAACGCTTTAGATAGCATACGCCCTTAACGCGACCGTAGAATCATTGCGGTCGCACGCGGCAGAAACCGTGTGCCGGGACGCGTTAAGCCAGCATCGGAGACGAGTCGTGTCACGCGCAGGCCAACAGCCTCCGCCATTTGGAGGGGCTGGCTTTCCTGGTTGTATTCAAAGACGTGATCTCTCTGTGGGGACTCGATGGCTGTGCTGAAGAACACGAGTCCATCTCGTGAAGTCCGGTGAGAGATTACATTGAAAAGCGGTCTCGGATCGGACAAGTGCTCGGCAAGCATCGCGGATATGATCCCTTGGTATTTTCCATTGGTGCACGCGCCGTCAGTCTTCAGTGCATCTTTAACCGCGAAGCTGACCCGACCTCCGTGTCCGGAGACGGCTAGCAGGCGCTTTGCTACAGCTACGGCAGGTGTGCTGATATCGAAGCCATCAATCCGAATGTCCGGTCGCTCCTCCGCAGCCAGAAGGCTCAAGACACCGTGTCCTGAAGCCAACTCAAGGACAGACGCGTTTTGAGCTAATCGCCTCAAGAACTCATCTCGAAACATCGCGATATGCTTGATCATAGATGGCCAGAGTGCATAGATGAGAATGGCAGCCCACATGTAGGGCACGGCATAGCCCTCATCCTCGTAAACCCCGGACATGATTTCTGGCATGCCTTCAGGAGTGTACCTGCCGGCGCGCTCGTAAACCTTCTGGGCCTGAGCGACGCCGAAGCAATACCTCGCATACCCGCATGCCGCATCGTCGAATACCTTCTCCCCGTAGGCTGCCTCCGCCCAGCGTGCCAACGGATTCAACAACCACGAGCAAAGTTCCTTGTTCGCCTCGAAGGTCGCCCGTGCACCGGCCGCTAACGGCTTGGCTTTCCGATCTAGGGCCCCCAGAAATAGTTCCGCATGCTCCATTTGACACCTCGCTTGTCTCATTCCTGTGAAGGCACATGGCGAACGAGACGAACCATCGGACGGATCAGATCGACTCCGTCCCAAGGAGAACTGAAAAGGTGCATCCGGCCCATCTTCACCACTCTATCGACGCCGTTGTGTCCTGCGGCTCGGGCGAACTTCTCTTCTCTCTCGGCGGATTTCACCGCCAGCCCCAGTGTCTGTACTGTTCCATCAAACTTCGATATGACTTCTGAGAGGTCGTCCACCAGAAGGACGCTGAGAGTTCGCCCCTGCGTGGGCTTTGGTATTTCGGTTCCCCTCCCCAGCAAGATGGTCCAATCCGGCGAGGCAGAAAACACGGCGCGGTTCGCGGCATCTTCAAGAAGCCACAGCGCACGGGCCAGACAAATCTCTGAGGTCAACGAGGGTTCGATTTGCCCGCGCGGATGCGCGCGGTTCTCCTCTTGCAGGGCCTGTCTCAGATCGTCCACGAACTCATCGGGATCGCATCCGGCACCTTGCTCGAGAAATAATGTTTGAGGCGAAGAACAGGATCGTTGCTCAAACTGCCACACGTCCCGTGCAACGCGCCGGCACCAGGACAACCGTTCAGCTCGATCGCCCCACGTCTCGGCGTCCATCGCCGCAACGGAAAGCCGTGGGCCGAAGACCACGACACGCGCCCAATGAGGAAAAGGCAGCTTGCGCACTTGCGAAACCGCCTCCGCACCACCCCAAATCATGGCTCCGTCCACGGCCTGCGCCATGGCTTCGTGCATATCCGTGCGCGAACGATCGAAACTCGCCATGAAGGTGCGTTCGGTCAACAACCCCCTTCGATCAACCTCTTGAAGCTTCTCCATGATCTGCTGTGTTATCTCGACTAAGCCGCCGGGTACACGGACCAGACAGACATTGCCGCCGAGCAAGGCACACGTAAGAGACAGGATTGGCTGGATTTCAACATTCCCAGCTGGCCAATGACCGACTACTCCCAGCGGAAATGCTCGCAGCCTTGCACGTCCATCTTCCTGCCAACCGCCATGCAGAAAATCCGCGCCCAGTTCGCGGAGAAGAATCGGCTCTAAGGTGCCCCGGCGGAGCCAAAGCCGGAGAAACGCCAGCCCTGGAACTTCGCGCAACTCGCGGCTATCCAGTGCCGCGGCCCACTGCTCAAAAACCTCGAGGACTGTGTTAGGAGCAATCTCCTTTTCCCGTGCAATCTCCCGAACTTGCTTCGCCGCCCAGGTAATCTCCTGAGGAGAATGCACTGCCGGGTTCAGCATCAAGTCATTCATGCAAACCGTTACCCTGCCCCTGTTTTTGGCGAGTGGTTTCCAGGTTGCCGCATCCGCGGACCTCGGCCTTCGGCACCCTTCCCGCAAAGCGGAAGCTGGTGCCGCGCCTTCCACAAGGGCACTCGTTGTAGTCGATGATTTCGGCCATATCCTCTGTCAGCACTAGAAACCCGGGGAAACTGGTCGGCAGCACGCTGCAGACTTGCACTAGGCCCCGTTGTCCGACTGCAACGGGCTCAAGCGTCAGTGGATTTCTCACGACGACCTCTGCAAAGGCGGGCACATGCTTGTTGCCGCGCTCACAATCCGGATAGACGACGCCGACATTCTCGACCATGCCATAGAAGTCAATAATGCGATCGGGCGAACAGCCAAACACCGACGCCACCCCGGCGATGAAGACATCTTTTGTGACCGCTTCCCGCTCCAAACGTTTCCACCCGCCGCTGTGCAGCACACGTACGTTGGGAATGTCCAGGGTGACGCCCTTGCGCTGTAGAGGCTGAACAAGCTGGGTCCAGATAACGTAGGTAAATCCATAAGCCAGGACCTCGGTCTCTCTCCACTTTCCAGCACAATCGAGAAGTTTCTCCAGATCGAGATTTGTATTTCCCCCCAGGTCACGACGCAAACAACAAATCACTTCTGTCGCAAAGGACCCTAGACCTTGAATGGCCGCCCCCCGTGCCCCCATCTCAGCCTGCGTATTTATGTTTTCTGATATGTCGATCACCAGGTAAGGCCTGCGTGCCGGTCCGATGAAATCCTTGATGATAGTGGTAACGCCTTTTGTCATCCGCTTGGCAGTCTCCGCATCGAGAACCACACGGCTTGGCACCTGGCCCGTAGTTGCACTGGAAGTGAGGATACGCTTGACCTCATTGGCGTTGACCAAAGCCAGTGGTGGATTCGACTTGAAGGCTCCGACGGGCAGGTATGGCAGATCGGCAAGTGTGTGTGCCGTATGAAAATCCACAGGCCAGTGTTCCGCGTAGTTGCGAAACCGCAGATTCCGGTCGCAGGCGTAAGCGAGTTCCTTCTTCAGCAGCGCGAGCAGGGAGTCGCGTCGTTCCTTCGGATCCAACCCATAAAGCGGTGCTGCCAACTGGCTCTCGATGCCCCGCGCGATTTCCACCGGTATGCTCATGCCATCGTCCGTAACTGAGATCGGGCAATCTTGCCGTTTTCCGTTTTGGGTAACTGAGGGACCACTCTCACTGAGACACAGGTCCATTGAGGGGGAAGTGCGCGCCGAACTCTTTCGGCAACAGTGCTGGCGCCGTCGTCCGAAACGATGAAGAGCGCGAGCGCTTCTCCGGCTTCTGGATGCTGCGTCGCTGTGGCAGCGCACTCGTAAACGCCGGGGACGGCTGCCACCTTCGTTTCAACTTCCCCAAAGCTGACTCGGACACCGCGAATCTTTATGAACTCGCTAGTGCGCCCTTTGATCCACAGGTATCCCTCATCGTCACGGCAGGCGAAGTCGCCCGTCTTGAGCCAGCCGTCGCCAAACTTCCGCTCCGTTGCTTCAGGGTCATCAAAGTATCCTGAGCAGACTGACGGACCACGTACCTGGATCTCGCCGGTTTGCCCTGCCGGTAGTTCGCGCCCATCGTCACCAACGATGCGAATCATCAGATTGTCCATCGGCAGTCCGACGCTGCCGAGCTTTTCGCCCAAGCGATCCGGCGGCACATAGGAAATTCGGGCTGTGGCCTCGGTCTGGCCATACATGACAAAGAATTCTGCTGTTGGCACTACTCTGTGTATCTCCCGGACACTTTCAGGGGCAAGCGCGCCCCCCGCTTGAAGAAAGCGCCGCAGTTCGGGCAACTGGATGGACCTGAAGTTCGAGCGCCGGAGAAGGATGTTGTATACGGGTGGCACACCTGCGAACGTCGTACAACCGTAGGTATTGATCGCGCGCAGGACTTTGTCAGGAAACATGAACCTCGAGTCGTATACAACTCCACCCCCCTGATACAGATGGGAGTGCATTACGCTTGCGCCAAAGCAGTAACTCACTGGCATGATCAGCATGGCCTTTTCGTCCGACCCCAGACCCTGACTTCGGACAATTGCCTCTGTGTTCGCTCTCAAGTTGCCATGGCTGACCATCACAAGGCGCGGTACCCCGGTGGAGCCCGAGGTGGGCATCAAAACTGCGAGCTCTTCGTCCGTACACGGCACCGGCCGCAACGAATTGGCAGGGCAAGCATCGAAATTGCCATCGATTTGCGCAACGCTATTCTTTCTTGCCCAATCACAGTGGACTCCCTTGGCAACCCACACGGTTTTTGCGCGGGCTCTCGCGGCGATCGATTCCCCGGTCGTTGCGAGCGCGCGCTCATCCACTAGCACGGGTACCAGCCCCGCATACATGGCCCCTAAGTACGCCAGCGTACTTGCAGGACTCAAACCGCAACTGATCAGCACCCGGTCGCCTGCTTGCAGACCGGCCGACAGAAAACCAGCCGCGAAGCCGACAATCAGACCGGGAACTTCCTTACCAGGAAGGGTTTGCCCAGTCGCCGCGTCAATCAGATGAGAATTCTCTCCCAGTCGCCGGAGCAAGCGACCCGCGAAGTTCGAATCATTAGACGCGCACACCTTGGACCTTGCCGAGCTTGGATTGAACGACTCTGCAGATTTCTTTCACGTTTTCCATCGCCATTAGGTCATCTACGTCGAAGCTCAGCCCGAAGGCGCGCTCGAGGCTGCTGGCTAATTCCACATGCCCCATAGAATCCCACGCGGGAATGTCGTTTGGCGTCGAATCGAGAGTAATGGTTTGTGGATCGATGTCGAACGTAGAGCTAAAGGCAGCTTTCACTTTCGCCAGCAGTTCTTCCATGATTAGATTCCCTTTTTCTCTCCAATCGGTATGTTCTTCAGCCAAGGTGGTTCCGTCGCTGGACCTGTATGATCCTTACGGAGAGGTACGGCCCTCTTGAACATGAGGCAGCGGCTTACGCTGAACGCTCGCACCTCCTTCCACTTATTGGTCACTCGAGTGCACCACTGAGCTGGAATATTGTCAGCCCAGTAAAAACCATAAGCTCTTGTGTAGCCTTTCGAACGAAGAGCTAGCATCGCGCTATTCTGGAAAGCCGCGGATATGCCCCCTTTTCTTTCATCAGGTGCCACAAATATATCGAAGGTATAGATGTGGTCCTTCGACCAACTCCTAAACCCAAACCGTTGGAGATCCTCATGCAAACCACGGGGGTCGTCTGCAGTTTCTGAAACGTAGTGCCACGTGTCGCCAACAATTACGTTGTCCCGTGCCAGGGCATATCCGCCACATCCCTGCTTCAGGTAATTCAAGGCCTTTAGGTACCGGCTGTTGACCGCAAAACGATAGATACCAGACGAAAGCATGTCTTTGTCAATTTCAAGCAGTTTCAGCTTTGCGGTCGCAAGCGGCTTCGAACGCTCCGTCAGCTCCGACAAGTCCTTCTCAACAACTATAGCTGTCCGCTTGAAAAACAATACTTCCTTAAAAAGGGAACTCCACCCATTTGACCTGACGAGCTCACCGATTTGAGCTATGCGCATTCTGACGTCGTTCAGCATGAGGACCTGTTCCCCTGCAACAACGCCATGGAAGTTGGCATCCGACCTGCGCTCGCTGGACTCTCGCTCATTTGGGGGTGTCCTTGATAGATGCTGAAACTAGGCCCTACGCTGATTAAGCAGCACTCTTTTTTCTTTGTGCTAAGCAAGAACTTCCCATGGCTTCGAATTGGAACCTCGCCGTCGCACAGCAGAATCCCGGCAAGTCCACGCTGCGGAAAAACGTCCTGCCCATCAAAGGGCACGACACCCATAGGTACCTCCTCTCGTTCGCCGCATGGTTATACAGCATGTCGCGGAGGCCGACCTGCATCGTGCGGGAGAGGTCAAACAGTTTCAAACAACCGGGCTCATCCGGGGCCTTAATTTCCCTTCTAACGGCCGAATATTGGTCTGTTCTGCTATGGCTATCAAGGAGGGCTAAACTGTAATCCTTGGTAAGGTAAGAACCCGATGTGCGCAATGTCGCGGCAGCCGCCTCTCATAGGAACCGTACTCATTTGCGAGTCGCTATCCTGGCTTGCTTAAACCGTTCACAAACCCTCGAAGGGATCCCGCATTCCCAGGAGTATGTTTTCTTAGTGTTTCTTTACCCTTCTTCACTAGCCATGGCAAATTCCCTGCCTCGGACCTGCACAGAATGTCCAGGATTTTGCCAATCCCCAGAATGCTGATAAGTAGAAGGGATCGTTGCCCCGGACACTTAAGTTGTTTTCTATGGTTGAGATACCTCTACCAGATCGCGGGGCTGCCAGTGGGCAGCAAATTGCACACAGACTTTTGATATTGCGACTCCAAGTCTGTCCCCCACATGGCACGTCAACAAGAAAGGTTGGGTACCAGTACGGCGAAAGACCTTGGTGTACTTTGCTACCAGCATCACAATGAGATGCTTCTAAGACTTCTAAGTGAGCCTGCGGAGGGGGTGCTGTACGCCTGCCAAGAGCCCGGCTGTTTGGTCCGATATGATAGCTCGCATGGATACTTCATCGACACAGGAGATGCGGAAATTATCGAACAAGAAATTACCCCTCGGGTCAGCTGTCCCAATGACGGGCAACTCATGTATCTCGCTGAGGTGATTCCTCAAAGAAGCGACTTCCGCCTGTGGAAATGCCCGGAATGTAACGGGAGCCGCACTAACGAGGAGACTTCGGGCGGGCTCGAAAAAAAGATGGGAGCGTAAGCTCTATGTATCACTTTCTGGCCAGATTGTTAAGAACCGTGGCCTCTCGCGGTTAGTAGGGCTTTGCCCACAGCTCCACCCTTCTGGACAGTTCCAGACCTACAGCAAACCTTCCCTCGGACACGCGCTGGCAGTAGATGATCCGCGCTTGTAAGCGCATGCCCTCCTTTGCCGAGTCAACCAGCACTCGCTGTCCAGGCTGCAACTTCTGCTCCATGAAAACACGTGCGCCGTGGGCGCTAACGTTTTCCGTCAACGTCCTTTCTTTAAGCTTTGCTTCATCCTGCAGGCAAACTTCTACGCTCACTATCCTCGCGATCCGTTTCTCGGATCGGCCATTCGACATAATCCCCCTGGTGCCAGAGACCTTGCGGGCCCTAGGCAGCATGTTCACTCTTAGGCCGCGCTCCTTGCCGATAGGCACCTTTGTACATACACGTGACGTAATCTGGTATTGCTACGAATCCCCCCGCTGAAATGTACCTCGTCGCAGCTTCGCATCGAAGAATTCAGTCCCGGCGCTGGAGCACTGCCTCCCTATCGCATGTCAAACGCTTGGCTAACACCGTCAAGCTTCGCGTTCAAGCGGAGGGAAACCGTAATTTCCCAGCAGGTGATTTCCTTAGTGCGCTCTAGTACTCGGCTTATTTACTGTTCCCCGGCAATTCGTGTCTTGATGGAGAAAGTTACTTCTGCAGCGCGGCCGCCCGCTCCAGCAGCTTTGCGCGCCTGAGTTGCGACTAGCTGTGGCTGTGCCACTGTCGACTCGTTATCTCGACGGCTCACCAGCGCCGTGCTCTTCCGCGGTCGAAGAACACAGCCTCTTGTGTTCCCGAGCAGTCCGGCGGCTCTGGATAGTTCTGCGGCACACCAATGTGGGCCTTACGATCATCCTCTGCATCAAGAGCGTGACGGAATCTCAAGTCAGGCAATGGACGTGCTGAGTGCAAGGCTAGAAAAGAAAACTGCCAACAACTTTACAACAGGCGGGAACAGGCGGGAACAGGCGGCTCAACTGACTTTGCGTGACAGCCTGCGACAGAAGGGTTAAGTGGAGCCGAGAGTGGGAGTTGAACCCACGACCTGCCGATTACGAATCGGCTGCTCTACCACTGAGCTACCTCGGCCCTTGATACTAAAGGACTTACGGCTCCCTGTAAAACAATCCGAGAATTTTGCGTTGTTCTTGCGTTGTAGTCTA
>Ga0179592_10000523_pt1 | contig 15338 bp, 10 predicted proteins | sample CZODoug2_1_08_16_FD_148623 | JGI IMG/M metagenome (GOLD analysis project Ga0179592, IMG submission 148623) | Vadose zone soil fungal communities from Angelo Coast Range Reserve, California, USA - CZODoug2_1_08_16fungal (Illumina Assembly) | ecosystem: Environmental > Terrestrial > Soil > Vadose...
TTCGGTGTTCTGGCTGAGGTTCCGCCGCATGTTCGGCTTGTTCGCATTTTTCTACGTGTTGCTGCATTTCACGGTCTACCTGGTGCTCGATCAAGCCGGCAAGCTGGGGGCGCTGTGGGAGGACATCGTCAAGCGCCCGTATATCACCATCGGCATGCTGGCGTTATGTCTGCTGATTCCGCTGGCCGTCACGTCGACCGCAAAGGCGCAGCGGCACCTCGGCAGGCGATGGATCCGCCTGCACCGCCTGGTTTACGTGATCGCAATTCTCGGGGTATGGCACTACTGGTGGGGGGTCAAGAAGGACATCCGGGAACCGCTGCTGTACGTTTGCGGGTTGTCGCTGCTCCTGGGCTACCGGCTTTGGAAGAAACGAAAATCGCGAGGAGCGTCCCGGATCAGCGTCGCACGCGTTGCAAGGACTGATGCATCTTGAGCAGCAACGTTTCGGTGGTCGACCAGTCAATGCAGGGATCGGTGATGGACACGCCATATTCCAACTGGGTCAGATCCTTGGGGATGGGCTGATTCCCCGCTTTGAGGTGGCTCTCGAGCATGAGCCCGACGATCGACCGGTTTCCGTCGACAATTTGCGTTACGCAGTTCTCGGCCACCATGGGTTGCAGACTGGGATCCTTGTTGGTGTTTCCGTGGCTGCAGTCCACGACGATGGTCGGCGGCAAGTTCGCCGCGGACAGTTCCCGTTCCGCCAACGCGATGCTGACGGCGTCGTAATTGACCCTGCCGCCGCCGCCGCGAAGCACGATATGCGCATGCATGTTGCCGCGGGTGCGGAACACGGCCGATTGTCCCTGTTGCGTAATGCCGAGGAAGTGATGCGGATGCCGTACGGACTGCAGCGCATTGATTGAGGCCGATAGTGCGCCGTCCGTGCCGTTCTTGAATCCCACCGGCGTCGACAGGCCGCTGGCCATCTCCCGGTGGGTTTGCGATTCGGTGGTTCTCGCGCCGATGGCCGTCCACGTGATGAGTTCGGACAAATACTGCGGCATGATCGGGTCGAGAGCCTCGGTGCCCGCCGGCAGCCCCAATTCGGCAATGTGGAGCAGCAGGTTTCGCGCAATGGCGATGCCCTTCTCGATGTGAAACGAGTCGTCCATGTCGGGGTCGTTTATCAGGCCCTTCCAGCCGACGGTGGTGCGCGGTTTCTCGAAATACACGCGCATGATGAGAACCAGGGTCGACTCGACCCGGGTTGCCAGCGCCCGCAAACGGCTTGCGTATTCGCGCGCGGCGGCCACGTCGTGAATGGAGCATGGGCCCACGACCACGAACAGTCGCGGATCACGGCGCTCCAAAATCGCTCGCACGGTTTCGCGGGACTTCAACACCGAGTCGGCCGCCGAGTCGGTGAGCGGCATGCGGCGCTTGACCTCCTCGGGCGTTGCCAGCAAATCGCTGGAAACCACATTGACGTTTTGTAATTGATCTTGGGTTTTAGTCACGGCTTCAAGGTCTACATGGAAGTTCGAATGGTCCACAGTTCCGGAAAGAATTTGAGCTCGAGGGCCTTGGTCAGATAGGACACCCCGGCTGTCCCGCCGGTGCCGCGCTTGTATCCGATGATCCGCTCCACCGTCTTGACGTGGGCGAACCGCCAGAGCTGAAACTTGTAATCGAGGTCGACCAGCCGTTCCGCCAGCCCGTAGAGATCCCAATCCTTGACCGAGTTGTGATAGACGCTGAGCCAAGCCGCCGCGACCTGCTTGCTGGCTTGGTAGGGCTGAGCGAAGTCGCGATCGATGGCCTCCGCCGGGACATCGAGCCCACGGCGGCTCAACAACCGCAGCACCTCATCATACAAGCTTGGAGCGCGCAGCGCGCGCTCCAAGACTTCGTGCGTTGCGGGGTCGGCACGGAAGACCTTGATGGTGTCCGCGTTCTTGTTGCCGATCAAGAACTCCAGCATCCGGTACTGAGGAGACTGAAATCCGGACGACCGGCCGAGGGTATTGCGGAATGCGGAATAATCGGATGGAGTGATCGTGGCCAGAACATCCCAGGACTGCTGCAGCTGGGTCTGAATGGTCGACACGCGCGCCAGCATCTTGAAGGTTGGGCCCAGATCGTCCCGCCGCACGCAGTCGATGGTCGAATTCAACTCGTGCAGGCACAATTTCATCCACAGTTCCGAAACCTGGTGAATCACGATGAACAGCATCTCATCGTGGTGATACGACAGCGGACGCTGCGCATCCAGCAATTTATCGAGATTGAGATACTGGGAATAGCTTAAGTGCTCGCTCAAGTCCCAATGGACTTCCTCGTCTGAGAGGTCGACGAAAGGCTTGGCCGTTGGCGTGGAGCCCTCCATGCGTCAACTCTTGAAAACCCAGGCGGGTACGGTGCGCCAGCCTGCGAGTAACTCACGGTCCAGGCGCCGGTATTCCGGCTCCAGCTTCTCGACCAGGCGCCAAAAGCTGGCGGAGTGGTTCATATGTCTAGTGTGGGCCAACTCGTGGATGAACAGATAACGGACAACCTCCGGCGGGAGGAAGACCAACGAGCAGTTCAGGCTCACGGTCCCGCGCGTCGAACAACTTCCCCACCGGGTCCGCTGACATCGGATCGCCACGCGCGCCACCGGATAGTTCAAATCGTCGGCCAACTGCATGAGCTGCGGCACCAGACGCTCCGCCGCCGCATTCTTGAGCCAGCCCTGCAGAAGGTGTCGTGCGCCCCGGTCGTCCGGTGCGAGCACCCGCACCCGCCCGCCGCCCTCGGCCACGCTTCGCTTGGGCGCCCCCTGCCACTCCACGTCGAATCGCTCGTTGGTCAGCCTGAAATCGACCACCTCGGGAACGAGCGCGGCGGGCTCGGCGTGGCACTGCATGGCTGCCACCTTGCGGTCGATCCATGGAGTGAAGCGCTGAACGAAATCGCGCACCGCCTTCGCGCTCACCCCGACGGGAACGACGATCTCGACGCGGCCACCGACATGAACGCGCGCCGTCAGCCGGCGCGCGCGAGGACTTACCCGTACAGCGAATGGGTCGTTGGAGCCCCTAGTCTCGAACAACGATAGCTGCGTGCCTTGTGCGTTCATCGCGCCATATCATAGCAGGTTCGCGCCGACCGACACCGCACTCAAGAATGAACTAATGTCGCGAGCTGCCGCCGGGCGGCCTTGTAATCGGGCGCCATGATCAGCGCCTTTTCAATCCAATTGCGGGCGCCGAGCACATCACCCCGCGACTCGAGCTGACGCCCCAATTCCAGATACGCCTCCGCATGACCCCAGCCCGGCGTATCGATGGTGGTGGCTGACGATTGCTCGAAGAGTTGCGCGGCGAGCTCGAGCTGCTCAAACGCAAGATTGAATTCCGGGGATCCCGGATTTGCCCGCGCCAGAGCGTCGATGGCCGACAAGTACAGCACGCGGGGATTTTTCGGGGCCAGCTTGAACGCGGCGCGGAGCCGGTCGGAGGCTCGCGAGCGATATAGCACCGCCTCGAATTTCTTGTACCTGACGATATTGGAATAGCACGCGGACTGCAGCGCCAGGGCTTCAACCGAGTTACCATCCTGGTCCAATAGCGGCTTGAGCTGATCGATGCACTCGTTGAGCGCCGTCTCGGCGTTGCGTGGGTGTGCCTCCCCCGACAGCAACGCCAGGCGGTAGTCGGCATGGGCCAGATGATAGCGCAGCGCACTGTCCGCCGTGCCGGCCTGCTCCCGGGTTTTCAGCGTCTGAATCAAACTCGCCAGCTCATTGATGTCTTCGGACTGAAAGGCATACAGAATCTGAGCCTGAAGGTCGCCGCCGCGTTGCGCATGCAGGGGCGCGCCCGCCAGGCACAGCAGCAGCGGAAAACTCGCAAATTGCCACGACGCCCGCAACATATAATCAAGATACACCCAAGGTAGTAAAGCTTGCACATCGAACTGATCGATATTGGCTCGAACCTGACGCACGAAAGCTTCTCGGGCGATCGAGCGGAGGTGCTCGAACGGGCCGCCGCCGCCGGCGTGACGCGGCAGATCGTCACCGGCGCGGACCTCGCAAGTTCGCGCGCCGCGTCCGCGCTGGCTGGCGCGCATGCGCAGGTCCTGTGGAGCACCGCGGGTGTTCACCCGCACCATGCGGCTGGATTCGATCCTGCCCGGCGCGAGGAACTGCATGAACTGCTTGGGCAGCCCCATGTGGTTGCGGTGGGAGAATGCGGCCTCGATTACTTTCGCAACTTCTCGCCGCCCGCGGCGCAGCGCGCCGCCTTCATCGCTCAACTGGAAGTCGCCGCGACCGTCGGGAAGCCGGTATTTCTTCATCAGCGCGATGCCCACGAGGATTTCAAGGCAATACTGCGGGAGTTTCACGGCCGGCTCGTCGGCGGAGTGGCTCATTGCTTCACCGGGGGTGTTGCCGAGCTCGAGGACTACCTGGCGCTCGGGCTCTGCATCGGCGTCACCGGCTGGGTTTGCGACGAGCGCCGCGGCGCGGACTTGCGCAGCGCCGTGCCGCGCATTCCGGCCGATCGGTTGATGGTGGAGAGCGATGCGCCCTATCTGCTGCCCCGCGACCTCAAGCCGCAACCGAAGTCGCGGCGCAATGAGCCGATGTACCTTCTGCACATCGCGCGGTCATCGCGCACATCAGGGATCAATCTTTGGAAAGCCTGGCCGCCTCGTCCACGCGAACCGCCGTCGAAGTCTTCGGCCTGCGGCCCTAGTGATTGGTGAAGCTAGAGATTGGTGAAGAGGTGGGGGCTGGGCCGCAACTGCGCGACCAGCCGGTTCCAAGCGTCCATATAGGAAGCATATTCGGGGAAACCGGTCTGGCCGCGGTCGACTGTCGGGAACTCAACTTCGATGCCATCCAGCATGAGCACGTATTTCGGCTTGCCCTTGGTGAACCTGCCGTGATTGGAGAACAGCAGCCGACCTTCCACCGGAACGTCGGCCACCAACGCCTTGACCGCCGCGATGCGGTCGTATAGCGCCGGTTGCGGATTGTCGAAGGTAAATCGGCGGCCGCGACCCATGACCGTCCAATCGCTCATTTGATCGCCGCCGAAGATCAGTCCGGCAACTCGCCGGGTGTCGAGCACCAGCACGCCGCGGGGCGTGAGTAGAATATGATCGATGTGGATGTACCCGCCCATTCCGTCCGGCACCAGTACCTGATGGGCGGCCTCAAAACCGATGCGTTCCAAGCGCGCCAGCAATCCCTTGCGGCGGGAACGGCGCCGGTACGCGCCATAGGCCAGGTACACCAGCGTCCCCAGCATCAGCACAGACACGCCGATTACGATCCACTGCGGGTCGATCCGAATATCGTTCATTCGAGCGCTGCAGCCACAGCTTCCAGAGTCGGCGGCAGATCCAGAAAGTGTCGGGGCAAGCGCAGCAGGCGGCTCAGGGCTTCAGGAATCTCGATGGTTAACCCAAGGATCGGCTCGACCACTTCGTTGAACTTCGCGGGGTGAGCGGTTGCCACCAGCACCCACGGATGATCCCTCCGCTCCTCCATGCTCAAACGGCTGTAGACTTCTGCCGCCGTTGCGGTGTGCGGACACCATTCGCGCCCATAGTGCATGAAGTCCTCTCCGATGCGAGCTCGAATTGTAGCGTCATCGATGCTGACTGCGCTCAACTGTTCGCGTATCGAATCGAGAGTCGGATAGAGCGCACGGATGCGCTCCATATTGCTGGGATTGCCGACGTCCATCGCGGACGCCAGCGTCGCGATGCTCGGCCGGGGCCGCCACGAGGCGCTTTCCAGGAAATCGGGGACGGTGCGGTTGGCATTGTGCGCCAGGATGATGCGGCCTAAGGGAAAGCCCAGCGCGCGCGCCCAAACGGCCGCAAACGCATTTCCCAGGTTGCCTGCCGGAATGATGTAGGAAGGCCTCGCACCCGTGCGCCGTTCGACGTCGAGGCTCGAGGCCACGTAATAAACCATCTGCGGCAGGAGGCGTCCGATGTTGATGCTGTTGGCCGAACTGAAGCGGTGCCGGCGGTTCAATGCGGCATCGACGAACGCCTCCTTCACCAGCCGCTGGCAATCATCGAAGGTGCCGTCGATACGCAGCGAAATGACATTCTCGCCCCAACAGGTCAGCTGCTGTTCCTGGCGCGGGCTCACGAGTCCCTTCGGATAGAGGATCACGATGCGCACCCACGGCCGCCGATGGAACGCGGCCGCCACGGCGCCGCCGGTGTCGCCGGAGGTTGCCACCAGGATGGTGAGCGGCTGCGGTGAGCCGGCTTCCAGCCGCTCAAGGCTCTCGGCCAGGAATCGCGCACCGAAATCCTTGAAGGCAGCGGTCGGCCCGTGAAAAAGCTCGAGCGCGAACAGCCGGTTCTCGCAACCCGTCACGGCGGTCGTCGGCGCGTCTATGTCGAGCGCCGCCTCCGCGATTTGCTTCAGCTGGGGCTGCAGCCGATCTCCTTCAAAGAAACCGCCCAATGCAATGCGGGCTACGTCCGGCAAGGTCGACAGGCCGGCGAGCGCAGCGACATCGGCGCCGGGCAAGCGGTTCGGCACGTAGAGGCCGCCGTCGGGAGCCAGTCCTTGCCGGATGGCTTCGCTCAGGGTGACCGGCGGAGCGCCGCCGCGCGAACTCAAGTAACTCAGGGAGGACATCAAGCCTTCACCACTCGGGCGCCGTAATTCTCCAGCGAGGATATCCAGCAGTCCGACTGCAGGCCATGATGGGTGAAAGCGGCCACCATCGCGCCGCGTACCGCCTCGGCTTGCTGTATTTCAGCCCAGGCGAAGATCGTCGGGCCGGCGCCGGAGATCGAGCAACCCAAGGCGCCGGCGGACATCGCCCCGCGCTGTACGTCCTTGAATCCCGGGATCAAGGAGTGCCGCTGCGGCTCGATGATCACATCGTTGAACGAATCGCGGATCATGTCGAGGTCGTTCGAGTAGCACCCGCTGATGAAGCCGGCGAGATTGGCGGACTGCCAGATGAAGTCCGAACGGCTGACGTCGGTCTTCAGAATGGCTCGAGCCTCGCGGGTGCCGAGGAACATATGGGGATGCACCAGTACGCAGCGCAGCGATGGCGGAACGGGAATCTGCTTCACGCGCGGGTGATCGATGCCGACCGTCAGCACCAGTCCGCCGAACAGACAGGGCGCAATGTTGTCGATGTGCGCGGAGCCGCTGGCGACGATTTCCCCCTCCATGGCGAACTTCAAAAGCTGCAAACGCGGCACGGGCTCCTGCAGCAGCGCATTCGCGGCCACCACCGCCGCCACGGCGGACGCAGCCGAGCCACCCATGCCCGATGCCAGTGGAATCCCTTTGTCGATGTCGATTTCAAATCCGAAATCCAAATTGAGTGCGGCGTGCAGGGCCTGAACCGCGCGCCCCGCGGTATTGCTCGCGGGCGCAACGGGAAGATCGCCGGCGACGCCGGTAATCGAGCGAATCCGGACGAGAGGCTCGTCGATTCTGCGCAGCCGCACGCGGTCGCCCACGGCGTCCACGGTGTGCCCCAGAATATCGAAACCTATGCCCACGTTGGCAACGGTGGCTGGTGCGAAGGCGGTAACGTCGGTAAGCACGGCGGTCCTTGAGGTAAGTCAGATTTTACAGATGCGCGCCCAGATACGCGGATAAGCGCAACAGGTCCGAGAACACTCCGCCGGCCGTTACCTCGGGGCCGGCGCCCGGTCCCTGCACGATCAGGGGATTGTCGCAGTAGCGGCGGGTGGCGAAACGCACGACGTTGTCGGTGAGCGCAATGTTCGCGAACGCATGCGTGGCCTGCAGAGCGTTCAGTCCGACGGTCGCCTTTCCGGCCGCGTCGATGCGCCCCACATAGCGGAGCACCTGTCGGCGCTCCTTTGCGCCCGCGAGCACGGCCGACATCGCGTCGTCGAATTCCGGAAGACGCTCCATGAACTCATCGACGCCGACATTTTGCACCGACTTCGGTACCAATCCCGTCACCTCGACGTCCGACATTTCCAACGTCAGGCCCATTTCACGGCCTAAGATGATGAGCTTGCGCGCCACATCCATGCCGGACAGGTCGTCGCGCGGGTCGGGCTCCGTGTAGCCCTTGAGCTTCGCTGCTCGGACGATGGATGAAAAAGGCGCGCTACCGTCGAATACGTTGAACAAATACGCGAGCGTACCGGAAAAAATTCCTTCGATGCCGGTGATGTCGTCGCCCGTCTCGCGCAAGTCCCGCAGCGTCTGGATGACGGGCAGCCCCGCACCTACGGTGGCCTCGTAGAGATAGTGTGTCCCCGCGGCGCGGCGCGCTTCCTGCAGCGCCTGGTAGTAGGGCCATGGGCCGCTGTTCGCCTTTTTATTGGGCGTGACGACATGGATGCCGCGCCCGAGCCACGCTCGATACTGCTCCGCAACATCCGCGCTCGCCGTGCAATCGATGATGACCGTGTGCGGGATGTAGTCCGCTTGGCAGTGGTTCGCAAACTTGTCGAGGTCTAAGGGTTCTCCGGCCGCGGCCATTTCCTCGGGCCAACGGTCGAGATCGATCGGCGCGTCGGTCAGGAGCATGCGCTTCGATCCGGCGATTCCGCGCACGCGCAAATCCAAATTCAAGGTGCGCAAGCGTTCGATCTGGGTGGCGATTTGAGCCAGCAACACACGCCCCACGGTCCCGGGTCCTATGAGTCCAATGGACAGTGTATTCGGCGATAGATAAAACGCGGCGTGCACCGCGCGCAGCGCCTTCGCGGCGCCCCTGCCGTCCACGACCACCGAAATGTTTCGTTCGGAGGCACCCTGCGCGATCGCACGGACGCTGATGGCCGCATCGCCCAGCGAATTGAACACCTTGGCGGCAACGCCATGGGCGCCGGCCATGCCGTCGCCGACCACCGCCAATATGCTCAAGTTCAAACCGACGTCGACCTGCTGAATCTGTCCATCCCGCAGCTCGGCGTCGAATGCCTTGCGCACCGCCGCTTCGGCGCGCACGGCCTGGGCTTGCGGAATCGCGAAGCAAATGGAGTGTTCGGAACTACCCTGCGAAATCAAGATGACCGAGATGCCGGCGTCGCGCAGCGCCCCGAACAGGCGGTGTGCCGTCCCCGGCACGCCGATCATGCCCGCCCCCTCGAGATTCACGAGCGCCACCGGGTCGATGGTGGTGATGCCTTTGACCTTGAGCGCGGAGACGGGCTTGGCGCAGATCAGCGTACCGTGTTTCTCCGGCGCAAAGGTATTGCGGATATAGATGGGGATGTCGCGCGCGACCGCCGGTTCCATGGTCTGAGGATGGATGACCTTGGCGCCGAAGTAGGCCAGTTCCATCGCCTCGTTGTAGGAGAGCTGATCGATGACCTGCGCATTGGGCACCAGCCGCGGATCGGCCGACAGTACTCCGTCCACGTCGGTCCAGATGATGATCTGCGACGCATGCAGCAATGCGCCGAATATCGATCCGGAAAAGTCGCTGCCGTTTCGCCCCAGCGTGGTTTGCATGCCGGTCGCCGTCGTCGCGATGAAACCCGTGACGATGAGACGGCCCTGGAACCCCGCGGGGATCAGCCGCTCGAGGTTGCGTTCGCTGGTCGTCCACTGTACCGCAGGACCCAGCGGTCCCCATTCGACGATCACGACCTCGCGGGCGTCCACCCATTGCACATCGCCGGCGATGCGGCCCCGCTCCCGCAGAAACGGGGCAAACAGGCGCGTCGACCAGATTTCTCCATACCCGGAGATCACGTCCCGCATCGCCTGCGGCGCCGCCCGGATGAGGCGCACGGTCTGCAGCATGCCGGCGATGTCCCGGCAGTCCTGGTCCAGTTGCGCGATGTAAGCTGCGCGCACGGGGGCGGAGACCAGTTCCGCCGCCAGAGAGCAGTGCCGCGCCTTGAGCACATCGATGGCGGCCGCAGTATCGGCACCGGGCTGCTCCGCCAAGCTCACCAGCGACAGCAGCGCGTCGGTGACACCCCGGCAGGCGGAGAGGACCACGGCCTCGCGCGGATTGGCGGATGCCTCGACAATGGCGGCCACGCGCCGGAAACACCCGGCGTCGGCAACGCTCGACCCTCCGAATTTATGTACGACCCATTTATCCATGTTTATACCGCGCAGTCTGCCTGGGGCTGCAGCGCCATCCCATTTGAGGTTCGAATCGATGAATTGCGGCCGGAAACCGCGAGACCGCGCGGAACTTTAATCGCACTGCCGGGTGCCAGCAAGACCTAAGGGTGTCCGCGCCGCCTGGCTGCACCGGGCGCAAGCTGGCCCCCGCGCCCCGCTTTCGGCCGCAATGCCGGTTTTGAGCGGGTCCCAGACGGCGGCAACCCGGTATGTTGCGTCCGAAACGGCAGCGCCGCCCTACCCCGCCCGCCGGCGGCGCCCGCAGGCGACACCGGTTGATAGGCAGGAATCAGATGATGCTTACCATTGCCGATCAAGTCGGCGCGCCCCATGCGCTTCAGCGCCTCGCGCAACAAGGGCCAATTATCGGGGTCGTGGTACCTCAGGAAGGCCTTGTGCAGCCGGCGCACCTTGGTCCCCTTGGGGATGACGACTTCCTCACTCGTGCGGGTAATGCGCTTCAATGGATTCTTGCCGGAGTGGTACATCGCGGTCGCGGTGGCCATCGGCGAAGGCAGAAATGCCTGCACCTGATCCGCGCGGAAGCCGTTTTTCTTCAACCAGACGGCCAACTCCAACATGTCCTGGTCGCGCGTGCCCGGGTGGGCGGCAATGAAATAGGGGATGAGATATTGCTCCTTGCCTGCCTCCCGGGAATACCGGTCGAAGAGTTCCTTGAACTTATGGTAAGTGCCGACGCCCGGCTTCATCATCTTCGACAGCGGGCCTTCCCCGATGGCCTCGGGTGCGATCTTCAGATAGCCGCCCGTGTGGTGGGTAGCCAACTCCTTGACGTACTCTGGCGACTCGATCGCCAGGTCGTAGCGCACGCCGGAAGCGATCAATATCTTCTTGATGCCCTTCAACGCGCGTGCGCGGCGATAGAGATTGATGAGCGGCGCATGATCGGTATTCAAATTCGGACAGATCCCCGGGAACACGCACGAAGGCCGCCGGCAGGCCGATTCGACGGCGGGGCTCTTGCAATGCAAGCGGTACATATTGGCCGTCGGGCCGCCCAAGTCCGAAATGACCCCCGTGAATCCGGACACCTTGTCGCGAATGGTCTCGATCTCGCGAATCACCGAATCTTCCGAACGGCTTTGAATGATTCGCCCTTCGTGCTCCGTGATCGAACAGAACGTGCACCCGCCGAAACAGCCCCGCTGAATGGATACGGAAAAGCGGATCATGTGGTACGCGGGGATTTTCGCGTTCCCGTAGCGTGGATGCGGCAGGCGCGAATACGGCAATTCGTACACCGCGTCCATGTCGGCCGTCGACAACGGGATGGGCGGCGGATTGAGCCACACGTCGAAGGTGCCATGGCGCTGCACCAGCGCGCGCGCGTTGCCCGGATTGGATTCCAGGTGCAGGATTCGCGATGCGTGCGCGTACAGCACGGCATCCTGGCCGACCTGCTCGAACGAGGGCAAGCGAATGACGCTCATCTCCCGCCGTGCGTTCGGCACCTTGCGGTAGAACTTCACGACATTGGTCGAACCGGGGGCGGGAGCAGCGGTGTTGGGCGGTGCATCGACCGTCGCGCCCTGCGGCGCACCCGACGTCCGTAGCAGGCGCGTACGCTCCTCTTCGTCCGCGTAGGGATTGACCGGTGGGCCCAAGGGTCCGGGGGCATCCAATTCGGTAGAGTCGATTTCAATCCAATCCGCGGGAACGCCGCGCCGCACGTAGGCCGTTCCGCGCAGGTCCGTGATCTCGTCGATGGTTGATCCTTCGTGCAGGCGCTGCGCAATCGCGCCGATTTGGCGTTCCGCATTGCCGTATACCAGCAGATCCGCTTTCGCGTCGACCAGGACCGAGCGGCGTATCTGTTCCGACCAATAATCGAAATGCGCGATGCGACGCAGGCTGGCTTCGATGCCGCCAACCACGATGGGCACCGTCCTGTACGCCTCCCGAAGCCGTTGCGAGTAGACGATGACGCAACGATCGGGGCGCTTGCCGCCGAGGCCTCCCGGGGTATACGCGTCGTCGCTGCGCACGCGGCGATCCGAGGTGTAGCGGTTCACCATCGAATCCATGTTGCCGCCGGTGACGCCGAAAAACAGGCGCGGCGCCCCCAGCGCTTCGAAGTCACGCGTGCTGTGCCAATCCGGCTGCGCGATGATTCCGACTTTGAAGCCCTGCGCTTCGAGCAGGCGGCCGATGATGGCCATTCCGAAGCTTGGATGGTCCACGTAGGCATCGCCGGTAACGATGATGACGTCGCATTGCTGCCAGCCCAGCGCGTCCATTTCGGCGCGGCTGGTGGGCAGATAGGCCGCCGGCGCGATGCCGGCGGCCTTCGCTTTATGACAGGAAAACAGAGGGACCGCGGTTTGCATCGCCGCGAGTATAAGCCTGCATCACCCTAAAAGCCTGCTTCCAAAAGATTGCTTCAGCCCAAAAGCTTAAGCTCACCCCACATCGACGGGGATATAGATTTGGGCATCCTCGCGCTGAATCAGAACCGCGACGCTGTGCCCCGCGCGCGCGACCTCGCGCTTCAGATCCGCCACGGTCGACACGCCCGAACCATTGACCCCGAGTATGACGTCGCCGGCCTGCAAACCCGCGGCGAGCGCGGGGCCGCTGACGTCCTCCACGACCAATCGACCGCGAGTGTGCAGCTCCTGCTGTTCATCCGGTTTCAAGGGACGCACGGCAAGCCCCAGTTTGCCGCCGCCGTCAGCGCCCGCGGTCTTCGCGGCCTGAGCCGGCGTGTCCTCCAGCAATACGGTCTTGACCTTCACCTCGCCGGCCTTCTTGTCATGCCAGATTCCCAATCGCGCCTCGGTGCCGGGCGTCAATTGCGAAATCACGACGGGCAGGTCCGAGGAGTGATCGATGTTGTGCCCATTGACGGCAGTGATGATGTCGCCGGGTTTGAGGCCGGCACGTTCGCTCGGGCTTTGGGGCTCCACCGCGCTCACCAAGGCACCATGCGGCGTGTTCATGCCGAACGACTGGGATAGCGGCTGGCTCATGTCCTGGACCGCCACGCCGATGCGGCTGCGCGCCACCTTGCCGTTCTTCTGCAACTGGTCCTTCACATTGAGCGCGACGTCGATGGGGATGGCGAACGACATGCCCATATATCCGCCGGTGCGGCTATAGATTTGCGAATTGATCCCTATGACCTGGCCGTCCAGATTGAATAACGGCCCGCCCGAATTGCCCGGATTGACCGCGGCATCGGTTTGTATGAACGACACATACGAATTCCCGCTTTCGTCCGGCGGCAGGGGACGATTTACTGCACTAACCACGCCCGCCGTCACGCTGTTCTCGAACCCGAACGGCGAACCGATGGCGATGGCCCACTGGCCCGGCCGGATCTTCGTCGGATCGCCGAAGTGAACGAACGGCAGCCCGGTGGCGGCAATCTTGATGAGCGCGACGTCGCTGCGCTTGTCCACGCCGATCACCTTGGCGGCGAATTCGCGGCGATCGGTAAGCTTGACGGTTACCTCGGACGCATCGGCCACCACGTGCGCATTCGTCAGTACATAGCCGTCGGCGCTGACGATGAAACCGGAACCGATCCCATGGCTGGGGGGTGCACGCTCCGGTCCCGGTATCTGGTGGTGGCGAAAGAACTGCGACAAGGGATCGTCCTCGCCCGATTCACCCGTGCCGGGCTCACCCAGGCCCAAGCCCGTTTTCTGCGCCTTCTCGGTGACGCTGATGTTGACCACGGCCGCTCCGCTCTCGGCGACCAGCTCCGAGAAATCGGGCAACCCGGTGACGCGAGCCGATGCGGGGGCGGCCGATGTCGGAACCGCCGCCGTGGGCACCGCCTTACTCGGGCTCGGGTCGGACTGTCCACCCTCCGCGCTCGAGCGCTGATGGGCCACCACAACGATAAAAATACCCGCGACCAAGGCGAGCGACCAAGTTCTCATGCTTCCCATTAATAGAGTCCTTTGCGAAACGGTTGACTTGACACGTCTGACCGTCAAGCTGGGGCGTTGGTTTCAATTTTTAAAGGACCGCACCCGGTATTTTTTGGAGTATTCCAGCCCATTCAGGGGCCTAAATCCCACATCCGGTTGCCAAATACCCGGAAAATGTGAAATCTCGACAGGCGAATGGGGTACTTGAGGGGCTACTCTTCGTGTCACTTATTTTCTGACAGATTCCTATGGCAGACGCGACCGCACCAGTCCTGTTGGTAGTGGGCGGCGATACCAAGCGCCTCCAGTGGCTGACCCATCACGTTACGAGTCACTGGCCCAACGCCCAGGTGACCACGGCGCCCGCCGAGGACCCGGTGTCGCTGGCGGAGTTCGTCCAGGAGCGGGCGCCCGACGCGGTCATCCTGCAGGTGGACTTCGGCGACGAAAGCGCAGCGCACAAGGGACTCGACTACCTCATGCAGATGCTGCGTGCGCAGCCAAACGTGTACTGCATCGTGCTGGCTGAAAACGGCAGCGAGATGTCGGCGGTACGCGCCATGAAAAGCGGCGCCAAGGACTACTTGCCGCTGGCGCGCATCAGCCGAGATTCGCTGTTGAAGGCGGTCGCGGAGGCGAACGCCAAACGCCGAGCGGCTTCCGACGCGGCCGCCGACGCGCCGCTCGCGCCGGGGATCGAAGCACCTCACATTCGCGTGCCCGGGTACGCCATCGTCAAGGAAATCTCGACCAGCAATTTTTCCTCGGTGTTCCTCGCGCGCAGCGAACGGCTGCGGCGCAATGTCGTGCTCAAGGTCATGAACCGCGGCACGTCGCCGCGCGAACTGGATGACGCCGAACGCTTCCAGCGCGAATACGAAATCATCTCCAGCATCGCGCATCGAGCCATCGCCGAGATTCACGATTTCGGGACCCTGCCGGACTATAAGTACCTCGCGATGGAATACATCCCATGCGGCGACCTTCGCGATCGGCTGCGAAATCCGCTGAGCATCGACGAAAGCCTGTACTACCTTCGCAGCATCGCCGAAGCCCTTCGGGTGATTCACGTGTTCGGGATTTTGCATCGGGACTTGAAGCCCGCCAACGTGATGCTGCGCGAGGACAACTCGCCGGTGTTGATCGATTTCGGTCTGGCACGCCGTTCGATGGAAGACGCCGACACGACCGGCGCCGGGCAGGTTCTAGGGTCGCCCTATTACATCAGTCCCGAGCAATCGCAAGGACAACGAGTGGACGCGCGCACCGATCTGTACAGCCTGGGCGTGATGTTCTATGAAATGCTGACGGGTGAGCGCCCGTACAGCGGGCGCACCGCGATGGCCATCATGGCGCAGCACGCTGGCTCACCCGTACCG
>Ga0179592_10000532_pt1 | contig 15253 bp, 17 predicted proteins | sample CZODoug2_1_08_16_FD_148623 | JGI IMG/M metagenome (GOLD analysis project Ga0179592, IMG submission 148623) | Vadose zone soil fungal communities from Angelo Coast Range Reserve, California, USA - CZODoug2_1_08_16fungal (Illumina Assembly) | ecosystem: Environmental > Terrestrial > Soil > Vadose...
ACCGCGCTGACTTGGCCTGAAACGCAGCAGCGAATCCAGAATTTGTTGCAACGCGGACTCCAACGAGACAGCGACTTCGAAGCTCGCTGGCCCGAGGTACTCGGCACGCTGCTTGAGACCTAGGGCAACGCTGATTTAGGGGTGAAATTTCGACTCAATGGTCTCTGTTGTGAGGATTGCTCAGTAGCTATTCCGCCATGCGAGAAAATTCATCGTCCTGCGCTCGAATTCGGCCGATTTCATCGCGTTTCGCATCGTTCTACCGCGCTGCTACCTTATTTTGGACGGACGACTCCCATTGAGTGCGCAGCAAATGGCCGCGCGCCATAAACAAGTTGGCCAACGCACAGGCCACGAACGCCCGCGTGCCGTTCTTGGCCAGGCCGCGGTACCGCACCTTGGTGAACTTGAACACGCCCTTGATGACCCCGAAGGCGTGTTCGACCCGAGCGCGGATGCGCGACTTGTTGCGATTGCGCTCCTTTTGCCGCAGCGTGAGCTTCTTGCCGCCGTACGCACGCTCGTTCACGAACGCTTTGGCCTCGGGCGCCAGTTCATGAATCATGTCCTGCTGCCCGGCGTAGCCCGCATCCGCATAGGGGCAGCAAATGACAACTCCATGCCTAACGTCGAAATTCACCGGCGCTGCGCGGCTTTATCGCGCAGCGTCCGGTGGAATGAATTGTTGGGCGGCGCGGTGCCACTGGAAGATGCCTCACGCCACCGTGCGAACTGCAGCGGTTTCGACATTGCCGGTGTTCGCAGTTCCCGTGGGCTCGATGAGTAGGATGTGTGTTTCCTCTTCTGCAAGCGGGCAGTGCTCTACACCCTTGGGAACGACAAACATTTCTCCCGGCCCAAGCGTTACGTTCCCTTCGCGCATTTGAATGGTGAGGCGGCCTTTGAGCACGAGAAAGAAGTCATCTGTCTCTTCATGCTTGTGCCAGACAAACGACCCTTCTGCCTTTGCAAGAATGAGGTCGTGACCGTTGAACTGACCAACGGTTCTCGGCTTGAAGTGCTCAGAGAAAAGGGAAAGCTTCTCTGCGAGGTTGATGCTCTTCATTGGCGAGAACCTCCTGTGAAAGTTGTTCGATTACAGACATGGTTCGAATTGAGCTCTCGCGATGCCCACTTGCGCCGCCCAACGTTCCGGTTCAGCGGCGGCGCGGCAGCGCCGTCCGCTGCAACCAGTTGTTAGGCGTCATTGTGCCCTTGGCGCCGGAGTACAACATGGGTGGCTTTCTCCGACGCAACGAACTGAACGCATTCGTATCCCAGAACGCGCACGTCAATCCCCTCGAACAGTCGCTCTCCCCCGCCCAGCAGGACCGGCGAGATAGCGACGTGCAGCTCATCGATGAGGCCCGTACGAAGATATTGCTGGATAGTGTTAGGTCCGCCGCCAATGCGCACATCCATTCCGTTGGCTGCGTCGCGCGCCCGGTCAAGCGCCTCGTGAATACCGCCCGTGACGAAGTAGAATGTCGTTCCGCCTTCCATCTGGATGGGCGGGCGCGCGTGATGAGTCAAGATGAAAGTTGGAACGTGATAGGGTGGGTTGTCCCCCCACCAGCCTTTCCAGTTCATGTCGGGCCAGGAACCGCGAATCGGTCCGAACATGTTTCTTCCGAGAATCCAGGCGCCAACATTCTTGAAGCCCCGCGCAGCGAAGTCGTCATTGATCCCCGTTGTGCCACCGTCGGCGCCAAATAGGGTCCGTTGGAACGTGCGTGTCGGGACTAACCACTGGTGCAAATCTGTCCCGCCCACGCCGAGCGGATTCCTGATGTCCTGATTCGGACCAGCTCCGTATCCGTCAAGCGAGATGGTAAAGCCCTCAACTCGGACGCGTGTCATTTTCATGCCTTCCTTTCGATTGACGCCCAACTAGAAGTAGACCGCCGAATTGCGGCGATACAAAACCGCAGTTCTGCGGAGGAAGTAAATTGGGTTGGCGTAACCACTTGATTTGACTTCAGCACCGTTACATTGCGCCGTCAATATCGACGTTGAATTAGGCCGCGAGACCGCGGGGTCCGTTGGCATCCGCCGGCGAATTTCCGGGTTCGACCCTCTGCAGACGATCGCGATTGTCCGGTATGGAGAACTTTGCTTTCATCTCATCACTGCCCGGAAGTGCGTGGTGACGGACGACGTGGGGGCACGGCGGCTTGGGAACTTACTGACTGGATGAGTGGCTAGCGAGAAGTTCGCGCAATGCCGCAACCTCGCCATCCACCATCGCATCCATGGTGGGATGGAGCTTCGGAAGCCAGCGTGGCGAATGCAGGTCGGCCACGACACCGTGGTCGCGAAGTTGCTCGGGATCCGAGGCACCGATGTGCAGGAGAACTGCCTTCACGCCGTCGCGACCATAGGCCGAGAAATCCTCGGATGTCATTTTTGCCGGCATTTCGACCACGTGTTCTGCGCCAAGGGCGCGACGGATCGCCTCCGCCAGCCGTGCCGTGGTGGCTGGGTCGTTGTACACCGGGTCGGTACCTGGCCGGACCGTGATCGTGGGTGGCTCGGGTGCGCCTGCCGCCGCAGCCTCTCCATCCAACTGACGTCGAATCGCAGCGAGCGTGCGCTCCCGGGATTTCGGGTCGAAGCTGCGGACGCTGAGCAACATCTTGACTTCGTCAGGAATGATGTTGGCTGCGCTCCCGCCATGAATGGATCCTACGGTGACCACAACGGGCGAGAATGGATCGGTCTCGCGCGCCACGATAGTCTGCAAACCTACAACCGCGCGCGCCGCCATGACCACTGGGTCGACCGTTGTGTAAGGCTTGGCGCCATGCCCGCCACGGCCATGCATGACTACCGTGATTTCGTCGCTTGCTGAGCGGAAAAATCCGGGATGGAAACCAAAAACGCCAGCCGCCAGCGAGGGTTCGTCGTGTACCGACAGCGCGTAGTCAGGTCGCGGGAAGCGAGTGAACAGCCCGTCATCCAGCATGGCGTGCGCACCTCCAAAGGTCTCCTCAGCGGGCTGGCCCACCATCATGAGTGTACCCTTCCACTCCCTTCGTTCGGCTGCCATGCGCATGGCGGTTCCGTACCACGCGGTCATGTGCAAATCATGGCCGCAGGCGTGCGCGACTGGAACATCATCCCCGTCTGCCGACTTTCCCCGGGCCACACTGGCAAATGGCGCGCCTGTCTTCTCCTCTAGCGGCAGCGCGTCAAGCTCTGTTCGCAGCATCACCACCGGGCCGGGACCGTTGCGAAGCAAGGCCACGAACCCGGTGCGGCCGACATGACGAGTCACCTCGAATCCGAGCGCAGCGACCCGGTCGGCCAGCAAATCGGACGTGCGACGCTCCTGGAATGCGAGTTCTGGATGGGCGTGCAGGTCCAGATACAGTGCATCCAGATCATCGCGTTTCGCGCCTTCGCTCGCACTCAAGGCCGGAAGACTCAGCGACACCATCGCTCCGGTCAGGAGCGACGCGACAATCCACCATGCCTGATTCGGTCGTGCCTTGACCAACGCAGCGCTTCCCTTGCGCATTGACGTGAATTCAATGATCGTCATCGCCCACAAACAGATCTGGTGATGGCCTCGGGGGATACGGCGCCGATTTTCAGCTTGCGTAGGCTTCAAAGTTGTGTTCCTTCACCTTCAAGCGAGTCTATCGCAAGCCGCGAACGGCGGCTAACCGGCGACGTCTTCAGACTCGCGAACTTCTGGTTCTGGCCGACAGCGCCAATTCGCCCCTCCAATTTCCAGCAAGGGTCGGCATTTGGCAAGTCTCGACCCGTTGCTGCCGGTCGCCAGCGTCCGCTAACGAGCCGCCAATGTGACCGACGCCGCATGAAACCGAAAGCTCATGCGATTTTGATGCACTTAATCAAAAGAACGTTTCGTCCGAAGCACATATTGACAATGACGGAGTCACCAAGCATTTTACGCTGAAGTATTGGCCTATCTTCCTTGGGTAAATCGGAATAGGAAAACAATTCGCCGGTCACTCTGACTCGTTTCCCGTCATACGCAGACAGATCCCTTTCGTATTGATCGCTGAATACTCCGCTTATGCAGTTCGGAAACCTTAACGCGTGATCGAGCGACTCTCGATCCGCGTAAATTTCTAGTTCGCCGGATAGCTTCGTCCACCCTATTAGGCTGACCTTCCCACTCCCCAGTACTGCATGCGCAAAAGAGGCGTTCGAATCTTGGGGCTCATTTGACATACACGAGGTCATGAAAGCGCACGCGGTGAGCAGCAAGAACACGTGACGACCCGTGGCGGCTGCGAGCTGGATATGCATTGGCTTCATTCCCAAGGATTCATGGTTACATTTTCAATCAACTCGTCGGCAGCGCCTAGACTCTCGACGCTCTCTACGTCGGCTTCGTCCGCCATCGCTCTTGCTTCTTCGTCTGATCCACGCAGAAGAAAACTGGGATTGTTTCTGCCTGTCACCGATGAAATTTGAGCGTGCGGATGCGCCTTCGCCAACTTGGTCACTATCTGCGCAATCTCTGCGTCGATGGTCGCCATCGCTGCCAGCCATTTTGCCGAGTGGGTATTAATTTCTTGAGGGCCGATATGCTCCAGCCTTTTAAAGGATATGATGCGCTCGCGCTTCAACTCGACTCTGAATGCCCATGGAACACGGTGGGGCCCATCCATGCCACGTAGAGTGCCAGCGTTGGCTATAGCGCCGCTGAGAAAAAGTAGCAGCGCGAACACTCCAAAGATTAAATCTACCCGACGATAGAAACGTCGTGGTGAATCGCGACGAGTGTGTCCAATCATACCCGTGCACTCCCTGTGTCTTGGTTGGACTGGTCCAAAGGCAACGTTAGTTTAACGCAGGCCGCGAACGGCCGCTTCGTGGCGATCATTTCGGCACCATCAGCGCCCGGTATTGGGCCGGTAGACGACCACCACTCCGCCGGGGGAGCTCGATATACCTTGAGGCAGGGTACCTCAAACTGAAAGCTCCTAACCAAAAAGGAGCTAGTCATGGAAACCAATACCGCCAATGCTGCTCGTCAGCCATGGAATAAGGGAAGGCTCGTGGGCCAAAAGTGCCCATTCAAGCTCAAGGAGATATGGGCGATTCGCATACGACTCCAAATCGCTAGTCGTTGCCGCGATCTCGCGCTGTTTAATCTGGCTGTCGATAGCAAGCTCCGGGCCTGCGATCTCATGCAATTGCGGGTACGCGACGTTTGCCATGGTCAGAGCATGGCGTCCCGCGCCCTCATTCTTCAACAGAAAACCAGCCGACCTGTGCAGTTCGAGATCACTGAACCGGCGCGCACGGCGGTATTAGCCTGGATCTCCCATTCGAACCTGAAAGCGGAGGATTTTCTATTCCCAAGCCGCATCCACGCCTCGCCGCACCTATCGACCCGCCAGTACGCGCGGATCGTGGATTCCTGGGTTCTTCAGCTGGGTTTGGACCCAGCCAACTATGGCACCCATACGCTACGTCGGACGAAGGCCACGCTGATTTACCGACGGACAAAGAATCTGAGGGCTGTCCAACTGCTCCTCGGTCATACTAAATTGGAGAGCACCGTACGCTATCTTGGCATTGAGGTGGATGATGCTCTGGAGATGGCCGAACAGACCGAGGCTTAGGGAACGGGGAAGCCGGTCGGCGGCCACGGTCTCTGACCGGCCAACACCGGCCCTCGACGCTTCTGAATTGGCTACTCCGAAGCGGTCGCTCGCCGATTGCGGTAGGCTAATCGTGCAGTACATGCCCAAAGCAGGAATGGATCTCTATGCAAATCACGTGTCCCTTCGTTTCACTGTTAGCGGCTGTTCTGGGTTCGATTTCAAGCTTTGCCGCGACCGCAGGTGAAGGCCACCTAGATTTCCAAGTCGTCCACCTCGGTGGTCCGGTCTTCGAAAAGCCCAGTTATTTGGCGGTCCGCAGCCGGACAGAATGGATCGCATTTTGGAATTCACCACGTGATCCCGCAATGAACCCACCGCCAGCTCCCGGTGCAGGGATGGGGCCACCGCTGCAACGCGGCTCGCCGCCAGAAGTTGACTTCGATAAGTTTACCCTTCTCGTGGTTACGACTGGAACGAAGCCGACCCTAGGATATTCGGTGTTGTTTGAGGATATCTTTGAATTTCCCAATGAACTTAGGGTTGACGTGCTTGATGTGGGCATGAGAGGGTGTACTGCGGGACAAATGCTAACTCATCCATCTGGCATGGTATTGATTCCTCGAACGACTAAGCCCATTCGTTTTCAACCATCAGTTGCATTCGTGGACTGCGAACAACGCATCGTGGCTCCTCCCGTTGCCCTCGAACCCTGAGGTTTATTGTCATTGGGCACAGGTCTGCGTCTTCCTCCCCCGTGCTAGCGACTCTGACATCCGAAAGCTGACTGTCGTCGATGTCGGAAACGGGTCGTGACGCGCCAGCGAGCACCTAACGAAAGACTTTGGAGTACCAATAAGCCTTCTTTGATCGAAACCATTTTTTATTCGTGGTGGTCTCGAACTGTGCCAGCAACTGCATTGGCAAATTGTATCGGGTGTGAAGGGCAATCAGTTCTCGCAATGCCAAGGAAGAAATTCGGCTTGATCGGAGCGTCACGATTAACTCCAGTCCCTGGCCCTTCACGCCTTTCACGCCGGGAATCGATTCTAACCATCGAAAGAACGCCGATTCGTCACCCTGCGACCAATACGGGCAGTCTGCTCCCTGCGGAATTGCGAACGACGTCATCATCTTCTCCATTTGGTCGCGGCCGAAGTCCATGTAAGCATATCAAGGCAATCCGGGGAACATCCGTAAAACGGACGTTGGCCAAGGACGGCTCAGGGTCGTGATCACCCGTTGACGGACATCGGCTAAATCGGCACTGTTAAATCCGGAGCAGTGACCGGTTCGGAGCGGGCAATCGGTCTCTGGTCGGCCAAATCCAGACGCTGGGAATCCGATTCAACTTGCACGAAACCCGCCGTTCCACCGAACGCATGGAATAGCAGCAACCAAGCTGTCAAAATGCATCCTAGTTATGAAGCGTGTAGGTTGGTCCTTAAGATTAGACGGACCGATAATTCGCCGCGACACTTGGGCTTCATGAGACGGGACAGCCCTGGAAATCATGCTCGTTGACGCAGACGCAATACAGAAGTTCCTCAATGCGCCACCAGGTCAGCTGGTCGCGGGAGGTATCCTCGCTGGGATTGTATGGAAATTTTTCGAGAAAATTGAAAATATACTAAGCGATCAGACGAAGTTTGAAATTGCGGTGTGGCTGGTAGGGATCGACGTGGAGAGAAAGGTTCATGCGTGGCCGCTGATGTTCTCGAAACTCTTTTACAAGACATTCGGCAATAAATTACTCTCATGGAAGGCCGTTTCAAGCTCGGCAGCGGCGACCGTTTGTACTCTGATCGCAATGGATGTATGGAATCCATCGCAGGGAACTAGACCCTTCATCGCAAATGAGATTGTCTTTTTTTTCCCAATCCAAGTTATTACAAATCTCGTGCCAGATTTTCTATCTGTCGCGTCAACCAGATACTTTCTCGGACGACTACAGGCTCGGACAGGAGCCGTGAGGACTGTTGGAATGCTCGCACTCAACGTTCTTGTCGCTTTTTTAATAGGATGGGTTTGCTTTGCGATAATGATGCTAGTTCTAGAGAGTTCCCTTGTGATGAACTTGTTCTGCAAAGCGGTGCTCGGAATTACGCGGGCAGAAATTGAAAGGCGTCTTCAACAGAACGGCTTGTCCGAAGGGGCTGCAATATTCAGGGGTATGTACTCTGAGCACGCTATGAGAGTTGGGGCCTCGCCAACCTTGCTGGCCTCTTTATTTAGTTCGACCTGGGTGTGGATCTATGCTGGGTCCGGATTTCTCATCAAAGCGGCTCATCGTTTTGATATCGGCTTTGCTTTCTTCAATCGGAAATTCGATATTGAAAAGAAACCGCTTTCTGCCATCGGCCTCGTCGCTGGAGCTATTGTGGCACTCGCGTATTGGGGATTCGCGATAGGGGCGCGCCTCGTTTAGCAAGGGACGGGCAGGGTGCCTCACGGAAACGTTTGTGCGACAAAAGCATGCGCATCCCATGCACTCTAACGGAAACCAGTTGACCTGCCCGAAAGCGGCCATGGGCTAACTCCGCGTCGGGTTTCTCCCTTTGTCATGGACTCAAGAGCCCAGCTAGCTGTGGCCGTTCTTGGCGGTGTTGCGGTTTGGGTTATCCAACAGCGCCTGCCCGATTGTCGCGTGGAACCTGTCCACGGCTGCCTGTTGCTCGGGCGTCCTCGCCAAACGTGCGGCGGACGGTTTAGCCGCTGGTTCCGGCGGTGCCTTCGATTGTTCGCTCATTCGCGTACCTCCAAAGGAATGGTACACCGACGCCAGAAATGGGGGCCCTGTATAGTGGAAGACACGCCCCAACACTTGGGGCGTTTTAGTTTCTGGTAGGTGGACAGACCGGATTCGGCCCAACACCGGGCGCTGGCGGTGCCGAAACAATTGCCGCAAAGCGGACATCCGCGGTCTGCGGTAAGCTTATGCAGGTGTTTGGCGAACCCACAGTGGCACAAGGAGTGCAAGAATGTCATTGACCAAGATCGTCGCGCTTACACGACGTTTCCGTCGTCTAACTCCTAGATAGGGTGCTCTCCTGCGCGTCCTCATCGCCATTATTGCTTTAGGGTTGCTGCAGTCGTGCTTCATGCCGAGCCGTGAAATGAATAAATCACCCGTCGCGTCCGCCGTTGTTGGAAAGTGCTTCGCTCTTACAACTGAGGTTTTACGGCTTAGGTATCGAGGCGACAAAATGGATACCCTCGCTGATCCCCAAGGCCATGAAAGATTAAGTGATCCGCAGTGGCTAAATTTCAATCGCATTACGCTTCAGGGCACCGAACACAAAGGAACAAAACTCGTCATATCGAAGGTGGTTGACAGCTTCAATGGTGAAACGACGAGGCGCTGGGACGTATTCGCAGTGCTAACTGGCCTTGATGGATACAGCAGAGAGGTCCAGCTCCCCACATTTCGTCCGGAGCTGGGGCAGTCTTGGTTGGTTGAGTGGCGTTCCGGATATACGATAGCTCAACGAGACAAAGTGCAAGTGAATGAGAAGTGGTTAAAGCCTTGCAGTGCCGTCGTACCCTAACAAACGGTTCGAGCGATTCGCGGGTCGCGGGTCGCGTCTTCGTTGAGCCAAGTAATCGCGATTTCTCAGTGCCGCAAAGCTGCCGCTCACCACCGGCCCGTTTGGGTCGCGATTACCCATTGACGGACATCGGCTAAATCGGAACTGTTAAATCCACCGGAGCGGCCGGTTCGGAGCGGAGAATCGGTCTCTGATCGGCCAATTTCCGACATTGACGGCATCGGAATGACCGCCCAGAGGCGGCCACTCGCGGCTTAAGGTAGTCTAAGGGGACACTAACGTAGAGCCCGTGCATGGCCGACAGCGCCAAACCCGAAACCCTTCAGGTGCCCGCCGCAAACGCGACAGCGACGGCGGAAGCAGCGCGTGTGTTCATCAGCTACGCATCGCCGGACGCTGCAGTCGCGGCTGCGTTAGTTGATGCCCTGGAGCGGCACGGAGTTGCCTGTTGGATCGCTCCGCGCGACGTTGATGCTGGCGCACTTTACGCGGACGCTATCGTTCGGGCGATCGGCAGTGCCAAGGCCTTCGTATTGGTGCTGTCCGAAAACTCCATTGATTCCTCACACGTTGGCAAAGAGGTCGAACGCGCTTCCTCGAAAAAGCGCACGATTTTTGCATTGCGAATCGATGCTGCGCCGCTGACCCCTGCGCTCGAGTACTTCCTCAGTGAATCGCAGTGGGTCGAGGCCCAAGCTGGAAAAATGGAGCCCGCATACGCCAAGCTAATCGGCGCGATTCGCAAATCCGCCCCAACTGCGCCAGGGTTCATTCCTCCTCTGACTCCGTCCGCCGGTAAAGCACCTGCGGCACATCCCAGGTCACGTCGTACCCGGGTGTTGCTCGCGGCAGGACTCGCTATCGTCGCGGTGGCGCTCGCTGTACTTTTGGTGGGTAGGTTTTGGCCGGCGAAGCACGGCACCGCAGAAGAACCGACAACCGCCGCTACGAACGTCGTCAACGATAAATCCATCGCCGTGCTGCCGTTCACGGACATGAGCGAGAAGAAGGACCAAGGGTATTTCGCCGACGGCATGGCGGAGGAGATTCTCGATCTATTGACCAAAATTCCGCAGCTCACAGTAATCAGCCGCACCTCCTCTTTCCAGTTCAAAGGCCGCGACGTTGATGTGAAGACGATTGGGGCGACGCTAGGTACCCGCTACATTGTGGAGGGCAGCGTTCGAAAGTTGGGGGATCGGTTTCGGATTACGGCGCAGCTCATTGATACTCGCGATGGCTCGAACCGCTGGTCGGAGACCTATGACCGCAATATCGACGACGCATTCAAGGTGCAGGACGAGATCGCTGCCAGTCTCGTTCGAGCGCTCGAAATAGCGGTTGGTGCGGGCGAATTGCCGGCTCGGCTAATTCCCAAGAATGCCGCTGCGTATAATCTTTATCTTCGTGGCCTGCAGGCATTCGATCGCAACAACCACGACGGATTCGAGCAGGCTGCGGATTTGTTCCAGCAAGCGCTGGATTTGGACCCGCAGTTCGCTGCGGCCGCAAGCGGCTTAGCCAATGTTGAGCTATTCGTTGCCCAATGGGGTTATGTCGCGCCAAAAGTTGGCTATGAACGCGCCCGTCAGGCTGCGAAGCTCGCCATCAACCTAGATTCGCGTCTGGCCGGCCCGCACATCATCTTGTCAGCGGTTCATGTACAGTACGACTGGGATTGGACCAGTGCAGCGCACGAATTGGACCTGGCCACCGCGCTCAACCCCCGTGACCCCATGGTCCACGCGTTTCGCGGGATTCTCTCGCTCTCAACTGGCCGCTTGGACGACGCGACAAGTAAACTAAACGCCGCGCTCAGGCTCGAACCTCTCACCCCGAACATACTCTTCAACCTGGGATGGGCTCGATACTGGTCCGGCCATTTGCCGGAGGCTGAGGAGTCGTTTCGCAGAGCGCTGCAGGTCAGTCCGACCTATGAATCCGTGCACTACTATCTCGGCCACGTCCTGCTCTCGCGCGGCGATTTGGCGAACTCACTTGCGGAGATGGAGCGCGAGTCGGACGAGGAGAGCCGTATCGCGGGAATTGCTTCGGTCCAGTTTGCAATGGGACACAAGGCCGAATCGGACGCGGCGCTTACCCACCTAACCAAGCTGGCAGCCGATGATTGGGCCAGTGGAATTGCTAGCGTCCATGCGATTCGGAACGAGCCCGATGCGGCCTTCGAGTGGTTGGATCGGGCCTACGCACAGAAGGACGAGGATCTTTACCTTATCAAGGGGAACCCACTCTTCCGTAACGTGGCACGCGACCCGCGCTATGCCGCGTTCCTGCGCAAAATGAATCTACCGGAGTAGCCGCGTCGCGCAGCACGTCGCGGCAATCGGCCTGCCCGGAAGCGGACGTACGCGACTGGCAACTCCGGGTCGTGACCCGTCTATGGGTGCGGTGCTGTCCGCGTTGGCGGCGACGGCCAGGTGCTGTCGTTTCCGCGAAAGTGTCCCCTGTGGTGTTGGTCTAGGCAGTCCGAGTACGCAGCCAGCCCTCGTAATCGCGCTTTCCGAGCGGCACGCCCCGCGTGCGCAGAATGTCGTATGCGGTGACGACGTGGAAATAGAAGTTGGGCAGCGAAAACGAGAGGATGAGGGTCTCGGACGTGAACGCTAGCCTCCGTGGGCCGATCTGAAGATCTAGGTCCTTGCCCGCCCAGCTGTTGACCTCGTCGGGCGTGAACGCCTCGAGCGCCGTTTCCGCCTTGCCGATCATGGCCTGCAGGTCGGCGAACGGAACCGGTCCGACCAGTGCGGGCGGGGCGAACACGCCGGTCTTCACGGCCTCAAGCCCCCACACCGAATGATGCCACGCTGCTTCGATCTGGAAATGAAAGGGCGCCATATCGTCGAAGAGCCGGTTATGCACGAAGTCGTCCGGGTCTGCGCGGGTCTCGGCGCAGTGCCTGGCCGCGCGGTCGAGGAAGCTTCGGACGGCCTTCACGGTTTGTAGGAACGTCGGCACGCTGAGTTCGTAGAGTGACGTCGGCATCGCCTTCCCCTTGCTTGAACCGGCCTCCGTTGGTGCCGCGCGAACACTGCACTGTCACGGAGGACGAAGCCAATATACCGTGACACCACGGATCCCGCTTTGCCAATGCGTACCGTCTGTTTTCGAGAAGCGCCAATCTCCGAGAAAGGTCGCGACTACGATAAATAGATGAAGTTCGAGCCGTCAGGTTTTTTGGCGGTCGCGGTCTCCGCAGGCGCCATTGTTTTTGCGATTCTTCTTTTGGTGTCTATCGTGGTGCTGTTTTCCTATAAATTGGATAAAGCAGACAGATTATAGGCGGCCCTAGCCGTTCTCGCGTGGATCGCCGCGCCGCCAGTCTGGGCCCGGCATTTGTTCCGACGTACAGGCTAGGTGGCTTGACCTATAGCCGCCGCTCACGAAGGTCGGCTTGGGGTCGAGACGAGCCAGTAGACGACGGTAGCGTCCGTCGGCGGCTCCACCCGGCCACGACCGGAAGTAGGCAACGCGAAATTCGATGCTCGACAGCGGACAATCGAGCGCTGACTACTCGACTGCCCGGTGTGTCTAATTAAGTCTCCAATTGATAGGTAATTCGATAGTCGAAATCACTGGTTTACCGTCTTGAGTTGCGGGAAGAAACCGCTCAAGGCGAAACGCCTTTAGGCACGCCTTATCGAGACGCTCAAAGCCCGATGAAATTGTGAGCTCAGCATTGCGAACTAATCCGTCGGTGCCAATCGTAAGTTTAACCATGCACGAGCCCTGTTCATGATGCTGCTTGGACGCCGCCGGGTAGTACTGATAGCGAACAATTACCGGATGCGCTGGATCGAATTTTACAGGGGTTCCATTAGGAATCGAGATCGGAGGCGGCGCAACGAGCTTTTGAAGGTTTGCAGGCGGCGCACCCGCATATGCCAATGGAACCGCCGCCCCTATCGAAAGCAGTAGCCGTCTCACAATACCCATGATAATTCCCTTTAGAATCCGAACTGCTCGTCCCAAAGGATACACGGAGCGAGAAATGCCTTGCTACTTAGCTGGATGACGGAAACGACCTTTCTAGCCGCCACAATACCAATGGGACAGGATTAGTCGGTAATGCAACGGAAGTTTCATAATACTTACCCGATTGCGGTCATCGGCGAATGCCCGATATGGGTCGCGACGAGCCAGTGGATGATGGTAGCCCCGTCAGAGGCTCGACCTCGCCGACGCGCGACTATGACGCGTCCATCGACCGGCAATGGGTACTCTCGACCCGAAACGGCCGGTGGTGAACGACCGGTATCCGGCATTGAATCCAGGCCTTTGAGGAGTCTTAGCGGGGGACTTCTGGTGACCGCCGGTGCTGTCCCCGGTGCCGGCGGGCAGCTGACAGTCAAAGCCGTGCGGCTGCCAGCCGCACTTCGTCACTGGTAAATGCGCAGAACAGGAACGGCTGTGATCTGAGGAACCCGGCGAGGTCGGGCAATGTCAGGCCAAGTTTCGACAAGCGCTCCTCATCGATAAAGATCTGGAGATTTTCCGGTTCGAAGGCGGTCACGAGCTGCTTTCCTTCGGGATCAAACTTATTGTTCAGGAGATCTACGATCGATGGCACAAAGTGCCGTCGTTCAGCTGATGACGGCTCGGACGGCATGCCGTGATCCGCAGTCACGGCAAGCAGATAGTCGTTGCCGACCTTTTTCTCCAGCGCGCCGAGAATTCGCGCCAGGTGACGATCCATCTCGCCGAGGGTGGTGCGCAGCTCCTGCGAATCCGGTCCATACCTGTGGCCCGCGAAATCGGCACCCTTGTAGTTGAGCAGGATGAGATCCGCAATGCCGTCTTCGCCGACGGGTTCGTGCTCGATCATGGCGACCATCGCGTCGGCTTCGAACGAAGGAAAGAGTGCTGAGTAGCGCACGGCGGCAGGGGTGTCGATCTTGTGATGCATCCACTCGGCATCGCTTGCCCATAGCGTGCTTGAGTTTACGTCTTTGAGGTATGCGGGCAGACGATAGCAGCGGGGATTCGCGCTCCAGTTGCCCGTCCGCTGCTCGTAGCTGGCCAGTACGGTCTGAACTCCGTTCAATTGACATGCGCCATGCCCTGCAAGTGGGATGGCGGCGCGGTCGATGCTGCCCTGCGCCAGTATGATCGCGCGACCCGATGTCGCAAATTGCCAGACGTCGGCCAGCGTCAAGGTCATCAAGTCTCCGGGCTCGGCTCCGGCGAACATCTCGTGACGCACGCGGCCGATGTGATCGTAGACGTTGACACCGGTTACGCCATGTATGGCGGGATCGGTTCCGGTAGCAATAGTCGAGTGCCCAACCGCCGTATTCGACGGAAGAATATTGAGCTGCGCCTGAGTGAACCAGGCCCCTCGCTGCCGCAGGGCCGTGAGAGTTGGCATGAGCGTGGCGTAGCGATCGAAGTAGTCGCGACGCATGCCATCGAGAACGATCAGCACGACCACCCGTGGCGGAGCCATACCCGTCTTCAGGACGGGTAATACGCGGCCAGTCGACGTTGGCGGCATATGCACGCCAAACGCAGCCGCAAGTGTTGGCGCCACATCCTGCTGCGTGGCCGGCATGGAATACGTTCCGGCCTTGACCGCGGGGCCTGCAAACATCAGCGGTATCGCGACGTCATACGCCCAGGGCGAGCCGTGCATGAAAGAGACATCCGGGTCGTGCCGCGTGATGAAATCGCCTTCACGTGGTACGACCAGGAGCTGGCCGGTGCGTCCCGCAAAATAGGATCGGGCAAACATGTCGAGGAAGCGCTGTCGCGTCCCCTGGACGTTGTTTGGTGTTGCTTCGCGCACGTGAGACGCATCGGCTGCGGCTGGGCGTCCAGCGTGCTGACCGGAAGTCGTACAAGCAATCACGAGGAGAGCTGCGCTTGCCAGAAAGATACGAAAGAGGAAGGACTTCATGCAGACCTCCTGCGAGCTAGGTCCTGGCTGCCTACTATATGCGATCGTCCGCTATGATGCGGTCAAATTGGTTCTCCGAGTGTCTCCTAGCCGGTCAGAGACCGTGGCCGCCGACCGGCTTCCCCGTTCCCTAAGCCTCGGTCTGTTCGGCCATCTCCAGAGCATCATCCACCTCAATGCCAAGATAGCGTACGGTGCTCTCCAAT
>Ga0179592_10000536_pt1 | contig 15179 bp, 16 predicted proteins | sample CZODoug2_1_08_16_FD_148623 | JGI IMG/M metagenome (GOLD analysis project Ga0179592, IMG submission 148623) | Vadose zone soil fungal communities from Angelo Coast Range Reserve, California, USA - CZODoug2_1_08_16fungal (Illumina Assembly) | ecosystem: Environmental > Terrestrial > Soil > Vadose...
GAGTACCAGTCGGAAGCCTACCGCAGCCAGCGGTATCCGGCTTGCGACTACACTTCGCCGTTAAATCGCAGGACCCAGGAGATGTTTGCATGCGTTTCGTCGTCTTGTGGCTTCTCAGGAAAGGCAGACGATGTGGCAGCACAGAATCAACTCAGGAAGGTTCTCAGCAGCGATAAGGGTGTAGCCCTTCTGGCGTCGGGATATCGTGCGTCAGTTAACAGCCTGCCGAGTGGTCGGTCATGGGACTCCACGAGGAAGCAGGAACCCATCGAAGAGGCGGCCCGGTGTGCCCAACCTCAGTAGGCAATCCCCCTCGTTCACGAGCGGGGAGGATGTCAAGATGAACCTCGGCACAGCAATACGCATGATCAAAGGCGTTGGCCCGCAGCGCGCCGAACTGCTCGCGCAGCGCGGGATCTACACGCTCGAGGACTTGCTCGGGTACCTCCCATTCCGTTACGAAAACCGCATCCATTTCTCTAAGGTAAAAGACATCCAACCGAACGGCACTTATACCATTCGTGCGCGGGTGATGAGCGGCCAGGCGGTGCGCAGTATGCGCGGCCGCGACGCTATCTATCATCTGCTGGTGCAGGACGACGCGGGAGGTTCGCTGCCTTGCAAGTTTTTTCACGGTGGATACCTCGAAGGGCGCTTGAAGCCCGGGCAACTGCTCATTCTTCATGGCAAGGCGGAGGTCGATAAGCTGAGGCCCGCACGGCTGGAGATGATCAATCCCCAAATCGAAGTGCTGAGCGGCGAGGAAATGGATTCCACCGAGGTCGGCAGGATCGTACCGATCTACGAAGCGATTGGCACATTTGGCTCTCGGCAAATTCGCCGCGCGATGTACGCCGCCGTGCAGCTCATCGATCAGAGGATGCCGGATGTCTTGCCGGAGGGATTGCGAGCGCGGCTTGGCTATCCCTCGCGGGGAGAAGCTCTGATTCACACGCACTTCCCGGAACCCAGCGAATCCCTCGAGGCCTTGAACACGTTTCGTTCACCATCCCAGCAGCGGCTGATCTTCGAGGAATTTTTCTTGTATCAACTCAGCCTCGCACTGGACCGCAAGGCCACTCGCAAGGAGAACGCCATGGCCTTCCGCGTGCGGGAAGACGCCGTGCGCGAAGCGCTCAAGCGCATCCTGCCGTTCAAGCCCACGGCGGCGCAGAAGCGGGTTCTCGCCGAAATCGCCGCGGACTTGGAAAAGCCCGCTCCGATGAACCGGCTGCTTCAAGGTGACGTCGGCAGTGGCAAGACTATCATCGCGCTCCAGGCCGTCGTGATCGCCATCGAAAACGGTGCGCAAGCGGCGCTGATGGCCCCAACGGAAATTCTCGCGGTGCAACATTTTCTTTCCGCGCGCCGCCTTCTCGCCAAAGCCGGCTATCGCGTCGAGTTGCTCATCAGCGGCCTGAAAGGCGCGGAGAAAACCGTTGCCCTCAAACGCATTCGCTCCGGCGAAGCGCAATTTGTCATCGGCACGCACGCCCTGATTGAAGACAGCGTCGAATTCACCCGCCTCGGCTTCGTCGCCATTGACGAGCAGCACCGCTTCGGCGTTCTGCAGCGCAAGCGGCTGATGGATAAAGCAGCGGCGCAGGGTCACGCACCGCATGTCCTCGTGCTGACTGCTACGCCCATCCCGCGCACCCTGTCGCTCACCCTGTATGGCGACCTCGACGTGTCCGTCCTCGACGAGCTCCCGCCCGGCCGCACCCCCATCGCCACGCGCATGACCACCGAACAGCATCTCGCCGGCGTTTGGGAGTTTCTCCGCCGCGAAGTCGCGGCCGGCCATCAGGGCTACGTCGTTTATCCGGTCATCGAAGAATCGAAGCTCGAGCTAAAAGCCGCCATGGAAGAATACGAGCGGCTGTCGCGCGAAGTTTTTCCGAAGCTCAAGCTTGGCCTGCTGCACGGCCGCCTCTCCAGCGAGGAAAAAGAAGAAGTCATGCAGCGCTTCCGCAAGAACGAAGCCCAAATCCTCGTGGCCACAACTGTCGTGGAAGTCGGCGTCGACGTTCCGAACGCCACCGTGATGGTCATCGAACACGCCGAGCGCTTTGGACTTTCTCAGCTCCACCAGCTTCGCGGGCGCATCGGCCGCGGCGCGCAGAAATCACACTGCATCCTCGTCGCACCGCCACGCATGACCGAGGAAGCCCGCGCCCGCCTCGCGACTATGGTCCGCACTTCCAACGGTTTCGAAATCGCCGAAACTGATTTGCAACTTCGCGGTCCGGGCGAATTCTTCGGCACCCGCCAGTCCGGCGACCTGGGCTTCCACATCGCCAATCCCCTGCGCGATCGCGAATTCCTCGAACTGGCCCGCCGCGAAGCCTTCCTCCTGGCCGACGATGCCGCCCAGCAAGAGACGCTGCAGCGCCTCCTGCGTATGCTCCCCCCCGAATGGCAGCGCCGCTATCATCTCGCCCACATCGGTTGAGGAATCACACCTTATACTCTCGGTTCAAACCTTAGCAGTCGCGGCATTCACGAACAGTTGATGGGGCTCCCATGGACCGGGTAATCGCGTGAGGGAGGGTGACATGGGGCCAACGGAATGTATGTCGCTACGTTCATCTTTTTCCTGATTCCGTGGTCGAATCTTGGTGGGCATGGACAGGTTCTTTGGAGGAAGGACAAGGAAGTCGTGCTCTGGAACTGGCGCTCGTTCTGCCTGAGGGCAGCGCCAATTGTCGCGACGTTCGCAACCCCGACTGCCATGGGTCTCTTTTTTTGTCGTGGACTCACACTGGCGGAAGTCCTCATGGTGGGACTCCGCCCCGGACTCTGGCTAATAAGTCGAGACGAATTAGGGCTTGCGCTTTTGTTGTTTTTCAGCCTCTTCGATGATCTTTCGGAATTCCGCCACAGCAGGTACGTTGGGCGAGCGCAGCGCGTCCTTGTTGACATAGTGCCAGGCAGGCGCCCGATCCAGGGGTCCGTCGAGGCGGCCTTCATACACCATAATCATATCTTCTGCAGGCCCAACTTCCGTTTGTGGATGAGGTTTTGTGTCCTACGATGAGGTTTGCGGCGCATCTGTTGGATGGCCCTGCTGCACACCAACTCGGATGCCAGTGTCTGTTGGCTGAACGATGACCGGGCGATCATTCGTAGGCAGACCGCCTATCGTAGACTGCACTATTTTGCCGGAGCCCTTGCGCACCGTTATCACCAAATCGGCCGTTTGCGTGTCCAGCACAGGGGTGAACCGCCCCCATTTAATCAATGCCTTCTCCACGTCCTCTTGAGCCGTCTTGTTCGCCATCGGGGCGGTAGTGGAAGTGCCCGCGCTCGGATCGATAAGTACCAAGACAGTGCGGGCTTGAAGAACATAAGCCGGCAGCAAAATCTTTTTCTTGTCCCCGGCGATTGCCAGCGAGCTAAATGCAAGAACAGACAAGATCACTACACGCATGCGAAAGAGCATCACCGCCCCCATGCGCCAAACACACGTGAGCATTGTAGTCCGCGGTGCCGAAAATAGACAGGGACCTTCTCGTCTGTGTATCCGATGCCGCGGAACCGACCACCGCCCCGGTGTCTAACATGTTTATGTTCGACCCACGCTACATGCTCCAATTTCCAACCCTGCCGTCTGCTGTTTTGCTGCACCAACTTATTGACGCTATTTTTTATCTTTTTGGATTCATATTCCCTCTGACCTCGCCGTTCGTCTTCATACCTTTGGCCAGCAGCAGTCCAGGTTGGACGTCTATTGCAAACCTCTCTATTTCGCCTTTGGCGCCAACGTTTTTTTCGTCCTGCATTCCGTCCGATGCTTTGCGTGTGCTCTCCGCGCTACGCTTCAACACCTAAAACATTGCATCACCAGCAGGTCCACCACGCGGATTCTTTGTTCCTTGACTATCAACCAAAAACTGACGGGTAATAACTGCACTCATGCGCGTCATCGCAGGGCTTTACCGCAGCCGCATCCTGAAAAGCCTCAAGGGCCTGGCCCTCCGCCCCACCAGCGACCGCCTACGCGAAACGCTCTTCAACGTGCTAGCGCCCAATATCGCCGGCTCTCGATTCGTCGACCTTTTCGCAGGGACCGGCGCTGTGGGCATTGAGGCTCTGAGCCGTGGCGCCACCGAAGTCGTGTTCATAGAGAATCGTGCGCCGGCCGCCACCTTGATTCGCCGCAACCTCGAATCGTTGGGCATCAATAACGGCGTGACCGTGCTCGCCGTGGATGCTCTTCGCGGCCTCGCCCTGCTGGCTTCCCGAAAGCAGCAGTCCGCCGCCGGTTACGACTACATTTTCCTCGACCCGCCCTATGCTGCTGCCGAAGACTACTCCCGCGTGCTAGAATTTCTAGGTTCCGCGGATCTTCTCGCACCCGGTGGCCTGGTCGTCGCCGAGCATCGCCGCAACTTCGATTTACCCGAAGAACCCGGCGCGCTGCGAAGGTTCCGCGTTCTCCGCCAGGGCGATGCCGCCCTAAGCTTTTACCGCCGCCGTGGCGAGACAGGTAGAGAGACGAGCGGCGAAAACGACCCGGCCGAGTAAACCCCCGCCCGCCGAGTTTCATCTATCATGAGGTGCGCGCGTGTCCCGGTAGTGGCGGGCGTGATTTATCCCGACCTGGTCGGGAGCCTGGCAAGTAGTGGCTGTTCTCTAGAATCTTTGTGGCACCTGGGGGGTGGGTCCGACAGAATGCCTTCCTCTTGGACGGCTTAGCCGCTGAGGCATTGGGTTTTGAGGCTGCTTCATAGACTCTTTAGCCCGGTCAACCAATCCGGCCGCGCATCATGCGGCCAGGGAAAAGGAAATGTCTTTGAACCAAGTCAGCGACGCACTCAATCTCCTGGGACAGACTCCCAAGACTGCCGCCGGCGTGGGCCTCGATATGGGCCAAGGCCCGAAGCTCGATGTCGCCTGGGGATCTTTCCACCAGGGGATCGGCAGCAGCATCGCCGCCGTTCTAAGACGGGCCCGAGTCCCCAAGAACTTTCTCGCCGCCAGCTTCTTCAAAGACAGTTGGGTGGAGCGACGGATCCCTCGCCGCGCTCTCGTGGCCGCCGCCCTCTGGCATGTCGTATTTATCGTCATGCCGTCCCCGCGTCTCCCTGCCGCGGCAACCCACTATTCTGCCTTCGAGAACACTGAACTGACCTGGTCTGGCCCCATCACCGATTTTCCTTTAGTGGACAGAAAGGCTCCCAAACCCAAACCGATCCCGCGCGGCGAAGCAGATAAGCCCCTCCCTCCAGAAGGCAGCGACGCCTTCCATCCACGCCAGCGCATCTTTACCGATCCCGTCCACCCGAACCATCCGCGGCAGACTCTGATTAATTCCGCCGCACCCCTCGTGCCCCCGAAAATTCTCCCGAATCTTCCCAATATCGTGGAGCTCCAGCAGACGGCTGGCCCCGCGCGTCCCCGTTTGCAAATCAGCCAGGAAACCCTATCCAAGCTCCGCCCACGCGAGATTCGCAAAGTGAAGCTGACTACCGCGCCCGCTCCCGACCTTCCCACGCTCGACCAAAAACTTGCGGATATCGCCCCGTCCATGTTGCCGAGCGCCCCCGCGCGCCCAAATTTGGAACTAAACGCGGGCGCCGCCCCGCGCCTGGCTCCCCGCGCGCAAGCAAGTGAAGTGGAACCTGCCCCGGAAGTTAGCTCTGCCCAATCCGGAGTCACGAACGGAAATGTCTCAACTCTCATCGCGCTTTCCGCGGCGCCCGGCCCTCCCGCGCCCATAGTCCTGCCCCAAGGGAATCTCGCTGCGCATGTTTCCATTTCACCCGAAGGCAAACAACCCGGCGTACCCAGTAGCTCACCGAAGGGAACCCCCGGCGCTAACGGCGGCACCGGCGGAGACCCAACAAGCAGCGGTGGGTCCGCCACCGGCAACGGCAGCGGAAAAAATGACATGGACGTAAGTATCAGCGGAGGGCACCCGCCCGCCAACAGCACAAGCTCCGGCCTCGGCGGATTCCCGAACGTCAAAGCCCCCGCTTCCCATGCCTTAATCCTCAAGCCCGATCCGCACACCAAAATCGATGACGCACCCGAGAGAACCGGACCGCCAAACTTCGCGGCGCTTCCGGCCGGTGCATTGCCCGAGCAGATCTTCGCCTCGAAAAAGATTTACAAGATGCTTGTAAACATGCCCAACCTGAACAGCGCGACGGGGAGCTGGATTCTGAATTTTTCCGAGCTGCGCGTGAATTCCGAAAGCCCCCGTCTGACTTCCTTGGGGGTTACCGCCCCTGCTCCCCTGAGGAAGATCGATCCGAAGTATCCACCCACACTGATCAAAGAACGTGTGGAAGGAGAGGTCGTGCTATACGCCGTGATTCGCCGCGATGGCTCGGTCGATAGCATTCAATTGGTGCGTGGCATCGACGAGCAGCTCGATGCCAACGCCATGGAAGCACTGAGCCAGTGGAAGTTCCGGCCTGCCACAAAACAAGGAACGCCGGTGGATCTTGAGGCCATCGTGCACATTCCTTTCCACCCCCCGGGCGAGCGTTAAGAATTCACATTTTTCTTGGCGTTTGGACTAGGAACGGCCTTCGGCCAGCTTCACCAGCGCGTAGAGCGCATGATTTACGGGCGTGGGCAAGTCGAGCTCAGCACCACGGCGGGAAATATAGCCATTCAAAGAATCGATTTCCGTGCGCTTGCCGCGATTCATATCTTGTCCCGTTGATGAAAGCGCCTCCGCCATCTGAGTAGCAATTTTAAGGGCGCCTGCGAGCGCCGCCTGAGGGTCTTCCAACCCGGGAGGATGAATTCCTGCGGCCCGTGCCACGGCCAGGACCTCATAAACCGCCGTTTCGACAACTTTCCAAGCATCCGCGCTCGAGGCGATTTGCCCGTACTTCGCGCGGCCAAGCGCGGAGACAGCGTTCAGCGCGCAATTCCACACCAGCTTGGTCCAGAGTTCGCCTTCGATATTTTCCGTAATGCGGCAAGGCACTTGGGCACGCGCAAAGAGTGATGTGATGCGCTTGGTTTTTTCGTTTTCCGGCCCGACAACCAAATCACCACGGCCGACGTGTTTCACGCGCCCGGGTTCGGGGACGGAAGCCGCCACGTAAACGACGGAGGGAAGCGCTTCGATCGCCGCCGCGGCGCGAAGTTGTTCCACATTGTCCACGCCATTCTGCATGCTGAGGACCACCGCGCCGGGAGCAAGCAGCGAAGCCAGCGCGCGCGCCGTGGTCGCGTTGTCCGTTGTTTTCACACAAAAAAGAACAATTTCCGCGCCGCGAACCGCGCTTAGTTCGGTAGACGCCTCGACTGGCACGCTTTCCTGAAACTGCAATGTGTCCAGGAAGAGTCCGTTCTTGTTGACCGCTCCGACAAAAGCCGGGCGCCCGATCATCACCACCGGCGCACCCGCGCGCGCCAGCAGTCCGCCGAAGTATCCACCTACGGCGCCAGCGCCAACGACAGCAATCTTGGGCCCGCCTTCCTGCAGGGTCACGGAGTTACCACGCTGATCAGCCGGTCGATGTCGCGCTCCGTGTTATACAGGTGCGGGGAGACGCGAATGTTGCCTTCGCGCAGGCTTACGACAACATTCTCCTTGCGCAGATGTTGGTAGTGCTCCGCTGTTTTCTCCGGGCTGCGTGCCGCAAAACATCCATACGGCCCGCGCCGCGCAGCATCCAGAGGGCTCGCCGGCACAAAGCGGTCCTTCGGGAGGCGATCGAACATAAGTTCGATCAATTTCTGGTTATGCGCCGCAACCAACTCTGGTCCCATGCGCACCACAAAATCCACGGAGACGTCCATCGCCACCAGATTGAAATTGAAATAGCTGGCCCACTCCGGCGAATCCCACCGCTTCGCGTTTGCCGCCGGCTTGGGGTCTTCGAAGTTCAACGCCGCGAAATTGTCCGAGCCCGCCACCGCCATCCAATAAAACGGTCCAGGCCGCACGAACCCAAGATGTTCGCTCTTGGCCCAGAAGAATCCGGTGCCGAAAGGACTCAGCAGCCACTTGTAGCCAGCGGACACCAGAAAGTCGGCACCGAGTTGATTGACATCCATGGGTATTGCCCCGCAGCACTGGCTGACGTCCAGCAATAGCAGCGCCCCCTGTTTGTGACACGCCTCAGCAACCCGCGCGGCATCCAGCCGCGAGCCGTCGTCGTACCTCACCATGCTCACCGAAACCATCCGCGTCCTTGGTGTTAGTGCTGCAATCAGGTCATCGGCGGTGATGAACCGCTCGCGTGGAGAAACGATCTTCAGTTTCAGGCCCTCGCGTTCTTCCATCGGTTTCCACGCGGTGTATTGCAGCGGAAACTCTCCCTTGGCGGTGATGACCTCGTCGCCCGGCTTCCACGTCAGACCATACGCAACCGCTGCCACGCCGGCGCTCGCTCCAGTCGTCAGGGCAACCTCTTCGGGTTTTCCGCCGATCAGCTTCGCGATGGATGTACGGATGCGGTTGGGCACTTCAAAGAAGGTGGAATCCGGCTTTTGGTGCGGATATTTCTTCGCTTCAAGCGCGGCTTGCACAGCCCGAATCGACACCTTCGGCATCGGTGACTGGCCCGCCAAATTCAAGTAGGTTGCGTCTTCGATCTCGAACCACTCCTGCCGCCAGCCGGTTTGCCAGGAAGTTGTTGTTGTAGCCATGGGTCCGCTCCTTCGAGTGAGCCAAAAGGAATTAGGTTGGTGCCTACCGCGCCGGGTACAACGTCCAATTTGGAAATTGACATCCTACCCTGTGAACGAGGGGCCTACAGGCTCTACACCACCACGCATAGATGCCGGTTCTGCCGTGACAGCTAATAGCCCGCCGAGTGTCGGTCATGGAACTCCGCGAGGAAGCAGAAACATCGAAGAGGCGGCACAATGTGCCCAACCTCAGTAGGGAATCCCCTCGTTCACGAGGGGGAGGATGTCAACTTAGTTTAGACCAACGCGCTGTACCCCACCGCAGCCCTTGCCGGGAAGTGCGACTATTGTTTGCCTCGGTCTAATTCCTTGTCGAGAATCCGTCGAATCAACTCTGCTGTTGAGATGCCTTTGGCTTTAGCGAGTTTCTCCAAAGCGGCTTTCTGCGGTTTCGAGAGATAGATATTTGTTCTGGCGTATCCCATGCTGTATGCCGTACACCAGTTGGCTTCAGAATGCAAGCATTATTGTCTGTTGATTAATGGCTTGCTACCCCGCCCTCAGAGACGGGGCTTGCGCTCGCAAGAGGGTCAGTCCGGACAACACCCAGTCTAGAAATGACCGCGAAGCTCGCGGAAGGCAGGCAAGATCACCAGCTTTCCGGAGCCCGCTACGACCGGTTCGTGTTCCAGGGTCCAGGTGTGCTGATGCGGAATGTAGACGGCGTTGAGGCCGATCTTCATCGCCGGATTGATGTCGCTGCGCGGGCTGTTGCCGATCATCCAGCCGTGGGTCTTCACGATTTTGTGTTTGTGAACCAATCCGCCATAGGTCTCGGGATCTTTTTCCGGAACGATTTCGATGAATTCGAAAAATCCCTGCAGGCCCGATCGTTCCACCTTGGCGGCCTGCTCCGCGGGTTCGCCCTTGGTAAAAAGAATGAGCCGGTGCCGCTCCGTAAGGTACGCCAAAGTCTCCGGCACGCCGTCCAGAATTTTCGGCGGGGTACGCTCCAAATCAATGACGCGGCCATGAATCCGCGCCAGTGTCTCGCGTTTCGCCATCTGGTCCGCAAGCTTTATGTAAGTCTCTTCGAGCGAGCGTCCAAAGCTGCGCACCCCATATCCGTATTGGCGGATATTCTTGCGCTCCGTTTCATTCAAGATGTGGCGAATGTAAGCGCGGGCATAGCCGTACGGTTCGACGATGCTGATGAAATCCTCGATCAACTTCTCGAAAAATACGTTGTTTTCCCAGAGCGTGTCATCCGCGTCAATCAGCAGTGTATGGCGTCGCATCGATCTTGGCGATCGGCGGCCTGAGCGCCGCGGACCGCTTCCCTCCCAGCCTCTTGCCGCCGTGTCGTCAGTCTACCAGCTGCATGACATCTTCGGCGATGGCCGCAGCGGCTCCCGGCCGTCCAAGGTTCCTCGCGGCCTCCCGCATTCCCTTCAATCTTGCAGAATCATCCAGCAGCGCGGCAATCTTCCATGCCGCCGCAGCCAAGTTGTTGCAGCGAATCGCCGCCCCTGCTTCCAGCAAATGATCGGCGTTGCGTCCTTCCTGGCCGGGAATCGGTTCGATGAGCGCCATGGGCAGCGCCCGCGCCAGCGCTTCCGACGTCGTCAACCCGCCGGCCTTGCCCACCAGCAAGTCTGCCGCCGCCATGTACTTGTCCATCTCGGTCGTGAATCCCACGGGGCAAAGCCTTGGCGAGCCTGAAGATAGATGGCCGGCCTCCTTTGCGAATTCCTCCAAACGCTTCCGGGTCTTTTCGGATTTTCCGGCAATCGCGGCGATCTGCCACTGTCGTTGTAAGGCCAGCAGGTCCTTCACCAGTTGCTCGACGGGACCCATTCCGTAGCCGCCTGCCGAAACGAGAATCACTGTCGCATCCGCGTCGAGCCCCAGTTGTTTCCTGGCAGCGGGCGGATTCGCGGGCGTCGCAAACAGGGGATCGATCGGTATGCCGGTAACTCGCAGCTTTTCTCGTGGCACGCCGACGCGCGCCAGATATTCCGCGGCTTCATCAATGGCCAGATAATAGCGGTCCACCGTGCGGCAAAGCCACATCGCGTGCACGTCGTAGTCGGTCACCACAATGGCACTGCGCGCGCGCAACTTTCGCTTGGCGATCAACCAGGCGATGATCTCCGCGGGCAGAAAATGGGTCGCCACGCACAAGTCCGGCTGGATGCGTTTCAATAGACGAATCATCGGGGCGGTGTTCAGCCGATCCAGCGCCAGACGCCGCCGCGGGTGTAGCCACGGCCGGTCCGTGCGTTCGTAGAGCACGCCCATCAGCTCTGGCGCGCGCCGCACCATCGCGATGTAGGCTTGGTCGTAGACGCGCTGGAAAAGCTTGCTGACATGCTGCAGGGCGTCGATGTGTTCTACAACGCAATCGTCCCGCGCCAGGAACGCCTTTTCGAGGGCTTGTGCGGCACGAACGTGTCCCGCGCCGGACGTTGCGGAGAGCAACAATACCCGCGGCTTGGTTTTCATTTGCCGGGAATTCCTGCGAGTCGAAGCGGCATTAGGATGTTTTGCGCTGGCCGGCGGCGATTTTCTCCAGAATTCCTCGCGCGGCTTTTTGCAAATCCCCGAAGCGCGCCAGGTAGTCTTGAAAATCGTGGTTCAGGAGCTGCGCGTCTTGCGGGCCGAGCTGCGTCCGTAGAATCATGTCACGCAGTTTTACGGGGTGCGGGAGCAGCGCCTCCTCTTGCAATTCCTCGAGCGCAATCTTGGCGTCATAGTGATACATGGCTTCCCCCCAACTGAAAAACCCTAAAACCGTATTGTACTCAGTTGCTGTCACCTAAGGGGAGTTAACCAGGAAAGGGCCGGGGAAGAAAAAGTCCTACGCGGCGGTCGCCGCCGCCGGTATGAATTCATAGCGCGCGATCTTCGCGGCAATGCCCGCCCTGCCGTTCTCGGTGGGCTCCACACGTACAACCTCTCCCAGACAGCGGATATTTACATCGCTCGACTGCGTGACTTGCTGAGGAAGAGTGATGACGAACTCAATCTCGCTGCCGATTTCGAAATTGGCTTCGGCGAGGAAGTACAGCCCGCGGTAACTGACATCCCGCGTTTGAGCGTCCAGTTCGCGTCCTTTGGCCCCCCGCCGAAGAACCCGTATCGGAAGGCGCATCGTGAATCGCCGCGCTTCACGGCGTTCCGCTCCATCACCCATCAACACCCCCTGGGGCTTGGGATTCGGCGCAACGCTAACATCGGGTTAGGCAAACTGCAACGCGAAAATCAGAGATTCTTGTCCTAGTACGAGGTCTTGGCAGTTTAAAAACGTGCGCGCTACACTGATTCCCATGGGCAGTACTGTTACGCGGGCCGATAGCCGCGAGCACCGCCGCGTGCGCATGCGCCTTCCAGTGCGCATGCGTTGGACCACGCCTTTCGGCCAGAAAATCGAATTAGGAGAGACCATCGACGTCTCGCGCAACGGTCTGCTCGTTTCCACCAGGGAGTCCCACCGTCCGGGTATAACGCTATGGCTAACCTTTCCCTGTGATGCGTCGCTTTCCGATGGCCAGCCGGAGATCCTCGTATTCGCTCCACGAGCGCAGGCGTAAAAGTTCAGTCGGCAAGCGCGTCGGAACAGGAACGCGCTGCGAAAGTAGATCAACTGTCCCGTGTTCTTGGCATCTCCGCCGCTCCGGCAACATTCGCAAGTGGCGTTTCATCTCGAAGAACAGCCGCACGCTTCGTCCAACGGAACTGCCGGTCGTCACGACCCTGAACGGCGCGGCAGTGCGCGTCGGGCGCTCGCCGTACTCGTCCGCGTGCATCCGCAGGGGATTCCCTGGTTTGAAGAGGCCATGACCATGGACATATCGGCAAGGGGCATGCGCTTTCGCAGTCACCGCGAATACGCGCTCGGGGACCACTTGAAAATCGCATTTGAAGACTCGCCTTCTGCGCCTTGGCGACGGCGAGTTTCGCTCCAAGGTCATGCGCATCGCTCCGGTGCCCGGCAGCATGGCCCCCGACGTCAGTGTTCGCCGCGCGCAATAGGCCAATGCTCACGACGAGCGCGAGCGCTCTGCTCTTCCTCGAGGCCCGGCAGGCCTGGCGAGCCGGTTCGTTGTTTTCGCCTGAACTAAGACCGTTATGTCAGGAGCCCACCGAAGCGGTCTCGCAAAAACCAACCGGACGGCGTAGCAATCCTCTCCCTTAGGGCAAGCAGGGTGTCAACAGCCGCATGCGGTCTTTTTCCCTCGATGCGTTAAACTGCAAATTTGCGCTTGGCGTGTCAATGACCAGCACACACGAATCCCGCAATTTCTTCCTGGAAGGACCTGCCGGACGCCTCGAAGCGATTCTCTGGACGCCGTTCGCCGCCGCATCTCTGCCGCTGGCCGCGGTGGTCTGCCACCCGCATCCCCTTTTTGGCGGTACGATGCACAACAAAGTGGTTTACCAGGCAGCGAAATCGCTGGATGCCATGGGTATTCCTGTTTTGCGATTCAATTTTCGCGGCGCTGGACTGAGCGCCGGTGTGCACGACCGCGGTCTAGGCGAGCAAGGTGATGTCCGCGCCGCGCTGGATTTCCTTGCTTCCGAGTTTCCTGGTGTGCCGCTGTTGCTTGCCGGATTCAGTTTCGGTTGTTGGGTGGGCATGCGTGTCGGCTGCGAAGACCTACGCGTCTCTCACCTGATCGGCTTGGGCATTCCCGTCAACAGCACTGATTTCTCATTCCTTTGCCAGTGCAAAAAACCAAAATTGTTCGTGCAAGGGAGCAACGACGAGCACGGCGCCATCGAAAAGGTCAAAGCGCTCATCCTCACGCTGCCCGGCGACAATCATCTGGTGGTCGTCGAAGGCGTCGCTCATTTCTTTGCCGGTAAACTCGATCAACTGGGTCGCGCAATCAACGCCTGGTTGACCGACGAGGTTTTTCGTCTCCGTCATTAGCGTTCGCAGATTTTTTCTTTTTCTTACTCCGTGAACTCTCCGCGGTCTCGGCGTCAAGTCTTTCTTTCAAGCACCTTCGCCGCGCGAAAAAAGCTTGCTGAACTCCTCGCTGGTGGCCGGAGCCACGCCCACGAGCCGTGCGTTGGCTCTCACGTGCTCCACGCGGGACATCCCCACCAGCGCGGTGGTGATTCCCGGTGACGACCTCACGAATTGCAGTGCCCGTTCCACGTCGTTCTCCAGCCCCAGCGCCTCCGCGACAAACCCCGGCAGGTTCTTCGCTACTTGACCTTGCAGCAGCGATGCGCTGGCGATCAGCGTGAGGTCCAGCTCGCTCGCCGCTTCCATCACTGTCCGGTCGCGTCCGCGCATCGCTTGATTGCCCAGGGTCAGCGCTTCCGTCATCGCCAGGTTGAAGGGTAGTTGTACGAACCGGAAGTGATGTCTGCCCCCCGCAATTTCCTGAGCGATGTGGGTGACCTCGCCCAACTGCAGGGCATCGCGCGCCCGGGCATCTTGCCGGAAGCCATTCCACGTGGCCACCCCGTAATACTGAATCTCGCCCGCTTCCACGGCCGATTCGAGAAACGTAAAGGCCTCGCGGATACGGTTCAGAAACTCTTCCTTGGGCACTTCCGCGAGCTGCGTTTCCGGATTATGCAGGTAGTAGACGTCCACGCATTCCACGCCAAGATTCTTTAGACTGCGTCCGAGCTGGTTTTTCAGAAATTTTGGCGTCATGCAATGGCTGCCGGCGGCGATGTCCTTCGCGGTGAAAACTCCCGGTTGAATGAATTCGCGGAAGAAGTATTCGTTGGAGTCGTCGGGCATCGCCCCGTCGGGCGTCAAGTAACCGCCTTTGGTGCACACCACGATTTCGTCTCGTTCAATACCTTTAGCCACAAGCTGCCGGATGGCCGCGCCGATGCTTCGTTCGCTCCGCTGAAATCTGTAATTGATCGCGGCGTCGATTACATTGATGCCGCTTTCCACCGCCGCGACGGCTGCTGCTGCATAACCCTCATCCGTCTTGTCGTCCGGTTGCCCGAGGTACGTGCCGATTCCGAGGGAGGAGAGCGCCAACCTCTGCATTTCTCGAAAATGACCCTTGGCAGCACGGCCTGCGAACTTCTTCGCGTAGCGCGTGGTTCCTTCTTTGGTAGCGGATTTGCTCATGGCGCTCCTTCGGGCGGTTGAGCCGGCCCGGGTGTCGGCTTCGTTTCGGCTTCGCTGGTCTTCGGCGCGAGAAGTCGCGAGCATGCCCGAAGAATTCTACGATAAGGCCAGTCCTTCTCGCGGAAGAAAATCTCGCCTTCGCGCGGATTGCTGTAATACCACCGCGCTACAAGCCATAGGTGCTCTCCAAGATCTCCTTCAGTTGCTCCGGACACCGCTTCAAAATGCTCGCGGAAGATTTGCTCTGCTGACCGGGGCTGGCTGGCAATCTCCGCGAATCGCAAGAAAAATGGCTCTGCCAACCTTCCACCGCGCACGCGGTAGACGCCCATGGTTTGTTCTTCGGCGGCCGGCTGCAGAATCACCGCGTCGAGGTCCTGAATCCGCCGGGTGAGTTCCGGCCTCCCGCGCAAAATCTCATCGAGTTTCTCCACTTTTTTATGCCAGGCGGCTGCCCGTTCGAAGT
>Ga0179592_10000540_pt1 | contig 15106 bp, 13 predicted proteins | sample CZODoug2_1_08_16_FD_148623 | JGI IMG/M metagenome (GOLD analysis project Ga0179592, IMG submission 148623) | Vadose zone soil fungal communities from Angelo Coast Range Reserve, California, USA - CZODoug2_1_08_16fungal (Illumina Assembly) | ecosystem: Environmental > Terrestrial > Soil > Vadose...
CGCTCGCGCTCGTGGGCGCGCTGTTCATGCTTCAAACCTGGATTGCCGCCGACCTGGCGCAGGACATGCAATTCTCCTCACCTGAGACCGCGTTCTTCGAGATTGCCGAGCGGGCGGGAGGCGCTTGGTTGCGGCTCATCTGCATCCTGGCCGTGGTGATCGCATCGGCGATCGCCAATGCCATTGCGGCCCAGGCCGCCGTCTCGCGAATCCTTTTCGCGATGGCGCGCGACGGCAAGCTTCCGGCAGTCCTCGCCAAAGTGCACCCCCGCTACAAGACTCCGTATGTAAGCACATTGGCTGTCGCGTTCGTGTCCCTATTGGTGGGATTGCTTTTTTCCTCACGCATGGAGGATCTCGCCAGTATCGTCAATTTCGGCGCCCTGACCAGTTTCCTTCTGCTGGATCTCTCGGTGGTCAACCACTTCTTCATTCGTCAAGGGAGCGGCAATTGGCTGCGCCACGTGATATTTCCGCTGGTGGGAGCCGCGGTCATCGGCTTCGTGCTCTACGAAATGGATCGGTCCGCAAAGATCATGGGTGCGTGTTGGATTGCGGTGGGCATCGCCTACTACCTGGTGCTCACGCTCGTTTTGAAAAAGTCCGTCGAAATCACCGTATGAGGCCGGCGGGTGTCAGTCGAACACGATTCTCGGAAAGTAGAACGACACCGTCCAGTTCGGTGCATCCACGATTTCGCTGATGCGAAGGTCGCCACATACGCTGCACAACATATAGGCATCCACGGCCGGCATGCCCTGTTGCTTTGACAGTAGATCGACCATGGATCGCACGGCGGCCCGCGCCGCTTCCATCAGATCGGGACCGATCCCTGTGGTCACTTCGTAGCCTTTTGCATCAAGATGGCGGCTTACCGGTCCCGCGGTGGTGAAACGGGGATATGCCAGCGGCGTTTGCTTCACCAGGTCGAATTTGATCGCCACCTTCATCGGGCTTTCGATGGCGGTGCCGCAGACTTCGCCGTCGCCTTGTGCAGCATGCGTGTCGCCGACGGAAAATAACGCGCCCGCAACTTCGACGGGCAGAAACAATTCGGTGCCTTGCGAGATGTCGCGCACATCCATATTTCCGCCCACGCGCCGCGGGGGGACAATGCTGTGCAGCCCGGGCGCGGCCGGAGCGAGGCCGATGGTGCCGGTGAAGGGCTTGAGCGGCACCTTGGCCCAGCGGCCATACAGGGCCGGTGCCAACGTAGCGGCGTCGTAGGTCCAAAGGTGCAGCGCGGGGTCTCGGAACTCGTCGGCAAGCAGTCCGAAGCCCGGGATGTTGGCAGTCCAGCCCCAGCCCGACGGAGTGAACGACAGCAGCGTCGCCTTGAGGACATCGCCGGGTCCTGCGCCCTCGACAAATATGGGTCCCGCCACCGGATTGATCTTGCCGAAGTCCAAACGCGCAATGTGCTCGGCCGTCGAGGTCGCGGAAATCTGGCCGCTCGAGGCCTCGTACACGTCGAATTCGATGGATTCGCCCGGCGCGATGCGCAGAACAGCCTCAATGGAATTATCCCATCCGTAATGATGCTGATGCCGGTGGATGGTGTGAGGTCGGGTCATGGAGCTCTACTTTCGGCCCGCGGGCGAGGCGGCGCCCGGGTGCGGCAGTGCGGCGACCTGCTCTGCGGTGATGCTGCCCTTGTAGTGGTTGCCGAAATTGCTTCGGACGTAATTGACGACCTCGGCCACCTGGGCGTCGCTCAAATGCACCAGCAGAAAATCCAGGGCTTCTCCCGTCGGCTGTTGACCGAATGCAGGCATGCCGTTTTTGCCGTGCAGCACCGTCAGCGCTACGTACTGCCAGGACACGAGCGCGGGATCGCCCGCCAGTTTCGGATAGTGGCCGGCGCCGGCAGCGCCCTGCGCCCCCGGCATGTGACATCCCTGACAAATACGACCGTAGATCTCGGCTCCTCCGGCTTTTCCGAGTCCGGCGGTGGAGGTGACCGAGTTGTCATCCGCCAAGGCGGCCGTGGCGACGGTCGCGGCCAGCAGGGCAAGTCCAAGCCGGCGCACCGGGAGTCGCTCGAACCGTAACTTCATGCCTTTTCTCCCTGCGCCACGGCGCGTTGATGCAGGCGGCCGATCGCGTCGAGAGCGGAAGTCACCGCGCCTTCCTGCCAGCCCCCGAGGAAAGAGGCGTGTTCGCCGGCGAGGGCGATGCGCCCGTCGATCTGGCACAGATTGTCGTAGTGCCTGGCGCGCGACTCGTCACTCCACATGCCGAAGCAGCCCATGGTAAACGGCGATCGGTGCCACGCCATCGCCACGCCGTTGTCGAATTCCTCATGATATTGGGGGTGAATCTGGCTGCCGTACTCGACCGCCTTTCGCACCCGTTCCTCCGGCGCCATGGCGGTGAAATCCATTGCGTTGATGCCGAAAATGTAAGCGCCCAACAAAACGCCCTTGCCGCTGCTGTGGTAGCCGGTGTTGGGGTAGCCGATATTCATGATCGGCAAGTCGGTGTAGGTAATGCCGCCATAGATATGCTCGTCTTCCTCCCAAAAGCGGCGTTTGAATTGCAGCCCCACCTTCACCGCCGATGCGTAGGGAACGGCGGAAATCGCGGCCCCCATGGCGGGCCCCACATTCAGCGGAATCTGAGCCAAAATGGGCAGAGGGATCGTGCACAAGCACCAATCCGCTTTTGCGGTCAATTTGGTGCCCGGACTCTGGGTGTCCTCATAGGTGGCGGTGACACCCTGCTTGTCCTGGTGAATGTCGATCACCTTCGCGTTGTAGCGAATCAAGGGCCCGAGTTCCCGGCCGAAGGCCTCGCCGATTCTTCCCATACCTCCCACCGGCTGAAACAAGGCGGTTTGCATGTCCATCTCGTCCGCGGCTGTCAGGCTACGCCATAAATCCGAGTGCAGAACATCGGTCAGTCCGACGGGATCGGAGGAAACGGGGCGTCCCGACAGGCCGCCCCCGGGTTTCTTCGTGAAGCCGCGCCGCTCGCTGGTGGCTTCGTTCGTGGCGTACGCAAAGCTCTTATCGAGCGCGCCCCATTCGCGCAGCGATTCGAGCAGCTTCTCTCGGTCCTCCTTGCTCACCGATGCATCCAGTGCGTTCTGTCGCGTCGCCTTCGCCAGCAGTTCAGCCACATGTCCGTGATAGTCCGCCTTGACCTGCCGATAACGCTGCGGCTTGCCGCCGAAAGCACGGCTGCTGTGCAGATACGCGTTGTAATTGACCTGCACGAAGGCCTCGAGCGGCACCCCCAGCCGTTTGCAATAGGTCAGCATGCCGCGGTGGTGATACGGGATTCGCCACGGACCCGGGTTGACGTACAAATCTTTGTCGAACCGGCATTCCTGTGTGACTCCGCCGAGTTCGGTGTACCGGTCGCCGCCGCGCCAGGTCCAGTTGCGGCCGCCGGCGCGACCGTTGTATTCCAACACCTGCACGGTGTAGCCCGCATTGCGCAACTCATAGGCCGCCGTCATGCCCGCCATGCCCGCGCCCAGGATCAACACCGACGCGCCCTTCGGAGCTCCCTGCAAATCGATGGGACCGCGATACGGGGAATCAGCGGCGATGCCGAGCGTGCTCATCGCCTGATACATCGTGGCGCCGCCGGCGGTTACGCCGATCATGCGCAGAAGATCGCGGCGGCTCAACTCGGGGCTCGGGGACGCGTTTTCCATTGATACTCCGGTGACTGACGATGAGCGCGCGGTGCAGGCCGGCGCTAAGCCCGTGAGTAGTTACCACATGTGTGCCGGGGCAACAAGAGCGGCCCCGGCCGCGATTCTTTCCGGTGCGGAATTTTAGCGGCGTGCACCGGGCGCGGGCGCAGACCTCGTCGAGGCGCCTTCGATCATGCAATAAAATAGTTGCGTAACGGAAGCGTCGGCCGTAACCTGCCTGCAATCAGGAGGTTGCATTTGACCGGATCTTCCACACCGATCAAGATCGCCGCTCTGCGCAACTCTGCGCCGGTGTTTGCGGCGCTGGGAGATGAGACCCGGTTGCGGTTGGTCGCAGCGCTGTGCGACGGCCAGCCTAAGTCGATCGCCCAGCTCGCGGCGGGGACTCCGATTTCCCGTCAGGCCGTTACGAAACATCTTGAGGTTCTCTCGAAGGCCGGCTTGGTGCGAGGCATGAAGTCCGGACGAGAGCGGCTGTGGGAGTTCGAAGCCGCTCGCTTGGAGAAGGCGCGCCATTCGCTTAGGCTCATTGCCGAACAATGGGATCAAGCATTGAGTCGGTTGAAGCACATGGTGGAAAACGAACCTGCAGGCGCCCGCGGCGGCCACAATTCCGACGGATAGTTCTATTGTATGCTCGGGGCGTCAGGGAGACGCTGCATGGTTGACAACAAGACACATACGGGCCGGCGCAATTTTCTATTGCAAGCGGGGCTTGCGGGAGTTGCGTCCGTGGCTTCTGCAGTCCCCGCCGCGGTTGGGGCAGCCGCCGCGAATCCCGCCGCGGACACATACCACTCCCTCGGTCCCGATGAAGCGGCCTTCATAGAGGCGTTGGTCAACATCATGTGCCCCGCGGATAAGTTGTCGCCGAGCGGCGTCGACTGCGGCCTCGCCATTTATATCGATCGCCAACTCGCGGGGCCTTACGGTAAGGGCGACGGGCGGTATCAGAGAGGTCCTTATCGACACGGCAAGCCGCAGCTCGGGTTGCAATTGCCTCTCACTCCCGAGCAGTTCTGCAAGGCCGGCATCGCGGCCGTCGATGCGGCGTGCGTGCGGGATCGCGGCGCGCCCTTCGCGGCGCTTAAGGTAGCCGAAGCCGACGCGGTGCTCGTGGACATCGCAGACGGACGCGTCACGGACGAGCGCCTTTCGCTGAGTTCGTGGTTCACCGATATCGTGTATCCGTTGTTCGTCGAGGCATGCTTCGCCGATCCGATGTACGGCGGCAATCGAAACGCGGTTTTTTGGAAGATGATCGGCTATCCGGGTCTGCCGGCCAACCATGCAATCGACATGGTCCGGTATCGCGGGAAACCGTATCCCGGTGCCGGGAGTCCAAAATCGATCGGCGATTTCTCGTGACTCAGTCAGGCTCCTTGGATTGATCGTGGCAAAACGCTTAGCGCGCCGGACGGTCGTGGTTGTGGGGGGTGGACTGTGCGCCGGCCTGCTGACCCGACAGTTGACCGCCCAGGGCATCGACGTTGTGGTGCTCGAACGGGGTGTCGAGCATCGAGGCGGCGCCGAAGCGCGCGTGCCTTCGCAACGCGACGAACTGCGCTGGGCACAGCGACAGGGCAACATGCAGAACTGGCAGCGCGAGACTTACACCTTGCGGCACTCGCGGCATGAAGAGTCGCTGCCGGTGCGCTGGATGGAAGCCTTTCTGCCGGGCGAGGGGGTGGGTGGCGCGGGCAGCCACTGGAACGGGGTTGCCTGGCGATGGTCGGAATACGATCCCATGTTGCGCACGCGCTATGAGTCCCGCTACGGCAAGAAGGTCGTTCCGGCGGACATGCCGCTGCAGGATTGGGGCACGACCTACGCGGAGTTGGAGCCCTATCATGATCTGTTCGAGAAGTTGTTCGGTTTATCCGGCAAGGCCGGCAATATCGCGGGCACGATTCAACCGGGGGGCAATCCGTTCGAGGCGCCGCGCCGCGGCGACTATCCGCAGGCGCCGCTCGAAATCACGGAGGCCGGAATCATCTTCAAGGCCGCCGCAGAGACTCTCGGGCTCAAGCCCTTCCCCGGCCCAGCCGCCAATTCCTCCGGGGACTATCTGAATCCGGATGGTCAGCGCCTCGGCCGCTGCCAATACTGCGGTCATTGCGAGCGCTTCGTTTGCGAGGCGCACGCGAAAGGCACGCCCGACCGTCTCCTGTATCCCATGCTCAAGACCCGCAAGGGTTTCGAAATCCGCACGCGCGCCCAGGTACTGCACATCGATTACGACGGCGGTGCGAAACGCGCGACCGGCGTGCGCTACCTCGACTTGAATTCCGGCGAGGAATACGAACAGCCGGCCGACGTCGTGGTGCTGGCAGCCTTTACGATGACGAACACCCGGCTTCTCCTCTTGAGCGGCGTCGGCGCGGCCTACGATCCGGCGGCACGCCGCGGGGTCGTGGGAAAGAATTTTTGCTATCAGACCACGTCCGGCGTCTCGGTCTTCTTTAGAGACCGTTGGATCAATCCGTTTCTCGCCGCCGGCGCCACCTCCACTGTGGTCGATGAGTTCAACAACGATAATTTCGATCATGCCGCGCTGCCCTTCCGGGGCGGGGCGAGCATCGATGCCGCCGTATCCAACGGCCGTCCGATCCGCGGGCGCCGAACGCCGCCCGGCTCGCCCCGGTGGGGGACCGCCTGGAAACAAGCACAGGCGGATTGGTACGCGCATTCGTTCAGTGTCGCCGCCCAGGGCAGCTGTTACCCGCATCGGGAGAATTACCTGGATCTCGATCCCGACTACACGGATGCATACGGCCTGCCGCTACTGCGGGTGACCTTCGATTTTCGGGACAACGAGGTCAAGATGTCGCGTTGGGTCACCCAGAAAGTGGCGGAGATCTGCAAGACCATGGCGCCGGATATCATGGGCCCCGTGGCGGGACGCGAAGGCCCCTTCGATTCGCGTCAGTATCAAACCACGCATGTGACCGGCGGCACCATCATGGGAGCCGATCCTGCATCGAGCGTGGTGTCGCCGCACCTGCAGCATTGGGATGCCGAAAACCTGTTCGTGGTCGGCGCCTCGGTGTATCCGCACAACTCGGGCTACAACCCTACCGGACCGCTCGCGGCTTTGGCCCTGCGCTTGGGGGACGATGTGGCTCGGTACGTCGTAAGGCCCGGGAAACTGGCGTGAGTTCCAGCGGCCATCGGGTCTTACTGATGGCCGTAATCCTGATGGCCGTGATCGGCGGCGCCTCGATGCCGTGGGCGCCTTGCCTCGGCCAAGACGCCGCTGCGCAACCCGAGGTGTTCAATCAGTGCGCCGTGTGTCATTCCACCGATGGGAGCAACGGCAGCGGACCCACGCTCAAAGGCCTGTTCGGGCGCCCAGCCGGCAGCGTCGTGGGGTTCCGCTACAGCCGGGCGATGCGGGGCGCCGGCATCGTGTGGGACGCCAAGGGGCTGGACGACTATCTGCGCAGCCCCCAGGACTTCATTCCGGGGAACGTCATGCCATTTCCGGGTGTGCCTGATTCCGCGGAGCGTGCCGGCCTGATCGCCTATCTTCGTTCCCTCAAATGAGGGCGGTATGGGTCCTAGGATTCACCAAATCGGCCTTTCAGGGCCTTGATTCGTGACTTAAGGTCGAAATCGAGCATTTTTTTTCGACACTGCGGCGTCGCCGTGTCAAACTCTGCGCCCTTTAGCAGCCAGCGTAGACGCGAACTCCTTGGCACGTGACCGTCTATCTATTGCGCGGCAGCGCCGTTGGGCTAATTCCGGTTGACCCCTATAACCCAAGAAACTGTCATGGAAGTTTGATATGGCTCGTACAACCCCCCTCTCCGATATTCGCAATATCGGCATCATCGCCCACGTCGACGCCGGCAAGACGACGACGACCGAGCGCATCCTGTACTACACGGGGCGTAAGCACACCATCATCGACATTCACGATACCAAGGATCTGAAGACGTCGACGACCACCGACTACCTGGAACAGGAACAAAAGCGCGGCATCACCATTCAGAGCGCCGCCGTGTCGGCTTTCTGGCGCGAGAAGAAGATCAATCTCATCGACACGCCGGGACACGTGGACTTTACGATCGAGGTGAACCGGTCGCTGCGCGTTCTCGATGGAGCCGTCGTGGTATTCGACGGTGTCGCGGGCGTGGAACCGCAATCGGAGACCAACTGGCGCCTCGCCGACAATTACCACGTTCCGCGCATGTGCTACGTCAATAAGATGGACCGCAGCGGCGCGAATTTCCTGCGCTGCGTCGAGATGATCAAAAAGCGCCTGGGCGCGCGTCCGTTGCCGGTCCAACTGCCGATCGGCTCGGAAGACAACTTCAAGGGCATGGTCGACCTGGTGGAGATGAAGGCACTGGTGTGGGACTCCGACGACAAGGATGCCGTTTGGCAGGTACTCGACATCACCGCGGATCTCGCGGACAAACTCAAGATCACCACCCCCAGCGACCGCGCGATTCTCGCGTCCATCGACAAGTACCGCACCGAACTGATCGATACCTGTCTCGAGCAGGACGATGAGGCGATGGAAGCGTATCTCACCGACGGCACGGTCCCGTCCGGCGACGTGCTGCGCAAGGCGCTGCGCAAGGGCACCTTGAACACTGCGTTCACCATCGTGCTTTGCGGCTCTTCCTACAAGAACAAGGGCGTGCAGCAGGTGCTGGACGCGGTGGTCGACTATCTTCCGGCCCCCACCGACGTGCCGGCCATCAAGACCGTCGACGCCGACGGCGAGCCCATCGGCGAGCGCAAGTGCTCGGACGATGAGCCGTTTTCGGCTTTGGCCTTCAAGGTGATCAACGACATTTACGGCGCACTCACCTTCATTCGGGTGTATTCCGGCGTGCTGACCAAGGGTGCCTCGGTGCAAAATTCCACGCGCGGCAAGCGCGAGAAGATCGGCCGCATGGTCGAAATGTTCGCCAAGGAAGCGAACCCCGTCGAGGAAGCGCGTGCCGGCGACATCATCGCCCTCGTGTCTCTCGCGGATACGGAAACCGGCGATACTCTCTGCGATGCCGCCAATCCGGTGGTGTTGGAACGCATGCGCTTTCCGGACCCCGTCATCAGCGTGTCGGTGAAATCGAAGCTCAAGGCGGAGCAGGAAAAATTCGGCGCCGCTCTCGGCAAGATGGTCCGCGCCGATCCCTCGTTGCATCTGGAGACCGATCGTGAAACCGGGCAAACCATTCTGCGCGGCATGGGCGAGCTGCATCTCGAGGTGACGCTCGATCGCATGCGCACCGAGTTCGGGGTCGAGGGCACCATGGGTGAGCCGCAGGTGGCCTACCGCGAGACCATCACCAAGAGGGTCGATGAACAGTACATCCACAAGAAGCAGACCGGCGGGTCCGGTCAGTTCGCGGAAGTCTGGATCACGTTCGAGCCGCTCGAGCGGAGCGCCGGGTTCGAGTTTATCGACAAGACCGTCGGCGGATCGGTGCCAAAGGAGTTCGTGCCGGCGGTCGAGAAAGGCTTGAAGATCCAGAAGGAGGCCGGCGTGTTGGCGAAGTATCCGACCGTGGACTTCCGCGCGACGCTGACGGACGGCTCCTACCACGACGTTGATTCCAACGCGCTGACCTTCGAAATCGCCGCCAAGGCGGCGTTTCGCGAGGGAATCCGCAAAGCCGGACCGATTCTCTTGGAACCGGTCATGAAGGTGGAGACGGTGACTCCGGGCGATTATCTCGGCGACGTCATCGGCGACATCAATCGGCGCCGCGGCATGATCCAGGATCAGCTGGAACGCGGTACGAATATCGCGGTGGTGGCGACCGTGCCGCTGTCGGAAATGTTCGGCTATATCGGCCAGCTGCGCGGCATGACCAGCGGCCGCGCGTCGTACACCATGGAGTTTTCGCACTATGAGCCGGTGCCGCGCAACGTCGCCGACGAAGTAATTGCGGAGGCGGCCAAGCCCGCCGTGGCCACCGGCTGAGCGCCGGGGTCGAGGCGGGCAGCGGGCTGCACCGGCGGCTGACATCGTGCTGACATCGGTTGGTGTGAGGTAGCTCACCTCCGCGTGCAGCCGCCTAGTGTTTGAGCCGAAACACCCGCTCGGCATTCGCCTGCATCAGCATCTTCTTGTGCTCCGGGCTTAAATCGAAAGCATCGTAGGCCGCCACTTCGACGTTCCACATGCGTTTCGCTCCACGACCAGATGGACACTAGTCTGAGCTGTTGCCGTACAGCTTCACTACCTCGTAGAGGAAACGCCGTCCATCCAAGAGCGAACTGACGCGTATCCGTTCGTTGAGACCATGGGCATGGCTGCCTTCGGCGTCATGAAACATGCCCGACAGTCCGTAGGTCGGAATACCGGCCGCGTTCAAGAACCGCCCGTCGGTGGCGCTGGTGCCCATGATGGGCACAACAGGAACGTTCGGCCATAGTTCATTCGCGATCTTGCGTACCGGTCCCATGATGGCCGGGGACAGCGGCGGCGGCGGCGATTGCATTCCCGGATCGCCGGCCGGCGCAACCGTGATCTGATCGTCGCCGAGCGTGACACTGTTCAACAATTTCGATGCTCTGCCACCCATGCGTGACTCCTCCGCTAGGTGATCGTCGGCGCTGCGCTCAAGGCAGCGATGAATTGCTGCCCGTAGCGAGCGAGCTTGCCTTCGCCGACGCCGCGGATTCCAGCGAACTCACCGAGCGTCTGCGGACGGCGCTCGACCATCTCGCGCAGTGTGGCATCGTGAAATATGACGTAGGGCGGCAAGCCCTGGGCGTCCGCCAGCTGCTTGCGCAATTTGCGCAGCCGCTCGAACAATTCGTTGCCTTCCGCGGTGTCCTGAGCAGTAGTATCGCGCGCGGGCGCCCGATCGGCGTTGACCGCTTCCGCCACGATGACGGCTCGCTGCTCGCGCAACACCTGCCAGCTCGATTCGTTGAGGGAGAGTACCGAGTAGCCGTCCTGGCTTTGATCGAGAAGTCTCTGGTGCAGCAGGGATCGCGCCAACGATCGCCATTCCGACACGGATCGGTGCTTTCCGATCCCGTACACGCTTAGGTCGTCGTGCCCGCGGTCCATGAGCCGCCGGGTCCGAGCGCCGCGCAGTATCTCGATGATATACGCGCTGCCGAAGCGTTCACCGCGTTGCGCGAGGCGCGCGACGCAGGATAGAAACTGTCGAGCTTCCACGCTTGAGTCCTGCACACCGCGCGTTTCGCAGCAGTTGTCGCAGGCACCGCAGGGACCCGCAAACCGTTCATCGAAGTAATGCAGCTGAATGGCGCGGCGGCACTCGGTCGATTCCGCATAGTTCAGCACCTGACGCAGTTGCTGGCGCGCGATTCGTTGTTCGTTCTCGAGAGGCGCGCCGGTGTTTTGATCGACCTTCTGTTGAATCAGAAACTCGGCGGTGCGGATATCGGAGGCGCCGAAATAGAGCGTGCAACGCGCGGGATCGCCGTCGCGGCCGGCGCGGCCCGATTCTTGATAGTAGCTTTCGAGGCTCTTGGGTAGATCGTAATGAATCACCCAGCGTACGTCCGGCTTGTTGATGCCCATTCCGAAGGCGATGGTCGCGACGATCACCTGTACATCGTCGCGAATGAACGCCTCCTGATTGTCGCGCCGGGTTTGCGCCTCGAGTCCCGCGTGATAAGGAAGAGCGCGGATGCCGTGGGATTGCAGCTCCGTCGCAAGTTCGTCGACGCGGCGGCGCGACAGGCAGTAGACGATCCCGGCGCCCCCTTCGCGCGCCTGCGCCAGCAATTCACCGTAACTGCGCTTGGTTTTCGGGCGCACGCGATAGAACAGGTTAGGGCGGTTGAAACTCGTCAAGTGCACGGCGGGATCGCGCAACGCCAGTTGTGCAATGATGTCGGTTCGCACGCGCGGCGTGGCGGTGGCGGTAAAGGCCAGTATGGGTACCAGAGGATGCCGGCGGCGCAGCGCGGATAAGTGGCGGTATTCCGGGCGAAAGTCGTGGCCCCATTCGGATACGCAATGTGCTTCGTCGACGACGAAGGCGTTGATGCCCGGACCTTCGCTCAAGCGGCTCAAGGGACCTTCCAAGAATTCCCGCAGAACCAGCCGCTCAGGCGCCAGATAGGCCAGCTTGTAATCGCCCCTCACCAGCGCCGACAGGCGGGCGGCGATTTCCACGGACTCGAGGCTGGAATTGACGAAGGTCGCCGCGATGCCGTTGTCCTGCAATTGACGCACCTGGTCCTGCATCAAGGCGATCAGCGGCGAAATGACGAGGCTCACGCCCCGCTGCATCAGGGCCGGAAGCTGGTAGCACAGCGATTTGCCGCCTCCCGTCGGCATGAGGGCGAGGACGTCGCGGCCCGCCAGCACATCCCGCACCACGGATTCCTGGCCGGGCCGGAAAGCGTCGAAGCCAAAGGCTCGCTTCAATGCATGGGTTATGTCAGAAACCATGGCGCGCATTCTAGCGGTCCATAATCCGAGGCATGCAATAATAATCTGGTGGCTATATCAGCTTTTCTTCACGCGCTTCGGGCCTTCCAGTCGGGTCATCTGGGTTACGACGACCTGTCCACGGAGATCGAGAGGCAATTGGTGGTCGAAAGAACGCCGTCCGCCGCTCTGCTGGAAACCTTGCGAGATCACCAGGCGGCGCAACCCTTGCCCGACGACAGGCACGAAGCGATTTCGAAGCAGATCGCGGAGTGGCCTCAAGATCCGACCGTCGTCACCGGCGGCAACCGCCAGCCGTCCGCGGAGCGGGCGACGGGAGTCGGCGTGGGCGATATCTTGCAGGGCAGGTTCAGTCTCGTTGCGCTGATCGGCGAAGGCGGCATGAGCCGAGTCTTCAAGGCCATCGACCTACGGCGGGCCGAGGCGGGCGCGAGCGATTCTCATGTCGCGGTCAAAGTGTTGACGGAGCCGTTCAACGAATACTTCGGATCCATGGTCGCCTTGCAGCGGGAGGCCCATAAGCTCCAGAGCCTCAACCATCCGAACATCGTACGCGTCATCGACTGCGACCGGGACGGCCGGACCGTATTCATGACGATGGAGTACCTACCGGGCCGATCCCTGCAGAGGATTCTTCGACTTTCCGATCCCGGCGGCATGGATCCCGCCGCGGCGCTCAAGTTGCTGGCATCCGTGGGCAATGCGCTCGAGTACGCGCACGAACATCATATCGTTCACGGCGATCTCAAGCCCGGCAACATCATCGTCACGGACCACGGGAGGGTCAAGGTCATCGATTTCGGCATGGCCAAATTCATAGCCCGGACGGACATCACGACGGGGCTGCAGGCCGCGAACGACGACGCGCCGGCGAACGACGTCGCGCCGGCGAACGATGTCGCGCCGAAGGCGATCACGCCGCGGTATGCCAGTCCGGAGCTGGCGGCAGGAGAGGATCCCGAACCCGCCGACGATGTGTATGCGCTCGCGTGCATCGCGTACGAGGCCTTATGCGGCAAGCATCCCTTCGGGCGCGACACCGACCCCCGGATTCGCGGCGCGCATTTTCGACTGACGAGGCCGCCGGGCATGGCCGCCCATCAATACACGGCCATCGTGCGCGCGCTGGCTTTCAAGCGAAGTAACCGCACGCCCAGCGTCCTTGGATTTCTGGCGGAATTGTCCGGAACTCATCGGCACGGCGTGCTCAAAGGTTGGGCATTGGTCTCGGCAACGTTGGTTGCTGTGATCGCCGTCGTGGTCTTCACTGCGCATGCTCACCGGCCCCTGCCGGTCAGTCGGATGGCGAGCCGGCCGGGCAGTGCCGCCGGTACGGTGATTCGCGATTGCCCCACGTGCCCGCTGATGATGATATTGCCGGCCGGACGCTTCGAACAGGGCATTGCAAGTACAGTGAATGACGCGTCGCGCTTCGCGTCGCCGCGGCGTGCAGTGCTCATCGGCCGTTCGTTGGCGATGAGTTCGAACGAAGTCACCGTGGGGGAATTCCGCGAGTTCATCGCGAGCACGCAACGCGAGACTGCCGGATGCAATACGTATGATGGGCGCTGGGAATACCGGGAAAATGCGAGCTGGCAAGCGCCGGGCTTCGCTCAGAGCGACATGCATCCGGTGGCTTGCGCCTCGTGGGACGATGCCGCGGCATACGCCGCATGGCTGAGCGCGAAGAGCGGATACGTCTACCGACTGCCGAGTTCGGCCGAATGGGAGTATGGCGCGCGGGCCGGTTCCGATGCGGAGCTTCCGTGGGGCGAGACTGCCGCCGCGGCATGCGCCGAAGCGAATGTGGCGGATTACAGTGCAGCCGAGCGCTTTCCCGGCTGGAATGTCTTTCCCTGCACCGACAACTTCGTGTACACCGCGCCCGTGGGTTCTTTCAAGGCGAATGCATTCGGTCTGCACGATCTGTTGGGAAACGTTTTCGAATGGGTTGAAGATTGTTGGCATGATGACTACTCGGACGCGCCCGCCGACGGTTCGGCCCGGGTGGAGGCCGGTTGCAGCGAACGCGAGTTGCGCGGCGGATCGTGGTTCAGCGCTCGCGGCACGTCAATGCGACGTACCGCAATCGCTTCGAGCACGGCTATCGCAGCAGCAGCATCGGCTTTCGCCTGGTGCGGGAAATGGACAAGTGAACCTCGCGGGATGGGCCATGTTTGCCCTGGTCGCTGTCGTTGCCGCACGCGCGGCTTCGACGCCCGTGAGCCGCGAGTCCACCGCCGCCGAAGCACGGCTCGAGGCGGCGGCTTCCCGCTGCACTGAGTTCTCGGAACTCGTCTCCTGCGCTGCGGCTCTCAGCATGAAGCCCAATGATCCCCGCCTGCTCGTCGCCGAAGGCGATGCGCTCGTGCAATTGAGGCGTCCCGGCGAGGCAATCGGCGTCTACCGCAACGCCATCAAATCGGGTGCGGTGCAGGATTCGGTCGATCCAAAGATAGCCGTCGCCCAGGGGCACCGGCGCTCCCTTCTGCACGAGTGCGAATCGGAGGCGGGCCCAGCCGCCGAGCGAGCCTGCGAATCAGCGTGGCTTCCAGGGGCCCCCGATGAAGTAATGGTGTTCAAACGGCGCGGCTTGCTCCTGCAGAACGATAATCAGCCCGGTGCGTCGCTGGACGCCTACCTGGCGGCGGCTCGCCTGGCGCCGCGCGATCGCGAGGTCGCACGTGCGGTTGTTGCCCTGTGCGACAGCGCGGATCGTTCGGACGCGCCGACATTGACGGCGCGCGGCGCCGCTCTGATGAGCCTGGGCCGACCCGCGGATGCGATCCCGTCCTTGCGCGAGGCGCTGCGGCTTGCGCCCGATTATGCAGGCGCGAAAGTGCGGCTACGCATCGCCGAAGGTGCTGTGGCAGCGCAGCGGCGCACCTCGGCCACGGCGGCCACATTGCCTACGAGGCCGCGGGAGTCATTGCCTGCCACGTCGCGGGAGTCCGCGGCACAGGACGTTGGTGCCTTTTCCAACGAGGCTCCCGTGACCCGCAGCAACTAGGAGCCTGTCTGAGTATTTCGCGTGAGCCGCG
>Ga0179592_10000541_pt1 | contig 15100 bp, 8 predicted proteins | sample CZODoug2_1_08_16_FD_148623 | JGI IMG/M metagenome (GOLD analysis project Ga0179592, IMG submission 148623) | Vadose zone soil fungal communities from Angelo Coast Range Reserve, California, USA - CZODoug2_1_08_16fungal (Illumina Assembly) | ecosystem: Environmental > Terrestrial > Soil > Vadose...
AATGTGTGGCAATGGACGGATGAATTTCTGGATGAGCATACACGGGGCGGAATTCTGCGAGGCGGAAGCTATTACCAGCCGCGGGGATCGATCTGGTATTTCCCCCAAGCATATAAATTGACAGAGCACGGTAAACTCTTGATGATGGCGCCAAGCATGGATCGTTCGGGCGCTGTGGGATTCCGCTGCGTTCAAGACGCACAGTGAGATGCCAGACGGTCGGTGTACTGAAGCTCGGAGAGCGGCTCGCACCATAGCCCCTACGAACGAATCGGAACTGATTGCCCTTTATGACCAAGCCAGCAACCATGAAAGAGATAGCCGAGCGTGCGCAAGTCTCGATCGGCACGGTATCACACGTCGTCAATGGGACCGCCCCGGTTCGCGACAAACTTCGCAAGCGGATCCTCGAAGTCATCGCCAGACTCGGATATCAGCCGAGTCAGTTGGGTCGTGGGCTTCGACGCAACTCGACAAACATGCTGGGAATGGTGATTCCCGATATTACCAATCCTTTTTTTCCGGGAGTCGTGCGTGGCGTGGAAGACGTTGCATTCAACAAATCGTTTCGCGTGGTGCTGTGCAATACCGACAACGATCCTTCAAAAGAGAGAGCGTACATTGACGAATTGCGCTCCTATCGCCCCGCCGGTCTCCTGGTTATTCCGGCTTCGGAGCGCAACCTCTCTGCGGAGCTCGGTTATTCGATTCCTCAAGGCATACCGCTGATCTTCCTCGATCGCTGCCCATCGGACTGGAAAGGCGATGCCGTGATGGTGGCAAACGAGGAAGGCGCGTTTCAGGCGACACAATATCTACTGAAGATGGGTCATACCCGTTTGGCGATGCTAGCGGGACCATCTCACGTAACGAACGCGATTGAGCGTCTCGCGGGATTTCGCAAAGCTCTTGCAAGACACAAGTTGAGCATTACACCCGAATACGTGCAGGAAACCAGGTTCGATCGGGACAGCGGTTACCAAGGCGCACTTAGATTGCTCAACATGCTGCCGCGTCCCACGGCAATATTCGCGGCAAACGACATGGTCGCTCTGGGCGCCTTGCTTGCTGTCCGGGAGTTGGGGTTGCGTTGCCCAAAGGACGTGTCCATTATTGGCTTTGACGACCTAGAGTTGGGAATGTTCACGGACCCAGCACTTTCGTCCGTGCATCAATCCGGTTACCAAATGGGCGCGACGGCGGCGCGGCTTCTCCTTGACCGAATCGCCGGCAAGAAAGGGCGGCCCCAGCAAATCGTTCTGCCCACTGAACTGAGGATCCGCAATTCTGTGGTGCGACCGGATGATGGGAATCAGACGGACTAACTTTCGTGGCGCGGGGTACTCTTGCGAGCGGTTCCACGAGTTATTTTCGCGGCAGAGAATTCACCAAAAAAAGCAGCGTGCTTCGCGCAGCCTTGAAGTAAGAATGCACTTTAGAATGAAATCACGCGCATGATACTGACCCGCCGGTCCTTTCTGCATTACTCCTTAGGTGCATTAGCCGTGGGCGGGCCCGAACAAGGAGTAGTCTCCCGCAAGGCCAAGGCAGAACAGCGGATGGCCCCCTCGGGCCGTCCGTTTAACGCCCAATTCACCGATATAGCCAAGGAAGCAGGTCTTGTCCTGCCGGTTGTTTACGGAGAAGCCGATCACAAGGACTACATCCTCGAAACTGTCGGCTGCGGCTGCGCCTTTTTCGACTACGACAATGACGGCTGGATGGACATCTTCCTGCTGAGTGGCTCCTCCATGGCGGGGGCGCCGTCCGGCGCGTCCAACCGATTGTACAAGAACAACCGCGATGGAACCTTCAGTGACGTTACCGAAAAGGCTGGCTTGCGGTTTACCGGCTGGGGTTCAGGCGTCTGTGTAGGCGACTACAACAATGACGGATGGGAAGACCTGTTCTGCAGCTTCTACGGACAAAATAAACTCTATCGGAACAATGGCGACGGAACGTTCACAGATGTAACCAAACAAGCTGGCCTGGAAAATTCCAAGACGCGCTGGGGTGCAGGTTGCACCTTTTTAGATTACAACCGTGACGGCCACCTGGATCTTTTTGTTTCAAATTACGTACAGTTTGACGCGACGCACATTCCGAAGCCAGGCCTAGATGTTTATTGCAACTGGAAAGGCGTGCCCGTAAATTGCGGCCCTCGGGGCTTGCAGCCGGGGTATCACTCACTCTACCGGAATAACGGAGACGGGACATTCGCTGATGTCAGTGTTCGGGCAGGGATTGACGGACTTCGCGGCTCATATGGCATGACGGTCGTTGCAGCAGACTTCGATGAGGACGGCTGGCCTGACATTTTCGTCGCTTGTGATTCGACGCCGAGTCTTCTGCTGATGAACCAGCGGAACGGTACCTTTCGCGAAGAGGGCGTAATCCGCGGCGTTGCGCTCAGCGATGACGGAATGGAACAAGCGGGGATGGGCGTCGGGGTAGGTGACTACGACCTTGACGGCCATCTGGACCTGTTCAAGACTCACTTCACTGATGACACCGGGGGGCTTTTCCACAACAACGGCAAAGCTGAGTTTGAAAATACCACGATGGCCGCGCATGTAGGAACCGAAAATCGTTACATTTGCTGGGGAGCAGGCATCGTTGACCTCGACAACGATGGATTCCCAGACCTCTTCATGACGGCGGGCAGTGTCTATCCGGAAGTGGAAAAAACGCTTCCGCAGTATCCGAATAAAAACCCGCGAGTTGTTTTTCGAAACCTGGGCAATGGCACTTTCGAGGAATTGATCGAGGAAGCTGGACCAGGTGTGGCGGCCGCCCACTGCAGCCGCGGATGCGCCTTCGGTGATTTTGACAACGATGGTGACATCGACATTCTGATCGTCAATCTCAGCGAAGCGCCGTCACTTTTGCGCAACGATGTGAGCGGTAACAACCACTGGCTAAAGGTGAAACTGGTCGGTACCAAGTCGAACCACAGCGCCATAGGAGCGCGGGTTTTGGCGAAGTACGGAAAGAAGATCCAGGCGCAGGAAGTGCTGAGCCAGTCCAGCTTTTACTCTGCTAGTGATCCCAGACTGCACTTCGGATTGGGCGGAGAAACCTCTGCCGATCTGGAAATTCGCTGGCCCAGCGGAATGCGGCAAACTTTGAAAGGCGTGGAGGCCAATCAAATTGTTACAATTAAAGAAGGAACAGGAATCGTTATGAATCAGAAATCCGTAAGGGCTTAAACCTGGCGCTCTAAATCCCTCAGCAAGAACAACAGTAGGAGGTGAACCGCGCCTTAGATTCTCACAAGTAAGGGGTGCGCCCCACCCGGCCGATCCTCCCAGCCGAATGGGACGCTGTGGGGTGAAAGTCAGAAGCTGAAGTGGAGCCCGAACTGGGCCGAACGCGGGACGTTTTGTGACGTCGAGTGCCCGAACTGGCCGCTCGACAGATCGCTCACCGGTTGAGTGAGATTCACGCGGTTGAAAATATTAAAGATGTCTGCGCGAATTTCAAACGTGAAGCGCTCGAAGCTGATCGCCTTCGCGAATTGAGTGTTCACGTTGGCCAATCCAGGGCCGATATACGTGTTCCGTCCCAGGTTTCCCTCGCTTCCTAGGGTCGGTGTGGGAAATGCCGAGGCAGAAGCAAAACCCTTGATGAAGTCACTCCTGCTGCCTGTCGATACCGAGCCGGAGGCTGGCCGATTCGGCACGTCGTAACCATACCCGTCCGCGTTGAAATCGCCACTCCCGGGTTTTAGTCCAATGATGTTTCCGCTGGAATCGCGCATGGGGTTAAACGCCGCACTGGTATAAACGCTGAAAGGCAAACCGCTTTGCAGAACGACTATGTTCGACATTCGCCATCCGCCCAAAACGGTCTTCCCGATTCCCTTGCTGAAGGGCGAAGGCAGCAGCACAAGGCTGTCTATGGTGAACCTCCTGGAGACATCGAAATCCGACAAGCCATGCTGAGACGAAATGTTGTGTGGATTGAAGATCGCCTCACCGTTGGCCGTTCCGTTGTCGTTGCTGCTCATGTCATCGGTTGATTTGCCGAAGGTATAGATCCCCCGGAGTTGCCAGGAGTGACTCATACGTTTGGTGAGCATGAATGTACCGTAGTGGCCGTCGGCGATGCCGATGGTTCGGCCAAAAATGATCGGGCCGAAGTTTGGGTTCAAGCGAGTCTGAACACCATTGTTCATGATCAGATCGCCGGGGAATCGATTGACGTCCGTTTGGATATAGAGGTGATCGCTGTGTGAGCCATTGTAATCAATTTCTGCAACCAGATTGTGTCCGAGATCCTTCTGCACAGCCAGCATCCAGATATGGGTGCGCGGCTGATCGAGTTGAGGTTGCACTCCCGACGTAAGGACGGGCAGGCCCACGATCCCCCCCGCAGAATTAGTTGCAAAGGTTAGACCCGGAACAGGCCAGACGGTTCCGCTGGAATTCCCCAGCGAGTATGTGAATGGATGCGACGTGTTTTTCAAATTGAAGGAAGGGTTGGCCCAAACGGGCGGATTGGCGCGGGAGGGGAACGACCAAGAGCCATCCGCGACGTTGTTGTAGAACAGACCGTAACCTCCCCGCACCGACATCTTGCCGTTGCCGAAGACGTCATAGCCAAAGCCAATGCGTGGTCCAAATCCCATCGGGGTATTCTGTACAACATACGCGTTCTGCCCGCCCCGAACAGACATAACCCCGCTTGCTACCTGTTGGGCAAAAGTGCTTCCCGAACCAGGTGTAAACAGCGGGAAAGGCGTAGTGGAATTGTGATAGTTCCCCCAGTGACCGAAGTAGTCGTATCTCAGACCCAGATTCAACGTGAAACGCTTGCTCAATTTCCAATCGTCCTGGACAAATCCTCCGAGATACACCCAGCGAAGCACTTGGTAGAGATTGCTGGCCAGAGCACTGTTCGCCACGGAAATTGCCGGTCCAGCCTGCGAAAAAGGCTGGTCTTGTGCAAAGTCAGTGATGTTGGCAAATCCAAAGGTGGGCCGAAGGAGCGGTGACGTGAAGTTATCATCGTCATGATGGCGGTCGAAGTCCACGCCAGCGGAGATCGTGTGGCTGCCTCGTGTCCAGGTCAGCACATCGTGCCAGTTGAAATTCTCGTGAACCCAGCCCGCCGGACCCCACTGCGAAAATCCGGAAACCCCGGAGATGTTTACGTTCGGAAGATCCCGATGACTGGATGTGCCCGGGTTCGAGCCAACCGCTCTTACGACAGTAAAGCCCCCTTCGTTCAAGAGTCTTGGCGAAAAGGTGTGCGTCCAATCGAGTTTAGCGAAGAAGCCGGTATTTGGAACCACAACCCGGTAAATTGCACGTGGGTCCGCTCCCAATTGGTTGGAATAGGTCCGGAACATATCGTAAAAGATGCGATCTTTGGATTCGTTAACATTGTAGTCCACGCGGAAATGCCATTGGTAGGCATTGTGAGTCAGACTCTCGGGAAAAACAGCGATTCCGACCGCAGGCAAGTTTGCTGGAAACGCCGAACTCGAAAAGAACCCAGGATTTTTCGCCTGGACCTGAGCTACCGTGAGGATACTAGTTGTGGGACCAACTGCGGGCGGCGCCTGCTTGAAGAATGTATTGGCAAGATTGTTCGGAAAGTTAGTCTGCACGAACTGTACAAATTCGGGCGTTTCAACCGTCGCAACTTGCGTCGTCGCGTTCGAAGAAAGCAACCCGAAGGCGCCACCAAAAACGAACAATTTGTTCTTTAAAATGGGACCGCCGAGGGTTCCGCCGAATTCGTTTCGTCGGAACGCGCGAATTGCCCGGCAAGACGTGTTTCCCGGCACACAGAATTGAAAAATCGTTCGAGCCGTCAAGGCATTGTCCGTGTGGTATTCCGACAGCGTGCCGTGAAGTTCGTTGGTTCCAGGTTTGGTGAAAACCTGCACGTACGCGCCACTGTACCTGCCCTTGGACGCGTCGAACGTCGCACCCGCTATCCGTACTGCCTGAATAAAGTCCGGTTCGGGAGACAAGTTCACAACACCGTCTCGCGAAGCGCTGTTCGTGCCGGAGCCGTCGACGTCGTATTCGTTGTTTTCCTGCCGCTGCCCGGCGGCGTTTATCTGGTAGCCGGCTTCCTGCTCGAAGCTGTCATTGTTCGCGGATCCGGAACCAAGCGCGCCGCCGCTTGGCAAACCCGAACCTGTAATGCCGGGAGCTAGCTCGATCATGCTCGTATAAATGTTTCGTCCGAGCAAAGGCGCGCTATCAATGCTCGCTTGCGATATTTCGCGCGATGTATCGCTCTTGTCCGTCTCCACCGCCGCGATTGTTTCAGTGACCTCAATGGAGATCGCCTCCGTCGGAAGCGCCAGAGAAGGATATATCGTCTTCACCTCGTTCGATTCGAGTTGCACATCCTTCTGAATCCACTGTTTGAATCCGCTGACGTCGACTTCGATCGTGTATACTCCGCCCGGCAGAGATGAAATGCGAAAGTTGCCGTTGTCTGTGCTCGTCGAAAACTGACTTACATGGGTAGCCTGATTGGTAACCGTCACTTTCGCATTTGGAACGGCCGATCCACTCTGGTCCACAACCACACCGGTGAATCCGCTATTGAACTGGGCGAATGCACCAGGCGCAGCTACAAGAAAAAATAGAATGCAAAGAACAAATGAAATTGCTGCTGATTTGCGACGAATTGCGGGGGCCATCGTACCTCCTTGAAGATGCGGAACCTTACTTTTGCGCTGATTCAATTCTGGGCTTTTGCTGCTCTTTCAATTTCTCGGCTTGTTGCTGGCTTTCGAACCGGTCAATCAATGCCTGGCCCGCCGCTCGCCTTCCCGTGCTCAGATAGAGCCGTGCGAGGGTGTATTCTGCCGGCGCATGGTTGGGATCCATCCGTAGACAGGTGACTAGGTTTTGTTCCGCGAGTTTGGGTGACTCCCGAAGATAGAGCTTGGAAAGTTGGTAGTACGAGTCGGCATAGGAAGGATTAAATCGAATGGCTTGCTGGAAAGCGTGCTTGGCCTTCCCCTCAAGCCCCGGGTCGGCTGAACGACCCTCTTGCAGCTGGAGGAGTATCTTTCCAAGGTGGTAGTGCATGTAGTAGTTATCCGGGAATTCTTCGATGGCAGCCGTAAGCGTGGCCTCGGCGTCTTGCAGTGCCCCTCCGTGTGTCTGGACAATCGCGAGGCTAAGCAGGGCAACGCTGTTATCCTTCTGCAAATGGCTGGCATCGCGCAGGCTTTCTTCCGCTTCCTCCAGGCGTCCCAAATTCTCGAGAACCACGCCCTTCTGCACCAGTAAGCGGTAGGAATTGGGGCTATGCTCCAGTCCGACATTGGCGGCTTCCAGAGCCAGCGGGTAGTTTCCGTAATCAGCGCAGATGGTGCTGAAGTCCAAATAATTGTCCTCTTTTGTCGGATCCAGTTTCGCTGCCTCCCGCAGCGACTGCATCGCCAGACCAAAGTCACCATTCTTTTGAGCGACATGTGCGAGAAGATTCAAGGAGTCGCTGTCCGGGTTCTTGGCCACAAGGTCCTTCAGGATTGTTAGGGCTTCCTGGGAACGATTCATCTGGTCAAGCACTAGCGCACGTCGGTAAGCGAGCCGCTCAAGTTGGCCGTCTTTGGCACGAGCCTTATCCAAATCCGCCAATGCCTTTGGGTTCTGCCCTAGTCGCGAATACAGCTCTGCTGCTTTTAGGTATTGGGAGGCCGTAATTCCGTGAGCACTCTCGAAATTACTGAGCGCGACCTGAGCTCTGTGCAGATGCTTGAGTTGAAACTCGGCCTCCGCTAAAGATAAGATCGCTTCCGGATAGCGATCCAACAGTGCCCCTGACTGTTCCAGCAACGGCACTGCTTGCACGTAATCAGCATTCTTTTCCGCAATCATACCCAGGAAGAGATTGGCGACTGCATGTGAAGCCGAAGAGATGTTTTTCAGTTTCTGAAACTCAGCTACTGCGAGATCGTACTTGCCCGTAATGAAATAGGCGATGGCGAGATTCTTGCGTGCGGGCGCGAACCCCGAGTCAACGTCTAAACATTCCAGAAAGTATTGTTTGGCCTGCTCGAAATCTCCTTTAAGGCTGTATGCCGCACCGGTAGCATCCAGTATCAGCGGATTTTGACGATTACTCTCAAGTGCCTTCTCGAATGTGGTAATGGCTTCATCTAGCTTCCCCTGCTCAGCGAGGGCGACACCGGCGCGATACATTTTGTTCGCATCCACGGAATGGGCCGCTGAGATATTTGCGGGAGCTTGGGAGCGTAGACTGACAGGCAAAATCGCGGCGAAACTCAGGCAAGCAATCAACACCCTGGCGCGGGACAAAGCACAGCGGACACAATCAGCCTTCGGGGGACACAGACACTGTTTACGAGCGACCGCGAACATTTTCCGCAAATGCCACCCCTGGCTTACCAGACTACCGACTGACAGGCCGCGCCTCGACGCGCGACCTGAAAACGATAGATATCAATCCAAATATTGGAAGACCCTCGTCGGATCTGAATTCGGTACGGCTAAGGAACTCTGCCCTCGAGTCGTACCAAATCAAGCCTTAATTGAAACCTTCCAATTAATATGCACCCCAGAGCGTGCCGGACGAACAAATCAGCAAGATACACAGGCGATTTGTCATCCAAAGAATTGCTGAAGAAAATAAAACGTTTCAATTCTCTTGTCAAGCACTATTTTTTCGGGCATCATACCGTCGCTTTTAATTTGCGCGGGGACACCGCCCAATTCCGGGTGCAGGGCCGTTGTGCTTTGGGGGATTGGCCGAAACTCCGGGTTAACCAATATTCAGCGCAAGGGCTTGGGCATCTGCTTTGGCAACGAAAAGAAATATCGGGAACCGATCGAGCAAATTTCGGATAGATTGGCGGCAACTGGGCAGCCAGAGAGAGCGAGATTTTCATGTACCAACCTGAAGCATACGCAATTGCACTGCTTTTCATGATCGGTAGCATGCTTTGCTGGGGCTCTTGGGCCAACACCATGAAACTGACTCCTGGTTGGCCGTTCCAACTTTTTTATTGGGATTATGTGGCCGGAATTATTATCGCAAGTATATTATGGGGTTTGACCCTCGGTAGCGCTGGCGGGGGGCAGCTCTCTTTTCTCAACAACATTCGCAGCTCCGATGCTGCTCATATACTCTTTGCCCTAATGGGGGGAGCAGTTTTCAATGTTGCGAACCTTCTGCTAGTCGCTGCGATCGAAATTGCGGGACTCGCTGTTGCATTTCCGATCGGCATAGGACTAGCTCTCGTGGTCGGAGTGCTTCTGAACTACTTCATTTCTCCCCAGGGCAATCCCCTTTTGCTCTTTGGAGGTGTCCTGCTGGTCGCGCTTGCAATTGTTGTTGATGCCCTTGCCTACCGCAGGCGGGAGACAACTCGTAGAGCTTTGGGTGCTCGCGGAATTCAGATCAGCTTAGCTTGCGGCATCCTCATGGGCAGTTTCTATCCGCTCGTCACCAAGGCGATCACCGGACAGAACTCCCTCGGCCCATACGCAGTCGCTTTTTTCTTCGCCATCGGAGTCGCCATCTGCGCTGTCCCCGCAAATTACCTTTTAATGCGCAAACCTCTGACCGGTGGAGCTCCAATCAGCATGAGCGACTACACGAAAAGCCCTGGGCTTTGGCACTTCTGGGCAATTCTCGGTGGCGCGATTTGGTGCACGGGAGCGGTGCTGAACTTTGTTGCTTCCCACGCCCAAATAATCGGCCCCGCAATTTCGTATGCCATTGGACAAGGGGCAACCATGGTTTCAGCGATCTGGGGAGTGTTTGTCTGGAAGGAATTTGCCACCGCACCCGCCAACGCCCGAAAACTCATTCCCCTCATGTTTGGCTTTTTCCTGGTTGGCTTGGCTGCTGTAGCCCTCGCCCCAGTCATTTCCAAATGACAGACAAAGGGGAATTTGAGGAATGAACTCCAGTCTTGCTAGTTCATACAAAAGGACGCGGAATGATATGAAAAAGCGCCTTGTGGTCGTTGGAAGCATCAATCTTGATCTTGTCTCTGTAGCTCCGAGGATTCCGCTTCAGGGCGAGACTCTAATCGCAACCAGTTTTGGAACATTTCCGGGAGGGAAAGGGGCCAACCAAGCTGTCGCGGCCGCCCGACTTGGAACCGCGGTGAGTATGATTGGGAGACTCGGGAACGACGCTTTTGGCAACGAACTCCGGGCCAACCTGCAATCCGCGGGCGTGGATACTGGTGCCGTCGACGTGGTGTCCACCTCGTCCGGAATTGCCCAGATTATTACTGAAGAGAAAGGCGAGAATGTAATCGTCGTTGCTCCCGGGGCAAATGCTCAGCTAACATTTAGCTACCTCGAAAAACATCTGGCGCTCATTCGCAGCTCCAGCATAGTTTTAACGCAATTGGAAATCCCGCTTGAGACGGTGGACTATCTTGCGGCAGTCACTCGCAAGGAAAACATTCCTCTTGTGCTTGATCCAGCTCCAGCCCAGCCACTGCCATCGTCTCTGCTCAAAGGTGTGGAATGGCTTACGCCGAATGAATCGGAGACCTGTTCCCTACTGGGGCTCGAATCACAGGATGTCCCTGCCGATGCGATGAAAGAAATTGCCGAGATCCTCTTGCAACGTGGCAGCCGCAATGTTCTGCTCAAACTTGGGAAGCGCGGTTGTTATCTTGCGCTGGCGGACGGCAGGAGGGTATTTGTGCCCGCGTACACGGTTCGCGCCATTGACTCGACCGCAGCCGGCGATGCCTTCAACGGTGCCTTTGCTTCAGCGTTGCTCGAAGGTCATGATCCCGTTCGATGTGCTATGTGGGCCTCCGCTGTCGCCGCCATTTCCGTCACTCGCCAAGGCGCTCAACCGTCCATGCCGACTCAGGCGGAAGTCCGTGCATTCTTGAAGGAACGCGAAGGAACGGTACAGCCGGTCTAGCAAGAACAAAGTCACTCAGAAAATTTCGGACACTTCCCGCACCGGAACTGCCGTACCTTAGTCACCTTGGAGGATAACTCCCACGAACGCCAAATCGCTCCCCCTCGTATTCCGTCTCGTGATTGCGATTTGGTTCGCCGCTCTAGGTTTGTTGCAGTGTCCCTCCGCCGTTTCTCGTCCACAAAATTCGCCTGCTTCTCCTTTGAGTTCTCCCCATGAGGAAAGGGGTGGCTTCGTGGGAGACCTAGCTTGCCGTCCGTGCCATCAGGACAAAACCAGTTCGTATCCTGCGACGGCTCATCATCGTACTTCACGGCTGCCGGATGTAAGTTCAATCGCGGGGAGCTTCACGAAGGGCAAGGACGTTATGACCACGCTCAACCCCGAACTCAGTTTCAGGATGGAGGCGCGCGATGGTCACTTTTTTCAAACTGCCGTTCGACAAAAGCGGGGTCGCATCTCCAAGCGCACGGAGCAGTTTGATCTCATTATCGGCTCGGCCACCAAAGGCCAAACGTATCTCTATTGGAGGCAGAATGCATTGTTCGAGCTTCCGGTGTCGTATTGGACAGAACTCAATGGTTGGGTGAACAGCCCGGGATATGTAGACGGGTCGTCAGACTTTGATCGCCCCGTACCGCCCCGCTGCGTCGAGTGTCATGCGACATACTTCCAGCCGATTAGTTCCTCGCCGTCCGAGAATCACTACAACAAAGACAATATTGTCCTTGGAATTTCATGCGAGCGGTGTCACGGCCCGGGAATGGAACACGTTCAAAATCATTCGGCGAAATCCACAAATTCAACCGGCGAGAAGCCAATGCCGCCACTCCGATTGAGCCGCGATAGACAGATTGACGTGTGCGCGCAGTGCCACGGCGGAGCGGGTGAACCAATCGCGCCGGCGTTTGCATTCAGGCCGGGCGAGACGCTGTCAGAATACGTCAAGTTGGAGGAGCCGAACGCCAAGGATCGGTTAGATGTTCACGGCAATCAGGTCACTCTCCTCGAGCGCAGCCGCTGTTTTCAATCCTCACCTGAGATGACTTGCTCCACTTGCCATGATGTTCACGCTCCAGAGCGCGCAGCCGCGGATTATTCCACCCGATGTATTGAGTGTCACCGCGCGGATCAATGTGGAATGGTTCGTAAGCTCGGTACGCAGATGGCTTCCAACTGCATCGATTGCCACATGCCTGTGCAACCCTCTAACCTGCTCGTATTGGACGCTGACGATACTCGATTAAAAGCCAAGGTGCGCAATCACTGGATTCGTGTTTACCGGAAGACTTCCCATCCATGATTGTTGAGGGCCCGGCTTACGCACGACTCGCATTCCATTCCCACGCGCCGGATCTGCGACATCGTCAAAGGGCCATCCGGTTTTAGGACTCCGAAGAATACGTCGGTCGCGATGCCTCTGCACCAGAATCAGGTCCCTTGCTAGGAAAATACTCAGCGCGCATCTTGCACGAGACGAAAACCGACTGCGCCTGAACGATCCATGCTGGGAGACATCATCAGCAGTTTGCCGTGCTCGATGAGTTTGTAGGCCTGGGGGAAATACCAGATCGACCCCTGCGGCTGGTAGTAACTGCCACCGCGGAGGATTCCCCCGCGGGTGTGTTCGTCCGTGAACTCTTCCGTCCATTGCCAGACATTGCCGACGAGATCCATCACGCCAAACGGACTGGCTCCTTTCGGATGAGCATCGACCGGATCGGGACCGCGCATCGTGCGGCTCTTATCCGGCTCCGGAACGGCGGTTGTGTCCCATTGGTTGCCCCAGGGATAGAGCCGGCCATCGGTCCCTTGCGCAGCGTATTGCCATTCCCATTCGTGCGGCAAGCGCTTCCCTGCCCAAGCGGCGTAGGCGCGCGCATCTTCGAGAGAAACCCACGTGACGGGCCGGTTGTCCCAGCCGGTGGGATAAATGCCGTCTTTCCAGTCACGCAGAAAATTCAGATCGTCTTTGGGATGGTAGTGCGCGGCATCCAAAAACTTCTTGAATGCTGCGTTCGTGACGGGATGCTTGTCGATGTAGAACGATTTGATGTGCATCGGATGCTCGTGGAAGCGGCGCGGCGCATTTTCCCAGGGATACTGCACGTCCACGCCGATATCGTTGGATCCTTCGATCTCTATACCCCCCACTCTGAAGAGAAAGTCCGATTCAGGAATCTGGATCATGTCCGAGGGAGCGCCGCTTCCCGCACTTGTAGCGGGAATCGGCACGATCTCCTGTTTCAGGACGGTTCGATCGTTCGAAAAGCTGGCGAGCGGGTTCGCGGTCAAACGCTTCATCTCTGGCATCAGCTTCTGGATCTTAACGTCTGGTTCGGAATTCGTTGCGAAGATAGCGCCGAAACCATTGTTTTCCATCGAAAAGCTCAAAACGGATCTGCCGGCGGGGTCTTTTTGCACCTGCAACTCGGCGCCGCGGTAGAGATCGAAGTAGCGCATCCCCGCCGTGGCGGGAACCTCCATTTGCGGTCCGTCCACCTCATATTCGTTGCGATTCACGATAGTCCAAACGGTGCGGCCGTTGAGTGGCCAGCGGCTGGCGAAGACTCCGTACCGCAGCATCGGATACATCGGTTCCCAATCGCGGCTCACGAGGTATTCGGCTGTGGCGCGCTCGAGAGTGGCGACGCGGCGCGTGGCTTCCCCATCGCGGGGCGTGATTCCATTCCAGATGCCCCAAATATTCTCCCAACTCTCCCAACCGACACCGTTGAAAAACGCAAATTGCAAATTGTTGGTCTTGCTGCGGTTCCAGCGGTCGGAAATGTTGACCATATGGCGCGGCTCGAGCCACTTGTAGCGGTCAACGAGCGGAGTAAAAGGATACTGATACTGTCCCCAGGTCATTACATTCCAAGCAAGCGCCTCGTCGGAAGGTCCGGCTTCTGGTTCGAAGGCCAGCGGATGGCCAACCTTGTCGGCAGCGACAGAATACGCGAGCGGGACGCCGTCCTGGGTATCACCGTTGATTCCATCCGCGCCAACTTCTTTCATTAGCTCGGCAATCTCCTCGCTCCATGGTTTCGCCGGCTCGCGCGTGCCCTGATCCCACATCATCATTGGGAACAGAACGCGAACGCCGCGCTTATGGAAGTCGGCGACCATCTGACGGACGCCGGCGACGCCACCTGGCATGCAGCGAATCATGTCGTGCTGGTTGCGGTTGTCGACGCCCATGTTTGGGTACGTCGGCCAGATCAGGACCGCATCGATGCCGCCGTAGCGCGTCTGCAGATCATCGAGGTAGCGATCGACGGTGTACTTCCCCGCGACGGGGTCATAGAAGAAGCGGTCATGCACCATCATCTGCGGCTGCATGAAGCTGGACTGCGTCCACGCCAATTCGGGCAGTTCGTAGCGGAATCCGTTGTAGCCGATGCGGATGCGGCGCTCATTGCGCCAGTGGGTAATGTCCTTCAGCCATAGCTGACGATCTTCCGCAGTACAAGGCTTGTAGCTGCTGTCCAAGAGACCTTTTATGTTCAAGCAGTCAGGAACAGGAATCTGTTGGTTGTTCGGGCGAAATTTGGAATCCTGAGCGAGAGCGAAGAATGAGAAGAAAGAACAAGATATCAAAGAAAGAAGAGGCCGGATTTTCACAAGCGCTCCTTGAACCGGGAAGTGAAGTGCTCAAAATCGGCGCGAGTATAAAACGTTTCAAAATATTCGTCTAGTGTGCAATTCTCCCGTGGCTAGGCGCTGGGAGCAGAGGAAATTGGGTCGTAGGCGGCGTGGGAAAAGGCTCTACGTTTCAAGGGGGCGTGGAGTCCCAGGCATTCAAGTTGAGGCCTACAGAGAGTGCCGATCTCAACCCCCGGCAGTCATTCGAATAACAGTCGCCCGTTCGTCGAACTGGGCGGCGACACCGTCGCGGAAGGCGACAACCTTACTGGAATTGGCGGGGACCCGTTCGCCAGGGACCACAATGCCCACAAGATTCAAGGGATCAGCGGCGGAGATAGTAATGGTTTCGCCGGAGGGCTGCCGATGCCGCGTGGCGCGCAAAGACTCGACGGCTGCCGGTAGGGCGAACTGCTCCCCAAGAAAGCCGCTCACGAAGCGGCCGCCGCGGACTTCACCGCGATCTTCCAGACGGCGCAGGGTTATCAACAGTTCGCGCCATTTGGGAAGTATGGACTCGCGCGTGAGAAGCTCGCGGAAGACGATTCCGTAACGGCGC